>Ga0157362_1000139_pt1 | contig 21635 bp, 27 predicted proteins | sample AttlaeALBM3_FD_111480 | JGI IMG/M metagenome (GOLD analysis project Ga0157362, IMG submission 111480) | Fungus gardens microbial communities from leaf cutter ant in Ribeirão Preto, State of São Paulo, Brazil - Atta laevigata ALBM3 | ecosystem: Host-associated > Fungi > Mycelium > Unclassified ... | reverse complement strand
GTAGCAACCGCCGCGAATTTTGGCTGACGACGGCGGACAACTACGACAATGAACCCGCTCAATACCCAATCTGACGGGCCCTCGGACCGTGATGGCATGGAAGGGGTCAGGGGTTCGAATCCCCTCAGCTCCACCCACTAGAACAGCACGTCAGCGCCTTCCTCGTCGCCGTCGTGCCGTCACCGTCCGGCGGTGTCGGGAGTAGCCGGGATGGCGGCGTGCCGGTGGGGTTCGCGGCGCTTCCAGTCCCGGGGCATGGTCGCCTCCAGCGCGTCGTCGACGGTGATCACCCCGAGAATCCGTCCGTCGTCCTCGGCGATCACGGGCAGTACGAGCAGGTTGAAGTCGTTCATCTGGCGGGCGACGTCGACGATGTCGTCGTGGGGATGGGCGTGGATCGGGCTGCGGTCTGTGACCTCGCGCAGACGGCTGTACCCGGGTACCTGCAGTGCGCGCACAAGGCTGATGGACCCGGTCAGTCGGCCGTGTTCGTCGAGGCTGAAAAGCACCGTCAGGGCCTCGGGCTGTTGGCTTGTCGAGGCCCGTACCAGTCCCAGCACGTGGTCGACGGTGTCGTCGTCGGAGCCAGCTATGTAGTCCATGCCCATCAGGCCACCGGCTGTGGCGTCGTTGTAGCCGAGCAGGGTGCGGACCTTGGTGCGCTGTGGTTCGGGCAGGCGTTCCAGCACCGGCAGGCGCTTGTCCTGGGGCAGGTCCATGAGTGCGTCGGTCGCGTCGTCGGCACGCATCCGGGCGATCACCTCGACGATCGCCTCGATCGGGCGGGCGCGCAGCAGCTGGGTTTGCTCGTCGTCGTCGAGTTCCTCGAAGACGTCGGCCTCGAGTTCGCGATTGGTGTGCACGTGCGCCAGCAGTTCCTGCTGCTCCTCGGCCGAGGCTGCCTCGACGAGGTCGGCGAGTTGGGCGGGTTTGAGGCCAGCCAACTTGCCGAACTCGGAGCGCAGCGACAGCGAGGGTTCGTGGCCGATCAGTGGCTCGAACGTGTGCCAATCCCGCATCGTGTGCCGGTCGTGGCGACCCAGGACGTGGTGCAGGAAGCGTCGTTTGTGGACGTCGAGGCCGGTCAGAACCCACCCGTGCTCGTCGTGGGTCAGTTGCGCGTCGTAGGCACGCACCAGTACGGCCCGGCTGACGTCGATGAGCCGGTGGCCCAGTAGCTCGCCGCTGAGCAGCACGTCCCCGGTCCGACGCGCCGGCGGGTGCAGGTCCGGCTTGGCGTCGAGAACCTCGATCCGCTCGGTGTCGATCCCGCCGACGCGTTCGACCGGGACGAACACGTTGACCGAGCCGATGCGCACGAGCAGGCCGGTCAGCAGCGGATAGTCCGCACCCCGCAGCGTCACGATCGCGTCGACGACCTGCCCGAGGTCCTGGCCGTTCGCGTCCAGGACGGCGTGTTTGAGCAGTCCGGAAAGCAGCACGGCCGGCTGTGCTGCTGCGAGATCCGCGGTGGTCATCATCGGCTCCTTCCGGGAGCGCTTTGCAAGTCTGTCGAAGCCGTCGACGGGCTGGACCGGCGGGTTCACCGGGCCACCGCGATCTGCACGACCCGCACGATGACCAGGATCATCGCGATCAGCAGGTAGGTGCGCAGCACGGTCAGCCCCACGCGGCGGCCGGTCGACAACTGCGGGCGGGTCAGCAGCGTCAGCGGCGGCATCCGCCAGGTCGATCGCATGCTGCGGTCCGGCGCCGGTGTCCGAGGCAGTGGGTGGGCCCTGCGGTACAGCGCGATCACCACCGCGCCGTCGATCGCGATGGCACTGGCCGCGCCCAGGATCGCCAGGATCATGCGTGAGGAGATCGACGGGAACAGCACGCTTGCCGTGAGCACGATCGAGAGCATCACCAGCACGGCGACCACGATGGAGGTGAAGATGTTCACCCGTCTGCTGTTCACCCACGGCCCGAGCACGTCCCGGTCGTTGCACAACAGCAGCAGGAACACCGTCGCCGAGGGCAGCAGCACACCGGCCAGCGTCTGCACCCCCTCGGTGAGCAGGCCCAGCGGTGAACCCGGGATCAGCACGATCGCAGCCGCCCCGAACAGCAGCAGCATGAACACCGCGTAGAAACCCTTGGCCTCGGTCGGCTTGCGGTGCAGGGAGTGCTTGAGCCCGAGCACGTCGCCGATCGCGTAGGAGGTCGACAGGCTCACCGCGGCCGCGCCGATGATCGAGGCGTCGATCAGCGCAACCGCGAACAACGCCCCCGCGGCGCGCCCGACATAACGGTGCAGGCCGTCGGCGACCCCGGCGGCGTCGGTGAAGCCGCCGAACTCCGGATGCCCGGTGAAGGCAGCGCTGCTGAACGCGAACATCGCCGCGCCCCCGAGGACCACGATCGCGATCCCGATCCACAGGTCGATCTTCTCGTAGAGGATGAACCGGGGGGTGATCCGCTTGTCGATCACGTACGACTGCTGGAAGAACAGCTGCCAGGGGGCCACCGTGGTGCCGACGATCCCGATGATCAGCAGCATCACGGTGGACAGCTCCGCGTGGGCGGGCATGCCGGGCACCGCGAAACCGTGCACCATCCCGCGGTAGTCCGGGTGGGACAGGAAGAAGATCGGCACCAGCAGCAGCGAACCGAACACCAGGACCATGCAGGTGCGCTCGAACCGGCGGAACGAACCGGTGCTGGCCGCGGCCACCACCAGTACCGCCGCGATCAGCAGCCCGGGGATCTTCGGGATGCCCAGGTAGCCCACCCCGAGGCTGATCCCGATGAACTCCGTCACGATCGTCAGCGCGTTGAGGATGAACAGGTCGATCACGGAAAACGCGCCCCAGAACCTGCCGAACCGCTCCAGGATCAACCGGGCGTGCCCGACACCGGCCACCGCCCCGAGGCGAAGCACCATCTCCTGGTTGACGTAGAGCACCGGGACCAGCAGCACCAGCGTCCAGAGCAGGCGGTTGCCGTAGTTCTGCCCGGCCTGGGTGTAGGTGCTGAAGGCCCCGGCGTCGTTGTCCCCGACCATCACGATCAAACCCGGCCCCACGATCGCGGCCAGGGTGCGGAGCCTCGCCGACCATCCGGCACTTGGCTCGTGGTCGTCGAGGCGGATTGTGCCGAACGCACCGTGGATGTCCCCGACGTGCGCGGAGTCCAGCACCGTGCCCTGAACCGGCGCCGAAGCCGTGGTGTTCGGGGTCATGGCGACCACTTTCTGCCGTAAGCCGAGGGACGAGGAGCGAATATCAGGTGTCGCGGCGGTGAACACGTCCACCGCCCGAGGTGACCTCGCCGACACGCAGGGAGGGTGTCGGACGGGACGCACGCCGAGCCCGGGGGACAGATCACCGATCGGGGGCCGATCCGCCGGGAAGACCGCACGCGGCAGTCGGAGGACTTCGGACTGCCGGACAGGACGCCGAAACGCGGTCGAGGCAATCAGTCGACGGAGGGAACGGCGGGCCGGCCGGGACTATGGGGTTCAGCACTCATGCCCGACTCACCTCCTCGCCGAGGCACAACAAGATCGTCGCCCGCCGTAACCTAGCCACAGCTAAGCGATTGCGCAAACCACTGAATAGGCTGAGACTGGCGTCGATGCCTACCCCCGAATCCTGATTCCGGTGACCGCCGCCCAACTGCACGCGGCCGCCGGAACCTTCGAACTGCTCTCCCTGCCGGGCGGCATCGCACGTTCGTACTCGCCGACCCGATGCCTTCCCGAGGTGCCTGACCAGAGGAGCGCATATTGTTCGCCGTCGCGGTCTGCCTGTTCACGATCGCCGCTGCAGCGCTCCTGATCGCCGAGCGTCCGCCTGGGCCACAGCGAAGGCGAGCGCGCTGGGCGTTCGCACTGATCGTGGCGATCAGCTCTGCGTCCTGCCTGGCGGCCCAGGTTGCCGCCGCCGCGATGCAGGCGCGCACCGAGAGCCTCCTGATCGTGGCCGCCGGACTCCTGCTCGCCGTCGCGGCCAGAAGACGGTTGGCCGTGAACCGCCAGATCACCGATGCCCTGCACAACCAGCTACTGCTCACCGGCCGGCAGCGGCGGCGGTCACCCCGGGACCTCGACCACGACCGGTGAAACGGCCTGACACGACCGCTGTGTGGGGCGGTTGCGGACCAGGCCACCCAAGCTGCACGACCACGTCATTCAATCACCTGCGCAAATGACGCTACGTCCTCCGTTCGGACCGTCGATCGCGCCCTCGGGCCCGCTGCGGCAGCACCCATGGATCGGATCAGTCCAGCAGCTTTCGGATGCCGGCGATCTTCAGGACCAGCCGGTGCGGGTTGTCTTTCACGGGGGTGAAGTCGTGGCGGCGGTAGAACGCGGCAGCGGCCTCGTCCAAGGCGTCGACCACGACCAACCGGCCGCCGCCGGTCTCGGCGGCGCGCGCCGCACGGCTGAGAGCGTCGACGAGCAGCTGCGGGCCGTAACCCTGTCCGCGGAGTTGGAGACTTACGGCCAACCGCGCCAGCAGGTAACCGGGCACGGTGTTGTAACCGGATGACTGGCCGCGGGAAAGCGTCTCGCGGACCACCTCGGTCGGGGCCAACGAGAAGTACGCCCACACCTGCGGGGGCTCGTCCGGCCTGACCCACACGAAGGTGCGGGCCGTCCCCGCATGCTGCGCCCGAAGTGCATGCTGCGCCAGCCAGCGGTTCAGCGACTCGACACCGCAATCGAATCCAGCCACCTCGTGGTGGTCGGCGAGGGGTACCGAGGTGAACTCGGCGCTCAACCCTGCACGAACCGACGCCGGCTCGCGAACGCCCGGGCGAGGTTCGGGTTGTCGTCGCTCGCGTCGAGCGCGGCCACCAGGGCGTCGAACTGCGCGGCCGGCATCACGGTGCGATCTGCCCGCGCTCGAACGTGCTCGACGCGGTCGAACACCGCCCCGCGCACGAAGTCGGTGGTGGTCACCTGCTCGGCCGCGGCCGCGGCCGTGATCGCCGCCTTGTCGTCGGCGGAGACCCGCAATTCGATGCGTTCGGTCTTGCTCATGCCAACCAGTGTACGACAGGTGTCCGTACAGCGCTGGTCGGCGGCGTCGTCATCTGACGCCGCAAGTCAGCAAAACGTCAGCAGGTCTCGCGGAAACCCACGGTCAGCGACGGCCGCGCGCAAGATGCACACCCATGCTTACCTGCGCTTTTGTCCGTGGCGGTGCCGACCGATCCGCGACCGGCGGCCATGGCATGGAAGGGGTCAGGGGTTCGAATCCCCTCAGCTCCACCCGAAGTCGCAGGTCAAGGGCCATCAGGGTAGTCCCGAGCCGGACCTTTGCTTCCGTGGTGAGTGACTACGAGCCGGAACCGGCCGGTCGATCTTGTGTGCTAAAGCCGTGTGCAGCCCAACCGCGGAGCATGGTGTCCACCGACGGGTCGGCCTCCGGGACCGCGGGATCGAGGTGCGGTCAGCGGTCGTCGGGGAGAAGTCGGAACGCGTCGTGGTCGGTGAGCGGGCGCAGGGCGCGGAAGTCTCGGCGGTCCAGGGTCAGCACGGTGTCTGTGCGGTGCTCGGCGGCCATCACGACGACGGCGGCGTCGGCCAGGTCGAGATCCAACTCGGCGTAGCGCCGGCGCACGGCAAGGGTGGCACGCAACAGGCGCGCGGTGAGCTGCGGGATGCTCACCCGGGTGGTCAGGGCCCGGGTGGCGATGGTCGCGAGGATCGCGTCGGCGGTCCGGCGATCGGCTCGGGCGCTGGCGACCTGGTGCAGTTCGGTGATCGTCAGTGGGCTGACTATCAGCAGCCCACACGAGTCCGCGGAGGCTTTGGCCGCCTCGTGTTCGGGGTCGGCGCGGTTGAACACCGCGAGCAGTCCCGGGGTGTCCGCGACCGCGATCACCGTAGGTCGGTCAGCCGCTGCTGCTTGGCCCGCAGGGATTTCGCGACGCCCTTGTCGACGTCGACGGCGGTGACCCGACCCCCCAGGTCGAAGGTCTCGTCCTCGCCCACGAACGGTTCCTCCCAAACGCGGGCACCCAGCGCGGCCAGGTGAATGCCTTCGCGCAGGATCTCGGCCTCGGGAACGCCACGACGCGCCGCGGCCTGCTTCACCAACGCCAGGTCCTCAGCATCGGCGTAGACGTTGGTACGCCGCATCGACATGTACCAACTCTAGCACACGTACCTGGTGCCGGGTTCGATCGATCGCCGGTACCAGTCCCGACCGAAACGGCGCACCGAACCGTACGACCGAGGGGCCGGACGTGTCCGGACGCCGGCCGGGGCGGCATCGCCGCCGCGGGCCCGCCGGGGAAGTGTGAGCACATCGCGATCGGGTTGCCCGTCGTCGCGTCGCTGAGTGACGAACTGAGTGACAATCGCGGCGGCCAACCGCGTCCTCCCCAGAACGTCCACGGACGGCCGCACCTACGTTGAACTGCCGTTTCCCCTGATCGACGCCCCGCCATTTGTAGATGGCATGGAAGGGGTCAGGGGTTCGAATCCCCTCAGCTCCACTTAGTAAAGCTGCAGGGCAGGTGCCACCCGCGGTGTGCCGTTGCGGATGACGTACCAGGCGACTGCCTGTCAGCTGGTGACCCTGGGGAGGTCGGCGCAGGCCAGTTTCGGCGGATGGACCTCATCCGCCGTGGCCCCCGCGGCCCGCTTGAGATGGATCACGACGGACTTGGCGCGCGGTCCCGCCGGACGCGCGCTGGTGGTCGCCGCGGCGCCCCTACCGTCTGCGGTGACCGTGATCGGCCACAGCCAAATCGCGTTCGGCGGCACCTGGGGCCCCGCCGGGTCGAACAGGAATCGGCCGCCGCCCTCGTCGATAAAGCAGGGCTGGTTGTGCACATCGGCAATGTAGACATTCTTGGGGTCCAGCCCGGTCGCGTTGATGCCGGTCGTCGTCGCCCTCGTGGTGACGACCATGTCGGCTGTGCCGCCGATGGGCCCGGTCCCCTTCGGGGCGCTGGGGACGTTGGAGAACGTGCCGACGTAATCGAAGGTGGCGCGCGCCGGGATGGCTGTCGCGCCGGCGCTGCCCGCGCCGCCACCCGTGGCCGCGACCACCGCCAAGGCCGCTGCCGCGGTGCCCGCCCACCGTGACCGCGCACCGGTGCATCGCCTCCCGATCGGCTGCTTCGTCCGCATCGGTTCCTCCTGGATCGGGTTAAAAAGACCAAAGCCGGCACAGTTGATGGTGCCGCGGGTCTTCAGGGGCAGCCGGGCTTACAAGCCGCGGGATGTTTCTTGCTGCCGTCCATCCAGACCTTCCAGTCCTTGTTTGTGATTTTCTGGCCGTACACGTCGGTGGCCCCGGCGACGTCCCAGTCCAGCGTGTCGGTGGAACAGCGCGGATCGTAGGTAATCGACAAGTCCACACACCGCCCCTTTCTCGGATGCAGGCCGCGATCCAACACCGTCCGCACCTTGCGGTCGCCGTCGAGCAATTGGAATGCGACGGCAATGTGGGTGTGCGGAACGACCCAGTAGTAGTGCGGGGCCTGGAACTGCTCATATTGCAGCTTGGACGGGTCCATCGGGTTGCTGAAGGTCGTATCGACCGTGCCCGGGTCGAACACCTTCACCGACACGATGCGTAGAGCCGGCTTCGGCGGGCCGGCGGCCGCGGCGACCGTCGGCATCGCGGCAGGGAGGACCACGGCCACGCTGAGCGCCGACGCGCCGATGAGGGCGGCCGGGGAGCGCTTCGTGCGTCCGCCGGTAACACCGCTGTGCCAGACGAAGCGGTGGTGGGGCATGGCATTCCTTCCCACAGAGGTTCGCGCGGCTCGCCCGGGTGCGGGCTACTGGGGCTTGCCCCCGGAGGTCGGCGGCGCCGTGAGCACCGTCACGGTGTCGCTGTCCTGGTTGGCGACGTAGATCTTGTTGGTGACCGGGTTGACGGCCACCGCGTACGGGGTGATCCCGGCGATCATGAAGTTGAGGGTGTTTGTCGCCCCGTCCAGCTCCGCGATAAGGCCCGTAATCTCCTTGTCGTCGCCGACCTGGGAACCCCGGTAGAGGACGTAGAGGGGGAAGTAGATCTTGTTGGTGATCGGGTTGACCGCCACATCGTGCGGCTTTCCCGGCAGGTCCCCGATGGTGATGGCCTTCTTCGTCGCCCCGTCGATCACCGAGATGCTCCGGCTGGTCAGATTCGCGACGTAGACCTTGTTGGTGATCGGGTTGACCGCGATCGTGTACGGGTCCTGAACGTCCTCCAAGTGTATGTTGCTGGGCTTGTTCGTCGGCCCGTCGATCGCCGTCACGTCGTTGCTGTTGAAGCCGGTGACGTACACCGTGTTGGTCGTCGAATTGACCGCCACCGCGGTCGGTTCTTGCCCGAACATGGCGCCGGTGGCGGTCGTGCCCCCGGTGCCCACGATGGTGAATGCGTTCGTCTTCCCATCGATCACCGCGACGGTGTTGGACTGGGGACCGGTGACGTAGACCTTGTCGGTGACCGGGTTGACGCTGACATTCTGCGGGGACAAGATCCCTTGCTCCAGCGCGTCTCCCTCCTTCCGCAAAGCCACGCTGGTGGTTTTGTTCGTCGCCCCGTCCATCACCGTCACGTCGTTGCTGCCCTGATTCGCGACGTAGATCTTGTTGGTGTTCTCATTGACCGCGATCGCGTCCGGTTGGATCTCGGCGGCCACCTGGGTGGTTTTGTTCGTCGCCCCGTCGATCACCGTGACGTAACCGGTCCCGTTGGGGTCCGGGGCGCCTTGGGCGTTCAGGCTTGTCTCGTTGGCGACGTAGATCTTGTTGGTGACCTGGTTGACCGCCATCGCGACCGGCCCCGACCCAACGGCCACCGTGGTGGTTTTGTTCGTCGCCCCGTCGATCACCGTCACGTTGTTGCTTCTGTAGTTGGCGACGTAGATCTTGTTGGTCTTCGGGTTGACCGCCACCGCGGACGGGCCCCTCCCGGCGTGGACGTCGACCGTCCCTCTGACGGTGTACACCGGCACGAAGGCGGCGTTGGCCGACGCGGCCGTCGCGGCGGCGGCGGGGTCCACGGTGAACGATTCGGCGGCCGTGTCGACCTTCGCTCCTGCGTCCTTCGCTCCTGCGTCGACCTTTCCTCCTGCTGAGCCGCAACCCACGCAGGTGGCTATGACCAGTGCGCAGGCCGCTGCAGCGGGGGCACTGCGCCGTGCCCGGTCACCAATCCGCCGGCTGATGGTCGTCTGCTTCGGCCGCATAGATCCTCCTGGATCCAGCGAATAAATCATGACCGTTAGTTTTATCCCAAGTCCGCCCGTCGCGCCACTCCCCGGACACCCGAGTCCCGGGCTACATCGGCGGGGACCGCGCCTCCAAAGCGGGCGCCGCGGCCACGGTGGCGGTGCAGGCCGCCCGCCTGCCGAGAGGTGTGGCCGCTGCGCGCGGCCGCACGAGGCACTGCAGGCGGAGAAGCGATGATCAGCTACCTGGCGGCCCATCGTGGGGCGGCTGCCCGTGGCCGGCGTTCAGTGGGTCGCGGAATCCGCTGAGCGCGTCACGGCCCCACTTGCCCTCGAGCGCGGCGAGCTGGGGACCGAACTCCTGCGCGACCTGATCGAGGATGGGGTTGGCCAGGCGGGGGTCCTTGCAGTCCTCCGGCGGCCCATGGGTGCCGAGGATCTTCACCATCTTGTCATCGAGGTTGGGGTCGCTCGGCGACGCGTCCCTGAGGAGCTTCACGACCCCCTTGTAGATCTTCACGTACTCGTCACGGCACGAGGCGCTCTTCGACTCCTCTCCGCATCCCACCAGCAACGCGAGGGTGATGGCGGCGAGACCGACGATCGTCGAGGGGTGGTTCATGGCGTGGCTCCGGGTGCGGCGCGACACCGCGGCCGCGCACGGTTGGCCAACCTAGCCGACCGACCCACCGCGCGTACCCCCTGCTCTCGTAGAGCCGGAGGGCCTCGGGCCCCCTTCTCCGCGGCAGCCGGTCAGTCAGCCGATCGCGGTCCGCAGCTCGATACTGCCCGCGGTTGCTGCCAATCCCGCTATCACCAGCGCGGCCGCGGGGTCGGCCCACCACCACTCGAGCGATCGAGTAAGCAGCAGGCCGATCAGAGCCAGCGCTGCTGTGGCGGCACCGACGAAGGTGATCAGTGCGTCGGTGCGCAAAGCCGGACTCGGCACCGAACTCGCGACTCGGAGCTTGATCATCCCAAGCATCGGCAGCACCAGCGCGGATGCGGCCGCCGTGATCACTCCGGCGAGCAGCACGGTCGCTCCGCTACCTGAGATCAGCTTGGCGATCGACGCGGTCGCAACTCCGGCAGCCACCGCCAGGAGTGCCAGCAATGCGGCGATATGGGCACGTCGCTCGACCCGATGGGCCGGGTGGCCGCCGTGCAGTTCAGCGCGGAACCGCCAGATCAGCACGACCGAGGACAGCATGTCGGCCATCACGTCCGTGCCGGTGCCGATCAATGCGGTGCTGCCGGCGCCAATGCCGACGGCCACTGACGCTGTGCCCGCAACGAGGCTCCAGACCACGGTTAGAACGGAGATGTTGAGCGCCGCCCGTAGCGCCTGCGAGTTCAAAGGTGGTCACCCGATCGCCAGGCGACCCGGCACTCCGTTGGCGCCGGCGGCCGCGCCGACCAGACTTCCCGGCACACCAGCGGTGAACCTACTACGACTGTTTGGAAGTGGCACCGCTTGTTGTTCGCGTGGCCCCGCCGCGTGCGTGATGGCGCGTCTGGGCAGATATGGGAGGGTCGGAGCATGACGGCGCCCAACGCTGCGCGTGAGCTGTGGTCGCTCGCCGAGCCGATTCACGCGGTTACCTATTTCGCGCCGGAACCGCTTGCCGAGCTGAAGTCCGTCGGCTATCGCGGCTTCTGGATGGGCTACTTCGCGGGGCGCGCAGCGCCACTCGGACCTGTCGGTGCCGAGCTGGTGCACGCGATCTTTTACAACTTCTCCTTCGACCGGGTGGCGCGCGCGGTGCCGGCTGCCTGGGCGTTCGCTGCACCGGAGGAGGCGCTCGACGCTCGGTTGCGTGGTTCGGTCGCGGCTGTGCGGAGGTCGGTCGGGTCGGCGCTGGGGTCGATGCCTCTTCACGACCTTGCCGACCTGGCTGGTGCCGCGGTGATGCAGCTACCCGCGGAAGGGCGACCGCTATTTGCGGCGAACCGCGCTCTCCCGCAGCCGGAGGAGCCGCTGGCACGACTTTGGCACGCGACAACCCTGCTGCGGGAACACCGCGGCGACGGCCACGTAGCTGCGCTCGTTGCCGCCGGCATTGGCGGGCGCGAATCCCACGTGCTCCATGCGCTGTATAGCGGCACGCCGCGCGACGCCTACACGGTTGCGCGAGACTTCGCCGACCAGGAGTGGACCGAGTGCCTGACCTCGCTTCAGGACAAGGGACTCGTCGCCGACGGAGCGCTCACCGCCACCGGGCAGCGCTTGAAAGCCGAGATCGAAGAGCACACGGATGCGTTGGCGAGTACCGGTCTGGAGCGACTTTCGCCGGGCGAGGTCGGCGACCTGGCCGAACTGCTCCGTCCGATCACCCGGGCCGTCGTAGCCGCAGGCGACATTCCACTGGATTCCCCGATGGGGCTCAACCTGCGCAACGTCCTTCGGTAACCGCTGAACTCCGGTCCCGGGGTTCGGCTGCTCTAAGTCGGCTCGTGCAGGCGGATGTTCGTGGTCGTTTGGACGTTCACGCCGTGGCGGGCCCGTTCGCCCTGCAGGCGGCTCAAGCTCGGGGCGGCGGCCTCTATCGCTTCCAGGCTGTCCCAGTAGGTGACGGCCGACACCGTCCCGTTGGTCGGATCCTCGCCCCAGTAGCCGGCCTGGAAACCCTTCATGCCCTCCATCATCCGGGCCACGCCGCGCGCACTGGCTCGCATGTACTCGCTCATCGCCTCGGTCGGCTCCTCGGCCCGGTAGGTGACCACCCGCAGCCAGGTCTCTGTGGTCGACGGGTCCACTGGCCGCCGCCGCGCCGACGCGGGTTCCGCGCCGGCTGCCTCAACGCTCGGTACGGCACGGCTGGAGACCAGCCTTGCACTCACACTGGCGCGCCGACAGGACGGGCAGATCAGCCCGGCGGTCAGCGGGTTCAGGCTGGGCAGTCCGTCGTGGAAGTAGTAATCGTGCTCGTGGCCGTATCCGTCCTCGACGTGCTGGGTCTGGTAGTCGTCGGTCCACGTGTGGCCGCACTTCCCGCACTTGAAGGCGAACTGCTCGGCGGCTTCTTCCTTGACGATCATGCGCGCCTCCATCGCCGCCGGACATTATGTCACCGGGAGGGGGCTCGGCCCCACCGCTTGGGCACGGACTCTGCGCGGAGATCCCTGTTCGGCTGCGCCGCGTCACTGCCATCCTGGATCCGAAAGGAACGCGCCGTGAGCGATGACCTGCGTCCGTTCTCCGCCAGCCCATGAGCGCCCGCACCCGACCACCGGTCGACGGCTGGTCCGCCCCCGGCCAGGCGGCCGCGCTGTTCCTGCGCGGACGCACCCTGCGCGCCTCCACCCCGGTCGCGGCCGTCGTCGGAACCCTGCTGTCGTCGGTCAATCAGGGAAGCGTGCTGCTCGACGGTGACGCAACCACCGCGACCTGGATCCGGGTGGCGTTCAACTACGCCGTCCCCTTTGGCGTCTGCAGCTATGGCTACCTCGCCGCGCGCCGCCGCCCGTCCGACGCGCTGGATCGGGGAGAGCAAGTCTGAAGTCCGTGGCTCAGTGTGCGGGTGCCCTGCCGAGGGTGAAGCCGGTCCGTCGGCCGCGGCGAGTGAGGCCGCGGGGCTTGTAGATGGACAGGGTGAGCGCGACGCCCAGCAGGATGAGGGCACCCGCGGCGTGCAGGATGGGCGAGGGGTTGCCGGCCATGTCGTTGCCGGTTGCAGCGGCGCTGCGGGCGGAGTTCGCGAGGTAGTCCACGGTCTGCATGTAGAGCAGTAGGACGGCGGCCGCGAACAGGTTCATGGTGAGTTTGATGACGACCCAGTAGTGGCGCAGTAGTCCCCACGTCGTGCCGAAAGCCTGAATCAGGCCGGTGAGTAGCGACGCGAGGCTGAACGGCACGAGCGCGTACCAGCCGATGATCTGCATCGACAGGTACGCGCCGCGAATGACGGATTGATCCGAGGTGACGGTGGCGGCGATGCCGATGACGAGGGACGCGGTGACCGCGCCGATCCACCCAACGGAGGCTGCGACATGAAGGGCGAGGCCGGCCTTGCGCAGAGGGAGCGGCATCCTCACGTCGCTGTGCCGAAGATCCGAGGGCTTCCCGCCTGCGTTACTGCTGGTGGCGGGGACCCGTGCAGGTGCCGACCGGGTCCGTGACCGGCAAGCAGCATCACGACGATCAGGACAGCGAGAATGATGCCCGCGACGGCGAAGCCTTTCACCCAGCCGGGCATGGCAGGCTCATCGGATCTGCTCATTGCCGATCTCCCCCATCCGGGCGGACCGACGGTCGTGCGAGCGGCGAATCAGGACGCCTGCGGCACGGAGTTCTCGACGAATCGCGTGGGGGTCCTCCCCGGCGCGCAGGCGCTGCGCGATCTGCCGGGCCGAGTCTTCGCCGAGTCGGTTCGCGGCGACCGCGGCGGCCAGTGCGTTCTCGATGTGGGTCAGTCGGATGTCGGTCAGCGCGGTGTCGTACTCCTCGCCGGTGGCAGCGGTGTCGAGCGTGCGCCGCTGATCGTCGGTGAGGCGACGGGCGAAACGACCGGAGAGATGCAGGGGTTGGTGTCGCATACTCGCGACTCTATCGAGACACTGTGTTTTGTTCAATACAGTGTGTCGCGTTAGCAGCAAACTGTATTGTGTGTCCATGCCCAAGCTGTGGACCGACACGATCGACGAGCACCGGCAGCAGCTGCGCGAGGCGATCCTGGACACGGTCGCCGTGCTCGTCGCAGAACACGGGCTGTTGTCGGTGACCATGTCCGGCGTGGCGGAGCGCACTGGTGTTGGCCGCGCGACGCTGTACAAGTATTTCCCGGACGTGGAGTCGGTCCTGCGGGCGTGGCACGAACGCCAGGTCGGCCGGCACCTGACCGAGCTGAGCGACCTCGCGGTCGGTGGGGACAGCCCGCTTCAGCGGCTCCGCGCGGTGCTGTCGGGGTACGCGCATTTCGCCGGGGCCGCGCGCGGTCACAACACCGAGATCTCCGCCGCGCTTCACCGGGGCACGGCGGTCTCGCAAGCCGAGACGGCGCTCCGCGTGCTCGTCACGAACCTAATCGCGGAAGCCGCGACCGCGGGCGAGATCCGCCGCGACATCCCCGCCGCGGAACTCGCGAACTTCTGCTTGCACGCCCTCACGGCATCGGGCGGCGCTGCGTGCGAGGCCGCCGTCCAGCGTTTGATAGATGTCACGCTCGCCGGCCTCGCGGCTGATGGAACACCCGTCTGAGTGTCACGCGAACCGAGCTCGCTTCAGTCGTGCACCGGCAGGCCGCTGACCTGGTGGTCGGCCTGGAACAGCGCCTCGGTGAGCAGTGCCCGCACGTGCCCGCCGCGGAGGCGATAGATGACGCGCTGGCCGTGCCGGGTGCCCTCCACCAGGCCCGCGAATCGCAGCTTGGACAAATGCTGGCTCGCCACCGTGGGGCGGCATCCGGCCACGGCGGCCAGGCTGGCGACGTCCAACTCGGCCTCGCGAAGCGCCCACAGCATTCGCACCCGGGTCGGGTCGGCCAGCAGCGCGAACGAGGTGACGGCGGCGCTGACCTGAGCCTCGCCCAGCTCGTCGGGGTGCGAGCCGCGGGGCGGTCGGTCCGGGCCCGGCCGCGTCGTCATGACCACACCATACCAGCGAACACTTGCGTATTCACATACGCGAATATATTGATACGCTCACTGGGTATATCCAATGAGCGAGGACGCCGGGATGGGCCACCTGTTGCGCACCCACGACCTGGACGAGCACGGTCGCTACCACCACCACGATCATGATCGCGACCCCGGCCGGGACGGGCAGCCGCACGGCCCGGGGCCGGTCGCGCGGTTCCGGCACACGCTGTCGGAGCTGACGGACCGACATTCGCACGACGCGGCCGACCAGGTGGACGAGGCCCTGGAGGCGGACGCGGCCGGACGGCGCGCGCTGTACATCAGCTTCGCCGGCCTGGCCGCCACCGCCGCGATCCAGGCTGCCGTTGTCGCCGTGTCCGGGTCGGTGGCGCTTCTGGGCGACACCTTGCACAACGTCGCCGACGCGCTGACCGCCGTTCCGCTGTTGATCGCCTTCCGGCTGGCCGGTCGACCCGCGACCAAGCGCTACACCTACGGTTACGGCCGCGCCGAAGACCTTGCCGGGCTGTTCGTCATCGCCATGATCGCCCTGTCCTCCGCGCTGGCGGGGTTTGCGGCCATCGACCGTCTCATCCACCCGCATCAGGTTCACCAACTCCCGGCGGTCGCCGGCGCCGCCGTGATCGGCTTCCTCGGCAACGAAATTGTCGCCCGCTACCGGATCGGCGTCGGGCGCCGGATCGGCAGCGCCGCCATGGTCGCGGACGGTCTGCACGCCCGAACCGACGGCTTCACCAGCCTCGCCGTGCTGTTCGGTGTGGGTGGGGTTGCGCTCGGTTGGCGCTGGGCCGACCCGGCCATCGGGCTTTTCATCACCGTCGCGATCCTGGGCGTGCTCCGCTCGGCGGTTCGACAGGTCGGTGCCCGCCTCATGGACGCGGTGGACCCGACCCTGGTCGATCAAGCCGTCCGCGCCATCGCCGGCGTCGAGGGGGTGCAGTCGGTCGACGAGTTCCGGGTGCGCTGGATCGGTCACACCCTGCGTGCGGAGGCTGCAATCACCGTCGACGCGGGCATCAGCCTCGCGGCCGCGCACGAGATCGCCCACCACGCCGAGGCGCACCTGCTCGCCGACGTCCGCCGGCTGACCGCCGCGAACGTGCACGCCAGTCCGGCCGGGGCGCACGCATGACGTGCGCCGGCGGCTAGCGCCGCGCCGACCCCCTGGCCTCCCAGGCGCTGCGGACCATGTCGTGGAGGTCCAGCTCCGCCTTCCAGTCCAGTTCGACGGCGATGCGATCCACCGCTCCGACGATGTGCGCCGGGTCGCCGGGCCGACGGCCAATGACCTCGTATCGGAAGGGGCGACCGGTCACCTGGGCGACGACGGCCATCACCTCCTTGACGGTCACACCGACGCCACGACCGACGTTGAGCACCCGACCGTAGGCGGCCCCGGGCTCCTCCGGCGCCTCCTCCAGCCGCTGCAGCGCCGCCACGTGTGCCCTGGCCAGGTCGACGACGTGGACGTAGTCACGGATGCAGGAGCCGTCCCGGGTCGGGTAGTCGCCGCCGAAGACCTGCGGCGCGCGGCCCGACTCCAGGGCGCGGAACGTCAGCGGGATCAGATTGAGCTCGCTGGTGTCGCCGAGTTCCGCGGCGCCCGCTCCGACGACGTTGAAGTAGCGCAGGCAGGCCCAATGCATTCGGCGGGTGGCCGCGGCGTCGGCGAGCATCCACTCGCAGGCCAGCTTGGTGTGCCCGTACGGACTCTCCGGATGCGTCGGGGTGTCCTCGTCGACCAGCTCCACCGAGGGCGTGCCGAACACCGAGGCGCTGGAGGAAAACACCATTCGATCCACACCGGCCGCGGCCATGGCGGTCAGCAGTGAGGCGAACCCGCACACGTTCTGCTCGTAGTAGTGCAGCGGCCGCTCGACGGACTCCGGCACCGACTTCTTGCCGGCCAGGTGGATCACCCCGCGCACCGCGTGCGAACGCAGCCCGGCAGTCACCGCCGCCGTGTCGAGCACGCTGGCCTCGACCAGCGGCACCCGTTCCGGCAGGCGATCGCGGCGGCCGCTCGACAGGTCGTCAAGCACGACGGCGGGCATGCCTGCGGCCATCAGATCCCGCACCACGTGGGAACCGATGTAGCCGGCGCCGCCGGTGACCAGCCAGGTCATCGCACCAAACTAGCCGGCCGCCGAAAGCCGGCCGCACCGGGTCGGTTCCGAGGGCTTTTCGGGCGTGTCGCGGGGCCCCCGAACCTGCCGGACAGGCCGTGTTCGGCAAGCGGCCCCACCACCAAGCCGCGCTCGGCGCACATGGCCGCCAGGCCCGGCAGGGCGTCCAGGGCGGCGCGCCAGGAACCGGGCGCGGAGGTGCAATCGGAGTCGTGCAGCAGGACCGTGCCGCCCGACAGCACCCCCGCGGCGATGTCGTCGAGCACCGTCCGCGCGGTGGCCTCCGCTCGCCAGTCGCGGCCCCAGGCCGTCCACAGCACCGGGCGCAGCCCCAAGCTGCGGCAGGCCAGCAGGGTGCCGCCCGCCACGATCCCGTACGGCGGCCGGTACCAGCGTGGCCGTCGGCCGGTCGCCTCGGTGAGCAGCGCCAGCGAGCGCCGAAGGTCATCGGCCACCGCCACGGGCCCGCGAGCCAGGTGGGAGCGGTGCTCCTGCCCGTGCAGCGCAATCTCGTGACCGGCCCGCGCCACCTCGGCGGCCACCGCGGGATGCGCGCGAACCTGCTCGCCCAGCATGAAGAACGTCGCCCGCCAACCAAGCCGATCGAGCGCGGCCAAAAACGACGGCGTCGAGTCGGGGTCCGGACCGTCGTCGAACGTCAGCGCCACGTGCCCGGCTCGGCCGACGCCGCACAGCCCGGGCAGCAACCGGCGCACCGGAGGCAGGCTGGTGATCGCGGGGCCGGCGTGAGCCGCGGTGACCACAGTCCCGAGCGCGAGGCCGCATCCCACTGCGCCGCGACCGGGTAGGGACACCTCGGCCTCCTCGCCGGCAGATCAGGCAGCGTGCGGAGCCGAATCCCGCTCCGCGAGCAGCGCGGCGATGACCTCCGCCGCGTCGCCCCGGAACAGCTTGCCGGCGCGGGTCGCGATCTCACGTCCCGGCTCCCCCAGCGCCCTGGCCAGGGCGGTGTCCAGCTCGGCCCGCGTCTGCGCCAATTGGATCACCCCCGACTCCAGCATGGCCGTGGCGTTGTGGCGTCCATGACCGGGGATCGGGCGGTAGGTGACCACGGGCCGGGCGGCGGCGAAGGCCTCCATGCAGCTGAGCCCGCCGGCGTTCTCCACCACTACGTCACAGGCTGCCAGCAGCGTGGCCATGTGGTCGGTCCACCCGAACACGTGGACGCCGGGCTTGCCGTTCAGCCGGTCATACAGCGCCCGGTTGCGGCCGCAGGCGATAACCGGGACGGCGCGGCCCACCGACACCAGGTCGTCGACCGCACGCTCGACCTCGCCGGCGCCCCACGCCCCGGCGACCACCAGCGCCAGCGGCTCGTTGAGGGGCAGGTCGAAGTGCGCCCGCGCGGTCGCGATGTCCGGGAGGCGGAAGAACTGGTCGGGCACCGTCGGACCGAGGGTCATCGTGCGGCCGGCCCGGGGAGCCATGCGGGCGGAGGCCTCGCTGACGCACAGCGTCAGGTCTACCCCGGGGTGGGTCCACAGTTCGTGGACCCCGAAGTCGGTGGCAATGGTTACCAGGGGCACCGGCAGCCGGCCGCGTTGCCGGGCACGCCCCAGCACGAGTGGGGCCACCGGATAGGTGACCACCACCAGGCCCGCACCGCGATCCCGAACCCAGCGCAGCAGGCGTCGTCGGGTGAGGACGCTCATCGGCCAGGTGACGACCTCCACCAGCGGGGGCGCGTTCATCCACATCCGGTAGGTCAGCTCGTAGGTCCACGGCACATACCGCAGCTGCAGCTGGTAAACACGCCGCATCAGCCAGCCCAGCCCGAACGGGAATGCGGACAGGAAATCGACCACCTCGGCCCGGAAACCGTCCCTGGTCAGCCGCCGCTCCAGCTCGCGGGCGACGCCGTCGTGTCCGGCGCCCATGCTCGCCGACACAATTAGCACCCGGCAGGCGCGGCGCGCCGAGGACCTATCCTTCGCCATGCCGTGATCCTCACTGTCGCCGCGAGCATCGCCGCCGCCGCATGTTACGCGGTCGCTTCTTTGCTCCAGCAGGAAGCCGCCGCCGCCGCGCCGGGGGAACGGTCGCTGCGCCTGAGCCTGTTGACGCACCTGGCGGGCCGCCCACGGTGGTTGCTCGGCATCGTCGCGGACCTCTCCGGGTTCGCGCTGCAGCTGACCGCGCTGGCCAGCGGATCGTTGGTGCTCGTCCAGGCGCTGCTCGTGGTCGGGCTGTTGCTGGCGCTGCCTCTCGGTGCGGCACGGGCCGGGGGCCGGATGCGCGGTGTGGACTGGCTGGGGGCACTCGCGCTGTGCGGCGGGCTGGCGCTGTTGACCGAGGCCGACCCGGAAAGCGGTCGGGATCCGTCGCTGGCCGGTTGGATTGTTGTGGGATTGTTCACGCTCGGACCCGCGCTGCTGCTCATGCTCGACAGCGGTCGCGCCGGAACGGTGGGGCGACCCATGCGGCTGGCCGCGGCGGCCGGGTTGGTTTGGGCGGGCACCGCGGCGCTGTCCAAGACCACGGCCGACCTGCTCGCCGACGGGTTCGGTGCGGCGGTCGGCACTTGGGAGCCGTACACGTTGCTCGTGGTGGCGCTGTGGGGGATGGTGCTCAACCAGAGCGCGTTTCAGGCCGGGTCTTTGGCGGCCTCACTGCCGACCCTGACTGCCGCCGAGCCGCTGGCGTGCGCCGTCATCGGGCCGGTGTTCTTCCACGAGCAGCTCAACGCGTCACCGGCGCGCACCGCGGCGGCCTTCCTCGCGATCGCCGCGGGGATCGTGGTGTTGGCGCGATCGCCGCTGGTGTTGGCCTTCCACGGGGACGAACCGAGCGATCAGGCCGCGGGCAGGTACTTGGTGTAACGGTCGGCGCCGATGCGGATGAACAGCGCGCCGGGACAGACCACGGCCGGATCGCCACCGCCGGCCGGGGGCACTCCGAGCACGTCCCGACGCGGGATGTAGGGCGGGTAGCGGAACAACCGCTGCACGGGGTGCTGCGGGTCGGTGTTCACCTCGCTGAGGGTCAAGTCGGTCACCGCGACGTGATAGACGCGGCCGCACCAGTTGATGCGCGATCCGACGTCAAGGCCCGGCCAGGTCCCGTAGGCGCGCTGGAACCCGATCGACCAGCCGACCGCGGCGGCCACCGCCAGCAGCACGAGCGTGTTGCGAAATATCCGCCACCACCGGCGCCGACGGGCGGCGGACCGGCTCAGCGATGTCGCGGACACGGCCGAATTGTCCCGCAGACTTCGTTAACTGGCCGGCGATCCGGCCAACTGCATTAACCGGCCGGCGCAACGAGGCCGATCGATCAGACCTCGACCACGGAGTCGAAAGTGGTCGTGGTCAGCCGCGGTTCGACCTCGAACCAATCGCCCACCGTTGGCGGCCGCACGCCGTCGGGCAGCCATAGCAACGAGACCTGCATGTGCGGCGGCTCGGCGAACCAACGCTTCCGGCCCTCCCAGGAGAACGGACTGAGGGCGAAATTGAGCCCGGCGAGTCCCGCCTCCGCGAACACCTTCGCGCGGGCCAGGGGCCCGGCAACTGCACGCGGCGCGGCCAAGCCGATGCCGTGGGCGGTGCCCCCCGCGACGACAACCAGGTGGCCGGCCGCGGGTGCGCGGCGCTGTCGATAGCCGAAGCGCTCACCCCGCGCCAAACGTTCCACGTCGAGCACCCGGGCCCTGGCCCGCAGCGCATCACGATCGCCCAACCACAGCCTGGTGCCGATCCGCGGGCGGAAACGCGTACCTGGGTGACGTGCCGTCAGCTTTGAGATTTCCGGCCCGGAAAGATGGCTCACCCAGATGGTTCCGATGGGCAGGCCGGCCCCGGTCAGCCGCTGTATCCACTGCGAAACCTCGGCGGGTGGATCCACGCCGGCTGGTCGGTTCAGGGGCAGGTGCAACGCGAAGCCCTGCACCCGACAACCGGTCACCACCTCGGTCAGCGCGTTCAGGTCGTCCGGGCCGATGCCGTGGCGCCGCAGCGAGGTGCGGCACTCCACCACGATCTGACGTCCGGTCAGACTCGCCGGGACGTCCGCCGAGCTGATCGTGTGCACGACGTTGGCGTCCGGGACCGGTGCATCTCCCGGCAGCAGCGGGGTGAGCACGACCACTCGGTCGAATCCGGGTCCTCCGCGCAGCAGATCGGTCTCGGCCGCGGTACCCACGGCGATCGTGTCCGCTCCCAGCTCCGCGGCGGCCGCGGCAAGTCTGGGTATGCCCAGGCCGTAGCCGTTGCCCTTGGCGACCGGGACGAGACCGGGGAACTCCGCGGCGGTGGCGGCCAGGTGCGCCCGAAATCGTGCGCTGTCGATGTGCAGGGTGAGCATCGCTGTCACCCGCGCCGGGCCAGGTAGAGCTGGAAAGCCCGGTACAGCAGGGGATTCAGCGGCAGGTCCCACTCGCCGAGGTACTCCACGGCCTCGCCGCCGGTACCCAGCTTGAACTGAATCAGCCCGAACAGGTGATCGTTCGGGTCCAGGGTGTCGGTGATGCCGCGCAGGTCGTACACCGTCGCCCCGGCCGCGTGAGCGTCCGTCAGCATCCGCCACTGCACGGCATTCGACGGCTTGAGGTCCCGCTTGTGGTCGGCGGAGGCACCGTAGGAGTACCAGCAGTGCCCGCCCACGCGGATCCAGATTGTCGCCGCCAGCAGCTGTCCGTCATGCCGGGCCAGGTAGAGCCGCAGCCGGTCCGGGTCCTCCGCATTCAGCGCCGCCATCATCGTGGTGAAGTAGCTCAACGGGCGGGGGGTGAATCGATCGCGGGCGGCGGTGGCCAGG
>Ga0157362_1000138_pt1 | contig 21697 bp, 23 predicted proteins | sample AttlaeALBM3_FD_111480 | JGI IMG/M metagenome (GOLD analysis project Ga0157362, IMG submission 111480) | Fungus gardens microbial communities from leaf cutter ant in Ribeirão Preto, State of São Paulo, Brazil - Atta laevigata ALBM3 | ecosystem: Host-associated > Fungi > Mycelium > Unclassified ... | reverse complement strand
GGCGTCTTAAGTTAGAGCGATGAGTAGCCCAGGAGCTCAAACTATTGTTGAGGTAAGGTATTCTACCGTACATCACTAGCTACTTATACTAGACTAGCCTGGTCTGTGCGCCGGTCGCTATGGTCACTGACATCAGAACAATAATAACTATACTACTAGATATAGCTATGTAGTACTGTGATGGAGACCCGAACTAGAGGGAAGGGAACTATAGACCGTGGACTCTGAGGATCCATGGGAACGCTAGCTGATGCGAACCCTACCAGGTTATCTAAGCGATCTTAGGGTTGTCCCCTTACACCTACCTTCTATGTCACTCTGCTTGATTCTTGTTGTTCTCTGGTCTTAGGTCACTCTTGGCTCATCTACTATAATCCGTTGATTGACTGGGTTTCTGGATCAATATCTTTTTGACCACCATCTTTACTTCAAAGTCTGGCTTCTATTCCTCCTGTTGAAACCTTAGTAAATCCTTCATTCTCTCCAGCAGAAACCTCTCTGCAGTTCATCCCATTTGAGATGTTCCTGTCTAACACCAAGCAACCTCATATCACAATTATTAATGTGCTAGCTCTACTTCGGGCTTTGCATCTCTTAGGCTTGACAACATTTTCCCTCCAATTCCATTCTACAATACAGGCCAATTCTACTACCATCTCCAAAAAAATTGACCTTTCTTCCATCCCAAAGGAATACCATAAGTACACCAATGTTTTTAGCAAGTCCAAAGCAGAGACACTTGCTCTCTACTGTCCTTACGACCTCCAGATTGATCTAGAAAATGATTCTCATCCTCTGTAAGGGGATGCTCTAGAGTAGCTTAGATAACCTGGTATAGGTAAGTATCATCTAGCTTGCCCTCGGATCCTTGGAGTCTGCTATTCATAGTTCCCTTCCCTCTTGTTCTTATTGCTATAGTTTGTACTATATAGCCTTATTAGGTATAGTAGTTATTAGTGTCTTGATCTGTGTTCCCATAGCGACCAGCACATGGACCAAGCTAGTCTAGTATATATAGCTAGTGATGTATGGTAGAATATCTTACCTCAATATTGATTAGAGCTCCTGGGCTATATACTGCTCTTGCTTAAGTTCGCTTTTGTCACTAACACTTAGTATAGTTAGGGTTGTCACTGAGTGATCTCTTACATCCTCCAGTAGGAACCATCTACTTCTTATCCAAATTTGAACAAGAAGCATTAAAAGAATTCATTGACAAAACCTAACTAATAGATTTATCCACTTGATGTCTTCTCCTCACAGGGCGCTGGTCTTGTTTGTAAAGAAGAAAGATGGGTCCCTCTGGCTCTGTGTAGATTTCTGTGGACTCAACAAAATCACAAAAAAAGACCAATACCCACTTCCTCTCATCTCTGACTTCTTAGATTCCCCCTGTAAGGCTTGTATTTACACCAAGATTGACCTTTGACATGCGTACCATTTGGTCTGCATTGCCAAAGGGAACAAGTGGAAAACTGCCTTCCAAACTCACTATAGAGCTTTCAAATGGTTAGTAATGCTGTTCAGACTAACTAATGCTCCAGTTGTCTTCCAACACTTTATGAACAATGTATTCTCCAACCTCCTTGATATGTGCATAGTAGTCTACTTAGATGACATCTTGATCTACTTTGATGATATCACCCAACACCAGAGCTACGTCAAAGAAGTATTGAAATGACTCCGCAAATCAGAATTGTATGCAAAGGCAGAAAAATGCAAATTCTATTCAAACTCTATTGAATATCTAGGCTATGTTCTATCACTATTTGGCTTGACCATGTCTGACACTAAAGTGAAAACCATTCAGGAGTGGCTGGAACCAAAGAAAATAAAGGATATCTAATCCTTCCTAGGATTCACCAACTTCTACAAACATTTCATTTTCAATTATTCAGACATAGTCATATCACTCACTTGTCTTACTAGAAAGAACACTCCATAGAATTTTGACAACAAATGTAGAGTGGCATTTAATACCCTGAAGCAAGCCTTTACCTCTGCTCCTATCGTTACACATTAGGTTCCAGATACACAACTTGTTATAGAAACTGATGTCTCAGACTATGCTCTCACTGCTATTCTCTCCATTATGACTAAAGATAATGAGATCCACCCCATAGCCTTCCACTCCCAAATGTTCTCCACTCCAGAGCTCAACTATGACATCTACAACAAGAAATTACTTGCAATATTCGAGGCCTTCAAAATTTGGTGGCACTACTTAGAGGGGTCTGCTTCACCAATCAACATTGTGACAGATCACAAAAACTTGGAATATTTCTCAATGACCAAAATCCTGACGCACTGACAAGCAAAATGGTTGGAATACCTTTTCCAATTCAACCTTGTAATTTGCTTCCATCCTGGACATCTTGGCACCAAACCAGATGCACTCACTAGATGATGGAATATCTACCCAAAAGAGAGAGATAATGGCTACACTTCAGTGAACCCTCATAACTTCTGTCTAGTCTTTACTCATGAACAAATTGTAGCATCTCTCCAAGAAACCATTCTCATCACTCTGACACTTTGTGCAGCTACAATATTGAATCAAAACCAACTCCACTCCGATATCCTGGCAGCACTTCCTTCTGACTCTTCTATCTCTAACTATTTACTTTATCTGGAAAAACATTGGTTGAAAGACGATGCAGGGTTTCTCAGACTCGACAACAGAATGTATGTTCTGGATAACACCAACTTACACCTCCAAGTTCTCTAGTATTATCACAACCATGTTCTAGCAGAACATCTGGGCCAAAATAAGACACTAGAACTTATATGGAGACATTATACCTGGCCAAACATCTGCAACAACATATAAAAGTTCTGTAAGTTTTGCGTTACCTGTATGAGATCCAAATCACAGCATCACAGACCATATGGATCCCTCCAACAACTTCCTATTCTAGAACGGCCATGAAATTTAATTTCTATGGATTTCATCAAGAAAATCCCTTTCTTCTCTGGTTTTGACACCATCCTAGTTGTAGTAGATTGCCTGTCGAAACAAGCCATATTCATCCCCACTCATGACATCATCACTTTAGCAGAATTAGCATACCTTTTTGTGGTTCATATTTTTTCAAAACATGAAGTTCTATCTCATGTTACGTCCGACCATGGCTCCGAGTTCATCTCTCATTTCTTCTGCTTCCTAGGTACTGCCCTAGATATGAGACTTCACTTTACCAGTAGACACTATCCAGAGGCAAATGGTCAAACAGAATGGACCAACCAGACATTAGAACAGTACCTCCAAGTATACTACAACTACCAACAGGATAACTGGTCCAAACTATTACTCCTGGCTGAGTTTTCTTACAACAATGCTTCTAGTGCTACCACTGGTATCTTCCCATTCTTTGCCAACAAAGAATATCATCCTAACCTCAGTGTATATCCAGAATGAGATATAGCTTCCTTTTGTACCTGTAACTTCATAATTAATCTTGACGAACTACAAGACACGCTTAAAGAGGAAATCGCCAAAGCCCAACAACAATATCAACTCTCTGCCAACTCTTGTCAACACCAACTAGAGAACTTCCAAGTTAGACAATTAGTATTTGTTAGAGCGCAGTACTTCCGAACAACTCACCTATTGAAGAAACTCCAAAAAGTACCTCAGACCATATGAAATAATTGCTCAACCTAGTCTGCAATCCTTTACACTTTGCCTTCCAGATACTATAAAAGCCATTCACCCTGTGTTCCATATCTCTATGCTTGAACCAGCCATACCTAATACCTTTTCATAGCATTCCAAACCTCCACCAGCATCTGTAATTATTGATGGAGAACCAGAACACAAGATAGTCAACTCTAAGATTGACTACCAGAGAGCATGCAAGCTGCTCTACAAGGTTATATGGCTGGGATATGAAGATACCGACAACAACTCTGAATGGTTACCAGTAACAGAACTAGAACATACAAAGGAATTGCTGAGTAATTTCTATCTCAATTATCTCTCTAAACCAGGACTATTATAACCCTGAAAATACTTTCATTACATTTTCTTATCTCTATCTCTCTGCCCTTACACTGTTTAAAAAAAAAATTTTTTTTTGAGTACTTATACACATTTCAGAATGTAGTTTTCTTTGTACTAACTTGCTTACTTGTATTCTGCTCTGCAGTTTTCATTGCAATCTGATACTTGTATTCAAAAGCAGTCTCCATTACAAAAAACTCACACACTTATATTCCTGTTATATGACAGAAAATAATTATTTAATAATATAATTTCTTTTATATTTTATATTATTACTAAATTTTACTCCTGAACTCCTGTTGTCTACTCCTATAAGATCATGATGTAGACTAGTTACTTGTACTCCTCCTATTTCAGACTTAGTATAAGTACTCCATTAGTTACATTCTAGTTCCTTAGTTCATAGATTAATGTCTTTAATGTCTTTAATGTCTTTTATCCTTACTCCTATCAATCTATACCACTTCCCTCCAGAACTCCTAACAACAATTCAGTCCTCTGGAAATATGCAACCATACATGCGATAGGAGATTGAGGTACAGCACACAAGCTGAGGCCAAGGTTGTTCTCTACTTTTGTTGTCAACTCTCTTCTACTCTGAAGTAACTCCACTTTACCCCAGATCATTCTGCTCCTGTTCTGCATGTATTTGACAGAATCTACGAACTACCATTGGTCACTGTTGCACTCAACTACCTCGACTTTACTATTCTCACTCATTTGCTCTGCTATTCCTGTCCTTCACACTGATTGATGTCTAATTCTATTCATTCAACTATAGTGTCTCTAGCGGATATAGTCTCCAGATGTTCCAGAACTATGCTGCATTGGAACAAATAAGTTTAGTTTCTGATCCCTCGCCCCTGACTCCTGTCTCCCCAACTTCCACTCTGGAGTCGACTAACTAGTTTGACTTCAGATTCTATGTCTTTATAACCAGTTGTTCCTATTATCGAGTCCAATCCTTTCATTTCACAGTTCAACCTATCTGTTCATCTGCCCTCTGCCAATATAATTAATGCTCTCTGCCATCTGTCCAATACTCTAGGATGACCTCCAATTGCTTCTCCTGTCAAGGTCTGCATTTCAGATGTCTTTGACAGAACAGACCTATACCAACTTCACCAGTTCCTCTTCCAATGTTGTCTTTACTTCTGTTCTAGACCAACTGTCTTTAAATCGGACTTTGACAAAATCAATTTTGCAATGACTTATGTGTCCAGAGTAGTACAATATTAGCTTCAGATAGCATTGGAACAGAAGGGTCAAGGTGTTCATCATATGTAGCTATACTTCTGGTCTTCCTTTGTCAAAGAAATGTACACTTACTTTAGTATCCCAGACATTGTTGTGGAAGTGGCTCACTTCTTAGATCATCTTCATATGAATCCTGATGACCAGATTGCAATTTACAATATTGCTTTCCTCCAGTACTCTGCTCAGTTACAGTGGACAGAGAATACTCTCTGCTATAGGTGTAAGGGTGACTGGAGTAGAACACTCCAGGAGATTCCTCAGTTAATTATAGTTTATGAAATATGTTACAACCTACCTCCAGAAGATTCCTCAGAGAATTAGATGAGGCTCCTGGAGGGAATAATCTACATTATATATACTACAGTGTCCTTGCGTCCTTGCATTGGGTAACTAGGGTCTAAACAATGAAAGTACGCTAGGAAACAACAGAGTGCTCTTGGAATGATGGAGGTAAGACCAAATATTATGTAGTAATATTGGATCAGCTACAGGGTTACTCCAGAAAACTAGTACAGGCTCTGGAGTCACATGTTAGGGGTCCCCTTATAATAGGTACTATTTTGGACTCCCTGATTACATTCAGGATATTATTTCTACTCATAAAGGAGGTAAACCTTCTATCTTCCAGATTCTATATTCCACAGCCGTCTCTATCGACAATCATTTCTGGGAGTAGAAATGCGAGTCCAAAAGGGCTCTACACTCCACTTCACAACATTCTTTATATCCAGAGTACTCAGAGTCTGTCTCTAATATGTCATTATTTGACCCTGGTTTTGATATTGAGGCCTCAGAGTCTTCTGATAAGTTTCCTACTTGGTGACCCACTCCATCTCTGTAAGAAAGCTAAACTCCAAGCTGGAATAAAGCCAACTGCTCTTTGTTCAGTGATTAACAAAGAGAACTTGATAGAGTTCCCATTAGATTCTTTATACTATTTATACAACTACTACATGGTCTGTGTATTTCTTTCTCATGCCTATCATGTGACCTATCATGTGACTGTGACATCATGTGATGTGATGCTGTGACTTTCTGTCATGTGACTATGACTGTGTGACACTTTCCTACACTTTCTTCTGTGTAGTAAGTCCAAGATAAAAGAAAAGAAAAAGAAAAGAAAAGAAATATAAATAATGACTTGGCAAAATGGCTAAGTTATGACAATCTCCAGACCTCTCTGACTCTGACTCTGAATTGTTGTTGTCTGTTTCTAATTCTGGTTCTATAGTCTCTAAGTCTCCTACTAGTGCTCTGTTCTCTGCTCCACAACAAATTCTGTCATCGGAGCTCTTTCATTCTGATTCTGTTCTGTCATTCTCAACTTCCAGTTTCAGTTCTAGGATCCTGGTGTTACGATGCAGACAAATTTTCTGCAGAAGATAACATTTGATATACTTTATACCAACAGATTCTCAATTAAAATTCACTCTAGAACTCTTTCTATATTCTCAGAATGTAACACTATATGATAAGTACATTGAGCAGGTGATAATCAACCTAAAGCTCATGTAAAGACCTCAAAAAGCAATTAGGATGAACTGGCATTGGGTTACTAAGAATGTTATTGAGGGACTATACTCTAGATCCACTTTTGGATAGACTAACTTAGAAAGATGGCAAACTTGTACTCTAGAACCAGTATTACTCAGAGGACAAACTTAGACTGATAGACTTTGTGCTTGTAAATAAGTATTGATGGCATCAGACCAATTATATTTAGATAAATGACCTCTAAAATGTGACTTGGAAATACTAGACATTTATTGAGACTTGCTAACTACTTAACAGGTAATCAATGAAGTCCAACTTACAAAGCAGCATCAAGAGCATGATAGAGAAAGATGGAAAAATATTCTAGAAGAAAGCAGCAATGAAGATGCGTCATCTTTAATGGGAAGAACTTGGTGAGGGAACACATGATCACAAAGAAAGAAGAGGGCCACATCATCAGTGGGATTTTGGGAGGCCTTAGAACAGAAAGGAGTTGATGAAATCCTAAAAGTAGTAATAGTTTCCCTTTTATATTTTATTTCTTGAGTTTCAGGGCTTTGTAATAACTTTAATATAGTATCCAGAGTATAGTTAGATTGGAGAAGAACCTTTTGACTCCTACCTCCATCTACACTGCCTCTGGAATTGTGAATGCAGATCTATTGAGAGTAAGAAGACTAGGACTAGGGAGATATCTTGAGAAGAACACAGAATATACCCAGAACTCAATCTAGAGAGAAGATATAGATACAACTTGGGCAGGCTTTGGAGAGGACAGTAGGCTAGAAAAGCTTGGCTAGGTGTACACTTGGATTGCATCACACCCATAAGGTTCAGTGTTGGGGGTGTAGACAAGGAAGCAACTGAGTGTGGAGGGTCCATGAGTAATCAACTAACTGTATTTTCCAGAGGAGCTTTTGTTATGGTGTGTAAAGGTTGATATCTTAGAGAGGCTATGTGACAATGATCTAGAGAGATCTTACATTCATTTTCTAATTACCAATATATATTTTACTAGAGCTACATATAATTCTTATTTCTTTAATTATTTATAAACCTTTAACTTTGATAATCTCCCCTCGGACCTTTAGCATGCAATTGGGAACTGGTACATCATTATTTTGTTTGTCCCAGTATGCAATTCTCTTTTGTACCCTTTCATCTAGAGCCTACTGTGAGGGGAGTTTCAGATTTGAGGGTTTTCTATTCTTTCTGCTCCTCTTTCACTTTAATACTTTGAGCATCCTAAACTTTATTTTCTAAAAGATACCTAATTCTTTAAACCTTTATAAAGTGAAAAACCAACCAGAAACTAGAACTAGGAGTCATCAAAATTCTACAGTGCAGTGTGCCAGATTGGTACATCTAGTAGATAATCCAGAACATATATTATAGAAGAAAGTGAGATTTGTAGCTAACAGAAGACAAGCAAGTATGGAAACAACTTCTGAGATGTCAGAACTATCAGAATGGTCTACTCTGAGCCTTGGATCTCTCTCAGATGTCAAGCCAAACCTCTTCTTAGATACTTCAGTGGAACGAATTGGACCTATTTTTCTGGGAAGGTTTAGTCTTTCAAGTGTATGTGTAATCCCCAAAGAATCGCTGGCAGAACTTGCATCAGAGGTGATGCAAGCGCTTTCTAATAATCTTGGTTCATTACCACCATCTCAAATGCCCATGCTGTAGTTTAACAACTCAGTTACTACTCAACACCCAATACAAAATATGACTGCTAAATTGAATATGCCTTTGCTCCTTAGCCTGAGCACCCCTAAGTAGAATGGACAGTCAAGGACACTTAGAAATTTTCTTAGAATAATGGAACAGTTGTTCTGAACTACAGAGATAACAGATGATCAAAAGAAACTAGATTGGATTACTGGATATGTAGATGCCGATATACATGACCAGTAGACTAGCTTCGAAGAATATGAAGTTGGGTCTTGGAATTGGTTCCTAGATAAACTTAAGACAGAATACCTGAAACTAACTACTAAAGAATAAGGTAATATGGATCATTTAAGAAAATTGTGTAGAGAGAATGCCAGAATTAATTTATTAAAGAAAGAATGACTCATAAGCTTCAAGAGGAGGATTTTGTATATCGCTCAGAAATGCCTCAAACTGCTGGCAGTGACAGGAAACAGAGAGCTCATTGAGCTCTTTGTTAAGACATTAGATAGCATCTTTTAAGATGTGCTTAACTCTAGATTGAGTATACAGGGGACTTTTAAGGTAGAGGCACAAGGAAGAAATCGCATTGAGGACCCTTACAATCTAGATTATGTAGTATAGAAAGCCATAGAGTTAGTTAGTGAAAAGATGATAGCACGGGCATTGAAACATACACTAGTGATATTATCTAGAAATGGAAAAGTAGACTTGGACACTAGAGAACCGGTATATTATAGTAAAGAAGAGTCAGTAAGGAAAGTTGAGATGCATTCAGACATGAAGGCCTTGCAACAAAATATAAATGTATTAAAGACATTATATGAGAAACAGAAGAGATTGTGAGAACACCATAAGAAGAGTATACAGAGGGCTCTAGATAGCATAAAAACCCTGATACATTCACAAGAACAGATGTCAGCACCTTTGACAAAAGAAACAGGAGGATTTCTGATGAGGTATGGACTGGGACCGCTACAGATGAGACTACCTAGACCTTCAAGAAAGTGTTTCTATTGCTTTGAAACAGACCACTTGTTCTTGTTTTGTCCTAAAAAGACAGAAAATGAGAAGAAAGGATTAATATTGGTAGATAAGTTTACGGTGAAGTTTGCACATGGAGAGCCAATACCAATAGAACATAACATGTCTATAAAGGACTGCGTAAAAAAGCACCTACCATCGTCAGTAACAGTGATAATGTGGGGAGATCTGGAATTAGAGACTTGTAATGTATAGGATCAAGAACCAGACACAGGAGGGGTCATGATGTCATCCCAACCCATAAGGAGACAGATGAAAACTCCATCTAGAGTGAATGGACAGTCAGAAGAACTGTTCCAGTTAAGAAAAAAAGTCGGTAGTCTAGAGGTTATGTTGTAGAAGATGAATCTAGAAAGAGAGCTGATACCAGAGCAAAAAGAAGAAGATATAGAGTCCTTTTTGAGAAGAATAGCCATAGAGTATGTCCAGACAAGACAGGATTCAGCTTCTAGAAAGAAGTCAGGTTTTTAGAGGCACCAATGAAGAAGCTGTCATTCGAGAAACAAGTTCACTTTCAAAGTGGTAAAGTTTCAGAGGTAAATAGACAGAATTGAGATGAGAAGGAATTCTTACCAGAAAAAGCAGAAAATAAAACTCATAGTAGATCTAGAACGTTAGCTACAAGTCAAAACTACAAGTTCTCTTATTGAAAGATGCCCACACAGGTGCCAATAGTCGATGTTCTACTACTTCCAGCTAAGTATTTCAGACAATTTCCTTGAAGAGATATGCCAGTAAAGAATAAGGCACCTATTGAGAAAGGAGTTAAGGCTGAGGAGATATTAGATAGAATGTTAGAGAGAGAAATAAAACTGACTCCTAAAGAATTATAGACTGTGGCGCTGAAGTTGTGGACAGCCTTGAAAAAGATTTTGACAAGCAAATGCTTAAATAAGAATGAATCTAGAGAGGACAAAGATCAGGAAAAGGAAGATAGCCAGCCACAAAAGAAAGTGGTATTGGTTAACAGTCTAGAGAGTCCAGAGAAGCGATAAGAAGTTATCGAGATAAAAGATAGTGAGGTCATTGAAGTATGGGCTATAGCTGATCCAGTCTTACAGTTCCTAGAGAAATTGAGTCCAGAAGAACATAGTTGTCAGATATTTGTGATTGGAGAAGAAGGAGAAAAAAAAGATAGAGTAGTGCCAGATATGGCTCACCTGAGAGTGGTGCCAGCTGTGATAAATGACGTTGGAGAAGAAGAAGTGTTATTGGACAGTAGCTTGCAGATAGTCTCAATAACCAAGAAAGTAGCTACCACTAATAAGGTCAGTTAGGATCCTAGTCTTAGCATTCAGATGCAGAGTGCAAATAGATTGCTATCTAGAACATACAGACTGGCAAGAAATATACCTTTCACTCTAGGAGGAGTAACGGTACTCTTGCAGGTACTCTTGCAGGTACATGTGATGGATATAGTGCCTTATACAGTGTTGTTGGGACGACTATTTGACACTATAACAGAGAGTCAGATTGTTAATGATAAGGAAGGGAATCAGACAGTGTGTATTACCTATCCAAATACTGGGAATAAGATAGCAATACTGACATATAAAAGAGGAGAATTACCAAAGAAAGTGAAGAACTTGGCAAATTTTTGGTGAGCCTTGAGGAATCTGAGATATTCCCCAGAGAAGAGGTTCTCTGTATAATTGAACTAGATTGAAATGGGAGTCCTTTCATTAGCAAGGTCCTGCCATTAGAAGGAAATACGTCAAGTATAGATGAGTTGAGATTGTTGTATCTAGAGAGAAGTAAGCCAACCTTGGAAGAAGAGGAAGTAATACTTCTAGGACAAATAATGCAGGAAATAAGGAGACCTGATCCCCTTTGTGTTGAATTTGAGAAGAAAACAATTGATGCAACAACAGGGGAAATTCATTGTAAACGCGCAATGTTCTTTATTACTAGATAAACTATTTATACACAAAGAACAATAAAACATAAAACAATAAGAAATAGCCTAGAACTCATTTAGTATAGCGTTCAATATTCCAACACTTCAATGGCACTGGATGGCTGTGGAACAGAAAACAGGTAATCTAGAGGAAATAGAGGAGGAAGTTATGAGTTGCTTTGCAAAGAAGTACAAGCTGGTGGTGCTGAAGGTAAAGCCAGTATTGGGAATCTTACCAGAGCAATTCAGGATTACAAGGGAGATAGTGGGTGATCCTTTACAAGGGATGCTTAAGTTATCAGAATATCCACCAGAGTTCGAACATCAAGGACATTACACTCTAGAGAGAAAGGAAAAGTTGGATATGACACGTGAAGAAGAATTCTTGTGGCCAGAAAAAATAAAATTAATGCATTGGCTAGTAAGAGAACACAGAGAGAGAGAAGTTTAAAGAGAAGTACTTTCCACCAATAGAGATCCCAATGGTTACACATATTCTGTGGGTGGAAAAGCCTTTCAGAATTCCCCCAGCTATTTATGAAGAAGTATGTAAGATGATTAAGAGAAAGATAGATGCAGGAGTTTATGAACTGTCTAACTCGTCCTATTGGTCTATATAGTTCTGTGTGATGAAGAAAGATGGCAAAAGCTTAAGGATGGTTCACAGTCTAGAGCCATTGAACAGAGTAATGATAGCACATTTGGGACTGCTGCCAGTGACCAAAGAGTTGGCTATGCACTTTGCAGGAAGAGCCTGTAGTGGAATATTAGATTTATATGTAGGATATGATGAGAGAGTACTGGAAGAATGGTCTAGAGACCTGACCACCTTCCAGACACCCTTTAGAGCATTAAGATTGGTTACTCTACCCATGGGATAGACTAATTCAGTGCCTATCTTTCATAATAATATGACTTATATACTGAGGGATGAGATACCAAAGTATATGTTGTCATACATTGATGATATGCCAATTAGAGGTCCTAAGACCAGGTATGAGCTACCAGGAGGCAGAGTAGAGACTCTAAATAGAAATATAGAGATTAGAAGATTTGTGTTTGAGCATATAGAGAATGTGAATAGAATTTTGCAGAGGATAAAGTATGTGGGAAAGATCTTCTCAGGTCCTAAGATAACAATATGTAGTGACCACATCACTATAGTAGGATTTGAATGTTCATATGAGAGAAGAAAGCTAACTAACAATACTATTAGGAAGATATTGCGCTGGGGACCTTGTAAAGATACTACAAATATAAAGGCCTTTCTAGGGACAGCAGTGCAATACAGAAATCATATACTCAACTTTGTGATGGTGGCAGCACTCTTATATGAAATAGTTAAGAAAGGTGTTTTATTTGAATGAAGGCCTATACAGCAGAAAGTGCAACAAGATCTTAAGATACTTATAAAAGACTATTTCCACATGAGAAACCCAAAGTTCCTGAGTGAACAGCCACTAGTCTTAGCAGTGGATATGTCGTGAAGAGCAGTAGGATATTACATATACCAGAGAGATAAAGAAGATCCTAAAAAGATTCATTATGTGAAGTTTAACTCATTATTGATAGATCGGTGACAACAGAGATATTCTCAGCCAAAGCAGGAGCTATGTGGACTGAGATGAGCTTTAGAACAGGAGATTTATTTGTTCAAAGGATGTAGGAAATTTATAGTAGAAATAGATACCAAGTATCTAATGGGAATGTTAAACAACCCAGGAAAAATGCCAAATGCTACTATAAATAGATGGGTAGACTACATATGAACTAATTTCTTCTTTGAGATTATACATAAGAAAGGAAAGACGTTTGGACCAGATAGTCTATCTAGAAGGAAATAGTATCCAGGAGATCTGCCACAAGAAGATTTTACAGATGGTACAGACGATAGGACAGGAGATATAGTAGTGAGAAAAGAGAACCCCAAAAGTTTGGATCTATTGGAATTAGAGGAATTTTACAAAGAAATCAACTCTAGAGAGGATTTTTTTATGAGAGTATAGAAATGGAACCTTTATTGGAGTTAGAGAGAAATCTAGTAAAAGATAGTAGAAGAAGTAATAGTAATAAGACGAGAGATATATTCTTAGAAACTACTAGTGAAGAACCTACACAGGATCTAGAGAGTAGTCGTGAAAAGTATGATGATCATAGAAAAAGTGATTATGCGAAAAGAACAGATAAGAGAATAAAACAGATAAGAGAGCTATTAGCAACCAAGAGTAAAAGATCTTTTGGAAAGCTAACAGCAGAACAAGCCAGCTTAGTAAGAGCAGCTTCTCATTATTGGCTAGACAAAGGGGATGGGAAATTGTATAAGAAAAATGCAGGAAATGACAGCTTATAATTGGTTGTGGCTGAAAAAGACCAGATGAGACTGTTGAGGTTGTACTATAATGAGATGGGACACAGAGGTAGCTATGCTACCAATAAGTTGCTTTAGCAAAGATTCTGGTGGCCAGAAATAGAAGAAGATACTATGTGGTAGGTTAAAACCTGCCACATGTATCAAGTTAGACAAAGAAGGGCTCTAAAGCTACCGCCAGTAGTAATACATACACCATCAATCTTCCAAGTTTTGCATACAGATACAGTACATATGAACCCACCTTCAAATGGCTGTAAATATATAGTACATAGAAGATGTAGACTATTATCACGAATGAAAGCTAAAGCTCTAAAGGAAGAGAATGCTAGGTCTATAGGACAATAGCTATTTGAAGATATTATATGTAGATGGAAAAGTCTAGTAAAGATAGTCACAGACAATGGAGCCCCATTCAAGAAGGCCATAAAATGGCTGGAAGAGAAATACAGAATAAAAGAAGTAACAATCTCTCCTTATAACTCACAAGCAAATGGTATAGTTGAAAGGCTGCATTGGAATCTCAGACAGATGCTATACAAGGCGATGAAGGGAGATGTCAGGAAGTGGGCTTGGTACTTGCACCATGTGATATGGGCAAATAGAATTACAGTAAGAAAAGGGACGGAGTGTTCACCATATTTTATAGTGATAGGTACTCATCCAACCATACCTTTAGACATAATAGAGGCAATGTGATTAGTCAAATACCCAGAGAGAATGCTCTCTAGAGAGAAGTTAATAGGGTTATGAACAATGGCATTGGCTAAGCATGTTGCTCATGTAGAAGAAATAAGAGAGAAAGTTACTAAGAAGAAGATTAGAAGAACTTTACAATTAGAAAGAGATCTGCAACATAAGATAGAGAAGTTTGATCTAAGACCAGGAAGTCTAGTTTTGGTAAAGAATTCAGCTATAGAAATGTCGGCAGACAAAAAGATGAAACTAAGATATCTAGGACCTATGATAGTTGTGAGAAAATCACAAGGAGGCGCTTATATCTTAGCTGAACTGGACGGTTCAGTGTGGCAGAATAAAGTGGCAGCCTTTAGAGTACTATTATATCTCTCTAGGAGAAAACTTAACTTCAACTCAAAAGTTAAAGCTTTGCTAGATATCTCAGAAGAGAACTTAAGAGAGTTTGCTGCTGAGTCAGACAAAGACAATTACACAGAAGAATCAACAGTGAGACTATTTGATTGGGAATAATAGCCAAGATACAATTGAGTGGAAAGTATATAGACATAATTATAGATGACAAGGCAGACTACCTAGCAGACCGAGCAAAAAGGCGGGAGTTGTACAGAAAGAAAAGACAGTCCTATTCCTCAGTGGCATCTTTATAGTTGCAAGCTACATTTTTCAGGGAGTAGATAGCCTGGAGGACATTAGATGAGGCAAAGATAAGGGTGACCTCAATAGTGAGAAGGGAACAGGAGCAAAGTGTGGAGTTCTGAGCACAGATACCCTGCTTGTAAAAGTTCTGGGTAGCATGAAAGACGGCATGAGCTGTAAAAAGACATGTTAAAAAGAAAAAAAGAGAAAAGAAAGAGAAACGTACCTTCTTTAGCAAAACTACTATCAGAACCAGCAATGGACAGAGGTGCAGAATCGGACTAAGGAAGTAAATGAGAGTCAGAAAAAGGAAGAGATAATCTAGAAAAGAAACTTACTGGAGAATGAGGGATAGGAATAGCCTCCACAGCTGGAGCTGAAGAAGTCGGAGGAGTGTAAGAGGACTACCCTAGGGTTGGGCTTAGTGACGTGAGTAGGTTCCCACCTAAGAGCCGTCGTCTCTCCAATCGCCTTCCCATTGTTTTCCTTCCTCTCTCATGATTGACATGTTGTGTGATCCTGTATATCTAATATTGGACTATGTGAGAATACTAGTCAGGAACCATGAGAACGGTGCCTGGCAGTCTAGTAGTATAAGTACTAGTCAGCTGTCGTAGATCTACTTCAGTTGAATATCACCCTAGCTTCCAGATCCTACCCATTAGCTTCTTAGTGCCTCTGCCTTGCGTGCGGAGTGAGCCCTAACAGACCTGTAAGGGCACAGTTGGATGTCTGCACCAGAACGTACTCGAGCTTATAGTAAGAGAGTTGTCTTAAGTAGAAGCAATGTGTAGCCCAGGAGCTTCAACTATTGTTAAGGTGAGTATTCTACTACACCGTCACTACCTATTTATACTAGAATAGCTGGTCTATGCACTAGTTGCTATAGTCACATGCACCAGACAATAATAACTACACCGCCAGATATGGTTATCTAGTATCTATGATGGAGACCCGAACTAGAGGAAAGGGTACAAGGTACTGCAGATGTCCAAGGATCAATGGGAACGCTAGATAATACGAACCCTACCAGGTAATTTAAGCAATACTAGAGTAGTCCCCTTACAAGGAGGCATGGGTAGCAAAGTATCAGGAGCAGGAGGACCACCAGTGCCATCAACTTGCATAGGAGACTGAAAAAGAAAAGTGTGAGAGAGTATATAGATAAAGAGAGATAAATATGTATCGCTATCTAAAATGTCAGCTTCACTATCAGAAGAAGGTGAAGCCTTGACCTTGCGATGCCTAAGAAAGGAAAAAAGAAAGATCAGTAATTCAGTTCAAAAAAAGAAAGGAAATCACCAGGAAATATGACACATATGGACTAGAGAAAGCAAGAAGCTTCTAGAGACAAGGAAGAATGATCTAGAGAGACGGTAAGGATATCTTTTTTCCATAGTGGAGGGGAGGAAAAGTCAAGCCAAATAGAGATATAAGAAGAAAGAATAATTGGACTTGGATGAATTTTTCGTGAAATCATGCTATATTTAGAAATGGTCAGAGTAATGACATAAGATACAGAAATAGGAAACTCACGTGTTATATAAAGTAGAAAGTTATCACAGCAGAGACATATATATAAAAATAAAAATAGATACAAGAAAAATAGAGAAAAGATATATCTAGAGAGAGAAAATAAAATAAAAAACTCAAGCCTGACCTTTACTCTTATGAGAATACTGATCATAAAGAAACTACATGTCTTGAAGGACCTGCGCATGTCGCTCATCAAATGTGAGTGGATCAGAAAGGTCACCACTGAAATCAGAAAGGGCAATGCCTTTACGGAATGAGCAGACAAACGTGAAATAAACATTGAAGAACCTCGCAGCGGCAGCTTAAGATAAGAGACCAGTCTTGGGATCACAAGCAGAGTAAGTGGCTTCGAAAAGAGTGTCCCGATGTCACGCCATATAAATATTTAGGCAAAATAAGTGACATTTTGCACCCTAATAACCAGAATAACCAGCTCGAGAGAAGAGCTCAGCTCCCCTAGAGATGTTCCCTAGATGCCCAGTTGTGGACTTGAGTATCTAGCTTGAGTAGCAGAGTAGTGGCTGTGACCACCACTACATACACCTCATAGACGCTTGCCTAGGTGCCCTGTATTGGATTTTTGACAGATTTCTCTTCTAGAAGTGCTCTCGAGGACAAAAGCAAACTTAGGTGGGTTAATGCGACCTGAGCGACATCATACCTCAGCAGCCAGCAGTGTTATTTATAGAAGGGTTACAATCAAATCCGAGCTATTATCGCTGATGGCTAATTATAGCAAAATCAAGATAGTTGAGCTGCTGTAGAATCGTATCGCAACAGCAGTAGAAGGAAATTGGAATGCCAAGGAGTAAGAAGACATAGAAGAGGTAAAGGAAGAATAGGAAAGCTGAGGAAAGAGATATCAGGAAGACTAGATAAAGGAATTGCGCTCGAGAGCAAGATAGCTCAAGACCGCTGTCTCTACCTACAGCCTGTTAAGAGGCTCGAGATCTGACCATCATGCAAGGGAGAGTTCCTAGAGTAGGACTAAAAGAGCGGGGAGCAGTTAGTCAGTGTTCGGGAAGAGTACCGTCTCATCATTGCAGCCTTGCTATGTTTGGAAATTTAGAGGTTTTCTTTGTCTCACTTTCTTTGTTGTCTCTTTGCTTTGTAATTATAATAAAATCCTCTAGGGCACAGAAGGGAACTCAAGCATCATACTCTCATCATTATCTCTTTCTGTTGCTCTAGAGCTTAACGGCTATTTTGAGTGACTAAGTTTCTAGTTTTCTAAGTGTTCTACTTTACTTTCTAAGAACCCACCAAACCTCTCCCTCGACGGGAATTCGAGCCCCAACGGACTTGGGCATTTGCTTATACTAGGAGTTAATAGCTCGCTATGTGTCATTGAAGTCAGCTTTTAGTTATATGATTAGCTGAAGAAGAGCCCACGCAATGGCACGGGAGTTCTAGGTAGTTCTGCTGTATCGACAGCAAGCCAGACTACTAGACTAGGTAAGGACAGTAGTGTCATAACACGAGACAAGCATGCATCTTAGAGATCCTATTACAGTAAGATCTACCTTAAGTGGACTCTTGAATACTTTATTATTGTTTCTTTCAGTCTTTTGAACTGTGCCCCATTATTTCCCCTATTCTCAAGCTCTCTTTTTATATTTGATCATCTCCCCAGTACCTACTTGTTAGTGCACAATTGTGAGACATCTTGGGGATCTTTTGAATTCTCACATTTGTTCTGTGATCAACTCCCTTTGATTCCCATCACCAAGACGTGGTAGAATCAACAAGACCACTGGAAACCCAGTAGTCAGGATCATGAGAGATATACTCCTGCAAGACAAGGAGTTTTTTGACAAACTCAGACACTTGGTTCTGATAAGTGGCCAGAGTGGCACTGAAAGTGTCGTATATAGAACTGATGCAGTTCCAAGAAGCCATAAGAGTGTGAAGATGAGACATGATGTCTAGAAAGAAAATTAGAGAGAAAAAGATAGAGAAAAAGATGAGAAAATGTATGCTGACTACTTGTGAAGCTGGGCACACAAGTTTGTTCTGCCCAGAACTGCCAAGAAGAAACTGGCTGCTGATGAGTACAGTGTAGCATGTGAGTTAAATCACAATGAGCGCAAGCTTGAGAGGCTTCAATAAGATTATAACGAAGGACAGTGGCAGTAGTACGATTGGAACAAGGAATAGGAGGCTGGGGATGACACTCCTCAGTACCAGAAGAAAGACAAGTCAGACATTTGAGATAACCAGCAGGGCCCTAGAGAGAAGAATACATTGAAAAAATAACTCTAAAGAGAGATAGAAGCAAAGAGATATACCAGATCCTTACAGAAAGGGGGCACAAACAATGCAGGGACCATTTCTAGAAGAGGGTGACCCACAGACATGCTATAAAGGAAGGCGATGTCACAAGCTAGAAGAAAGAAGATGGAAGTTAGCTCTAGAAAGAAAATAAAAGAAAAGAAAAGATTTACTTTGAGATGAGAAACATCCATAAGAAGCTTTAGTCTTGACTTTGGACTTGGGAAGAGAGTCAGGGTCACGGACATGGTGTTTCTTGTGAGGAGATGAAGACGCTCTAGAAGGACCAGGAACTGGTGCTTTAGAGAAAATGCAGGATTTGTGGAGCTTAGGCTTTAGTCTGGAAGAAGAAGGAAGAATAGTACTGTCAGAAGCAGTACCGGACTCGGCAGCTTCAGAAGGAGCAGCCACAGATGATTTAGGAGGAGAAACTGGATTAGGAGAAGGAAGAGGACATTGAGAGACCAGACGAGGACGAGGTTTTAGCTTGGATAGAAAAGGCGGAGAAGTGGCTACTTGCATAGTAATAGGACACTGTCGAGATTTTAGGAGCTCAACAATTGGATGTTCTACAAGGGGTGGGGCAGGCAAATAGAGATAGGTGCAGAAGTGAGACTTACAATTACAACAGGAGCCTCTGTGAAAAAAAAAGTTAAAAAGCAAGAGATTAGATGTAAAAATAAGAAAACGTGCCATAGACCAGATTAAGAGTGGCAAGAGCCACTGGGAGATGAATAGGACTGGGGGAGATAGGCAGAGCCAGAGCTGACTCCTCAGGACCAGGGATCAAGATAAGCTTTATAGAAGTGATAGTAGAAGAATGGGAAGACAAAGGAGACTCTGCCCTAGGCAAAACTGGAGGAGGAGTGGGATTGGCTAAAACAGTATGAGATAGAACATTGGAATAAATAAGTATGGGGGCAGGAGTCTCTACAAGAATAGAAGTAGTAGTAGCAAAAGCAGATATGGTAGCAGAGGGCGGTTGCATAAGCTGCTGTATATCAGAAAACAAGACAACAATCTGAGCATCTCAGTCAGCAGAGGGACTCATCCCATGAAGCTCAAAGAGATGCTGTTGCAGGGCAGACAGAGAAGACATAGAGTGAGTAATGACAAGAAAGGAAGAAGTAAAAAGAAAGGAGGGATAGAATGGTAAATTCAAAAGAAATAGTTGCTACAGAAAAACAAAAAAGAAGGATCAACTATTGATCCTATAAAAAGAAGATTAGATAAGCTATAGAAAAGAAAAGCAGGAATGATGCCATATAAATGGAATTGAATTAAGATAATTGTTATGAGAGCCCCAGGGAGGAAAGAGTTTTCCATGCATTCACACATTTGATCTCCAACATCAAGTCATATAATGGGGTCAAGATATAAATAGCATGGGAGGTTAGATAGTCATATCATGTGACAAGGTCATGTGATCATAGAATGTTCTGGAAAGACATGTGATCATATAATAATAGAGGTACAGCCACTTGTAAAATAGTATAAGTAGTGTAAGGGGACTACCCTAGGGTTGGGCTTAGTGACATGAGTAGGTTCCCACCTAAGAGCCGTCATCTCTCCAATTGCCTTCCCACTGTTTTCCTTCCTCTCTCATGATTGACATGTTGTGTGATCCTGTACATCTAATATTGGACTATGTGAGAATGTTGGTCAGGAACCATGAGAACGGTGCCTGGCTACCTAGTAGTATAAGTACTAGTCGGCTGTCATAGATCTACCTCAGTTGAATATCACCCTAGCTTCCGGATTCTACCCATTAGCTTAAGGAGGTCTTCACTTACAGAATCGACCCCTAACAAGTAGGTAGTTGAATCCAATGGAGAACTCCATCCAGTTCTTCCTAAATACTCATCCTTGAGTTGTCAAGACTTAGTGATAACAATAATTTTATAGGAGAGGAATAACATAACAAACAAGTAAGAAATGCCTATAGGCTTGAGAAGCACAGAACTTTAGAGCTAAGGATAACTCTGAGGACACATGAGACTAGAGCAATTGAATCCACTTTCAGAGAGGACTACTATTAGGAGAATAGAGTGATAGGCACTGGCAGATGACAATCTAGAACCAAAAACCAGTCTCAAGAGAATAACTGAGGACAGTTATTTATAGTGAGGGGGAGATGTTACGCTGCAAGCAAATTTTCCACAGAAGATAACATTTGATACACCTTATACCAACGGATTCTCAATTAGAATTTGCTCTAGAACCCTTTCTATATCCTCAGAACATAACACTATATGATAAGTACATTGAGTAGGTGATAATCAACCTAGAGCTCGTGTGGAGACCTCGAGAAGCAATTAAGATGAACTAGTATTGTAAGGAAGCTAAACTCCAAGCTAGAATAAAGCCAACTGCTCTTCGTTCAGCAATTGACAAAGAGAACTCGATAGAGTTCTCATTAGATTTTCTACACTACTTATACAACTGCTATATGGTCTGTACACTATTTTCCCATGCCTATCATGTGACATCATGTGATGTGATGCTGTGACTTCCTGTCATGTGACCATGACTATGTGACACTTGTGATGTGACACTTTCCTGCACTTCCTTCTATGTAGTAAGTCCAAGATAAAAGAAAAGAAAAAGAAAAGAAAAGAAATATAGATAATGACTTAGCCGTTTTGCCAAGTCATGACAAGTATTGGGTTACTAAGAGAGTTACTAAGGGACTGCACTCTAGATCCACCTTTGGATGGACTAACTTAGAAAGATGGTAAATTTATACTCTAGAACCAGTACTACTCAGATGAAGAACTTAGACTAATAGACTTTGTGCTTGTAAATAAGCATTGATGGC
>Ga0157362_1000137_pt1 | contig 21779 bp, 12 predicted proteins | sample AttlaeALBM3_FD_111480 | JGI IMG/M metagenome (GOLD analysis project Ga0157362, IMG submission 111480) | Fungus gardens microbial communities from leaf cutter ant in Ribeirão Preto, State of São Paulo, Brazil - Atta laevigata ALBM3 | ecosystem: Host-associated > Fungi > Mycelium > Unclassified ... | reverse complement strand
TTGAACACGTTGTTCACGCCGATGGAGGCATGGACGCGCGAGGTGATCTTGTAGCCTACCTCAAGATCGGTCAGCCAGCGGGGTGTGTTTTTGAACTGGCCAAAGCAGGAATTGGAGTAACGCAGGGCGCCACCGCTGGCACAGGTTGCCGAGGCCGGGGTCCAGTCCTGATAGGTCATCATGTTGGTGGTTTCGCCATAACGGCTCTGACGGATATTCACATCCCACCTGCCGATGGTCCACAGCGCGTTGAGGATGATCTTGCTGCGGGGTGTGGCGGTGGTGATGTAGGCGATGGTCTGCTCGTTCAGCAGCGGCTTGCCGATGGTCGAGATGCCATTGTGATGTAGGCGTGTGCGGTTGAGGTTGAACGCCGCCATCAGCGCCAGATTGCCGTAATCATGCATATGCACAAGATAATCGGCCTTGATATCCAGACCCTGTGTGCGCGTGCTTGCCCCGTTCGAGAGGAAGTAGGCCGAAGACGCTGCCGCATTGGTGGCGGTCGGGGAGACATCGAAGCCGAAAGAGCGGATGGCGTCCAGCGCCTGTGCGCCGCGCACCGTGCCACCCTGCACGATACGGTCACGCAGATTGATCTGGTACACATCGGCTTCGACATGCAGGCCGCGTACCGGCTCCATGGTAAAGCCCGCACTGGCATTGACCGAGCGTTCCGGCTTCAGGCCCTGAGCACCCAGCGAGCGGGCTGCGGCGGATTCCACAGGGAGCTGCCCGCCAACGCTGCCGGTACCGGCAAAGATGTTCAGACGGCTGAAATGGGATTCCTGCAGTGTCGGCGCACGGAACCCGTTGGCGATGGTGCCACGCAACGCGAAGCGTCTGGTGAAATCATAGCGCGCTGAAAGCTTGCCGTTTTCGGTATTGTCAGTGTCGGTATAATATTCGTAGCGGCCTGCCACATCGATGGAGAGCTTGCGCGTCGGGCGGAAGGTCGCATCCACATAGGCCGAGTAGATGTTGCGATACCATGTGCCTGCCGATTGGGGCGGGATACCGGCATGTTCCACCGGGCCGCCATCGAGATAGGACTCCGGATTACCCGAGATGATCTGATAGGAGTCCAGACGGTGCTCACCGCCGAACGCCAGGCTGACCGGCATGGACCAGATATTGAACCCGCGACGCAGGTCGAGATTATTCGTCCATTGCGTGTTTTTCTGGGTGTAGTCCCAGAACTTGCTGGGTGAATAACCTGTGCGGGCAAGTTCGCCCAGATTGACTACATCGCGGATGCTGATGCGCGAATTATCGCCGCCATAGACGGTTGAGAGATTCCAGTCGAAGCCGAACAGGTTCTCGCCCTTGAGGCCAAGCTCGGCGGCGTAATCCAGTTCATCATCCCCCGTGATGGGGCGGAGTTCGCTGATGCCTGCGGCGGGTACGACATAGGGGTATTTATAGGCGCGCATTTCGGCATGGCGATAGCCGAGCGTAGCCTGTCCATAGAGTTCGATACCGGCAGCAAGCGGCTTGCCGAAATTGAGCGCGAAGGTCTCGCGTGTCTCTTTCGGCGTGCTCAGATAATCGGTCTTGCGACCGCGCCAGCTTTCGGAGCCTGGCTTGACGCCCACAAAGTAGTTCTTGGTATCGGCGCCGGCTGGCCAGTAGCCAAGCAATGCATGATCGGGGCCCCAGGCAATAGCGTGCTGCGTCTGATAGAACTGCGCGCCCAGATGGACATAACCATCCTTGCCGAGTTTGAACCCGCCATCAGCGTCAAGCTGGTATTGCTCGCCACTTCCGAGATAGGCATTGGCACCGCCTTGACCGCTGAGCGTCAGCCCGTGATCCTTTTTCTTGGTAATGATATTCACCACACCGGCGATGGCGTCTGAACCATACATCGCGGCGGCGCCATCCTCGAGCACCTCGATATGGTCGATCATGTTGCCAGCCAGCATGTTCAGATCGACGCCTGACGAGGCAAATTGCGGCCCTGGCTTCTGCACGATATTGGCGGTGGAATGACGGCGCTTGCCGTCGACCAGAACCAGCGTCTCGTTCGGCCCCAGCCCACGCATCTGGATGGACGACACCAGCGAGTTGGTATTGGACCCACGCGCGCTCATGGTGATGGAGGGATAGGTGCGCGTCAGCGCATTGGCGACGTTCAGCTCGCCCGAGCGCTCCAGCGTCTTGGAGGAGATCACCACGACGGGGCTGATGCTCTGGCGGGCCTTCACGTGGCTTTCACGCGTGCCTGTCACGACGACCTGCTCGGCATCGTCGGCGCTTTTGACGAATTTGTTTTTCTTCGTCAGGGCCGTGGTCTTGTCGGCTTTTTTCTGTGCGACGTCCTGCGCCTCAGCGGCGCTTGCGGCATCGGCAGCGCGGCTCACGAAGGGCGTGCAGGCAGTCGTTGCAACGAGGAACAGGGCAAGTCTTTTCACCGGTCTCTCCGACACGTGTCTTGGATGTAACGGGTCGCAAAAGCGTTACCGGGAGCGTTTGAGTAAAGTTAAGCTTTTATGGCAACATGTCGAAAGATTTCCATCGTATATTTATATGTTTCCAGGGTAGTTCGAGGAATGATTCTATGCCTATATTATTTAAGGTAAGCATAATTTAAATATGTAATTCTGAAGTTATTTTTGGAGAGTGATTCGTATTTATATACACTTATCGATATATTTACGATATATTCATATATAGATATTCCGCATCAATGTTCCCTATAGAATCTGCCTATCTGTTCTCTGCCATCTTGGCACCACGGGAAGAAGATTTTTGCGCGATAGATGAAATGTAACTACTTTATAAATATAATTTCATTCCGGTTGGCAGGTAGATTGTTCTGGTTTTCGTATTTTGACCGGCCGTATCGTGGTCTAGTGCCGTGTCATAAACTTGTCATGAAGCCGACCGGGCAATCCGACAGGTGATACCCCCCTGAACGGCGATGATCATAACGATATCCGATCAATCGCGTGTCTGCAGGCGGAGCGGCTCCCCAAGAGAGTCGATGCGACAGCGCTGTGCACGGGCTATAAGAGAAAGGCATTGTTCCGCCCTCTCTGCGATATTGTCTCCAAGGCTTGTGCTTTGCGAGCCTACAGAGTTTCGGCACGTACCGGCCTGGGGGCAGACCAGCCCGGAGGTGATCTCTTTTGTCTGCGGTCACAGGGCAATCGCGTGCCTGAATGATGCTCGTCTGGAACTGATCCTCATCGTATTCGCAAAGCTGGAGCCGGACGATTTGTCGGGCGCTTTCGTCTCGCTGAGGGCAGATCATGGAGCGACGGCAGGTCAGCAGCTCTTCCGTTATCCGTTTGATGCCGCGTGCGGGGCTCAAAGGATCGTGGTGTCAGCATAACTGATTTGTCACAGGATGCGTCCTGTCACCCGAGCGACAATGATCCGATGTTGAGACGCCGACCCAATCACCAGGTCGTCTCACATTCAGGCAAGAAATGTTACAAAAGACCCTGTGTATCCTTCCTGCTGGTGTTGGTAAAGTTGAGAGGTAATCCCAGAGGAAAAGATGACAGCAGCACCAATCCTGAGCATAATAATACCGTGCTACTGTGAAGAACAAAATGTCAGGTCTCTCATCAATGCACTCGAAAAAACGCTCAGTGGCATTGCGTGGGAAATCATTTTCGTCGATGACAATTCACCCGATGGGACGATCCACACGGTCCGGAAGATTGCGGCGCTGGATCGGCGAGTGCGTGGCATCGTCCGTATGGGCCGTCGTGGCTTATCATCGGCCGTGACCGAGGGCATATTATCCTCATCGGCAACATTCGTTGCGGTGATGGATGGTGACCTGCAACATGACGAGTCTTGCCTGCTTCCCATGCTGGCCGCTCTCCAGGGCGATCAGTATGATCTCGCCGTCGCCAGTCGGCACGTGCTCGGGGGTGACTGTGGGGGGCTCTCCGGTTTCTGGCGGCGTTTCATTTCCCGTCTGGGCAATCTGGTGGCCATGTCTGCCTCTGCCCCAATCAATGACCCGATGAGTGGCTTTTTCCTGATGCGGCAGCGTGATTTTGAAGCGCTCGCTCCTCGCCTGACCGGACACGGGTTCAAGATCCTGTTCGAGATTATCATGACCAGTCCGAAATCGCTCCGGATCAAGGAGTGTCCCATGGTTTTCCGGGAGCGCGTTCATGGCGAAAGCAAGATGACACCCAGGATCATTGGCCAGTTTTTTGTGGCTCTGGCTGAAATCAAGATACGAAACGCCTTCCGGTGATCATGTCAGGCGAAGGTGGGCTCTCTTGAAGCAACTGAACAAATTAGTCGTCGGGTATTATCCGCATTTTTTTCTGCTGTTCGCGGCCCTGATGATACGGTTCATGACATTGGGGAACCCTATCCTTGAATGGGATGAGGAATTCTATCTCTTCGGAGGGGGGCGGCTACTGCAAGGCCATCTGCCCTATGTTGACTTCTGGGACCGCAAGCCAATTGGCCTGTTTCTGCTCTACGCCGTTTTTCATCTCTTCGGGGCGTGTCGGGTTATCGCCTATCAGATCGGGGCACTGCTCGCCCTGTGGGGCACGGCGCTACTGATACGTCGCATGGCGTTGAGGATTGCTCCCGCCAGCGGAGCGATGGTTGCGGCGCTCATCTATGAGATTTGGCCCACTCTGGCGCAGGGCGAAGGTGGACAATCGCCCATTTTCTATAATCTCCTGGTCGCTGGCGCGATGTGCCTTCTTCTGGATCACCTGCAAGATTTCGAGGGGAACGATCGAAAACGCCGCAGAACGCTCGGCATCCTGATCATGCTTCTTTTCGGGGTGGCTATTCAGATAAAATATACCGTTGTCTTCGAAGGGATGTTTGCTGGTCTATATCTGATATATCGGGAAATAAGATCAGGGAGTGCCCCCAGAAGCATCGTTGCTGACTCTGCCATATGGGTTTTTGTTGCTGTATTGCCCACGATTGCCTCCGCTCTTTTCTATATAATGAGCGGTTATGGGCATGAGTGGCTGTTCTCCAATATTTCTTCGGTGTTTCTGCGCGCAACCGAAAGTCATCAGATCATCTCGGAGAGACTGATCAAGCTCCTGCCTCTGCTGGGGCCGTTTTTCATCGTCATGGGCGTGAATTTTCTGTCCAGAAGAAGCTATTCTGCAAAACAGACACCTTACGTCTCGTTTCTGACTATGTGGGCGATGGTGGCGTTCAGTGCGTTCGTGATTTTTGGCACCTGGTACATCCATTATATCCTCCCGCTCCTCGTACCCTTTTCCATCCAGATTGCCCCGCTGTTCTACAGAAAATCCGGTCGCAATCTGGCGTGGCTTATGGCAATTCTCGGGCTGGTGGCGTCGCAGCTGAGTACCTGGAAGCATTTGAGATCGAGTGGTGGAAAAGAGCTTTTCCTGGCGCTCGAGAAAAGTGTGGATTACGGAAAATCAGGTTGCCTTTTTATCTATAACGGTCCCGTTGCGCTCTATGATGCCCTGCCATATTGCCGATTGACGTCGCATCCATTTCCATCCCATTTCGGGCTCCAGCGCGAAGCCGGTGCGACGGGCATGGACCCTCTCGCGGAGCTGCATGCCGTTCTGACGCAGGAACCTGCATATATCATCAGCCAGGAGCCGGAAGCTGCCGGTGAAAACCGGAATGTGCGCAAGGCGCTGTATGACGCGCTCTCCCGGGATTATGTCAGGACTTACAGCTGGATTTCGCGACCCCATCGCAGAATGCTGTCGGTTTATAAACGGAGCAGGGGGGTGCTCCCGCCTCACCCTGCGCTTGCGCCTGTCCCACAGTCAGAGTGACCTTCCTTTCGTCAAACCTCAGGGCGCGGGTGTCGTGATCGTTCCGATCGAATAATGAGAGACGTGGCCAATCGCGTCCGTCCCCGTGCTGCAGATCGACCAGGGACGGGCATTCGGGCGACTGCCTCGAACCTTCAGGCCGCGCGACGTTCCCGTTACATGACGCGCGTTTTCGCACGCATCTTTGCGCTGTACCAGGACGGGTTCAGGATCGGCCGGGTTGTAAGCTGCCTGTTCGTGCCCCGGCGATCATGGCTGCCCATGTCAGGCGGCTAAATGAGCCTGCGACGCCAGATGAATTGACGCTTTTTCCCCGTCTCATGGTGCCGCCCGGATGATCGCGGCCAAGAGAGGCCCCGAGGTTCCGGACTGTCACGTTTGGTATGATTACCGCAGCCTCCCTCGGGGAACGCATCTCAACGCGACGGTAAGAGACCCAATTCTCATTTCACAGCGTGATTTCTGCGATTTGAGCCTCTGGGGAATAGCCTCTTCGCAAACTGGTGTCTTTTCCGCTGCCTCGATGGGTTTCAGCGTACAGCACGCTGGCGATGGCCAGCCAGAGCCGTCGGACAAGGTCACCGCGCTGATTTTCGGATTTGCAAAATGGCGTATGTTATGGATTGATACATTATATCATCATTCAGAGCCGAGCTGCTGCCCATGACCCGTGCCCGTCTATCGCTTTTCCTCTCATCGGCCCTGTTCGGTGCCGTAACGCTTGCGGACACGGCGCGCGCCGATGAGGGCATGTGGACATTCGATCATCTGCCCAACGCGGCTTTGCAGAAGACCTATCATTTCAAGCCTGATGCCGCCTGGATCCAACACGTTGTGCAATCCTCGGCACGTCTGGCCGAGGGATGCTCTGCTTCCTTCGTGTCAGGCAACGGTCTGGTCATGACCAATCATCACTGCGCCAATTCATGCCTTGCTGCATTATCTGACAAGGATCACGACTATTTCCGCGACGGGTTCTACACAAAGGACCTCGCCGATGAGCGGCAGTGCCCCGGTATGGAGCTCGATCGCCTTGACACCATGAAAGACGTGTCTGCCCCTGTGGCAGAAGCCACCAAGGGCAAGCAGGGGGCCGCCTATTCGGCAGCCCTGCAGGAAGTGGAAAGCAAGCTGACCAAGGATTGCGTGGGCGGTGACGACGCGCATTGGCGCTGCGACATGGTCTCGCTCTATCATGGTGGGCAGACCGCGCTTTACCGTTACCGCCGCTACAACGATGTCCGCGTGGTGATGGCCCCCGAGCAGGGGATCGCTTTCTTTGGCGGTGATCCGGATAATTTCGACTATCCCCGCTACGATATCGATCTGTCGATGCTGCGCGTCTATGAGGGCGGCAAGCCGGTTAACACGCCGTTCCTGCAGTTCGATCCGAACGGCCCCAAGGCGGATGATCTGGTTTTCACCTCCGGCAATCCGGGGCGCACGCAGCGCGGGCTGCCCGCTGCAGCCCTTGCATTCCAGCGTGATGTCGCCAATCCGGCAATCATCGCCATGCTTTCCGTGCGTGAGGGGATGCTGTGGCAATATAGCCGTGAAAGCGCCGATCACGCGAAGCAGGCGGAGAATACGCTGTTCGGTATCCAGAACGGTCTGAAATCCTATTCCGGCACTCAGGCAGCACTTCAGTCAGGCGATATCGTGAGCCGACGTGAGAAAGAGGATGCCGCCCTGCAACGCTGGATCGATGCCGACCCGGCGCGTCGTGCTGCTTATGGCCAGCCTTTCGCCATGGTGGACAAGGCTGTTGCGCTTGAGAAGGATCTGTTCATGCGTAATCTGGCCATCGGTATGGTTTTCCGTGGTTTCCTTGATGACGTCATGACCCTAGTGGAAGGGGCCCATGAGCGGGCCAAGCCCGACGCCAAGCGTCATGCGGGCTTCCATGACGCCCAGCTTGGCGAAATCGAGACCAGCCTTGGTGCGAAAGAGCCTTTCTATCCGGATCTTGAAACTGCTTCGCTGGCACTCAGCCTGACCAGCCTGCGTCAGGTGGCAGGTGCCGATGACAGCCTTGTCCATCTGGCCCTTGGCAATGATGCACCGGAAGACGTGGCGGCGCGCCTTATCAAGGGGACAAAGCTGTCTGATCCGGCACAGCGTCTCGCTTTGTGGAAAGGAGGTCTCAAGGCCATCGAAGCCTCGACCGATCCGCTGATCGTCTTTGCCCGCAAGCTTTATCCCGATTATGCGTCACTTCATGATCGTATGCGTGACGAGGTTTCCGCCCCGCTGCACAAGGCTCAGGGCGATATTGCCCGTGCACGCTTCGCTCAGGCCAAGGCCGAAAATCGCCTCGATGCGTTGTATCCCGACGCCACGTTCTCGCCCCGTCTGTCATACGGCACCGTCAAGGGCTGGCGCAAGAATGGCACGGATGTCGCGCCCTTCACGGATTTTGCGGGTATGTATCGTCACGCCACCGGCAGCGAGCCTTTTGCTCTGCCCAAGCGCTGGCTGGATGCGAAGGCCAATCTGGATCTGGCAACGCATCTCGATTTCGTTTCGACCAACGACATTGTGGGGGGTAACTCCGGTTCTCCGGTCATCAATCGCGAAGGTAAGGCTGTCGGCCTGATCTTCGATGGTAATCTGCCGAGCCTTGCGGGTGATCTCTATTACGACATCAGCAATAACCGCGCTGTCGCGACCGATACGAGCGCCATCATCACCGCGCTCAGAGTGGTCTATAACGAGAAAACACTCGCCGATGAGCTGACCAACGGTCATCGCTGATCTTCGGTTGGATCAGTGCAGGAAGGGGGTAGCGCGTGGCGCTGCCCTGCTTCTTGAGGGGGAAAGACCCCCTCCATTCCATTCGTGTGGGTTCTGAAGCGGCGACGCCATCGCGGCTGTCGATGAGGTAAAGTTACCTCAAGTACGAGCCTCTGACCTAAGTTGCGGCGTAATCGCAATGCCGCGTGTGGCGGCAGCCCAAGCCAGAGCTTTCTTCCGGATAATCCCAACATCTAAGGTTTCCAAAGGAAGAAGGCCCTTTGGTGGGGTGTGGGGCAAGGCCCCACTATCCCTCAGATGACAGGCGTACCGCCCGTCACGGCGATGGTCGCACCCGAGATATAGCTGGCCTCGTCGCTGGCCAGCATGACGTAAGGCGCGATCAGCTCGACAGGCTGGCCAGGGCGGCCCAGAGGGGTGTCCTCGCCAAAGGCATGCACATGGTCGCCATGCATGGTGGCGGGAATGAGCGGTGTCCAGATCGGGCCCGGGGCAACGGTGTTGGAGCGAATACCCTTTTCACCCAGCAACTGCGCAAGTCCGCCGCTGAAATTCTGGATGGCGGCTTTGGTGGCGGAATAAGCAAGCAGGCGCGGCTTGGGGCTGTCTGCATTGACTGAGATGGTATGAATGATCGAGGCGCCGCGCTTCATATGGGGAACAGCATGACGGGTCAGACGGAATGTCGCGCCGATATTGGTGGCGAACGTATCGTCCCACTCATCCTCCGAGATGTCCTCAAGAGCGAGGCGTTCGACCTGGAAAGCGGCGTTGTTCACCAGAACGTCGATCCGGCCGAAGGTCGAGACTGTCTCATCGATCACGGATCTGCAGATCTCTCGTGACTTCAGGTCGCCGGGGAGCAGCAGCACCTTGCGGCCCGCCTTTTCGATCCAGGCAGCTGTTTCCGCGGCGTCGTCGGCTTCCTCATCAAGATAGGACAGAGCGATGTCGGCGCCTTCGCGCGCAAACCCGATGGCGACGGCACGGCCAATGCCGGAATCGCCACCTGTAATGAGGGCAATCTTGCCCGCGAGGCGACCTGAGCCCTCGTAGCTCTTCTCACCATGATCGGGGAGGGGCGTCATGGCTTTGGTCTGACCGGGGATGCGATCCTGAAGAGGGGTATCAAAGGGGGGCTTTGCGTAATCGGTCATGATGAGGCTCCGTTTTTCGGACGGCGGTCGAGTGCCGCGGGCTGTGCATTGCACCCTGTTCATCGCGAAAACGTGAGCCTTAGTTTCATGGCAAAGCGTGTCGCGGCGCTTGTGAGGTCAGGAATTGGCTTTCGTAAGGCCTTGCACAGGGCATCATGAGGGCCTGTCACGGATCAGGTGGACGATCGTGACAGGCCGATTTTCATCAGGCTGAGCGGATCAGCTTGTGATTGACGAATTCCTCGATCCCGTTGGAGGAAAGTTCGCGGCCATAACCGGAATTCTTGACCCCGCCAAATGGCAGTTCCGGGGCGGTGCCCGTCACATCATTGATAAACACCATGCCGGTTTCAATGCGCTCGGCGAGCTTGCGACCACGCTCGACCGAAGCCGTATGAACGGAACCGCCCAGACCGAACGGAGAGTCATTGGCAAGCGCGATGGCGGCATCGTCATCGGCCACCGGGTAGACAATGGCGGCGGGCCCAAAGATTTCCTCGTAGAAAATCGGGTTATCCTTGGTGACATGCGTCAGCAGGGCCGCCTGCATGAAAAAGCCCTCGCGGTTGAGCCTCTTGCCGCCGGTGACGAGCTTTGCCCCGTGATCGACTGCCTTTTCGACTTGGCTCAGTGCGAGCTTCATGGCGTTTTCGCTGCTCATCGGGCCGTGAGTGACGCCCTGTTCCAGCGGATCACCATAGCGGAATTCGGCCAAGGCGTCGGAGAGGCGACGTACGAATTCGTCGGCCAGTGATTCATGAACGATCATACGCTTGGCGGCGGTGCAAACCTGACCGTTATTGGACATGCGCCCTGCCACGGCACGGGGGATGACCTCATCGAGATTGGCATCGTCGAGCACGATAAACGGATCGGAGCCGCCGAGTTCGAGCGTGGTCTTTTTCAGGGCCTTGCCAGCCTGTGCGGCGACAGCGCTGCCTGCACGCTCACTGCCGGTCAGGGCCACGCCACGCACTTCAGGGCGCGCAATCAGTTCTTCCGACACATCATTGTCGATGAACAGATTGGTCCAGGCTCCCTTGGGTGCCCCGGCTTCGAGGAACAGCGCCTCGAAGGCGAGGGCGCATTGCGGCACACCCGGTGCATGTTTCGCGAGCACGACATTGCCGGCCATCAGGTTGGGACCTGCCACGCGTGCGAGCTGGTAGTAAGGGAAGTTCCAGGGTTCGACGCAGTAGATGACACCCAGAGACTGGCTGAGGACCGTCGCACGACCTTCCGAGACAGGAATCTCACGCGGGGCAAGGAATTTCTCGGCGTTTTCGGCGTAATAGGCGAGGATCTTCGCAGAGAGTTCGGTCTCGGCAATGGCCTCGGGCAGAACCTTGCCCATTTCGATGGAAATCAGTCGGGCGTATTTTTCCTTGTTCTGCTCAAGGATCTGCGCCGCCTTGCTGACGATGGCCTTGCGCTCGGCAAAGCTGCGGTGACGCCAGTCACTTCTGTAGAATTCATGGGCGGCGTCGAGCTTTGCAAAGGCCTGTGCCTTGGTGTGAAGGTCGAACTCGCGCTCGGTTTTGCCTGTGGCGGGGTTGATCGTACGATAGGCGCTCATCGTTTTCTGCTCCCGTTTATCTGGTGTCCGGCGCATGGCCGAACCAAAGTCTCGGTCGAACAAATGCCTGGAAAGGCGCATGGTTTCCCTGAAAAGGGAGGCAATATCGGTTGGGCAACCCCTGAAACGCACGGTTTGGGCATGGAAGAAACACCCGCATAAAGGCAGCTGAACGCTGGCTTTCGCCTGGTTGAAACAGTAGGGTCGAACCCGTCGAGGGTCTTGCGCGAGTGAGTGAAAAGGGAATGTCGGACGGGCTGGCTGATCCTGAAAGGATCGGGCGCGAGGCGGCAGCTGTCCCCGCAACTGTGAGCGGTGAGCCCCCTGCCGGAACCACTGGGTGCAGGTCATCCGGGAAGGGGCAGGGGAGCGATGAACCGTGAGCCAGGAGACCTGCCCTTGTCATGTCTGACGGCCAGACCGGACGGGATGATCCGGTTGTTGCGGAGAGCCCTTCTCGTGAACGAGTTTACCCTGCCTTCTGACGTGCTGCGACGTGCACGAAATGCCGTCAGGCCCGCATTGATTTCTCATCGGGGATCTTCGATCGGGCACAGAGGGAGCCAGAGATGAGCGCTGAAACCTTGCCGGTGTCTCCGCCGTCGCTGCGCTGGCGCATTTCCCTGCTGGGGATTGGCTTGCTTCTGGCCAATATGGCGCTCTGGGTCTGGACCTTCGTGATGTTTCGCGATCGGCCCTTGCTGCTTGGCAATGCCCTGCTGGCTTATGGTTTCGGCCTGCGTCATGCTGTCGATGCCGATCATATCGCCTCGATTGACAACGTCACGCGCAAGTTCATCCAGATGGGGCGTCAGCCCTTGCTGACAGGGTTCTGGTTTGCCATCGGCCATTCCCTGATTGTTGTGCTGGCGGCGCTGGGTACGGCGTTGCTGTCACAGGCGATGCAGGATCGTTTTGGCGCATGGCGCGATATTGGTGGTATTGCCAGCACGCTTGTTTCGGCGGGCTTCCTGTTTGCCCTGGCCATCACGAATTTCATTGTCCTGCGCGGCGCCTGGCGCGCCTGGCGTCACATACGGGCAGGCGGGGCGATTGAGGAGGTCGACCCAGAAGCACTTCTGAACCGGGGTGGGCTGCTGTCGCGCCTGCTTTATCCGCTGTTCAGACTGGTCTCGCGCAGCTGGCATATGGTCCTACTTGGCTTCCTGTTCGGCCTCGGCTTCGATACCGCGACGGAAGTATCGCTTCTGGGGCTGTCTGCCTCGCAGGCGAGCCGGGGTGTTTCGGTTGCGGCGATCATGATCTTTCCTGCCCTGTTCGCTGCGGGCATGGCCCTTGTCGATACGGCAGATGGTGTTCTCATGCTTGGGGCCTATCGCTGGGCCTTTGTCGATCCGTTGCGCAAGCTGCGCTATAACATCATCATTACCCTGATCTCGGTGATCGTGGCTGTCGGGATTGGCAGTATTGAAACGCTGCGCCTGCTGGGTGATCAGATCGGTTTTGAAGGGCGGTTCTGGGGCATGGTGGCCGCTGTCAGCGACAGCTTCAACCAGATCGGGTTTATCGTGATCGGGCTGTTCGTGCTGGCCTGGATGCTGTCCCTGATTTTTAGCCGGGTCGATGCACGGCGCAAAAACTGACGAAGGGCTTACGGTCTTGGCGCGCCGGAGGTCGCGGGTACAACCACCGGCGGGCATCGCGTTCAGAAATGGGCGCCAATGCGCATCTGAAAGGCGCGACCAATAAGTGCCTCGTAATAACGGCCCACGCTATAGATGCCTGCATCGCGTGGCAGGGCGTCGGTGATGTTGTTCACCACGAAGCTGGTCGAGAAATGCTCGGTTACGGCATAGTCGAGTGAGAGATTGAAATAGGCGAAGGCCGGGCGTTTGTTGCCCTCATAACGCGTGGTCGGCACCTGAAGGGCCACGAGGCTCGGGCCATACCAGATGGTTTGCCATTGGGCGTTGAAGGGGCCACGTATCCACGTGGTGTTGAGCGTGAAATTGTCATTGGGCGCAGCAATATTGCCCGAAAGCAGATAGGTGCTTCCGGCATAATTGCGCGTGCTCTTGACGTAATGCACGTAGTTGCCCCGAAGGTCGATTGCCCCCGAGCTCTCAGGCAGACCCAGACGGGAGAGGGGGGTGTTGTACTCTATCGTCGTTTGAAGTGCCTGGGTCTCGTAGCTGGCGATATTATAGTAGCCGGAGCGGAAAGAGGAAATCTGCCCCGATGAATCCCGGGTGAATGTCGAGCAGAAGCGATTATTCGGGTAGATGCCGGTGTCGTAACAAGCATTGAGCAGGTCATTGGCACTCAGATAGGTGATGGCATCAGCAACTCTGACATCCACAAATGAGGCTTTGACATCGAACCCGCGTATGAAATGCGGCCTGAATTCAAGGCTGCCCGTATAGCTTTTGGAACGTTCATTAGAGAGATTCCGGTTCCCTCCGGCTGTACCCTCGACGCCGTAGGAATTGAAGTTCGAGACGAAATTCTGAGGCAGTCCGGCGCGTGCGCAATTGGCGGCTCGCAGGGCCGGGTTGGGGCCCGACGCAAGGCCTGTATCGGAACAGGGATCGACGCCGTTCTGATAGGTCGAGGATTGGGGGGAGTAGAGTTCGCCAATGCCGGGATTGCGTACCGATACAGCGTAATTGCCGCTCAGACCGATATCGCGTGTGGGCCACCAGGCCGCACCGGTCATATAGGTCCAGTAGGTGCCGGTGATACTGTTATAGGTTACGCGCCCATTGGCCGTCAGGGAGAGATGATAGGCACCCGGGAGGTGCATTGCCGGTGAGATCAGAGGGATATCGAGCTCGCCGAAGCCCTCATGCGTATGATAAGCGCCGCCCGTATACGGGATCGACGCGCTATTACCGTAAGGGAGATAGCTGCCATCGCCCTGTTTCCAGCCAAGCAGATAGGCGCCGGGGTCAAAATGATAAGCCTCGCGTCGATGTTCGTAGCCCAGATCCCATCGTATTGCCCCTGCTGGCAGGGTCGCCACGGTCGAGCTGATTTCGGCCTGCAGATCGCGTTGCGTGTTGCGGTTGGTCGAGCGTGACTCCGTTGTGACGTAGTCGCGCGCGGCCGGCGTCATCTGGTTGTAGCCAAACGGGTTGAGCGGGGCACATACCGCGCTGCGCGTGGCAATCGGGGCATTCTGGTAGCCGGGAGCACATTCGATTGTGCCATCAGCAGCAGTGACAGCGTTCAACGCATTGACAAGGTTGGGAATAACGAGCGACGGGGCCGTCGTGGCATTGGTATTGCGCGTATACTCGCCCTGCAGCTTCCAGTTGAACTGACGGTTGAAGGCCCGGAAATCGCCATTCAGCCCGCCTTGAAAACGAAACATCTGCGATGTGGTGCGAAACAGGCCCTGATCGAGATCCTGATTGAGGCGGTTGAGATAGAATGTATCGGTTGGCAGGCCGTTTTCAGCCAGAGCCTGCTTGATCGTACTCTGTTCGGCACTTGTGAGGAACGGGTTGCTGGTGCTCAGGGCGTAAGCGCCAGTTGTGACACCGTATTGATAATAGCTGCTGCTATAGGGCCCGGCATTATTCGCCGTCAGCGCATCGTTGAAAAGCGTGCTGCTCCATGTTCCCTGGCCTACCTGGTTTTCCGCGCTGCCGCGTGCGTACCAGCCTTGCCAGCGGGCGTGGATGTGCGGATCAAAATCGTAATGGCCAAGCAAGGTCAGGTTGAGCTTGTCGTTTGGCGTGACGATCTGGTTGTAGTTGCGTAGGGAGATACCATCGCCCCCAACGGCCTGAGCCGTGTCACCCTTGAGCAAGGTCCCCGCATTGAGCGGCACGAGCGACTGGCCGTTCTGGCTGAAGGTCAGGGGAACACCACTGGCATTGGCGATGCCGGATGCAGCCAGCCCAGCCCAGGTCGCACCATAATTGCCGCCATACACGGGAACGTCGCCATAGGCGCCGGTCAGGGACGGCATACCGGTGAGCGATGCCTGAATGAAACGCAGGTCAGGGCTCAGCACATAGGTGTAAGGGGATGCTTCACCCAGTGCGGGCCGGTGATAGACAGCCGCGTTGGCGCCGAACACATCCGGGCGATCACTGGCGACGATACCGGCCTGATTGCGATATTCGACATCGAAGACCAGCCCCCCATTGTCGTGATCGAAACCAGTGCCGGCCTTGAACGCGATCTTCTCGCTGGCGGCATCGAGCTGTTGTGTCCAGCCGCCCTGACCTTCAAGCGAAACACCCTTGTAGTGGTCATCGAGCGTATAGTTGATCACACCAGCCACAGCATCAGCGCCATAAGCTGCACCGGCACCGCCCAGACGGGTATCCACCGACTTGATGAGCGAGGTCGGCAACGTGCTGACGTCAACCTGCGAGCCCGATCCCACACCGTAGATCGAAGCCGTAGCCCCGCCCCCCATGCGCATGCCATCGACGAGGGTGAGGGTACGCTGCGAACCCAGATTGAGCAGGCTCACAAAGGACTGTCCGGCACCAAACATGTTCTGTGTGCCGAGTGAGGAATTGTCAGGCACGCTGACGGCAGGGTTTTCGCGCAAGAGCGCAAGGCCGAGATCGGTATAGCCCCGGCGGCCAATCTGTTCGCCACTCAGTGACGATCCGGCCATGACATTGGTCAGACGCGATTGCGTCAGGCGCGTGCCGGTGACGAAAATCGTCTCTGCAGGTGACGCTTTCTGCCCCGCGCCCACAGCCAATGCGTCGCGTTTTGAGGTCACGGAAGGGGACAGGCGATGTTTTTCGCTTGTCGGTTGCACTGTCTCGCGTGGCGGGCGCCGCAGATGAGCCTGCTTCCGCAGGGGATGGGATGTCTGCTTGTCTGGCGAACCTGCACCGGATTGCCCGGTGACCTTTTCGGACGCCAAGGCAGGAAGCGGGACAAAGGCCATTGTGCCGGCGGTCAGGGTAAGCAGGAGACGCAATGACCGTGCGGGGGTGAGAGCACTTGTCTTCACCCTTGCGGGAAATGGCATCAAGAACACCCCATCGCTTGTGTGCCATTATCTGGCACATCATGTCCGTTTGTCTGTCTTCTCCTTGCGCTACACCGTGCGGCACAAGTGCCCTTGCCGGGTGATTGCGTGCGGCAACCGGGTGAGAGCTCTCTTCCACTATTATCCCCATGGGCGAAAGGCGAAGAAGTATCGCGTTAATACTCCGCTAATATGTCACGCTGTTGTACAATCGCAACAGTGCATCACACATTGTGCCGTCGTGATTGATATTGTTGGTAAGTTTCCAATGGGCCAACAGCGACATGGAGGGTATTCGAGGGCGCCCGCCCGCTATGTCGGCAGTCAGGGGGGAGGCAAAGTGTCTTTGTCTCCAATTGCAGCAAGGCGAGCGCGGCTACCCGGACGACACATTGCAGTTCCGTATCGCGGAATTCGTTTTTGCGCAGACAAGTCAGCCTGCCCTTGCCATTTGCGAAGGCAGGCGTTGCGACGGGGCTTACTGGAAAGGCAGATACCGGAACGTGACGTATACGGTATTGCCAAAGGTGGTTGGATAGACCGAGCCGCCCTTGCCATCCGACCCGCGAAAGGCAAATTTGCGGATATAGGTATATTGCACGCCTCCCATGAGGCTTCCGTAAGTGCCATCGAGGAAATGCCACCAGCCCCCCGCCGTCATGGAAGCCAGGGTACGGGTCTGGGCGGTGCATGTTCCGAACTCGATGGAGCAGCCAGCGAGATTATGGTCATTGACGCCATAGCCATATTGCATGCCGTCGGCGGCGATATAGCTTCTTTTGCTGCTGGCCTCGACACCGCCATAGAGATACACCAGCACCGAAGGATCTGGATGGCCGATCAGGCCAAGCGCACCACGGATCTGAGGGATGGGCGAGAGACCGCCCTGACCGTTGAAAGTGACATCGGGAAGCTGGGACGCACCATAGCGACCGATACCCTGACCCGCGATGACATTCCCCGTCAGCTGAAGGTCAGGCGTAAACAGCGATGTGGTCATTCCGGCACCTACACCGCCCCCGAATTTGGTATCCTTGTGGCTGCGGGCGTCACCGGGAGACTGGATGACCGAACGGAACCAGCGGCCGAGGCCGAAAACCTCGTAATGCCCAAGATTGGTATCGACGGCTCCCTTGACGATCACATCAGGGATCGGATTATCAGTATATTCTGCACTCGGGTTGAGCAGCAACCCGCCCGTATTCTGATAGAAAACGCGCGGCCCCTGTGTGTAGCCCCTGAGCGCTGGCAAGAGACCACCCGACGCCAGATCGGCTGAATAGGCAATGGTCGCCTGAGGGTCTTCAACCGAGACAGCCAGCCAGTATTTGTTCCCCCAGTCCTTGCCGATACGGATTTGGGGTACGCGCAGGAAGGTGATGCCCGGTATCTGGTTGTTGTCTGTCACGGCAGGCAATTGTTCGCTGCGCGGGGTGACCCCCTTGGCGTAGTTTGTCGAGAGACTCCATGCCTGCCCCATGAGGACATGGAAACCCCAATCCTTCTTGGTGAAAGTGAAATATCCCTGCCTCAGCCTTGGCGTATAGCCGCTGATCTGTACGGAGTTAGTCGTCCCTGCCGCCCCGCCAAGATCGGACTCGATATAGGCTTGCAGGCGGATATCCCTCGTGGGGTTTGCCTCCAGAAGGGTAGAAAGACGCGTGAGCTGGGCCGAGAGCCGCTCCTCACTCAGGCCGTGATTTGGGCTGTTGGCATAGGGGAAGTTGTTCCATGCCGTGGCGGGACCGCTGGTGATCGTAGAGTCACGCCAGATATTGGACATATCGATGAAACCGCCGAGACGCACCGAAATATTGCCGATGCTGAATACAGGCGGCAGATGATCGACTGAGGTCTGGGTAATGGCGAGAGGGCTCGATGAGCTCAGATCGATGGCGGACCCGGCGCTTCCCGATGCGCTCCCTGGTGCGCTGGTCGGTTCGGTCACCGCGGCGCGACCGGATGGCAATGTGGCCGGGGCAAGGCGCGTATCTGATGCACCGGACCTGATCGCGGGTGCATCAGCCTGCGGTGCTTTCACGGCATGCGAAGCACTGATGGGGCCTGCAGCTTGAGCAGAGGCGACCTGATTATCGCCTCTGGTGGCGCTATCCTGGCGTATGGGGTGGCTGGTGCGGCTCCCCTCCTGTTTGCCGGCTGATCGGGCCTGTCGGCGTTGCTCTATCTTCACGACGCGGTTTTCCAGATCGCGGATTTGCGCCTTGATTAAGGCGAGTTCATCATCATCTGTCGAGGCCCGGGCCGCAATGGGTGTCAGGCTTGTACCAATACTCACGCCGAGCAAAGAGAGTCTGAGGGCAGTTTTGAAACGCTCGCTCACCTTGAGTTCGCCTTGTTTATTCTTGTTATTGAACTTTATACCCTTAGCGTGGGCGCAATATTATTAACAGAATAAACGATTTCGGTAATTATTATTTATGATTTCCAATCTCGTTGTCGATGCGTCAAGGCTCCCTTTATCTCAGGCCTTTTGCCATCGGGTGGCGCGGCTCAACGCTGCAGAAGGGCCTGATACGCCGCGTGCCGATTGATGACGTGATTGATGAAATCGCAGCGTACGGCAATCTTCTGATCTGTCGTCAGGAGATGATCGAGCACGGCCCTGACAAGCCGCGATCCAATACCCTTTCCGGCCAAAGCCGCAGGAACGGAACTGTGATCCAGGATCAGAACAGAGCCGTCTTGATGATAACTGACAATACTGGTCTCGCCCGCTTCTGACCATTCGAAGCGATTGAGCGCCTTGTTGTCACGAAGGCGACCGGAGCCGAAACCTTGTGTGTCCTGCGCTGTCTTCATGACGTTTTCTCCAATGAGCTCGTTTTGTAGTCCCGATGCAGATCCCACACTGTCAGGACCAGCATGATCGTGGTGAGAAACAGCACAAGATTGGTAAACTGTCCCAGCCAGGCCCCCAGCATCGCCGACAAGACGTAGGTCAGCCAGGAACAGGCAGGCAGAGCCACTTCCTTCAGGGCGTGTCTTTTTCCATCCGGTTTCACGCGGCCGAGCCAGAGCAGAAGGTAGCGCCCGGTGAAAGCCTCGGAAAACTTGACGATGTTGTTTGTCACCACAATCGTCTGGAGCGACACCCCGCCAAATTTGGCCAATGTCTCGCCCTGAATGCCCAGTGCAAGCGCGACGAGAGGCAATTCGACCGGCAGGCGCAACCCGGGGGAAAGCCGAACGAAACTGACGATAAAGAGAATGGCGGCCATGATCAGGAGGCCCCAATAGGGCCAGCTGAGGAATTTCTTGATCAGGCTTGCCCCGATACAGCCGAGAAAAAACAGGCCCACTGCCGTGCCGATCGAACCTGCATTCGACCAGTGATGCAGTGCCACAGCGCGGCCAAGCTGCACGGTATTACCCGTCATGATGCCGGGGTAGATGCCGCCGACATCGATATAGGTCGTGACTTCCACCACAGCCACAACGAAGGTCAGGCAGAAGACGCGCCGCAGCAGGGTGGCTAGAGAATCCTCCTGCGCGGCCGATGTAGATACTGTCACGTTTGTGATGGTCATGATGGCTGCCCGGGGGCGAACTCCGCGCGCAGGGCTGCGCCATGTTCATCGAGTCTGGGCGCACCGGTGCGTGTCAGAGGATCGACATAGCCGCTGATCTTCACCGGGTTGCCCGGCATTTTCAGCCCCCCGGCATCAATCACCATGTTTCTGGCGGCTGTCTGGGGAAGAGCCGCAGCTTCTGCGACATTCAGCATCGGACCGACCGGGACACCAGCCTTTTCGAGGGCGTCAAGCCAGAATGCCGCATCGTTCTGCTTGAGAGCCCCCTCAATGGCCTCCTTGAGCGCATCGAGATTGTCCATGCGATCGCTGTTGTTCAGAAAGCGCGGGTCCGCTGTGAGAGCCTCGATGCCAAGCGTCTGGCAGAGGGCGCCAAACAAATGGTTATTGCCGCAGCAGATCACGATATGGCTGTCGCGTGTGCGGTAGACATCGAACGGCGCCATGGATGGGTGGCGATTGCCGATACGTGGCCCGGCAGCACCCGTAGCCGACCATGTCATGAGCGCATGTTGCAGGAACGCGAACGTGCCATCGAACATGGATACATCGACATGCGCCCCTCTGCCGGTGCGTTCCCTCGCGTAGAGTGCGCTGGCAATGCCGCAGAACATGAACGTGCCGCCACACAAATCAGACAGCGACGTTCCGCCGACCCGCGTGGGAGGACCATCAGGAAATCCTGTCGCCTCCATCATCCCGCTCATGGCCTGCACGATCGTGTCATAGGCCGGATAATGGGCGAGTGGCCCGGTATGCCCAAACCCTGATGATGAGGCGTAGATCAGTCTGGGGTTGAGGGCAGAGAGTGTCTCATAGGAGAAGCCGAGACGGTCCATCACACCCGGGCGGTAGTTTTCGCACAGAATATCGGCGCGCTTGACCATCTCGAGGAAAACGCCCCGATCGTTCTCATCCTTGAGGTTGAGAACGATGCTCTCCTTGCCACGGTTGACGAAAGAGAAATACAGCGAACGATCACCGACATAAGGGCCATAGGTGCGCGTATCGTCACCATGCCCCGGCGCTTCCACCTTGATCGTACGCGCACCCAGATCGGTCAGAAGCGTCGTGCCGAACGGGCCGTTCAGCACATGGGTCAGGTCGATGGCCAGGAGCCCCTCGAAAGGGCCGCTGGGGGGACGGGACGCCGTCACGGGTGCCTTTGCAGAACCTGCGACTGCATCCCCTGTGTTGCCTCGAACATTTTCAGCCATGGCGCTGCCTCACTTTGAACCGGCTTTGGGGTTGAGCTTGCTCAGATGGCCGCTTTCCGTGCCGACATGCGGGTCGATAGAGGCTGTGATCATGGCAGGGCCACCGCAGGCCAGCGCATTGTCCAGCGCACGCGAGAGCGCCTCGTGATCGGTCACGTAATATCCCTTGCCCCCGAAGGCTTCGATGATCTGCTCGTAATGACCATTGGCCTCCAGAACCGTTACACCCGGATCCGTGCCACCGCTGCGGTTAACGTCATCGCCACGATAGATGCCGCCATTATTGAGCACGATCATCACGACGGGCAGACGGTACCGGCAGATCGTTTCGACCTCCATGCCACTGAAGCCAAAAGCGCTGTCACCCTCTATTGCAACGACCGGCTTGCCTGTGGTGATGGCAGCGCCAATGGCATAACCCAGCCCGACGCCCATCGTTCCCCAGCTGCCAGGGTCGAGGCGGCGGCGCGGTTTGTCCATGTCAATGACGTTGCGGGTAATATCGAGCGTGTTGGCCCCCTCGTTCACCAGTACGATGTCGCGCCCCTCCAGGCCCGTTTTGATGGTGCCAATCGCTGTGTAGAAGTTCATCGGCGTGGTCTTGTTGGCCAGACGTTCGGTCATCTTCTGGGTGTTGACGTCACGCTTGGCCGCAATCGCAGCCAGCCATTCTGCAGGCGCGCAGATCTTTTCCCGTTTCAGTGCGGCGGCCAAGGCCTGCACCGTCAGGCCAAGCTCACCGGCCAGCGGGGCGGCAATAGGGCGGTTGCTGTCAAATTCCATGGGGTTG
>Ga0157362_1000136_pt1 | contig 21942 bp, 18 predicted proteins | sample AttlaeALBM3_FD_111480 | JGI IMG/M metagenome (GOLD analysis project Ga0157362, IMG submission 111480) | Fungus gardens microbial communities from leaf cutter ant in Ribeirão Preto, State of São Paulo, Brazil - Atta laevigata ALBM3 | ecosystem: Host-associated > Fungi > Mycelium > Unclassified ... | reverse complement strand
TGACTGGAATCGTCGATGCGATAAAATGGCCCTCCCCTTGCGAATGATACTGAGGCTGGCAGGATTTTCATGGTACTGAGTCAACTTGAGTATATCAGAACATCAAGACAGCGGTGAGAAAATACATTTGAGGATGGAAGGCAATACTCACCCAAAGGCATGAGGTCTCCCATGCTTTTTATAATAGATGCAGTGAGTTAGCTAATTTTAACCCGAGACCATGTCAGCAAGGAAAGAAATCGGCTGATGCAAGCCGAGGCACTTGTAACTTCGCCATCCATCTGATATGTCTGGACAATGATGATCAAACACCCGTTGTATCCGGTGTAGGCAGTAGCAGCTGCCTGGGACGATTCCATAGCCTTGTCCGCCTGATAACATCATTACCCCTTTCGCAACGCTGTTCCTTTCTCCCTATCGAAAGTTGAATTGATGGCAAACCCAGGTGAAACTGCTACTATGGTACCAACTATCCAAATTGTTGGTGAGTATAGCTCTGTCTTATCGGCTCAATCTATCAGTAGGCTCAACTGCATCTAGAATTCATCGCGAAGCTCGATCATGAATTTCCAAAATCCTTCATTGTCAAGCATTCTGACAAGGCGAATGGCCTTAGCCATCTCCGAGATACTAAAGGGAAACTCAAGAAAAATGTTGAGGGAGAGCAACACCTCAAGTTGACAAGCAAATGGTGAGTTGAGCGCTACATGCCTAGGCAGTGCTAAACATTTGTACAATGTAGTATTCTCAAGCAAGGGAGTGACCTGGATATTGAGATACACAGAAAGCATCCCTTCCGACAGAAAATCCTCAGTCTTGGGTGTATTTCAGAGGATGATCCTCTGTGTAAAGTCAGTGTCAAGTTCGATGATCTATGAGATCACCTGGTATCCGAAACACAGGAAGGAACCAAATGTAGGTTGATCTTTGCCTCAATTGTTCCAAATTTGCTCAGGATACTCTAGCAAATGTCAAGGCTATATTCCCCAATGCAATTCCAGGATTACACTTCTGGATCGTTAAGGTAGGCTATCATCATTGTTGTCAACATCTAGATTGTCTGCTCAAGTCCAAACCTAGGCCTACAAATATGACCTGAGAGCCCTGAATGCACAAATAAAGAGCATAATCGAGAACCTGAACAATTTCCGGCCTATTATTGATTGTCTCGGTTCTGCAAGTGATGTGGGTAGGATGTTCATTGAGTTCAGAACAGTGATCGGTGGGGTAAATCATCGCTGACTAGCACGCATGTGTGTTATCTGACTCGAAGCAGCTGAATTCTATAGCGAAACTTTCTTGCATTGATGTCATATACAAAGTTGGCTCCCTTTTCTACTTCCAACGTGAATGATACTGATAAATTTGACAGCATTTCAAGGCGCATGAGGAATCTTACAAAAAGATAAAAAACTTGGCAGAGGGCATCAGAATTATAGCTTCCCAGCTGGACCGGCTAAAGGAAGTTCCAAAATCAAATGGACTGCATGTTACTACCAGTGAATTTCCTAGAATGATGAAAGAAGTGGTGGACTTCATCGATAAGTGGCTACGGGAACAGAATCGCCATGTGATATCATTCTGTTTCGAACGCACACAATCTGCCACCATCACTACAGATACTCTCTGGCGCATTGTCGTCCTTGGCTTTGCTCGCCTGTACCCCTCTGTGTGCCAGCACATTCTCAACATAGTCCAAAGCAATAAAATTCCTGATCCATCTGACAATGATGGTAGATTCAAATTCCTGATTGAGACACCATTATCCAAACTCAATGATGTACCGTATGAGGAACTTCCGGTGATTGTGATTGATGCATTGGATGAGAGTGGTGGTCTGAGATACGACTCGTCTAGAAAGGACGATCACAAGGGTCTTCTACGCATGCTCAAGCATTGGATTCATGTTGATCACTTGAAGAGGTTTGAGCTGATCCTTACTAGCCGGCACGATGAATTTATCCAGCGAATGTTTCCTGAATCCATGAGCATCCATATCGATATCCCTTCTGGCAGCAACGTTAACCCAGGAGACAGTACCTCCCATGATATCCGCATATTCCTCAAGTCACAACTCGATTCAATGGGAGAAGGAGGTGCATGGATCAAAAGGGCTCTCGATCGCCTGGTCCCTTATGCTGCAGGTATTTTTATCTGGGCAATGACTGTTGCCGACTTCCTTGAAGTGGATCCCCAGGTACGATTTATGATTCTCGAGTCGAAGAAGCAAGGGGACAATGCAGAGGGGCTAGATGAGTCGTACTCATTGTACCTCACTGTCATTGGAGCATCATTCGGACAGATTTGTGAAGAAGAGATCCAGGGAATCGTCTCTGTTATAGGCGCAATGATTTTTGCCGAACAGCTACTCAGTGACGATGGGCTTCTGATGTTTCCTGGAGTCAGGATCGGGGACTCAGATATACTGCGATTAGTCCGAAAAGGTCTCATGTCTGTCCTTGACTCTGGTCCTGTTCTTCATTTTCATCATCGGTCATACGAGGATTTTCTTCTCTCCTGCTACTTTCGACAAGGACTACACAAGCTCTCTGGTGTCTTGGACTGTGAACATCATGAGCGTCAGCTTGCTCCTCTGTGTTTGAAGGCCATGGTGTCATCAGAACTCCATTTCAACATGGGTAACTTGGACTCTTCGACCATAAACAATGTGGATATTCAGGCTACTGTCAAATCTACTGTCCCTCCTCTCATTATATATTACTCTCAATTTTGGGCAGATCATCTTGTTCATGTTCTAGACAAGAAGCTGATGGAGGTAGTCAAGTTTGTGATTTATGAGAAGCTACTGTTCTGGATAGAGATGATGAGCCTATTGGATAAAGCATATGAAGTGTCTTCAATCCTGAAAAAGGCTTTATCATGGAAGGTGTGTCTCCAGGTCATTTCTCAGTGATACATCTGATGTCCACTGGCTAGTCCCTTAACTCTGATAATGAGCTGACATCATTTATCTGTGACACCCTTCAATTCATTTCTGCATTCATCATTCCAATCTCTTAGTGTACCCCTTATATGTATGTCTCAGCACTCCCCTTTGCACCTGAACAATCCCATGCTGCCAGAAAGTTCTGTTCAAGGTTTCCCAAGTCTCTTGTGGTCATTAAAGGGAAATTTAGTCAATGGCCAATGGTTGTATTCACTGCAGAGCACCACAAGGATTATATGTGGCATTTGGTTTTTGTTATGAGTTGCCTTGACCATAACAAGGAGAGTTATAAATAGAATGACAGGAGTTGAACCACCAACCTCTTGGATGGTTGTAGATTAGATCAATGTAAATGTATGAGCAATCAATCAGAGAACCCCATTGAGTTCTCTTAATAACTCTCAAAGAGTCTGTTCTCTAAGTTATTGCAAAACATAATGAAGAGTAGCATATGAAGAACTGTTCTGGCTGATCCGTTCAAGTTGTCCTCCTCTTGCCTGTAATACCTATATATCTGTGACTCTGAAACAGGATATTGCATTTTAGGCCCATTTGAGTTGTCTGATTATGGAAAGGTATATGATGCCTGCTTCAGTTCTGATAAGAAACATATTCTAGTCAAATTTGACTCTTATACAGCAGTATGGGACATTGAGATAGGTGAGGAGCAATTTTGAATCAAGGGCTATGATTTTGCCTTTATTCATCATGACAGAGGAATTGTCTTCATACATTGGCATTAGGTGTCATGCCCTAGCCATGTCCCAGGTTTAGCTGAGTAGCTTACCTAAGATTAGTCAGCATACATAGACTATGCCTCCATGAGTCAGTATACCTTAGTTTTGTTCTCTCATAGGCAAAACTTTAATCTATTTCCACAGAACTATCTTAGCCCTTAGTCTCATAAATCCTCCCTATTCTTTCCCTAGACAACTGAAGTTGAGGACCAGTACAGTGGCTGGTTCAACCCTTAAGGTTGTAACCCCTCCTCAACATCAATCATTTTCTCATGAAGTTTTTTGGTTCTTAATATTGGGTAGATAAAATAGAAACTCAAACAGCTCCAAAGATAAAGGCTTAACTCTGTTGAAGGGTGCAATTCGAGACCGGCTTGGAATTCCTTCAATAGCTGGCTCTGTGGCTAGTTTCTGTTTCACCTCTATTCCATTATGAAAATTTACTATTAGTCATCAAAATTCTTTTTAGCCATATATAAATACGAGGTTTTCATTTGGGCCTCCGGCCCTTCTTGAACCCTCTACTAATTCTGTATTATTAAGTTTGTGTTGAAGTCAGTCCACTATGCTCCCTTCCTACAATGGTCTGTGCAGCAGCAAATAGTGTTGTTTATCAGGTTGCTTTGCTCCCTTCCAACAACGGTCTGTGCAGCTGCAGATAGTGTTGTCTATCAGGTCACTTTGCTCCCTTTTAACAACGGTCTGCGTCACAGTGAGCAATAGTGTGTGTCAGGTCACTGTGCTCCCTTCCTTCACTAGTAATTTTCACTGTTGTAAGTCAGGTCGCTGTGCTCCCTTCTGTCAGCAGCTAAAGTCTGATGACCAGAATTAAGCCAACTGTCTTTTTGTTCAGCATTTGACAAAGAGAACTCGATAGAGTTCCCGTTAGATTTTTTACACTACTTATACAACTACTACATGGTCTGTGCACTATTTTCCCATGCCTATCATGTGACTTGTCATGTGACATCATGTGATGTGACCATGACTATGTGACACTTGTGATGTGATACTTTCCCACACTTTCCTCTGTGTAGTAAGTCCAAGATAAAAGAAAAGAAAAGAAAAAGAAAAGAAATATAAATAATGACTTAGCCATTTTGCTAAGTCATGACACCTTTCTACAACAGTAAGGCCACAGTTAGTTTGCAAATTGTACGTTAGGTCGCTCTGCTCCCTTTCTTCACTGGTAATTTGCACTGTTGTAAGTCAGGTCGCTCTGCTCCCTTCCTACAACAGTGAGGCCATAGTCAGCTCGCTTTGCTCACTGCCTGTTCCAATTTTATTTCAATTTATCCTAATTTATTTGAATTTTTACTGAATTTATTTGAATTTATTTGAATTTTTCAAGAGAGCGTGTGAAGAAGTTGAACTATGTGTCAGTGCCATCATTTCCCACATCGGTCTCACATACATACTAGATACTCACCATTTAGCTGAAATTCGACTCATTTCATTTGGACTTTAGGTGTGTATATGGACATTTTCACATTAATATACTGACTCATTTCGTTTGGACTTCAGGCATCGTCCTGTTGATTGTTGAGGTTCATATGTGCACATTCACTCCTCTGCCTATTCGAGAGGTTATGGGCCCCGACCTTGAAGCTAACATCAATATATCCAACACTCTCCATTTTCCCAAACTTAATGGCTCCAACTATAACTCTTGGGCTGCTAGCATGAAGTCTGCTCTTCAATCACGTTTTTTATGGCTCTATGTCAATGGTGAAGAAGATATGCCCACAGTTGTCAAATCTACTTCCCCTTTGGCTGATAGAACATCAAAGGAATATAAGAGTTGGAAAGAAGACCGAGAGCAGTACAAAACCTGGTTGCGAATGGATAGCACTGCTATGGGATTACTGAATGGTTCTATTGATTCCACTCAGTCAGGTCATGTCGCAAACTTGTCTACATCAAAGGAGATCTGGGACACTCTTCATCAGATCAATGTCAAAGACCAACAAAGCCTTAATGTTTACGCACTTGTGGAAGAGATATGGAACATGAATTGGAATGGTATTACCTCTATGTCTGACCACATTGAAAGGATGATTGATATTCATTGTCGGATCGTTGAAGAAAAGGGCACCATGGATGATATGATGCTTGCCTATGCTATTTTTCGCTCACTTTCTAATGACAATGTTGAGTGGAATGTTCTCAAGACGTCTCTTATCGAAAAAAGGTCAAGCCTTACTCTGTCTCAAGCAATGATGAGCTTGAATGGCCTTTATGATCACATGACTTGAAATAAGGGGAAGACTGAGCATCTAGCACTTGTTGCTAAGTCACAGGGAGCTTTGAACTATGGTAATGCTAATGGAAAGAAGAAGATGTTCAAAAAGAAGACCTTTAACCCAAAACCTGACGATATATGTCACACCTGTAGTCAGAAAGGTTATTGGAGTCCAATGTGTCCTCAAAGAAGGAAGAAAGGTAGTCCAAGTCTGCCTAAGAGAGAGCTTTTGAGTCGAAATCGTCAACTACCTGCCAAGTTTCATGATGAAGATCAATCACCCTGGTTACACTCCGAAACGTCCTTTATGTCCCTTCCCTAGGTGCAAATCTAGTCAGCTTAGGTGTTTTACAACGTGAAGGAACCTCTTACTCTAGCCAAAGTGATGGGGTTGTCATCTCCCTTGGTGGTTAAAAGTTATTCCATGCTGTTCTGAAGAACACTGGTGGTTTCCTATATTTTATCACTTGTGCTGAAGATACCGATTGTGCTGCATTTTCTGTCCATGAAGGGTCTATAAGGCTTTGGCATTGTCAAATAGGACATATTGGTTCTAGAACAATTGACTTGATGCAACAGAAGAACTTTGTCAACAGACTTGATCTCACAGCACCTAATGATTATGATCATGTTTGTACTAGCTGTGCCTATGGAAAATCTCACCAAAAACCTATGCCTGGTACTAGCAACATCAAATATGGCAAGATGGAATTAGTTGTCATGGATTTGACAGGTCCAATATCAGTATCTACCTGGGATGGCTATGTTTATGCCCTTGTTGTCGTTGAAGTCAGTTGTCAATACTCTATTGGACGTCTTTTGAAGTCAAAGGAGAAAGCTGGAGGTACTGTCAGGAATGTGATCGCTATGTTGGAACGTCAGTCTGGACTTAAGGTTAAAAGGTTGCAAAGTGATAACGGTTTGGAGTTTATCAACTCGATTATGAACAAATTTTGTCAGCGAAATGGTATCATTCATGAAACGACGCTACCTTACCTCCCTCAGCAAAATGGTATTGCTGAAAGAGCTATAGCCATTATCTTTAAGATGGTCAGATGTATGTTGTATTCTGCCAGTTTGAGCCTGAGATACTAGGAGGAAGTGTTCCTGTATGTTACCCATATTTGAAGTTTATTACTTACCACTGGGTTGGACTCTATGGTCCCCTTCGAAGCCTAGACAGGACAAAAGCCAAATGTATCCCACTTGCAAATTTTTGGATCAATTGGATGGGCCCATACACCAAAGCCAGTACGTGATGGGAAGCTGCAGTCTCGAGCAGTCAAGGTTCAGATGCTTGGGTGGTAGACAGATGAATCAAAAGGATATCGTCTTGAGGATCTAGAAATACCTGGAAAACTGATCAGTTCTCATGACATTGATTTCATTGAAGACTCCTCACCAAATGACCTGACCATTATTGACAACATATCACCCCCTCCGGAAGGCATTGACAAGCTTGTCGACGATGCAATATCAACTGATAGCATTTTTCCATCAATTTTGGCCCCTGATCCAACCAAGATACACTTATCTGAAAGTCGTCTATCTACTCCCTTTCTTGAGCCTGTCAAAGAGCCATTATTATCTCCCCCTATACCAAAGAAGGTCTCCAAGTGGCAAAGTCTACCTAAGAGAGAGCCTTTGAGTCGAAATCGTTAACTACCTACCAAGTTTCATGATGAAAATCAATCCGCTTACCCCAGTAACATTGCATTTGCCTTTGTTACCACAATGTCAGAACCAAGAACGTTAAAGGAAGCTCTACTGTTACCCCACTCGAAACAGTGGGAGAAAGCTGTTGAGTCTAAGTTCAATCAATTAGTCAAGGCTAAAGTTTTTGACTGGGTTGAACACTTACCTAATGACAAGAAAGCTGTTGGCAGTCGCATTATGTTCAAAGAGAAGCTAGATGGCTATGGAAAACATGTCAAGTTTAAGGCTTGGATTGTTGCTCAAGGTTTCTCGTAGGTGCTAGGTTTAGATTTTACTGAGACGTTTTCATCAGTGGCAAGATTCACGATATTATGGATTTTTTTGGCACTCACTGCATTCTTGAATCTTGAACTTCATCAAGTTGACGTCATTGGAGCATATCTTCAAAGGGATTTGGATGAAGAAATTTATATGAAGGTACCTGATGGACTTGCCAAAAAGTATGGGAATAGCTGAAAATTTCGGAGGCTGAGGAAAGCACTATATGATTTGAAACAAGCAGGTCGACAGTGGAAGAAGCACTTATATCAGGTGATGACTAAGCTTGGCTTCACTTGCACAATAGCTGATGATTGCCTTTATATTCTCTAGGAGCACAGTAAAATCATCCTGATGGTCCTGATTTATGTCGATGACATAGCTATTGCTGGAAAGAGAATTCCTAGAATTGTCCTATTCAAGCAGAATTTGTTGAAGGATTTTGAAATAACAGATTTGGGTAAAATGAAGTTTATCCTTGGCATTCAGGCCACTCAAGATCGATCCAATTATCTCATCTTTCTCAATCAGTCTGCTTATATTACACAAATTCTCGCGAGGTTTGGAATGCTTGATGCGAAGCCTGTCTCAACCCCTTTAGCTGTCAAACATAGTCTATCTACGTCTCAGTCTCCATCCTCTGAAGCAGAGCTGAATGAATATTCAAATTTCTCTGGAGGCATTCATTATCTGTCTCTGGTTGGCTCACTGCTATATACTACACAAACTTGTCTAGATATCCAATTCTCTGTCAACCTTATTGCTCAGTTCAGTGAAAATCCTGGTATTTCTCATCTTGAAGCTGCAAAATGTATTTTGTACTATCTGAAGAGAACTCAAGAATTTTCTCTGGTTTTAGATCACCAAGGGAGAGGTACTGTGAATATTGTTAGATGGACTGACTCAGATTGGGCTGGTGATGTTGACTCGAGACACTCAGTGGGAGGTTTTGTCTTTGATGTAGCTAGAGGATATGTGTCTTGGTCTTCGAAGAAATAGGTATCTGTTGCTATCTCCTCTGTGGAAGCTGAATATGTGGCATCTGCAAACACGACAAAAGAGGTAGTATGGCTTTGAACACTTCTTAAGGAAGTCGGTTATCCTCAATCTCAGGCCACTATTGTGCATGCTGATAATCAGGGTGCAATAGCCCTTGCTCAAAATCCCACATCTCACTCTAGAGCTAAGCACATCGACATTCACTTCCATTTCATCCAAGAACGTATCGAGAGGAATGAAATAAAACTACAGTATATTTCTACTCATCAAATGGTAGCTGACATTCTCACTAAAGCCCTCTCTCATGAGGCATTCAAAAAATTTCATGAAGCTCTTGGAGTCGTCAAGGTCTCTCGTTGAGTGGGAGTGTTGAAGGGTGCAATTCAAGACCGGCTCAGAATTCCTTCAATAGCTGGCTCTGCGGCTAGTTTCTGTTTCACCTCCATTCCATCACGAAAATTTACTATTAGTCATCAAAATTCTTTTTAGCCATATATAAACGAGATTTTCATCTGGGCCTCCGGCTCTTCTTGAACCCTCTACTAATTCTGTGTTATTAAGATTGTGTTGAAGTCAGTCCGCTATGCTCTCTTCCTATAACAGTCTGTGCAGTAGCAGATAGTGTTGTCTATCAGGTTGCTTTGCTCCCTTCCAACAATAGTCTGTGCAGCTGCAGATAGTGTTGTCCATCAGGTCGCTGTGCTCTTTTTTTTCACTGGTAATTTGCACTGTTGTGCATCAGGTCGCTCTGCTCCCTTCCTACAACAGTAAGGCCACAGCCAGCTCACTTTGCTCACTGCCTGTTCCAGTTTTATTCCAATTTATCCTAATTTATTTGAATTTATTCTGAATTTATTTGAATTTTGTAGAATTTTTGAGTGAAAAGCAAAGTCATGTAACACAGTTGCTTGGTCAGTTCTGAGTCAGCAGCCATCTTCCCACATCGGTCTCACATACATACTAGTAGATGTACTCACCATTTAGCTGAAGTTCGACTCATTTCATTTGGACTTCAGGTGTGTATATGGACATTTTCACATTAATATACTGACTCATTTCGTTTGGACTTCAGACATCGTCCTGTTAATTGTTGAGGTTCATATGCGCACATTTGCTCCCCTGCCTATTCCTCTTGAGAAACTCATCTTCTAGTCTGACTCTGGGATACCAGTAATGGTATACTAATATTCAATAGGCTATTTAAGGTGAATGATGCTGCCATTACCCAATTTTCTTCTAATGGTTATTTTCTGGTCATAGAAGGAAAGTCTGCAAATATTATTGAATTATGAAACTTGGAAGATAGGAAGAATCTCCAACAATTTGTATATTCTTATGGAAAATTGTCATCACTCTAGTTTTCTCTAACCAGTGGCACTTTGATGGTCATATTTGGAAAAGAACCTTGTCATATTTACCTTTGGAGATTAGACACACAAGAGCCTCATAATTTTTTTTTCTTGATTATTTTATTCTTTAGGCAATTAGTAAGCAAATAGTTATGCTACATAGCACAACTTAGACACCTTAGTTCAGCACTTATAGGAACTGAGGTATATTTTATTCCTTTATAGAAGTAGCTAATAGTATCTAAAGTCTTTGTTACTATCACAAATGGTCACTTACTTGGTTTGTGATGAATTGAAGTATGGATTCAAAAGTGCTTATGAGCAGAGTTAGACAAGCAACAAAAGATGTTGTTAAGTCTGAGGTCTAATCCTCAGACTATGAGTCCTTATATACAGAATTGTGATAGTCTGTGCACTAGGACAGATTATCACATACTACTACCTATTGTTCTACATATGGTAGTGCCTTTGTACTATGAATAGTAATAACTTAACCATATGGAGGCTGTCTTTTGTTCTAAGAAAAGAACAGATGACTATCTATGGGTAATTAATGAAGTCCATATGCAAACATTGAGGCCTTCATATCTCCATGGATACTGATTGCCTTGAGGTCGTTCTAGGCTCATTCTGAGCAGTATGAAGAGGGCTTCTGATGAGCCTAGAACCGAAGCTTAGATCATGGCAGTTTCCGAGATATTGGCGATTTAATAAACAGTACCATGGTGGTTACTAGTTGATCTGCCTAATATCTCGGCCAATACTGATCGCTTCGAGGCGTGACTGGTATCAATCAAAAGGTCTTTTCAAGGGCTTTCCGTAGCCATTAAGACTGTGAGAATTGTCGAAGAATTGGTGGAGATATGGCTAAATGAAGTTTGTGACAGTTATAAACTTCATTCAGACCTATCTCCACTAATTCTTCAACAATTACTATGGTCTCAATGGCTCTGAAAAGCCCTTAAAAATACCTTTCAATCAATACTAGTCATGTCTTGTGATAATCAATATTGGCTGAGATATTTGGCAAATCAGTAGATAACTACCATAGCACTATTTATTAAATCACCAATATCTTAGAAACCACCATGATTGATGCTTTGCTTCTAGAATTAGAAGAAGCCCTCTTCACAATACTCAGAATGAGCCTAAAACAACCTCAAGGCAATTGATATTAGTGGAGATATGAAGTTCTCAATGTTTGCACATAGACTTGATCAATTATCCATAGATAATTATCTGTCTTTTCTTAGAACAAAAGACAGCCTTTATATGGTTAAGTTATTACTATTTCCAGTACAAAGGCACTACCATATGTAGAACAATAGGTAGTAGCATGTGATGATCTATCCTAGTGCACAGACCATTACAATTCTGTATATAAGGACTTCCTGTCTGAGGATTAGACCTCATACTTAATAACATCTCTTGTCACTGTCTAAACTTTGCTTTTTAAGCCTTTTTGAATATCTCAATATCAAATCACAAATCAGTAAGTGGCCATTTGTAATAGTCTTTTATGACAGGTACAATAATATTAGTTTAGAACTTATAGGAACTGAGAGTCTTTTATGACAGTTTTGGTCAAACTTCTCTCTTTGTAATAAAAACCATTATATGGCAATTCACAAGTTGAATCAAGCAAATATAATTACAAGAAAGATAGGCAAAATTCAATGGAGATGGAGATGGAGGTGGATATTGGCTCTTCTAGTACAGTATGAGGGAAAATAGTAGAGTAGAACAAAATTGACAAAGTTTATTCTTGAAAGTTCTCTTGTCTTTTGTCATTACTCCTCTTGATTTCTAGTTGCATTCCAAATAATATGCTCTGAATGTCACTTCTATTCTTTTTATTTATATTAAATTTTTTCTTCTCTAGTAGAGATGTCCAAGACTCATCCATTACTAGGTAAATAATTATACACTTGTCTTGTATATAATGTATCTACCTTGTAAATTCTAAGGCCAGTCATTTCCATCTGGCTTTAGATGTATATGTATCACAAACTTCATTCAGCCATATCTCCATCAATTCTTTGACGATTCTCATGGTCTCAATAGCTACAGAAAGCCCTTGAAAAGACTTTTTGATTGATGCCAGTCACATCTTGAGGTAATCAATATTGGCCGAGATATTAGGCAGATCAACTGTAAGGGCACACTCAGAGAGGCGCCAGTCTCATTGCAATGTAGTAGAGCAAGAGTCTTAAGTTAGAGCCATGGATAGCCTAGAAGCTCAAACTATTATTGAGGTAAGGTATTCTACCATACATCACTAGCTATATATACTAGACTAGCTGGCCTGTGCACTAGTCGCAGTAGTCACATGCACCAGACAATAATAACTAAACCGCCAGATATGGTTATCTAGTATCTATGATGGAGACCCGAACCAGAGGGAAGCAGACATATAACCACGGACTTCCACAGATGATCAGGAATGCTAGCTCATGCGAACCCTACCGTGTTATCTAAGCAGTCGTAGAGTAGTCCCCTTACATCAACTGGTAACCACCATGGTACCATTTATTAAATCACCAATATCTCGGAAACTGCCATGATCTATGCTTTGCTTTTAGGCATCAGAGAAGCCCTCTTCATACCACTCAGAATGAGCCTAAAACAGTGCCAAGGCAATTAATATTTGTGGAGATATGAAGGCCTCAATGTTTGCACATGGACTTCATTAATTACCCATAGATAGTCATCTGTTCTTTTCTTAGAACAAAGGACAGCCTCCATATGGTTAAGTTATTACTATTCATAGTACAAAGGCACTACCATATGTAGAACAATAGGTAGTAGTATGTGATGATCTGTCCTAGTGCACAGACTATCACAATTCTGTATATAAGGACTCTCTGTCTGAGGATTAGACCTCAGACTTAACAACTTCTTTTGTCACTATCTCAACTTTGCTTCTAAGCCCCTTTGAGCTGTAGCATTTATAATCACAAATCAGTAAGTGACCATTTGTGATAGTATGCTCTTGTATCTCTTCTCAAACATTTCACTAATTCAGTCATTTCCATCTGGCTTTAGCTTTAGTCCAGCACTTTTTATAGCTTTGAAGACATACCTGTGTTTTCATTTTGTCAAAAATTTGGTTACATGGCCTGTATGATGATTTATCATTTTGTCATTGGATTAGCAAGTAGTGCTCACAAAGGTTAAACATGTCAACTTGCCGTTTGTCTGTTGGATCAGGGTGCAAGTTTTGGTGGCATAGGCAGTCATCACACTCATGGGATTGCAAATTCTGTGTATCAGTCAGTCAACTAAATTGTAGTCTTCAAGACTCGAGAGGCGAAATGTTCAAGTTTTCTTTCCTTCTAAATCAAATAAACTGTGTACAGGCAGCTGTTGCAGATGCAGGATGAAAATTTTTCTGCTGATGACACCATGAGCCAGAACTTGAAGCATGTCAACTGGGACTAATATTCTATACAAAAATGGATATAAATAACAAGCAATATCTTAATGATATCTACAAGCAAGAAGAAAGAAATGTACAGACTAGGAGGCGGGATCCCGTCGACGTCTCTTGAACTAACGAATGATCAGTCAGTGATCAAAGGCATTGACAGTGATGGTAAGACGTACCATCCTATTTCTGTCAATATCTCCGGACGCCTCCAAGGGTGATGAAATACTACCATTCTCAGCCTGAAAAATAACGATTCAGTGGACTATACAGTTCAAGCAATTAGACATACCATGAGCTTATCATGGCTAGACTCGCCGCTGCAGGAAACAGTTGATAACAGTCGTGTCTCATGCACACTAGAGCCAGTCGCCTTCCTCTTCCTGCCTGGAGTTGATGCTGGCGGATATAATAGGCGCTCACGACGTCTGACGCACTCTGGCAGTTCTAGGATAAGCGGCTCAACTTGTCTATATTCGATATTTTTTTGGAGATCCATGAATGACGCCTCCTTGTTTTCCAACACATAGTTGAGGATGACACGCTGAAGAGCGTCAAGGAGGTATTCTGGATGTTTGTACTTTTCCTCCTTGACCCAGTGATAGTCTTTTTTTATCAACGTTGCCATAGATCTAACCAATGGCATGAGTTGACAATACTCTGGATGTACAAATTCCTTCCGAGAGCTGCGGTATTTGAGTGTATGAAGTAATCGATCGCGATAGTTGCCTGCCGGACCGTCCGAGGAGATGAGGCTCCATATCGTATGACTAATGCATACCGACTCTTTGCCTTGAGGGGCAGCAAACACAACCCACCGAAAAAAAACCCAGACAGAGGATTCTGCATCATGGCGAAGCTCATGTCTGAACACAGGTAGAGGTTCTTGTGAAGCCACCCTCGTCGGCTTCCTCATCTTGTTTCCGAAGAGCTTGAAACGATCGGGATAGCTTCGTTTGTATACAGAAGCAGCATCACCTCGCAGCACAGGGGAAGGAGGGAATTTTTTAGGCTTCAACAACGGACCACCTTGTTTGATAGCACGAGCCATGAAATATGGAGTGCCCTATCCTTTTGTCACACTCAAAGAATAAAGAAAAAGATGGATAGAGCTCACAACTGCTTCCGTCACTCGTTTCCGGAGAGTGTAGATCTCAGCATGATCAAAATCAATCAGGACTACAGACGACTTGTGCTTGGGTTCCCTAGAATAGAGCTACGTCGGGACCAATTCTGACAATTACTGGAATCCCACGTACCTGGAATTTAGCAGATGACTGATAAATACAGTTGGTACAGGTGCAGGATGTTCAACAGGAATTGAGTCTGTTGCATTCCAGAGAACATTGCCAGTGCTTATGTCACGATGGAGAACTCTACGATCACGAAAGAGCCCTCTGCAGACTATATATAATCGAATTTTTGTGTCAATGTTCGCAGGCAACGCGACTCACCCGCGACTCACCCTCGAGTAAATCATATAATGCATAAAGTACTTTCCGAGGGGTATCAATGTCCATGAAACTCGTGCCCGTATCCAAAAGGCCAATGCGAGCTTTGGAACGGCCTGCTGATGTCGAGTTTCGGTCAAAAAATCCAGCCCGCACTACACCCGGGTATGCGCCATGTTGATGAATCCTATTCAGAAGAATTTTCTCTTTCCAGTGTTTTCTACGCTTCATTGTCTGCTCCTTGATCACACGTATCGGCGAACTTCGATTCGTCTCATTGGTAAGAAAAATATTGGTTCGACGACCGAATGGATTCCCAACAATGTCTAGCTCACAGTCCTTGAACGACCCCTTGCTAGTGTATAGTGTGAAAGCGGGCCCATTATCGGCAGACATAGTCCTGTCTATGTCACTAGCACAGGTGTTGAGCTGACCCTCATTAAAATAGTTGACAATGGCACCGAGAACTGATGAGCAGTCCGATTCTTTGATACTGACTTCTTTAGTTCCTGACGAATTGCAGATAAAGACGATCATACAGTGAACTTCAACGAGTATGCTGAGTGTCGAATCGAGGTCCGGTCGATCTGCAAGGAGATTGGCAGCATAACTGTGTGCTCGTTGGCGTCGTTCATCAAAGGAACCTCCAGAAGAGTGGAATTCGATTGCCATTTCAACAAAAGACCAGTCAAGTCGCGGGTTATTCTGAGATGTTTCTTGCTCTAGCGCTTTGTAATGACTGAGATCATAAGCAATGATGCCTGGCTTGTATTTTGTGAAGTTTCGATGATCCGCAACACAGTCTTCAGAATCGCTCAAGAAACAAATCCCTAAAATGAGAATGAGAAATCAGACTTTCCATTTCAAGGCAAGGTCACACACTCTGCGGTGACATTTTCTGAGCAAGGGTGTTGGTTCGCTCGAGAAACTCGGTCATAGAGCCAAGAAACAGAGCCTTCTTCTTCTTTCTTGAATTTTTCGCTTTCCCAGGAATTTCATGTACCCTAATGAATTGGTAGAACTCATCTAGTTCGATACGTTTAGGATCGGGGAGATCCTGAAAATAATATTTGCTAATACAACGAACATAACGAGGAGTGCGAGAGGTGACGGGGGACATGAGAGGACTTGAGTTCGTGCTGAGTACGAAGAAACAAGGAGGCTACTAGTTCGTTCTAACAATAACAATCCCGGCCGGCATCACGTGAATGATGCTTTTTTTTCGGCTTCAGCATTTCTATTCCGTAACAAGCAAACTAGTACTAAGACACGGAGGGCTATAAAAAGCCTAATGTCTGGGGCATACCTGCGGGAGAAAGGAGTAGGGTGTGGGCGAAGTACGTGAAGAATGCTGTTGTTGCATCGTTTCTCTAAGCAACAAGGGCGACGAAATATGACATCATTCAATTATTCGTCTCGTCATCATTCTACTCATTGCTCTCTAATCCGCTTATTTTTCTGACTTACATGCTCACTTGTCATTATCGCCTTAGCGACATATGTAGAAACTCTGAAACAATTTGATTTTCTAGGTAAATATACACACACTCATCTCGTATATAAAATACAGTTCTGTAAGCTCTGAGGCCAGTCATTTCCGTCTGGATCTCAGTCCGACATCTATTTTAGCATCCTGAGGACTAATCTGCGCATTTTCTCTGTTAAAGAGGTGGCTGAGCCTCGACTGCATCAGTGTCTGAAGAGTCTGAAGAGATGGACAAAAAAATGACATATGACACACTTGGTCAGTTGACTGAATGAGTCATAGGGACGAACAATAAATGATGTCAAGATACAAAAGAGATTAAATTTTGATTCGAAGATGTCAACCCGGATCAATTTTAACAGTCTCACTATTAAAGTCGGTTTTGTTTAGCGACCATTTTTCCTGTAGTACAGATATTGAGTGCTTGCCCACACACTTTTAAGCTCATGAGTCCGAACTGGATCCTGGACTCAGAGATGCACCCGACCCACTGCACATCTCCTGTCACATCTTTCACCCCCTATCATAATCATCATATTCGCGAGGCCTTCGCTCGTAATCTGCCTCAACCTATACCCATTACCCTGCAGGAGTTCTACAACCACATGGGGGAGACTCCTCCTGTTCCAGCGGATAAGTGCAAGCCTCATTTGTTCGGTTCAATAAAAGCATTTATCACACAAGCCAACTGTTTTGCGCGTAAATTGTTCCCCCAGAGTGCGTAAGATCTTCTTGGTATGGAGTATCCTAGCTCATGTTTGGATCTTAGGGATCTGTTTCTTGGACAAATCAAACTACTATGCTGCCGATCATCCCACCTCTACTCATTCGAAACCAGATGTGGTTGCATATAACCTCAATCACTACAACCGCTTGAACGAAGCATCGGTCGAATTTCAAGCAGAATTCCGGGCTCACTGGTCCTTTATCGAAATGACCGTGGAGTTCCACTCTTCTGGGAAATCTTTCCATGTCCGTCGTTGTCAAGCCCACAGTTACGCAGCCTATCTGCTTGCAGCCCGACCGGATCTCGAATCAGCACTTGGCATCCTCATTGAAAAGGACTGTATGATCGTTTTCATCTGCACTTCGTCAGGAACCAAAGAGATCGAGGTTCAAAAGCTTGACTGCCCCTCAGTCCTGGCCACAATTGTGAAATATCTCAACAAGGGTCAATCGAAGGCCCGTGCTGGCCGCATAACTAGGACTATGGCCGATGATCACAGGGTCGCTTTCACACTACGTACTAACAGGGGGATCTTCAAGAGCTGTACTCTGAGCACGGTAGGTTATCCATTTGGCCGTAGGACTAATATCTTTGTCACCCAGACAATGGATGGAGATTCGGCGGTGCGTGTCATCAAGGAACAACGAGTCAGATCAACCATTCGGTGGACAGAGAAAGAAATCCTAGACATGATTCACCAGGGTGGCGCGTACCCTGGTGTAGTACGGACCGTATTCTTTGACCAAGACCTGATATCAGCAGGCCGGTCCAAGGTTCGTATTGGCCTCTTGGATAAAGGCACGAGCTTCATGGACATTGATACCCCTCGGAAAGTGCTTTATGCGTTATATGATCTACTTGAGGGTGAGCCACGTCGCATGCCAGCATTGACTCGAACATTGAGTCATATATAGTGTGCAGAGGACTCTTTCGTGACCGGGGGGTCCTTCATCGTGACATACGTCCTGACAACCTTCTCTGGAATGATTCGAGCACAATCCCCGCTGCGGGTGCTGCGCCAGTACCGACCGTGTTTATAAGTCACCTATTGGACCCTAGGTACGTGATATTTCCCATGTGAGAGTTGATTCTAGCTGAATCCCATGCCAGTGAGCCCAAGCATAAATCGTCAATAATCCTGATTGATTTTGACAATGCTGAGATCTACACGTCCAATGAACGGGTCAAAGGAGGACGATCTGTGAGCTTTATTCGTTTTTCTCTTTATGATAAGAGTGTAATAAAAGCGCAGGGCACTCCATTTTTCATGGCCCAGGCAATACGGAAGGGTGGACCGCTGTCGAAGCCAAAAACTTTCCTCCTTTCCCCTGTTTTGCGTAGTGATTCTGCCTTTATCTATTAACGGAAGTACCCCGATCGTTTCAAGCTCTTTGGAAATGAAGAGAAGAGGCCGACGAGACTGAGTCGCAAAGAAACTCGACCCGTGTTCAGGCACGAGCTCCGCCATGATGGGGAATCCACTGTCTTGATTTTCTTCTGGTGGATTGTGTTTGCTGCTCCCCAAGGCAAAGGGTTGGTGTACATCGACCAGATGTTATGGGGAAGTCTGTCCTCGCAAGGTTGGACGCGCCGTACTCGCTATGAATTGACTATTCTTCTCAAAGATGACGATCCGGAAGGGGGCTTTGTGCATCCTGAATACCGTCAATTCTTGCCATTGGTTAAATCTATGCTGAATTTGATTAAAAGCGACTATCACTGGGTCAAAGAAGAAAAGTACAAACATCCAGAATACCTTCACGACGCTCTCCAGCGCGTCATCCTGAATTTTGTGTTGGAAAACAAAGAAGCGTCATTCATGGACCTCCAAAAGTCTCCCGAATACAGACCAGTGAAGATCATCAACGAACCAGCACCCTTGTCAGCTGCAACAACTGAACGTCGTCGTTGCATATCTATCCTCGGCAGGAAGAGGAAGGCGACTAGTTCACCTGCGCCTGGTATACAACGTTTATCGCTCGCTTCCTCCATCCACAAGTCTCATTTAGGCAGACTTCAGGTATGTCGTGTAGCTTGAACCGTCTCTACTATTGAACTGCGGTTGTTTCCTCAGGTTAGGAGAGCAAGAATGCCTGCAACTGCGGAATCATTCAGAGATACCGGTGGTCATAGAAAGGTATATGAAATATCTATTATCCATACCTCTCCTTATTGATTTGTTGATACCTTCTATTGCTAGTTCAAGAAGGGTCGGTTGGATTGTGACACCTAATGTACGCGTCTTTCGCCTAACAGTGGTCAATGATATCCATACGGACAGGACCGGTATCGCATATAGCTGGTGCATAGCTGACGCAATTTTCGATCATCACTTCGGCTGTCAGTGTGTCTAGCCACGAAACTCAGATGCGATGTCCGAGAAAGGTAGACTAGCATGGACCTAGAGAACGACATGAGCGTGAGCGACACGTACGTCAGTAGGATCATTATATGGAGGATCACATGGAGGATGTCAGGTATCACATGATGTGTAGTTGCAAAGATGGTATCCTTCGGCCATGATTTCAACTATACGGTACATGTTATTCATTCATCCCTCACCTGTTTATTGAACGAGTTCACATAGTGGAGATATGGGATGTCTCTATGACCGGCTCAAAAATGGTCTGGGAGACGAAGTCTCAAGCCACTTCACTTGTAACAAGTATCTGTCCATCACACGATGGTCACAGGCTCTTGGTTGGTTATGTTGGGAAATCAAGCCCGACACTGTGATCCGGTGGAAGTTTCGGGAACTTTCTCTATATAAGCTTGATATTCATTATATATAATTATTGGTTTGCAACGGAATACGCTTTATTCCAAGTCAAACCAACGTGCGACTGGGTTTCTGTGACAGGTTATCCTAGTGGAAGTGTGAGGATATGGAACGTGGATCCAGAGGATTTGATAAGAAATCGGGCTGACACTATAGACACTCAAGATGATACTTTTACACAACAAGTTATCAAAATCTCTCCCTCTGGAAAGGTGGCGGCTACAGAATTGCAGCAATCTCACAACATCAAATTCCTGGATACAAATGCTTGGCAAGTCATAGCGCATACAGATGTTGAGTACGAAGATGACATGTATAATGCATTTTCCCCAGATGATAACCAGGCAGCGTTCTTGTCCAAATCTCTCATTACCATATGCGATATAATGCACTTGGAGAAGTGCGTCTCATTTGACCCCTAGCTGAAAAAAGATATCTGGATTTGGAAGGTCGCCTTCCAAACGTGTAACGACCTGGTCAATGCGGCATTTCGATTGACGACTCAGTATTACTGCAAGTTTGGCATTGGCAGGATCCTGCAAGATTTGAATGCACATATTTAGGCTTTGCAAGTAGCCAGAACATATACCTGGCACCCGATGGCTTGACCGTCGTCATCGTGCCGTTATCTTCCTCCTCCACACGTTATTCATGGAATCACGAGACTACCCAGTTTGATCCTGTCTACTTTGACGATCAGGCGCATATTCATCACTCACCTACGTACTCATCCGACGGAGAACTCTTCACATACTGGTCTCCACATGATTTAAACGTCCGAGTCTGGGACACACGAACTGGCCAACTTGTTTCCAAGTTTCTAACGTCCTGGGTGTATGGCACTGCTCTTTCACCTGCTTTGACCAATCCCCTGGCAACAGAGCCGTTGCTCTTAGATTCAGACATGAGAATGCAATATGCCTCTTTGATGCTTATAACGGTCATTTTTATGCTCAAATTCCGGGTCAAGAAAATGGATATACGAGATGGAACAGCGTTGGCATACTATTACCCCAACATTGGTCTGAGAACATGGGAAATAGCAGATCTCACAGCTGAGCACCAGCATTCCACTAATGGACATGAGCTTATGATGCAAGGCATGATGGATGGATGGGTACTTCCCGACACAGGACACACTAGCCCCTTGGCCATCAGGGTGAAGAAATAAGAAGAGTGTTCTTCATGCATTACATGGCCACCAATGAAGTCAACACACCCGACTGATGAAATTGGCACAAACACGACCCTGTAGTTTGCATTCAACTACACTGTTCGACAAGACCTCTGCTAGGCCAATCCACCTTATCGAAGAGCTTACACTATTACCAGACGACCTTATGCGTCGATTGAATAAACCTGAGGGAGAATTTTGATCTTGAGTCAATAAGAGATGGGTATGGCATTTGACAGTCAGCGCAGGGGCGAGAACTAGGCTGCTTCCGCACACCTCTCAAGGAGGCTTTATGTCAACTCAAGAACATACCCTTAATTTTTTTCCAGTTTGTGCATTTGTGGCAGAAACATCTATTGTTTCTGCAATAGCCTGAGGTTCTGCTTCCCAAACGACCTTGTCATTCTCTCGCAAGTATTTTTAATTGACGCGTCTCGTGAGGATCACATGACTATCGCGCTTCATGTTCCAGTTAGGACCAATAACCTAATCCCCTTCACGAGATGTCCATTGATGCCCAAGAAGCGATGTAGGTAATGCGCCTGCTACTCGAACTAGCATGAAACACTCATGTCATTCAGAGAGGCTATCCGTAAAATGCGATCCATCATAGATCCTAAAGACGACTATATGAATATAGTTGATGCCGA
>Ga0157362_1000135_pt1 | contig 22017 bp, 18 predicted proteins | sample AttlaeALBM3_FD_111480 | JGI IMG/M metagenome (GOLD analysis project Ga0157362, IMG submission 111480) | Fungus gardens microbial communities from leaf cutter ant in Ribeirão Preto, State of São Paulo, Brazil - Atta laevigata ALBM3 | ecosystem: Host-associated > Fungi > Mycelium > Unclassified ... | reverse complement strand
TTCTCGTCGTCGCCGATACGTTCCAGTATCGGCTCCTCCTCGGCCTTGCCGGATCGACGCCGGTGCTGCGCCTCGCTACGGCCGGCCACGTGAGACACCCTCTTAGGAGTACTGGCAGACCTTGCTCATGCCGACGGGCGAACCGGCAGGAGCGGCAGGGGTGGTCGTGGGGTGCGGCTTGGCCGCCTTCTTCCCCTTTCCGCCGTGCTTGGCGGGCGTGGGCGTCGGGGTGGCGGTGGGCGTCGGCTGCGCGGAGATCGCGATCGCCTTCTGGACGGCGCTGCGGGCCACCGTGATGTCCGGTGCGACCGCGGCGACCAGCGGCGGCTCCAGCACCAGGCTGGTGACCTCGGATCGCTTGGTCTTGCCCGCCACCTTCACCACCGCGTCCAGTGCCCCGGTGGTCAGGTCGGTCTTCACCGCGTTCTTCGTCGAGGACACCAGCGACTGGAAGTGTCGCAGCACGGTCAGTGGGTCCATCTGCTTGAGGATCCCGTTGAGGACGCAGCGTTCCCGAGTGATCCGGTCGTAGTCGGAGGTACCTTCCCGGGAGCGCGCGTACCAGAGCGCGTGATAACCGTCCAGGTGCTGCAGCCCCGGCTCGATGTAGCCGTAGATCTTGTTGTGCGCCAGCTGTTCGCAGCCGCCGCCGGGCAGATCGCAGGCACCGGCGCGGTGCCCGCCGCCGATCGGCAGCCGCTGGTTGACCCGGATCGTGAGCCCGCCGAGGGAGTCGACCAACGACTCGAAGCCCTGGATGTTCAAGATCACGTAGTAGTGGATCGGGATCCCGAGCAATTGCGCCATCGCCTGCTCGGTCGCCGTGGCGCCGGGGTTGGCCGAGCCGGGGAACATCTGCGGGTGCTGCGCACCGTAGGGGTAGATCCCGTAGAAGAAGTCCGGGAACCCGTTCGGGAACTGCCTGGCCATCGGGGTGCCCGGCGGGAACTGGGCGTACTGCACGTTTCGCGGGATCGAGATCAGCGTCGTCTGGCCGGTGTGCACGTCGATGCTCGCCACCGCGTTCTCGTCGGTGTAGCTGACCACCGAGTTCTTGGGGCTTTGGCTGCCGTCGCGCACGGGTTCGCCGCCGAGGATCGCGATGTTCAACCGACCTTGGTATAGGTCGCCGACGCCACCGGAGGTGAAGATCGAGGTCACCAGGTCGCGTTGGGCGCCGGCCAGGGTGACGCCGTAGGCCAGTGGCGTTCCCACGCCGGCCAGCAGGACCAGCACCAGGCCGGTCGACAGCGCCCGCGTCCCCACGCCCAACCTGCCCGGCCGCCCCAGCCGCCAGGCGTCCACCAGCAGGGCGGCCCAGCACAGGCCCAGCACCACGATCGTGACCTGCAACGTCGCCAACGCACTCGGGCGCAGCGCAAGCGACACCAACCCGGAACGGCCCTGCCACCAGGCCCACACCGGTACCCCGAGCAGCAGCAGCCCCCACACCCGCAGCGCCGCCCGACCGATGGTCTTGTTGCCCGCGAGCAACTGCGCCGAACCCGGCAGCAACAGGGTGGCGAGCACCAACATCAGCGCCCGCCGCCCCCGCACCCGCCGGGCTGCCGTAGCGAGCCGGGTGCCCTCGGGGAGGACCAGGCGATGCCGGGACCGTGGGCCGGACCGCCGACTGTCCTCCGCACGATCCGTGCGCGCCGCGGGTGGCCGGTCAGCGAGACCGGGCTCCGCCTTCTGGACCACCGGTGCTCACCTCACCTCTTCCGCGGCCGACTGACGAGGCCCGCTGATAGGCGCGGCCCCCGGGGGAATGGGCCACTATAACGATCGCGCGAATGAGCAAGTCGCCTCACTTGATCGGGTTTTGACGTGGGCAAGCCCTAACGACCTGCGGATTTGCCCCGTCTGGGCGCTTTGTCCCGGTGAGGTTGCTCACGCGGCACCAGCCGGCTTCCGGGCGCCGAGGGATCGCCAACGGATGCTGCGTGGGCAAGGTTGCGGCTCGCGGGAGTCAGGTTCAATGAGCCGCGTGGCGGCTCGGCACTACGGTTCTGACGGGATCTCAGATGTCGCCCGCGTCGCCGAAGGGCGGCGGGACGGCAGGTGCCAAAACGCGGACGGCGGCCCTCGAGTGTTCGGACCGGGCCCGGCGGGTAGTCCAGTTCGGGACCCGGATCCGGGTTTTGGCGGCGATCGAAGTCTGGGCGGCCCGGGCCGCCACGTAGCACGATGGGCAGGTGACCGGTCCGGTGGTCGAACGCTTCGCCGATCGGAAGGTGGCCGGACGGCTGCTCGCGGCGCGCCTGGGCGGGCTCGGCCTCCGAGATCCGCTCGTGCTTGGGCTGCCTCGCGGCGGCGTCGTGGTGGCCCACGAGGTGGCGGCCGCACTGGATGTGCCGCTGGAGGCCTTCGTCTCCCGCAAGATCGGCGCCCCCGGGCGGCCGGAGTTCGGGATCGGTGCGGTCGCGGAGGGACTCGACCAACCCGTCTGGAGCGACGTCATCGGAAGATTGGGCCTCGTCAGGGGGGAGCTGGAGGCACTGGCCGCACCGGTGTGGGAACGGCTGTCCGAACAGGTTCGATGCTTCCGCGGCGATCGGGTCCTGCAGGTGGCGGATCGGGACGTGGTCGTCGTCGACGATGGGTTGGCGACCGGCATCACCGCCGAGGCCGCGCTGCGGGCGTTGGGCACGCGACGCCCCCACCGCCTCACGTTGGCGGTGCCGGTGTGCGCCGCCGAGACCGCGGAGCGGTTGGAACCGTTGGCGGATGAGGTGATCTGCGTGATCTCGGCACGCCGTCTGCGCGGCGTGAGCGCGTGGTATGCGCGCTTCCCGCAGACCACCGACGAGGAAGTGCTCCGGTTGTTGGCTACCCGCCGTACCCGTGGGTCGGATCCGGCAACGGTTGGTCCGGGTCGGGCAGGCGGGGAGCGTCCTCGCCCGGGATCCGCGCCGGGCTCGCATCCATCGCCGTCGGCGTGAGCCCCTGACCGGGCGATGCATTGAGCTGGTCGAGCAGATCAACTCGATGCCGCGAACCTGGTCCGTGGCGGCGCTGAGCTGACACAAAGTCAGTTCTCCGCCCGGCGGACCAAGCCGGACCCGCCCGGCGGCCGCTCGGCCCCCGCCGACGTAGGCTGCAGCCGACCAGGAGGGGGCCAGGCCGGTGAGCACGATCGTCCGCGACAACCCGGAGGCGGGCCGCTACGAAATCCTCGAGGATGACAAGCTCGCCTCGCTTGTGAACTACCGGGTGCACGGATCGGTCGTCGACCTGCTCCACACCGAGACCCTCGATGGGTTCGGCGGGCGCGGTCTGGCCGGACGGCTGATCCGCGAAACGCTCGCCGACCAGCGTCTTCGGGGGCGGCAGGTGCGCCCGTTCTGCCCGTTTGCGCGCGACTACATCGCCGGGCACCCCGAATACCGCGACCTGGTGCCAGCCGCCGAACGGGCCCGCTTCGATCTGGCCGAGCCGGCGCCGGACACGACATGACAAGTGCCAAATTTCTATCGACCGTTGAATATTTGGAACGTTTTGGTCTAGGGTTGCTTCCACGGAACGGCACTGCAGCCGCTTGACCCGGCGGGCGGGTGCCCCGTCGAGAGGTGAGACTCGTGGTGAAACGTGCAGGACGCCTGGGCGCGTTTGCTGTCTGTTGTTTGCTTAGCTTCGGCATCGGGACACCGTCCGCACTCGCGGCCGCGGGCGCCGCCCCGGCGTCGGTATCCCCGGCAGCGGCGGGCCCGGCCCTGTTGCACGCCGGCCCGGCGCACGCACCCCAGCTGGAGAACACCGGCATCTGGCACGCGGAGCCGATCGGGATCTGCCTGGTCAGCGCCTACCGCGCCGGCGAGTACGTCCACCAGGGCTGCCCGTACGACGACAACGGCGGTGGCATCCAATACCGCTGGTTCTACGACACGATCTTCCGCAACTACACCTATCCCGACGATCCCTCCTATCGCCGCAACCTCGCGAACATCCTCGAGGTCCGGATCAAGCCGTTGAAGCAGGAGACGGCCTTCCGCGTCACCATGAACACGATGACCGACCCCGGGCTGCTCGGTCTGACGCTCGCCCTGGGCGACTCGGGCGGCCCGCGGCCGGCGCCCCATCGCGCCAACACGGTTCTGCCGGCCGAGCGATTCATCACGGTGCACGGAACCGAGGGCGACATCACGGACGCCGCGAGCGGTCAGACGCTGGCCCAAAAACCCGCCGTCACCGTTGATGTGACGCGTCGTCAGATCGAAATCCGGGTCCCGCATTCGGTGTTCGACCCGACCGGCAGGGACTCCGTGCGGGTCGCGTTGGCCGCGGGCCTGTGGGATCGCGCGGCGAACGCGTACCTGGTGCCGCAGGCAAGCGCCGACAAGACCCATCCGGGCGGCGCGATACAGGGCAACCCCCACCCCTCGGCGTTCTTCGACAGCGCGTTTCGCTTCAAGGAGCCGTTCGAGGCGCCCTACCGCGACGCGCTGCAGAAGCAGGCAATTGCCCGCGGGGATCTGAGCCCCTTCTTCGCCGACGTCGATTTCGTCAAGCTGGCCGGCCGCGCCGACGACGACAGCGGAATCCCGCGCACCGGCTACATGACCCGCGTCTACGCCAGCCACAGCGAGCCGGCGCAGGGGCGCCGGTTGCCCGGTGACCCCGGCGGGCCCCCGGCCGGATCGGGCACTCAGCAGGGTGGTCCGCAGTACGGCACCGGCGCGGGCAGCCAGGGACGCCCGAGCTTCCAGTTCGGTTGGCCCTGCCGTGACGGCTGCATTCCGGACCTGCCCGGGCGTATGCAGCGCTACATGGTCTACGTGCCCGAGGCCCCGGCTCCGGCGGCGGGGTACGCCTCGATGGTGTGGACGAACGGATATGCGCTTCGCCCCGGTGACGACGTCGCCGAAGCCAGTGACCTGGCCCACGTGATGGCCGCCCGGCCGGGCAACCCGACGATGCTCATCGACGTCGACGCGCGCGGTAACGACGAGTGGTTCTACGGGGCCTCGGGGGCGTCGGTGTTCGAGGCGATCGCCGACGCGCGTCGCCACTACCACCTCGACACCGAGCGCACCGCCATGGCCGGCTTCTCCAGCGGTGCCTACGGGGCCAACAAGCTCGCCCTGCAGTTCCCCGACGTGTTCAACAAGGCCTTCATCTGCGACGGCCTGGATGTCGCACCTTCGTTCCCGACCATCAACGGCATCGCCGACAAGAGCCCCGTCGACAACTTCACCGCGCACGAGGCCGGATCGAAGCTGACCCCGTTGCTGCCCAGCCGGCGCAACCAACCGGTGATGGAATGGGCCGGGACAAACGATGACTTCATTCCCTACGACATCACTCGGGAACGTGCGGACGCCTACGCCGCCGGCGGCTACGACTACGAGTTCATCAGCTGGAGTGCCGCAGCCGCCGAGCACCTGGTGATGTGCAAGGGCGGACTGTGGAACCTGGCCGCCCGCTGGTTGGGCAACGAGCCGCGGGCGGTCAATCCGGCCCACGTCACCTATGTCCGTGACCCGTTCATGGACGACCCGGCCTCCGGGCTGGTTGGGGACCGCGCCTATTGGGTGTCCGGGATTCAGACCCGCCGGCACGACCTGGGCACGATCGACGTGGTCTCGCACGGCGGGGGCCGGGCCGACGCGACCGTGCCCGCGAAACAGACCGCCCTGGGCTCCGAGCAGGGCACCTTCGGTCCGATCAACCCCTACGTGCGCGAGTTCCGGCACCTTCCGGCGCCGGTGGCGGCGCCGCAGGTGGACCAGCTGGACATCAACGCGACCAACATCGGCGAGATCGTCATCGACCCGCGGCGGGCCGGGGTGACGTGCGCGGCGACGCTGAACGTCGCCTCCGACGGTCCGCTGACGGTGCATCTGATCGGCTGCGGCACCAGGACCTTCCCCGGTGCCGATGGCCAGGGGCAGAGCTCGCCGACGTATGCCCGCGTGCCCGACCCGGGCCCGCTGGGCACGAACAAGGGCGCCGGTCCGTTCGTCGGCGCGCCCTTCCCGAGCGAGTGCTGCGCCGACGTCCCCCAGCCCCCGCTGGACGGCGTCCCGCCGCTGCGCTTCCCGCCGAACACCCCGGTCCCGGGACAGGTCGGCAACTTCGAGACACCGCCGCTGTAGACCGGTGGCACCGGACCTCCCGTCGCGTCGAGCCGTAGGCTCGGCGCGACGGGGATTGCGGCGACGGACGCACGAGCGAACGACGCGAGCGAATCCGATCGGCACCGGGAAGGCTCGATGAAGGCGCGGTCGCTGGTGTTCGACCTTTTCGGCGACTACCTCCGCTACCGCGGCGGCGCGGTGGGGTTGCGATCGCTGGTAGCCCTGATGCGCTCCTTCGACGTTCCCGAGACCACCGTTCGCGTGGTGGTCACCCGGCTGCGCAAGGAGGGCTGGCTTGACAGCGTTCGCAGTGGCCGGGAGACGTCCTACCGGCTGACCCCGGCCGGTTGGCGATTGCTGGACGAGGGCCGTTCCCGAATCTTCGACCGCGCTCCCGGCCCCTGGGACGGGCAGTGGCACATGGTCATGTACTCGGTTCCGGAGACCGAGCGCGCCCTGCGCGAACAGCTGCGCAAGAAGCTGGCCTGGCTGGGCTTCGGCCCCCTGTCCGCCTCGGCCTGGGTCAGCCCCCACGACCGCACCGAGGCCGTGCGCGACGAGTTCGCGGCAGTTCCCAACGTGCAGCTCGACGTCTTCCACGCCCGCTCGGACGGGCCGGAGTGGGACCGGGCATTCGCCGACCGCTGCTGGGATCTCGCCGGTCTGGAACGGGACTACGCCGAGCTGGTCGAGAACTACCGGCCCCGGCTGGACAGTTATCGGCGCGGGGCGCTGAACGAGCGGCAGGCGCTGGTGGAGCGGATGCGGCTGATCCACGACTACCGGTTGTTCCCGTTCCGGGATCCCGACCTGCCCCCCGAGTTGCTGCCGGCGGGTTGGTCGGGCCGGACGGCGCACGGGGTGTTCCTCGAGGCGCACGGCCTGCTGCGGGCGCCCGCGGAGAGCTACGTGGACTCCCTGATCGGCGCCGCCCCCGGCGCCGCCCGCCGCGGCGCCTAGAGCGCAGAACTGCCGACGCGGACTTCCGCACCGACCAATACGTTTCAAACTATAGACGACCGTCACTAATCTGTCGTATGTTGGCACTCTCCCCGGTCACCAGTAGGAGCGTGACGGTATGGGTGCCACCGGTCCCGTTTCGACCCCGCGCCGGTCCGGTCTGGCAGTGGTCGCGATCTGCTTCCTGATTGTCGTCTTCGACGGCTACGACCTGATCGTCTACGGCGCCTCGGTGCCCAAGCTCCTCGTCGAGCCGGGGTGGCACCTGTCCAAATCACGAGTGGGCGGGATAGCCAGCTGGACGCTGTTCGGGATGCTGCTCGGCGCCCTGGCGGCCGGGGCGCTGACCGAGCGGCTCGGCCGCCGGCAGATCGCGTTGATCGGCGTGACCTGGTTCTCCCTGGCGATGCTGGCCTGCTCGGTGGCGCCGGACCCGGGTTCGTTCACCGTGCTGCGATTCCTGGCCGGTCTCGGCCTGGGTGGGGTCATCCCCAGCTCGATCGCGCTGACCGTCGAGTACGCCCCGCGACCCCGTCGACAGCTCTACAACGCACTCATGTTCGCGGGCTACCCGGTCGGCGGTGTGCTGGCCGCGACCCTGGCCCACCGGCTGTTGGCCGATCACGGCTGGCGCCCGCTGTTCGCCTTCGGTGCCGCCCCGCTGCTGTTCGCGCTCCCGATCGCCTGGCGGTGGCTGCCCGAATCCCCGTCCTACCTGCTCGCGCGCGGTCGCGAGACGGAGGCACGGCGGTTGGCCGCCACCTACGGGCTGAACTTCGACGCGCTGCGCGGTGAGCATCTGGCCACCGCCACCTCCGCCGGTCCGCGGGCGCTGTTCCGCCCCGCGCTGGTGACCGCGACGATGCTCTTCGGTGCGGCCAGCTTCTGCGGGCTGCTGCTGGTTTATGGGCTCAACACCTGGTTGCCCCAGCTCATGCGCAAGGCCGGCTACGACCTGGGATCGTCCCTGACCTTCCTGATCGTGTTGAACCTCGGCGCGATCGTCGGTGCGGTCTCCGCGTCCTGGCTCGCCGACCGCTTCGGCGCCAAGCGGGCCTGCGTGGCCGCCTTCGCCGCGGCGGTCGTCGGGCTGTTCGTGCTGACCCACAGGGTGGACCGGGGTTGGCTGTTCCTGGCCGTCGCGATCGCCGGGTTCGGCAGCGTCGGCACCCAGATTCTGGTCAACGGCTACATCGGCTCGCACTACCCGACCCGGACCCGCAATGCGGCCCTGGGCTGGGCACTCGGTGTCGGACGGTCGGGGGCGATCCTCGGTCCGACGCTGGGCGGTTGGATGCTGGATGCCGGCTGGGGCTTCAAGTCGAACTTCCACACCTTCGCCGGGGTGGCCGCGTGCGGCCTGATCGCGATAGGCCTGGTACCGGCGTCGCGGCAGCGCGACACCGGGCGGGTGCCAGGCCTGACCGGCGCCCGGATCACCCCCGCCATGGAGGAGACGAGCGCATGACCGCGACCGAGCCGCTGACCGCAATCGCCGCCGAGGAGCAGGCCCAACTCGACGCGCTGTACGCCGCGTTCGCCCGGGCCCACCTGAGCCCGCTCTGGACCCAGCGCGCGGGGCTGATGCCCCCCGCCCCGCAGCCCGACGCGGTCCCCATGCTGTGGCGGTGGTCGACGCTCCACCCGCTGGCGCAGCGGGCGGGCGCGCTGGTGCCGGTTGGCCGCGGCGGGGAACGACGCGCGATCGCATTGGCCAACCCCGGCCTGCCCGGGACCGCATATGCGACACCCACCCTGTGGTGCGCGATTCAGTACCTCGGCCCGCGGGAGGAGGCCCCCGCGCATCGGCACACGCAGACCGCCTTCCGGTTCGTCGTCGAGGGCGAGGGGGTGTGGACCAACGTGGACGGCGACCCGGTCGCGATGCGCCGCGGCGACCTGCTGCTGACCCCGGGCATGCACCTGCACGAGCACCACAACACCACCGACCGACCGATGGCCTGGATCGACGGGCTGGACATCCCGCTGGTGCGGCAGATCGACGCGGGCTTCTTCGAGTTCGGGCCGGCCGAGCTGAGCACCCGTCAGACTCCGGCCCACTCGCGCAGTGAGCGGCTCTGGGGCCACCCCGGCCTCACCCCGGTAGCGGCGCCGCCGGGGCGTTGTTCGCCGCTGATGGCCTACCGCTGGGAGCACACCGACGCGGCGCTGGCCGCGCAGCTCGAGCTCGAGGCCGATGGTTATCCCGGCGTGGCCGGGCCGGGTCACGCCGCGGTGCGCTTCACCAACCCCGCCACCGGTGCGGACTGCCTGTCCACGATCCGCTGCGAAATGCACCGGCTGCGCCCCGGCGCCGCCACCGCGACCACCCGGGTCGCCGGGTCCGCGGTGTGGCAGATCTTCGCCGGTGACGGGCTGGTCGAGGTCGGCCGGGAGCGCTACGAGGTCGGCGTCGGCGACCTTTTCGTGGTGCCGTCCTGGGCCCCGTTGCGCATCAGCGCCGGCGGCGGCCTGGACGCGTTCCGATTCTCCGACGACCCGGTGTTCGACGCCCTGGGACTGGCCCGCAGGGAGATCTCGTGAGACTGGCGACCATCCGCACCCCGGCCGGAACCCGCGCGGTCCGCGTCGACGACACCACGGCAACCGAGACCGGTGACATCGACGTCGGCGCGCTGCTGCAGCGTCCGGACTGGCGCACGGCGGCCGCCGCCGCCGATGGGCCGGGCCACGACCTCCACGCCCTCGACTACGCCCCGCTGGTGCCCCGGCCGGAGAAGGTCGTTTGTGTGGGGCTGAACTACCGGACCCACATCCAGGAGATGGGCCGGGAGTTGCCGGAATACCCGACGTTGTTCGCCAAGTACGCCAGGGCGCTGATCGGTGCCTTCGACCCGATCGTCCTGCCCGCGGGTTCGGCGCAGGTGGACTGGGAGGCCGAGCTGGGCGTGGTCATCGGCCGCGAGGTGCGGCACGCGAGTGCGGACCAGGCGCGCGCCGCGATCGCCGGCTACACCGTTGTCAACGACATTACCGCCCGCGATTTCCAGTACCGCAGCGTCCAATGGCTGCAGGGCAAGACCTTCGAGGGCAGCACCCCGGTGGGTCCGTGGCTGGTCACCGACGTCGTGCCCGGGCAGCTTGCGTGCACGGTGAACGGTGACGTGGTGCAGAAGGCCGACACCGCGGATCTGCACTTCGACCCGGCCACCCTGGTCGCCTACATTTCGCAGATCATCACGCTCGTCCCCGGTGACCTGATCGCCACCGGGACCCCCGGCGGCGTTGGCCATGCCCACTCCCCGCCGCGCTACCTCGCACCCGGTGCCGAGTTGGTCACCCGGGTCGAGGGCGTCGGGGAATGCCGCAACGTCTGCGTGACGGAGCATTAGATGCGCATCGCCATCGTGGGCGGGGGACCGGGTGGGTTGTTCCTCGCGACGTTGCTGGGCCGCGGTCTGCCCGGTGCCGATATCACCGTGTTCGAGCGCAACCGGGCCGAGGACACGTTCGGGTTCGGGGTGGTGTTCTCCGACCGGACGTTGGCCGCCATCCATGACGCGGACCCGGTGTTGCGTGAGGCGTTGGAGGAGCACGGGCGCCACTGGGACGTCATCGAGGTCCGGCTGAAGGGTGAGCTCCTGCGCTGCGCCGGCAACGGCATGGCCGCGGTGGTGCGGCACACCTTGCTCGCGCTCATGCAGCAGCGTGCCCGCGCAGCCGGCGCGCGGCTGCGTTTCTGTGAGCCGGTCGGTCTTGCCGACGTGGTCGACGCCGACCTGGTCGTGGCCGCGGACGGGACCGGATCCACCATCCGCGAGCAACTGCCCGCAGACCTCGGCGAGAGCGTGGAGACCGCCTCGGCGAAGTTCATCTGGTTCGGCACCGACTATCTCTTCGACGGGCTGACCTTCCTTCACGAACGTGGCCCGCACGGGGTCTTCGCCGTGCACGGCTACCCGATCAGCCAAACGCGGTCCACGTTCATCGTCGAGACCGACGAGGCATCGTGGCGGGCCGCCGGGCTCGACGGCTTCGACCTCGGGGCACCGCCGGGTGAGAGCGACATGGTCACCAAGCGGTACCTCGAGGAGCTGTTCGCCGAGCAGATCGAGGGCCGATCGCTACTGGTCAACAACTCCCGCTGGGGGAACTTCCGAACTCGACGCACCAGCCGCTGGCACACGCTCGACCCGGTACCCGTGGCGCTGCTCGGCGACGCCGTGCACACCGCCCACTTCTCGGTGGGTTCGGGAACCAAGATGGCGATGGAGGACGCGATCGCGCTGGCCGCCGCCATCATGGCGGCACCCGACGATCTGCCCGCGGCGCTGGCCGCCTACGAGCGCGCCGCGCAACCATCGGTGGGGGCAATCCAGCAGGCCGCCCGCCCCAGCCTGGCCTGGTGGGAGCACTTCGGGCGCTACCACGACTTCTTCGAGCCATGGCAGTTCGCCTACCACTTCCTTACCCGCAGCATCGGAGATGCCCGGCTGGCCCGACGCGATCCCGGTTTTGTCGCCGCCGCCCACCGGCGCTGGCGCGCCCGGTACGGCGCCGAGGTGTTGGACTCGCCGCTGGAGCACGCCGGACTGACCCTGGCCGGCCGGGTGGTCGACGTGAGCTTCTCCGGTGGACTGCCCGTGGTCGCCGCCGGTTTGCCGCTGCTGGACGCTGCCCCGCAGCCCACTGCCCGGCCGTGGGCCGCGCGGCTGGCCGCCCCGGCCGCCGAGGCCGACCTGCCGGCTGCGTTCGCCCGGCTGGCCCGCCTGGCCGATGGGGATCCGGCCTTCGTCGCCGTGCACGGGGGCAGCGTGTTGACCCGAATGCTGAGCCGCGAACAGGCGCGCATGCACCACAAGCTGCCCGCGCTTGCGGCCGAGGAGGATCTCGACGACGACGCCGCGGTGACCGCCGTGCTGTCCGGGCGCGCGGACCTGGTCGCCCGTCCGACCGACCGCGCAGTGAGCCGGCCATGACCCTCACCGCGCCCCCCGGGGTGGTCCCGGGCGTCCTCGACCCGATGTTCCGGCCCCGCGGCATCGCCGTCGTCGGGGCCTCCGCGGACCCGGCCAAGCTCGGCAGCGTGCTGCTGCGTTCGCTGCGCACCTTCGATGGGCACGTGGCGGCGGTCAACCCGACCGCCGCGGGCATGTACCCGTCGATCGCGGCCGCGGCCGCGGCCGGTCCGATCGACCTGGCGGTGGTCTGCTCACCGGGGGGAACCTCCCCGCAGGTGTTGGCCGAGGCAGCGGCGGCCGGGGTACCCGCGGCGCTCATCTGCGGCGGCGGGTTCGCCGAGGCCGGACCGGACGGCGCACAACTGCAGGCCCGGCTGTCAGCGATCGCGGCCGGCACCGGGATTCGTGTGCTCGGGCCCAACACCTCCGGGTTTCTGGCACCGGCAGCCGGTTTGTACGCCAGCTTCGTACCCGGGGCCGCGGCGGTTCCCGCCGGCCGGGTGGCCGTGGTGGCCGCCAGCGGGGGAGTCAACCACGTCCTGGCGTTCCTGCTCGCCGAGGCCGGTTACGGAGTCAGCCTGGCCGTCGGCATCGGCAACGGGGTCGACGTCACCGCACCGGACGTGTTGGAGTTTCTCGCCTCCGATCCGGACACCACCGCCGTCGCCCTGCACGTGGAGTCGGTACCCGACGGCCCGCGGCTGATCGACGCGGTCCGCAGGCTGTCCGCCACGCGGGCGGTGGTCGCGCTGGTCGTCGGCAGGCACGACGTGGCCGAGTTTGCCGCCTCCCACACCGGGGCCCTGGCCACCTCATGGCGGACCACCCGGGCAGCGCTCGCCCAGGCCGGGGCCGTGCTCGTGGCCGACGAGCGGGAGCTCGCCGAGGCGGCCGGGGCCCTGTCGGTGCGGCGGGGCCGCCCGGCGGCCACACCCGGCGTCGGGGTGGTGACCGCGCAGGCCGGGCCGGGACTGCTGCTGCTGGACGATCTGACGGGGCGTCGGATCGAGGTCCCCGCGTTGGCCCCGGCCACCCGCGCGGCCCTCGGGGCGGTGCTGCCGCCGTTGACCTACCAGGGCAACCCAGTCGACACGGGACGACCGACGGACCGCTTCGGCGAGGTGGTCGAGGCGGTGGCCACCGACCCGGCGGTCCACATCGTGGCCGGCTATTCACTCGACGAGCCCGACGCGGTGGACCTCGTGGCCGCACTCACCCGATATGGCCGCGGCGAACCGGTCGTGTTCGGCGTCGGTGGGACCGGGGCGGCTGCGCGGGATACCCGGGCCCGGCTGATCGCCGCGGGGATCCCCGCCGTGGACAGCCCACGCGCGCTCGGGGCGGTGGTGGCCGCCCTGGTCGCCGATGCGCGGATCCGGCACCGTGCCCGGTCCGTCCCGAACCGTCGCCCCGGCCCGCCGGTCGAGCTGCCCGACGGCCCACTGGACGAACACGCCGCCAAATCGCTGCTGGGGGCCATCGGGATCCCGACGATGCCGCGGCGGGTCGTCGCCGACCGGACCGGAGCGCGCCGGGCGCTGGCCGAACTCGGGCCGGCCGTCGCCGTGAAGCTCCTCGACGCCGACGTGCTGCACAAGACCGAAATCGGGGGCGTGCACCTGGGCATCAGCACGGCCGAGCAGCTCGAGGCCGCGGTGGACCGCCTGGAGGCAATCGGCGCCCGGCGGTTGTTGGTCGAGTCGATGGCGCCGGCGGGCGTCGATCTCATCCTCGGTGCTCGCCGCGACCCGGTGTTCGGGCCGATCGTGCTGCTCGGCCTCGGTGGCACCGCGGCCGAGGCGCTTGGCGACGTTGCGGTCCGGCCGGCTCCGCTGACCGTGGCCGAGGCCGCGGAGATGCCGCACGAGCTCCTCGGTGCGGCCCTGCTCCAGGGCTGGCGCGGCGGACCCGAACTGGACCCCGTCTCCCTCGCCGAGGCCGTCGTGGCGCTCGGGGAACTGCTGGTCGGTCGGCCGCGGCTGACCGAGATCGAGATAAATCCGCTTCGGGTGCTCGGCGATGGGATCGTCGCCCTCGACTGCGTAGCGCTCATCCGGGAGGACACCGATGGCCACGCCTATCGCAGATAACCTCGTCCCCTGGCCGCCCGAGCTCGCCCGGCAGTACGCGGCTGCGGGTTACTGGGCGGGCCGGACGCTGCCGGACCTGCTCGCGGAGGGCGGCGACCGCGACCCGGACGCGCTCGCCCTCGTCGACGGCGACTTGCAGCTGACCTACCGTCAGCTTGCCTCCCGGGTTGGCGCGACCGCGGCCCGACTTCGGGGGCTCGGCATCGCGCGCGGCGACCGCATCGTGGTGCAGCTGCCGAACACGTGGGAATTCGTGGTGCTGACGCTGGGCTGCCTGCGGGCGGGCGTGGTCCCGGTGATGGCCCTGCCCGGACACCGCCAATCCGAGCTCCGCTACCTGGCCTCGCATGCCGAGGCCTGCGCGATCGCGGTCCCGGACACCCTGGGCGGCTTCGATCACCAGACGCTCGCGCACACCCTCGGCGACGCGGGGCCGGGCCCCTGGCACGTCCTGGTCGCCGGCGACCACTTGGATCCGAAGAGCACCGACCTTCGCGAACTGTGCGCCGCCGGCCCGGAACGGCTGCCCGCCGCCGACGCCCCCGCGCCCGCGGATGTGGCGGTGTTCCTGCTGTCCGGCGGCACGACCGGCCTGCCGAAGCTGATCGCCAGGACCCATGACGACTACGCCTACAACGCCCGCGCCAGCGCCGCGGTGGCCGGGCTCACCCCCGCCTCCCGCTACCTCGTGTGTCTGCCGGCCGGTCACAACTTCCCATTGGCCTGTCCCGGCATCCTCGGCGCGCTGCTGGTCGGCGCCGCCGTCGTGATGGCCCCCTCCCCGCGTCCGGACCGAGCCTTCGAGCTGGTGGCAGCCCACGGTGTCACCCACACCGCGGTGGTGCCCGCGATCGCGGGACGGTGGCTGCAGCACGCCGCTGAGCAGGGCGCCGAGGCGATGGCCGGCCTGCGGGTGCTGCAGGTCGGGGGAGCGCGGCTCGCGGACCAGCTCGCCCGGCAGGTGGGCCCGGTCCTCGGCGCGCGGCTGCAGCAGGTGTTCGGGATGGCCGAGGGTCTGCTTTGCTTCACCCGCCTCGACGATCCGGACGAGGTCATCTGCACCACCCAGGGCAGGCCGGTCTGTCCCGCCGACGAGATCCGGCTCGTCGACGAACTCGACCGGGACGTACCCGATGGCGTGCCGGGCTCACTGCTCACCCGCGGCCCTTACACGCCGCGGGGTTACTACCGCGCCCCCGAGCAGAACGCGCGTGCGTTCACCCCGGACGGGTGGTACCGCAGCGGCGACATCTGCCGGCGGACCGAAGAGGGCAACCTGGTGGTGGAGGGACGCGACAAGGACATGATCAACCGCGGTGGGGAGAAGATCTCCGCGGAGGAGATCGAGAACCTCGTCTATCAGTTGCTGCCGATCGCCCACGCGGCTGCCGTCGCGATGCCCGACCCGGAGCTGGGGGAGCGGGTCTGCCTGTACGCGGTGCCCAAGCCGGCAGCTATTCTGACGCTGGGTCAGATCCGAGAGGCGATGGGGGGACACGGGGTGGCACGGTTCAAGCTGCCCGAGCGCCTGGTGATCCTCACCGAGCTGCCGCTGACCAAGGTGGGCAAGGTCGACAAGAAGGCACTGCGCGCGGACATCATCCAACGGCTGAGCAACGACCCCGCAGTGGTGGGCCCGTGACCGCCACGCCGGCGCCGGCCGGCGTCGCCCGGGACACGGCGGCCGTCGGCGCCTGGCTGCGGTCGGGCACCGACGTGTTGCTCCAGACCGTCGCCGGTCTCGACGACGCGGCGTGGGCTGATCCCAGCCTGTTGCCGGGCTGGTCCCGCTCCCACGTCGTCGGGCATCTGGCCCGCAACGCCGAGGCGCTCTCCCGCCTGGTGCACTGGGCGGCGACCGGTGAGGTCACCCCGATGTACTCCGGGCCCGAGCAACGGGCCGCCGACATCGAGACTTCCGCGGCGCTGCCCCCGACCCGGCTGCGGGCCGAGCTCTCGGCCACCGCCCGGCGCCTGGCCGCCGACCTGGCGGCCCTGGACGGTCCCGCGGCGGAGGCGATCGTGCGCGGCGCCACGGGCCGTGAGTTCCCGGCCGGGGAGATCGGGTGGTTGCGGGTGCGGGAGGTCTGGTTGCACGCGGTGGACCTCGACGCCGGCGTCATGATCGATGACCTGCCCGCACCTCTGGTTGATGCCCTGCTCGACGACGTGACGGCGACGTTGGGCTCCCGTGCCGACTGCCCGCCGGCGATCCTGCACGCGCTGGACCGCGCCGAGGGCACCAGGGTGTTGCGTCACGCGGATGCGGCGACCGTGATTCGGGGCAGCGCCGCCGATCTGGCCGCGTTTCTGACCGGCCGATCCGACGGCCGTGGTCTGACCGGCGACCGGTGTCTGCCGCGGTTGCCGCGCTGGCTCTAACGCACCGTCCCCGCCTCATCCGGGCAGCAGCTCCACCTCGAGCCCACCCAGCAGCTCGGCGTCGGCGATCGCGTCGATCGCCCGGATCCGCCCGTCCACCACGGTGAACTCCAAGGCGATGCGCAGCTCGCCGCCCATCATCACGGCCAGGCCCGCGGCGCCGTCGATCAACGCCGCCTCCGCCGCCCGGGCGCGACCGGAGAAGAAGCCCGCGACGACCGCCGAACCCCGGCTGTACGCGGTGCCCCCCATCGCGACCGCGGCCGCGTCGGCGCGCATCACGACGTCCGGGTCGAGCAGCTCAAGCAGGCCCGCGAAGTCGCCTGTGCGCGCCGCGGCCAGGAATGCGCCCACGATCGGCCGCGCGCGGTCGGTGTCGCCGTCCTGCCGCGGCGGCCCGGCCTGCACCCGGCGCCGCGCGCGGCTGGCGAGTTGCCGTGCCGCGGCCGGGCTGCGACCCACGATCAGGGCGATCTCGTCGAAGGAGACCGCGAACATGTCGTGCAGCACGAACGACAGCCGCTCCGCCGGGGACAGCGTCTCGAGCACGACGAGCAATGCCAGCCCCATCGAATCGGCCAGCACCGCCTCCCGCTCCGGATCCGCGGCCTCGGTCGCCACGGATCCAACCACGTCGAGCGGGGCCTCCGGATGGGACGCACGCGCCCGCAACACATCCAGGCAGATCCGACCAACGACGGTGGTCAGCCAGGCGTCCAGGTTGTTCAGCGTCTCCGCGTCGGCACGCCCCAGCCGCAGCCAGGCCTCCTGGACGGCGTCCTCGGCCTCGGTGGTCGAGCCCAACATCCGCTGGGCGATCGAACGCAGTCTCCCCCGGTTGGCCTCGAACCGTTCGGCCAGAAGGTCGCCGTCCATCTTGTCTCCGGTTGTCACATCGCGCCCGGCTGATCCGTCATCATCTCGACGCGCAACGGCGCGTCGATGTGACCAACCACAGTTCCACGAACCCTGGAGGCGATCATGCAGGCCCGCATCAGGAACGTAGCGCAGGTACTCCCCGAGGTGATGAACGCCGTCAATGCCCTGTACAAGGCCGCCCATTCCGGGGGAGTACCCGCGGCCACGCTGGATCTCGTTCACCTGAGGGCCAGTCAGATCAATGGCTGCAGCGCGTGCGTCGACAGCGGGGTCCGCAGTGCGCGGAAGAACGGCGAGGCCGACGAACGGCTGTTCGCGGTGGTCGCCTGGCGGGAGACCGACTACTTCACCGACGCCGAACGGGCCGCGCTCGCGCTCGCCGAGGCGGCGACCCGCCTGGCCGACCGCGCCGACGCCGTTCCGGACGAGGTGTGGGCCGACGCGGCCGCCCATTTCGACGAGGCGCAGCTCGCCGCCCTGGTGCTGTGGATCGCCACCACCAACTTCTTCAACCGGCTCAACGTCACCACGCGGCAGCCGCCGCAGAACTGGGGCTAAGAGGGTGTCTCAAGTGGCGAGCTGTTCCCTCGCCACGTCCGTGCATGGCTGGGGTGGTTCTCTGCGCGGTCCTACTGCGGCGCGGCCCCGACGCCGCCCGGCCGCGTTCTCGTCGTCGCCGATACGTCCCAGTATCGGCTCCTCCTCGGCCTTGCCGGATCGACGCCGGTGCTGCGCCTCGCTACGGCCGGCCACGTGAGACACCCTCTAAACCCGGCAAACGGGCCGGACGGGGTGTCGCGACCGAGGCGTCGGATGGCGGGGGTGGGGTATTCCCACGAGTATCCGGTCCAACCCCATCCCGAAGGAAGTGCGCGTGAACCCTCACCCACTGGCCGGTGACTGGTGGCTGAACACCCCGGCCGAGCTGTGGCCGGTGGCAGTTAAGGTCGTGCTGATCTACGTGATCACGCTGGCCTGCCTGCGGATCGCGCACCGCCGCATAAGGGGGCAATGGACCGCGATCGACTTCATCGCTGCGGTCGGCGTCGGCTCGATCCTGGGCCGGACCGCGGTTGCGTCGAATCAGTCGCTGCTGGTCGGGGTGGTCGGTGTGGTCAGCCTGCTGACCGTGCACTGGTTGCTCACCGTGGTTCGTTATGAACCGCGCGTCGCCCGGATGCTGGACCATCCCGTCCGCGTGCTGGTCGACCACGGCCGCGTCCGTCCCGACCAGCTGCGGGCCTCCGGGCTCACCGAGGGCGACCTGCACGCCCGGCTGCGACAGGACGGCGTCGGGAGCCTCCTGGAGGTTCGGTATGTCCTCTACGAGAACAGGGGCGGGATGACGGTGGTCCGCGAGACCGATGACGCGACACCCGATCCCGACCTGGTTCGCGAGGTGATCGCCGAGGCCGAGGGCAGCCACCAACCCGGGCGCCTGCAGATCTGACACCCAATCAGTTGTCGCGGCTGGAAGATCAAACTCCTTCGAGGGGGAGCCCGCGGGGGAAAGTTGGTCCGCGACAGGTGTACCTCCAAGGTTCATGAGTCATGCTGGGGAATCCGGACGTGCCGAGGAGGTGCCCGCGATGAGGTCGGCGAGCCGTTGGATGGCGCCCGCCGCGGTCGGGGCGGCGATTGTCGCCGCGACCACGATCCCGAACGCGTTCGCCTCCGGGGACAACCCGTCGTTGCCCGTGCTCTCGGCCGCCGATCTGCTCACCGCGGTTCGGACCTCCGACGTGCAGGCCCTCTCGGGCACCGTGCGGGTCAACTCCGCGTTGGGGCTGCCCGCGCTGCCGAACCGGTTCGCCGCCGCGGGCGGCCCGGCGGCGCTGTTGACGGGTTCCCACACCATGCGGGTGTGGGCGGACGGGCCGGAGCGGCAGCGGGTCGCGCTGCTCGGCGACCTCGCCGAGAACGACTTCGTCCACAACGGCGCCGATGTGTGGACCTACGACAGTTCGCACCACGCCGCCACGCATTACGTGCTCCCCCGGCAGCACGGTGCACCGCCCCGGCCGGACGAGGGCACGGCCAATTCGGCCAACCCGGCTGACGCCGGCCGACACCTGCTCGACGGACTCGACCCGAGCACGACGACCAGCGTCACGGGGACCGGCCGGGTCGCCGGCCGCCCCGCCTATGAGCTAACGGTGGTTCCGCGGACAGCCGACAGCCTCATCAGTCGCGTGCGCATCGCTATCGACTCGGCCACTCACGTCCCGCTGCGACTGGAGATATACGCGATAGGTCACTCCGCACCCGCCTGGAGCACCGGGTTCACCGACGTGTCGTTCCGTACGCCGGCCGCCTCGGTCTTCCGGTTCTCCCCGCCGGCCGGCGCCGCCGTGGCCGACCACTCCGTGACCGACCAAGCCGGGCCCGGTGAGCGTGCCGGGTCGAGCGGTCGCAACGCCACCGCGCCGCGAACCATCGGCACCGGCTGGGCGACGGTGATCGAGCTGCCCGCGGGATCCGCGGCCGCAGCCTCCGGGACGTCCGGGCGCGAGCGGTCCGGCAATCCACTGGAGTGGCTGATTCGGGCCTCCACTCCGGTACCCGAGGGTCGGCTCCTGACCACCCGGCTGGCCAGCGTGCTCATCACCCCGGACGGGCGGATCTTCGTCGGCGCGGTGCCCCCCGCGGTCGTGCGTGCGGCGGCCGCGGCCCGGTGACGACCTACCTTCAGCCGGCCCCGCCCGCACCGCCCGAACCCGCCGCGCCGTTGGCGATCCGCACCGACGGGCTGACCAAGCGCTTCGGCCGCCACACCGCGGTCAACGCCGTGGACTTGCGTGTCCCGTCGGGCGCGGTCTACGGCTTCCTCGGGCCGAACGGCTCGGGCAAGACCACCACGATCCGGATGCTGCTCGGGCTGGTGTCCCCGAATGCGGGGACCGTCGACCTGCTCGGCCACCGCATGCCCCGCGGCGGTGCGGCCGCGCTGCCGCGGGTCGGCTCACTGGTGGAGGGTCCGGCCTTCCACCCGTACCTGTCCGGCCGCGACAACCTTCGTCGCCTCGACGCCTGCGACTCCACCGCGGACCCGGCCACCCGTGACGCCCGCATCGCCGCCGCACTCGACCGGGTCGGCCTGCGGGCGGCCGAGCGCAAGCGCTACCGGCAGTACTCGCTCGGGATGAAGCAACGGCTGGGCATCGCCGCCGCCCTGCTGGCGCCCCGCGACCTGCTGGTGCTCGACGAACCGACCAACGGCCTGGACCCGCAGGGCACCCGGGAGGTGCGGGCGCTGGTGCGGCAGGTCGCCGCCGAGGGCATGACCGTGTTCATCTCCAGCCACCTGCTGGCCGAGATCGAACAGGTCGCCACTCATGTCGGGATCATGGGCACCGGTCGGCTGCTGCGCCAGGGCAGCCTCGCCGAGGTCCTCGGCGGTGCAGCGTCGCTGCTTACCGTCAACACCCCGCGCCCGACCGCGGCCGCCGCGACCCTGGACCGGCTGGGCGTTCGCGAGGTGAGGGTCGACGCGGGCGCGGGCACCGTGTACGGGGTGCTGGCCGACGTGGCCGCCGACGCGGTCGCCCCCGCCCTGGTGGCCGCCGGGGTGCCGCTGACCGGGCTGAACATCGCCCGGCCCCGGCTGGAGGAGTTCTTCGTCGGCCTGACCGGGGAGGGCTTCGATGTCGCAGGTTGACGTGGTCGTGCCGGCGTTCGGGGTGGCACCGCGGCGCCGTGGCGCCACCCGACGACTGCTGACCAGCGAGCTGGCGATGGTGTTCCGTCGCCGCCGGAACCTGGCGCTGCTCGCGCTACTGGCGGCCGCCCCGCTGGCGATCGGTATCGCCGTCAAGATCAACAACCCGCGCGGGGGCGAGGAGGGCCCGCAGTTCCTCGGCCAAATCACCGGAAACGGCGTCTTCCTGGTGTTCACGTCGCTGACCGTCACGCTGCCGCTGCTGCTGCCGCTGCTGGTCGGGGTGGTGGCCGGGGACGCGATCGCCGGGGAGGCGGGCAGCGGGACGTTGCGCTACCTGCTCACCGTCCCGGTCTCGCGCACCCGGCTGCTGATCGCCAAGGCCGTCGGGGTGCTCGCATACGCCGCGGCGGCGGTGCTGGCGGTGACCGGCGTCGGCCTGATCACCGGCGCCGCGCTGTTCGGCCTGCACCCGGTGACGCTGCTGTCCGGCGACACGATTTCGCTGCCGCACGGGCTGTTGCGCACGGCCGCCATTGCCGGGTACGTGATCGCGACGCTCACCGGCTTTCTCGCGGTCGGGTTGTTCATCTCGACACTCACCGAGGTGCCCATCGCCGCGATGGCCGCCACCGTCGGGGTCGCGGTGATCGCCGCCGTGCTTGACACGATCCCCCAACTCGGCTCCCTGCGGCGGCTGCTTTTCACCCACCACTGGCTGGGCTTCGGCGAGATCCTGCGCTCGACGGTGGACTGGCGGACGCTGATCTCCTGGCTTGGGCTGCAGGCCGCCTACGTCGCCCTGTTCGGCAGCCTGGCCTGGGCGAAGCTGGGCGGAGCGGACATAACGAGCTGAGGGCGGTGCCGGCGCAGGGTCGCGCAGCGTCGGGTCGACCCGGCCGGCTAAACCTGCTGTGCGGTCCGCGTTTCCGCTGAGCCGGCCTGCCGGGTTCGGTTATGTTTTCTGCACCTGTTCGATGTGTGCTTGGCCCGGGTGGGAGGGATGCATGGACGAGCCCGAGGCGGGGGCCGGGTTGCGCGTCGGT
>Ga0157362_1000134_pt1 | contig 22066 bp, 15 predicted proteins | sample AttlaeALBM3_FD_111480 | JGI IMG/M metagenome (GOLD analysis project Ga0157362, IMG submission 111480) | Fungus gardens microbial communities from leaf cutter ant in Ribeirão Preto, State of São Paulo, Brazil - Atta laevigata ALBM3 | ecosystem: Host-associated > Fungi > Mycelium > Unclassified ... | reverse complement strand
CTCGGCCGAGATCGAGTTGTTGGGTCGATTTGCCGAGTTCGTCGACCGGCTCGCCACCGCGCTGGCCGGCTGCGCGCGCAGGCAGTCGGTGGGTGAGTGGGCGGGGTTGCTGGCCCGCTCGGTCGCGTCACTGGCCGAGCCGGCGCAGCCGTGGCAGGGGGCAGCGTTCGGCGCGGAGCTCGCCGGCTTGGCGGACTCCGTCGCGGAGCATGAGGTCGCTTTGAGCCTGGCCGACTTCGCCGCGCTGTGGTCGCGTCGAACCGCCGGGCGTCCCTCGCGGGCCAGCTTCCGCAGCGGCGCGATGACCGTCTGCACGATGGTGCCGATGCGGTCGGTCCCGCACCGGGTGGTGGCCCTGCTCGGTATGGACGACGGGGTTTTCCCCCGCGGCGACGTGATCGACGGGGACGACCTGTTGGCCCGGGCGCCGCGCCCGGGTGAGCGGGACCCGCGGCTGGAGGACCGGCAACTGCTGCTCGACGCGGTTTGTGCCGCGGGCGATCACCTGATGATCTTCTTCACCGGGGCCGACGAGCGCACCGGTGCCGCGGTCCTACCGGCCGTTCCGTTGGGCGAACTGCTCGACTGCCTGGATCTGGTGGCCGTCGCGCCGGGCGCGGGCCGCGTGCGCGACGAGGTGACGATACGGCACCCGCTGCAGGCCTTCGACCCGCGCAATTTCGGGGTCGGATCGCCTCCGGGCACCTCGTCGCGACGACCCGTCAGTTTCGACGGACGCTCCGCCTCCGCCGCGGCCGCCCTGCTGAAACCGCGCGCCGAACCGCCCGCGCTGATCGATCGGCCACTGCCCGGGCTGTCGCCCGGCGAGGTCCGCCTTTCGGACCTGCGCGCGGTGCTGACCCACCCGGCGCGGGCCTTCCTGGCGCTGCGGCTGGGCATCCGCCTGTCGGCCGCGGCCATCGAGCCGCAGGACGAACTCCCGGTTCAGGTCGACGCGTTGCAGGAATGGTCGATCGGCGAGCGTTTCCTCACCGCGAGATTGCGCGACCAGACCGTGGAGCGCTGTCTGGAGTCCGAGCGCCGCCGCGGCACGTTGCCGCCCGGTGCCCTCGGCCACGCCGCGGCGGTGCGGATCGGCCGGACCGCTGAGGCGATTTGTTTGGTGGGCCGGGCCCACAGCGCGGCCGAACCGCGAAGCTACGACATCTCGGTGGGGGTGGACGTGGGCGGCACGCCCCGGCCGCTCGTCGGCACCGTCAACGCCGTCCACGGCTCCGACCTGCTGCGGGTGTCGTACTCCAAGCTGGGCGCCAGGCATCTGTTGTCGGCCTGGCTCGACCTGCTTGCGCTCACCCTGGCCCACCCCGACGTCGGGTGGCGCGCGGTGGTGATCGGCCGCGACCGGCGCGACGCGTCGCGTCGGATGTTGGGCCCGCTGCCCGCGGACGCAGCCGGCGGCACGCTGGCCGAACTGATCGAGCTCGCCGACGCCGGGCTGTGCGAGCCGCTGCCGATCCCGCCGCGGACCGCACACGCCTACGCCACCGCGATCGCCCGCGGCATGCATGCCGACAACGCGATGCGAGCCGCCGAGGCGGCGTGGCGAACCGGCGAGGGTGAGGAGGCGAGCGACGCGGCCAACGTTCTCGTCTGGGGTCCCGGGGCGAACCTTGACGACCTCGGGCCCGCCCGGCTGGCCGAGCTGGCGATCCGGGTCTGGAACCCGATCCTGGCCGCGGGCGGCGGGGTGAGCAGGTGAACGCGACGCCGGCGATCTGGCTGATCGAGCCGGGAACCGAACCCGGGGGGCTGCCCGCACGGTCGCGGTTCGACCTGATGGGCCCGCTGCCGAGCGGGACAACGCTGCTGGAGGCGAGCGCCGGCACCGGCAAGACGTGGACGGTCGCCGCACTGGTGACCCGCTACGTCGCCGAGGGCGTCGCCGAGTTGTCCGAGCTGCTGCTGGTCACCTTCGGCCGGGCCGCGACCGCGGAACTTCGGGAGCGGGTCCGGGATCGGCTCACGCAGGCTCGGGACGTGCTGGCCGGCGAGCCGGGTGTCGAATCCGACGAGCTGATCGCCCACCTCGCCGCCGGCCCGGACGACCTGGTGGCCGAGCGACTGGCCCGGCTGCGCGCCGCCACCGCTAATTTCGATGCCGCGGCAATTGTGACGACCCATCGGTTGTGTCAGCTGGTGATCCGGGGACTGGGCACCGCCGCCGACGCGGACCCGGAGACCGAGCTGCTCGAGGACCCCGGTGAACTGGTTCGCGAGGTCGCCCTCGATCTGTACCTGCGCAAATGGGCGGCCGTGGGCGAGCCGGCCTTCGGCGTGCCGGAGGCACTGACCATCGCGGCCGCGGCGGTCAACGACACCCACGCGCTGCTCGCGCCCGAGCCGGGCGCCGATTGCGGGTCTGCGGGGTTGCGGACCGCGTTCGCGCGAGCGGTCCGCCGCGAGGTGGCGGTTCGGCTGCGCGCCCGGCGCGCGATGAGCTTCGACGACCTGTTGGTTGGGCTGCGCGACGCGCTGTTCGATCCCCACGACGGGCCCGCGGTCGCGGCGCGGCTGCGCAGCCGATTTCGGGTGGTGCTGGTTGACGAGTTCCAGGACACCGACCCGGTGCAATGGCAAATCCTGAGTACCGCCTTCGCCGGCCACAGCACGCTGGTGCTCATCGGCGACCCGAAGCAGTCGATCTACGCCTTCCGGGGTGCCGACCTGCACAGCTATCTGGCCGCCGCGGCGGCCGCCGACGAGCATGCCGGTCTGCCGGTGAACTGGCGCAGCGACGCGGGCGTCCTGCGCGGGGTGGAGGCCCTCTTCGGCGGTGCCGCGCTCGGTGACGCGCGGATCGTCGTCACCCCCGTCGTGGCCGGTCGCCCCCAGCCGTTATTGCGGCGGCCGAAGCCGCGAGCCGGAGTGCAACTGCGGCTGCACCCGGCCGCCGGATTGCCCGCCCGCTCCGACGGCCTGCCGCTCACCCCCGGCGCCCGGGAGGCGGTGACCGCCGACCTGGTGGCGGAGATCGTCGACGTCCTCACCGACGGCACGACCTTCGCCGCCGCCGGGGCGGTCCCGCGACCGGTTTCCCCCGGTGACATCGCGGTGTTGGTCCGCACCAACTCGCAGGCCGAACAGGTGCGTGCGGCGCTGGTCGCGGCGGGCGTCCCGAGCGTGGTGCACGCCCGGACCAACGTGTTCGCCACCCCGGCCGCGACAGATTGGCTCGTGCTGCTGGAGTCCTTGGAGCAACCGCACCGAACCGCACGCATTCGCCGGCTGGCCGCCTCGGCGTTCGTGGGGGCCGACGCGGTGTGGCTGGCCGAGGGAGGGGAGGGCCACGACCGGCTCGCCAGGCAGGTGCACGCGTGGGCCGGGGTGTTGGCCGCCGACGGCGTCGCGGCCGCTTTCGCCGCGGTCGACGCCGAAGCCGGAACCACGGCGCGCCTGCTGCGCCACGTCGGTGGTGAACGGCGCGCGACCGACCTGCGCCACATCGCCGAGGTGCTGCATGCCGCGGCCCTGGCCGAGTCGCTCGGGCCCGCGGCCCTGCTCACTTGGCTTCGTCGGCGGATGCTCGAGGCGCTGCGGCGGGAGCCGGGCGCCGAGCGGATCAGGCGGTTGGACTCGGACGCGCTGGCGGTTCAGGTCGTCACCGTCCACATGAGCAAGGGTCTGGAATTCCCGCTGGTATATGTGCCGTTCGCGTGGAGCCGCCGAATCAACGAACCCGGGGTGGCCCTCTACCACGACGAGGGTGGGCGGCGCATTCGCGACGTGGGCGGGCCCGACGGGTCGGGTTGGCGGGCGGCCGTGGCAGCGCACCTGCGCGAGGAGGACGGCGAGGACCTGCGGCTGCTCTACGTCGCCGCCACCCGGGCCCGATCCGCTCTGACGCTGTGGTGGGTGCGCTCCACCACCACGGCCGGGTCCGCGCTGCACCGGTTGCTGTTCGCGGCCCCCGGAGGTGGGCCGGGGAAGCTGCCGGACGACGAGGCGGCTTTGACCGCCGGGTCCGCGCGGGCGGAGGTATCGGGCGGGGGCCTCGAGGTGGTGCCGGTGAGGCCACGTCAGAAAGCCAACTGGGTCGTGCCGCTCCCGTCCGGCGGCGCCCCGGCCGCCGCGGTGCTCGATCGCGAGTTGGACCTTGACTGGCGGCGCACCTCCTACAGCACCTTGGTGGCCGCGGCCCATGAGCAGCCCACGCCACCGGATCGGCCGGCGCCGACCGTCGCGGTGGGCGCCGAACCCGAGTCCACGGGCACCCTGGACGAACCCGACGCCGTGGCGGACGAGGCCGGGCCCGACCCGGCGCCGGTCCTGCCTGCGCCACCATTGGCGGCGCTGCCGTCGGGGACCACGTTCGGCACGCTGGTCCACTCGATCCTCGAGGCCGTCGACCCCTCCGATGGGGATCCGGCCGTGCTGCGGGCGCAGTGCGCGATCGAGTTGAGCCGCAATCCGATGCCCGGGCTGACAGCTGACGCCTTGTCAGCCGCCCTTGCCGTGGCGTTGCGGACACCGTTGGGCCCGTTGGCGGACGGCCGCTGCCTGGCCGAGTTCGGGCGCGCCGATCGGTTGGCCGAGCTGGAGTTCGAGCTCCCGCTCCGGGGCGGGGATCGGCCCGGACACCCGACCCGACTCGGTGATCTGGCCTCGATATTGGACCGGCATCTGGTGCCCGATGACCCGGTGCGGGTTTGGCTGCCGCGCCTGGCGGACGCCGATCTGGCGGCGCAGTCTCTGCGCGGCTACCTGACCGGGAGCATCGACGCGGTTCTGCGGTTGCGGGAATCCGACGCCGGCCGCGGGTGCGTGCGTTACCTGGTGGTGGATTACAAGACCAACCGTCTGCACCCGGGCGCCGGCCCGGCCGAGTTGCGGCATTACCGGCGCGACGCCCTCGCGGCGGCGATGAACGCGGCCGACTACCCGCTTCAGGCGTTGCTCTACCAGGTGGCGGTGCATCGCTACCTGACGTGGCGTCAGCCCGCCTATGAGCCGGACCGGCACCTGGGCGGCGTGTTGTATCTGTTCCTGCGCGGCATGCCCGGCCCGCTGGTGCCGGCCGACGTGGACGTCCCCGGCGTGTTCGCGTGGCGCCCGGCCACCGCGGCGATCGTCGCCGTTGACGAGTGGTTGGCGGGATTCCGGTGACCACGGAGCCGACCATGGCGCGGCGTTCGGGTTTCGACCCGGATCTGGCGCTGCGCGCGGAGGGAATCCTGCGCGAGTTCAACCTCGCCGGGGTGCTGTCCGCGGCCGATGTTCACATCGCCACCACCCTCGGTCGGCTCGGGGGCGAGGACGATCAGTTCGTGCTGCTGGCCGCCGCGTTGGCGGTGCGCGGCACCCGCGCCGGTTCCGTCGTCCTGGACCTGGCCGGTGCGGCCAGTTCGATCGCGCCGGGGGAGACGCTCGAGGCCGATGCGAGCGCTGCGGAATCCGGTGCCCTCGATCAACCGGCCGGCGCCCTGCCCTGGCCGGAGCCGGAGCACTGGATCCGTGCCTGCGCGGCCAGCCCACTGGTCGCCGGGGAGCACGGTCCGCCCGGGAGGCCGTTGCGGCTCGTCGGCGGGTCGATCTGGTTGGACCGGTATTTCGCGCTGGAGCGTGAGGTCGCCGAAGAACTGTTGGCCCGCGCGGCCGCGCCGGAGCCGGAGCTCGACCAAGATCGCCTTCGAGCCGGGCTCGATCGCTTGTTCCCCGCCGCGGCCGATGCCGACCAGCGCGCGGCTGCGGGGGCCGCGGCGTGCTCGCGGTTGACGGTGATCGCCGGCGGGCCCGGCTCCGGGAAGACGACCACGGTGGCCCGGCTGCTGGCTCTGCTCTGCGATCAGCCGGGGTCCCCGCCGCGCATCGCGTTGGCCGCGCCGACGGGCAAGGCCGCCGCGCGGCTGACCGAGGCCGTCCAGGCCGCCGTCGCGGGCTTCGGTGAGGCCGATCGGGACCGTGTCGGCGAGCGAACCGCGAGCACCGTGCACCGTCTGCTGGGATCGCTGCCGGGCGGCCGCAACCGGTTCCGCCACGACCGCACAAACCGGTTGCCGCACGACGTGGTGGTGATCGACGAGACCTCGATGATCTCGCTGCCGTTGATGGCGAGACTTCTGGAGGCGGTGCGCCCGACGGCCCGGTTGGTGCTCGTCGGTGACCCGGATCAGCTGGCCTCGGTCGAAGCCGGAGCGGTGCTCGGTGATCTGACGGCGGGCACCGAGGCGCGGCCGGAAGCCGGCGACGGGGCGGGTCCCCGCTCGCGATTGGCGGACCGGGTCGTGCGCCTGAACACCAGCCGCCGTTTCACCGACCGGGGTGAGATCGCTGCGCTCGCCGCCGCGGTACTTGCGGGCCGGGTGGAGGAGACGCTGCAGCTGCTGGCCGCGGGCGGTCCCGGCATCGGTTTTGTGCCGGCCTCCGATGCCGTGCCGCTCCCGGACAGCGCGTTGGCCGAACTGCGCGGGGACGTCGTCACGGCGGGCTCCGCGATGGTGGAGGCCGCCCTGGCCGGCGACGGGCGCGGGGCACTGGAGGCGGCCGAGAGCCATCGGGTGCTGTGTGCCCACCGGACCGGCCCGCGGGGAGCCGTCCATTTCGGCGACCGCATTTCCGGCTGGCTGGCCACCCGGGCCGATGGGCCCCGCCGGTGGGTGCGGGGTGACCTCCGCCATCCCGGTGAGCCAATCATGATCACGGAGAACGACGTCGAGTTGGACCTGTTCAACGGCGACACCGGGGTGGTGATCGCCGCGGACGGGGAGTTGGTTGCGGCGTTTCGTCGGGGCCCGGTGATCCGGCTGGTCCCAATCGCCCGACTGCCCGCGGTCCGCACGGTTCACGCCATGACCGTGCACAAGGCCCAGGGCAGCGAGTTCGCCCGGGTCAGCGTGCTGTTGCCGCCGGCCGACTCCCCGTTGGCCAACCGGGCGACGCTGTACACCGCGATCACCCGCGCGATCCGGGCGGTGAGGTTGATCGGCTCGGTCGAATCGGTCGCGCGGTCAGTCGCACACCCGGCCGCGAGAGCCAGCGGTCTGGGGGCGCGCCTGCGGGTCCCGCCCCGGACGAGTCAAGACTGACTCCGGGTCAGATCGACAGCGGGTCGGGGCGGCGCGCCGTCAGGTGAACCACCGCCGCACGGCGCCGGTGGTCACCGGAGTTGAAGGCTCGGGCCAGCCGGTCGCGCAGCCGCGCCGCCTCGCCGTCGGACAGCACGGCCGTGATCAACTCGGCATAGGTCGGCGCGAGCGGATTGGGTGCGGTGGACAGAAACGCATCGATGTCGAGGGCCGGCGGCGTGCCGTCGAGGACCTCGGCGTGATAGTCCATCCGGACGTCGGTGAATCCGGCCGACAGAGTCAGCGCGAACAGGTCCCGTTCGTCGAAGCCGAGCATGTTCTCGGCCTCCGGGGCGTCTGCGGCGCAGGCCGCGATGACCCGAGCCGCCAGGTCCTCCACGCCGTCGACGGCGAATCCCCACAGCCGGCCGTCACGTCCCGATACGCCGAACCGGTTGATCGGCTCGAACAGGCCCAACCGGCCGCCGGGGCGCAGCGCCCGAAGCATTGCCCGCAGCGAGCCGGCCTTGTCCTGGACGTAAATCAGCACCGAGCGAAGCGTCACGGCGTCGAATGCCTCGGCCGGGATCCCCGGCAGCTCAGGCAGTGCGGAGATCACAAAGCTGCACCGGGTCTCCAGCCCCGCGGCGCGGGTCGCCTCCCGGCAATGGTCGAGCAGGGCCTCGGAGATGTCGCTGAACGTCACGTGGCCGTCCGGACCCACCAACTCGGCCGCACGCAGACCGATCAGGCCGTCACCACAACCGACGTCGAGAACCCTCTCACCACCGGTGAGCCCCACGTCCCACAGCAACCGATCCCGGATTCGGGTCAACGCGGTGACGGCAGCCGCCCGTGTGGCCGGGTCATCGCCGTCGCGACGGTGCAGCAGCCAGTCAGCCCAGGGATCCGCCGCGCCGGCCACTGAACTCAGCCGGGAGCGACTTCCTTGCAGAGCTGGTTCAGGTCCAGCCCACCGATATCGCCCGAGATGCAGATCGGCAGCGACTGCATCGGCTGAGCGGGGGCAGCCGCGGTCAACGCCGCGGCACCCGACGCGGCAGTGACCGCGGCCAGGGCCGCGCCCGCGAACAGGCTGCCGATCAGGATGCGGCGCATGAAGCCTCCTCAAGCTCTGCAAGCAGGTGCGCACCGAAAGGTCGCATTTGGAATGTACCCACCCGAAGCGGTCCGCGGAGGAACTTTCGGTGCCGTGTCGCCCCCGATGCTCAACCCTGCTGGGCGTCGCGCCAGGCGACCCACTCCTTCAACCGCGACAGATCGTAATCGGGTCCGCCGCAGTGGACGGTGAACATCGTGACGCCCGCGGCCAACAGCGGGTCGGCGAGCTCGGCCGGGCTCTTCTCACCCACCCCGAGGGAGCGCTCGATCTGGGCGGGGTCGCGACCGAACTGTGCGCACCACTCGTCGAGAACCTTGCCCTTGTGCGCCGCCTGCTCCGGGTTGCCGAACCCGTGCCACATCGATGCGTACTGCGCTGTCAACCGCAGGGTCTTCTTCTCCCCGCCACCCCCGATCAGGATCGGTATCCGGCGGGTCGGCGCCGGGTTGAGCTTGTCCCACCGGGCGAGGATCCGGGGCAGGGATGCGCCCAGGTCGTCCAGCCGCGAGCTCACGGTGCCGAATGGGTAGCCGTACTCGTCGTAGTCGCGCTGGAACCAACCCGAGCCGATGCCCAGGATCAATCGGCCGCCCGAGACGTGGTCCACGGTGCGGGCCATGTCGGCGAGCAGTTCCGGGTTCCGGTAACTGTTGCAGGTGACCAGGGCCCCGATCTCGATCCGCGAGGTCTGCTCGGCCCACGCGCCGAGCATCGTCCAGCACTCGAAGTGCGCGCCGTCCGGGTCACCGTAGAGCGGGTAGAAGTGGTCCCAGTCGTAGACGACATCCGCACCGATGTCCTCGGCGCGGGCGACGGTGTCGCGGATTTTCGCGTACGTCGCGTGCTGGGGCTGGATGTGCATGCCGATGCGGATGGGACGGCTCACTGTGGCGGCTCCCTGCTGTCTGCGAGTGCGATCTGCACTGGGGCCAACGCCCGGCCGCGGGGAAGTCTTCCCCGTCGACCGCCGGCCAAAGCTGACGGGGCGTCAGGGCCCCGGCTGGGTATCCCCGCCCATCGTCACGAACCGGTACCGATGTGCCCGGTACCAGCGGATGATCGCGGGCAGCGCGGCGACCGTGTTCCCGCGGTAGGAGGAGACGACCGACTCCGCTTCCCCGCTGGCCTTGGCCGCGTGCATCAACACGATCGGGTGGGGCCCGGGGTCCCGGATGGCAGCGGCGACGATCGCGCGGATCGCCGGTGACGACAGATGACCCGGTTGCCGCCAGTCCTCGGTGTCGAGGCTCCAGCCCACCGGGCTCATCCCCAGTTCGCGGGCCATCGGGTTCAGCGCCGGGCTTTCGAAGCCACCGGGCGCCCGGAGGAGGCAGCTCGCCGTCCCGATGAGCGAGGCCTGCAGTGCGGCGGTGCGCGCGAACTGATCCCGCAAATAGTCACGCGTCCACCCGCCGGGCACCTGGTCGGGATAGCGGTGGTCCCAGGAATGATCCGCCACGACGTGCCGGGCCGCGGCCTCCGCGCGGGCCAGTTGCGGGAGGGCGGCGTCGTGCGCGCCGGTGTCGAAGAACGTGGCGGGAACGCCGAATGAGGCCAGCACGTCCAGGATGGCCGGAGTCCAGGGCCCGGGGCCGTCGTCGAAGGTGAGCGCCACGGTAAGACCCGCGCCCGGTGCGCGATCCACGTTGCCGGGGTGCGGCACGGGGCAGGCGACGGTGGCGGTGGGGGACGCGGACGGTTCGACGGCCGCCGCAGAAGCCCGCGCCGTGGCCGGGATCGGGCGGACGCCGGCGTCCCCGGCCGGGCCGCGCCCGCCACAGCCGGTCAGGCAGCCGACTGCGAGCAGGAGCGTCAGGCCCCATCCGCGGTGCCGGCGGAGGCTGGGCCCCCGGGTGCGATCGCCCACGCCGAATTATCGGTTCGCCGGGTTCGGGACCACACCCTCCGCGAGCGCGGTGTCCCGACTTTTGGCGGGCCCCTATCCGCCGAGGTTCGCCTCCAGCTCCACGAACTCGAAGTCGTCGCGGCGGGGCAGGCCGAAACGCGGGTCGTGGTGCGGGAACGGGAACCGCCGACCGGTCGTCCGGTAACCCCGCCGCCCGTACCAGGCAAGCAGCTCGGGGCGCAGCGACAGCACGGTCATCCTCATCCGAACCGCGCCGAACGAACGCGCGTAATCCTCCGCGTGGCGCAACAGTGCCGAACCAATCCCGGTCCCCTGCGCGACCGGTCGGACGGCGAACAGACCGAAGTGGGCGACCCCATCGCCGCGGTCGGTGACCGCGGCGCACGCCAGGGCACCGTCCCGGTCGCTTGCCAGCAGGATCGTGGTCGCCGGGTCGGCGAGCTCGGTGGCCAACATCTGTGCATCGGTTCGTTGGCCGTCCAGCAGATCCGCCTCGGTCGTCCACCCCGCACGTGAGGACTCCCCGCGGTAGGCCGACTGAATCAGCCCGAGCAGCGCCGGGATGTCGGCCGCCTCTGCGGGGCGCGGGGTCGGCAAAGCGACGTTCACCCCCAAATCCTGACAGGGCATGGCATCTGTCCGCTTCGGCCCGGCGCACGGTCGCGCGCGGTTACCGTGACTGCGGAAGATCACGGACCGGGGGGGTCGGGGTGGCGCCATCACGGCGGCGACGCATTGCTGGATTGCGTTCGATCGGTGCGCTCACGGTGCTGACCCTGACCGCGTGCTCGACGGGGACGAAGAGCGGCAACCCGGATCCGGCCGGCACCCGGGGCGCGGTGACGACCGCGGCCCTGTCCGCCCCCAAGGACTGCGCCACGGTAGTCAGCGGCGGTGGCGCCGAGGCGTTGGCCGCCGGCGTCAGCGAGGCATTGTTCGCCTCTGCGCCACTGGTCGTGCTGGCCCCGGCCCTCGATCAACCCGCACTGCGCACCGCCGCCGGAAGGGCACGTGAGCTCGGCGTGCCGCTGCTGGTCGACGAACCCCCCGCCGCACTGCCGCCTGTCGACACCAACCCGACGCCGACGGAAAGTCCGACCACAGGCACCCCGACCAACACGCCCGCGACCGCCCGCGCATCGGCCACGCCCACTGCCACGGCCACCCCGCGGGCCACCCCGCGGGCCACCCCGACACTGGCGCGCACCGAGTCCCGCGCAGCCGGAGCGCCATGCCCCCCGATCGCTGCGGCCCTCGCCCCGCCGACCGCGGGCCCGACCGCCGGTGCCACGCCCGCTACTGCCATCCCTTCGGCGAGTGCCACCGTCGGTGCCACGCCGGCTACTGCCACCCCTTCCGCGAGTGCCGCAGCTACCGAGACCGCTTCGGCCACACCCACGCCCGGCCCCATTTCGCCCACGCTCACCCCGGTCCCGGCGATCGACAGCTCCTGCGTGATCACCGGAATCGAACCCGTCGTCGCACCGCCCCCCAGTCCGTCGATCAGGGCGAGCGCCCCCGGCGCGACCCCAAGCGCCTCCGTGAGCCCAACCCCCACCGGGGAGCCCAGCGCCGGCCCGTCGCAGACCCCGACCGCGCTGACCGGCTCACCATCACCCACCGCGCCGGCGGTGCCGCCCGCCGAACGGTCCTGGGCACGGGAAATCCGTCGGCTCAACGCGAAGGTGGTGCTGGCCCTCGACCCGGCGGTGGCCGCGGACGCGACCGCGGCCCTGCCGGGGGTCACGATCAGCACCGCCGGCGGGAACCTGCCGGCTACCGCGCCGGCAAAGCCTCTGCCCGGCCTCACCGTGTTCGTCGAGGACTACCGCTCCCCGCGGACCGCCGAGGGGGACCGAGTCGGCGCGATCGCCGGAGCGGCCACCGCCCTGGCAGCCGGCGCCCGCGTGCTGGCGCTCCCCGCGCCCGATCCGCGGGCGGGCGCCTGCGCGGTCGAGGCGTTGGCCGGGGCCCATCCCGAGCAGGTCCTCGCCGTCGGCGGCGACTTCGGCACCCCCGAGCGCCTGGCCCAGCGTGTGGTGACGGCGAGCACGAGCGCTCAGCTGCCCGGCGGTGGCGCGTTGTTCTTCCCCGGGCGTCGGCTGGTCGCCCTCTACGGTCACCCCGACGCGCCCGAGCTCGGCGCGCTCGGGCAGCAGGGGTTGGCCGCGAGCATCGATCGGGCCGGACAGGTCGCGGGGAACTACCGTCCCCTGTCCGACGTCACCGTCGTTCCGGCCTTCGAGATCATCACCACCACCGCGGTGGGTTCACCGATCGACGGCACCTATTCGGCCAAGACCTCAATCGATCAACTGCGGCCGTGGGTGGAGCGGGCGGGCGCCGCCGGCATGTACGTCGTGCTCGACCTGCAGCCCGGTCTGCAGGACGCCCTGGTTCAGGCCAAGCTGTACGAACCACTGCTGGAGCTGCCGTGGGTGGGCCTGGCCGTGGACCCGGAGTGGAAGCTGCAGCCGGGTCAGCACCCGCTCGGTCAGATCGGCGGCATCGACGCCGGTGAGCTGAACTCGGTCAGCAGTTGGCTGTCGGATTTGACGGCCCGTCACAACCTGCCGCAGAAGCTGTTCGTGATCCACCAGTTCCGCAAGTCGATGATCCTCGACGAGCCCGCGCTGAACACCGACCACGACAACCTCGCGATGCTGATTCACATGGACGGGCAGGGGAAGCAGTCCGACAAGGACGCCACCTGGAAGGTGGTCAAGAGCGCGCTGCCGCCCGGCATTCATTGGCTGGGGTGGAAGGACTTCTACGTCAAGGATCACCCGACGCCGACGGTGGCCGAGACGATGGCCAAGGAACCGACCCCGGTGATGATCTCCTACCAGTGACCCCCGGTTGGGCGTCGTCGCCAGGGTGGCAAACTCGGCCACGACGAGGCCCGCGGACCGGGAGGCAACAGTGGGGACGATGCAGGCGGTGGTTCTGAAGAGCGCCTACAACATTGCCGTCGAAGAGGTGCCCAAGCCCGCCGAGCTTGGCTCTGGCGAAGTGCTGCTGAAGGTCGAGCAGACCGCGCTCTGCGGCACGGATCTGGGGCCCTACACCGGCAAGCTCGAGCTGGAATCGGATTTGCGGCTGGGCCACGAGTTCCTCGGCGTCATCGAAGACGTCGGCCCCGGGGTGAACCTGTTCGATGCCGGCGACCGCGTCGTGGTCTCGTGCGTGGTCAACTGCGGGCACTGCTACCTGTGCCGCAAGCGACAGCCGGGCAAGTGCACCGGGGTGATGATCTTCGGGTTGGGTCTGACCTTCGGCAACCTGGACGGCGGTCAGGCCGAATACGTGGTGGTGCCCAATGCAGACCTCTCCTGTCGTCGGCTGCCCGAGGGCGGTGCCGGCACCGACGAGGACTACCTGTTCGTCGGGGACATCATGGCCACCGGATACGAGGCCGTGCGGGCGGCCTTCGAGCCGGGCGACACGGTCGCGATCGTCGGCGCCGGACCGGTCGGCTTGTGCGCGGCGATGTCCGGGATCGCGTTGGGTGCCCGTCAGGTCGTGGTGATCGACAAGGTCGCGGACCGGTTGAAGGAGGCCGAGTCCTACGGCGCCATCGCGATAAACCCCGACGAGACCGACCCGATCGACGCGGTGCTCGACCTGACCGAGTGGCGCGGCGCGGACGTCGTGGTCGATGCCGCCGGGCACCCCTCGGCGCTGAACCTGGCGATGCGGTTGCCCCGGGCCGGTGGCTCGCTGACAATTCCGGCGGTTTACGTCGACGAGTCGCTGGAACTGCCCTGGGGCGAGCTGTGGCTCAAGGGCATCAAGTTGGCCGGCAGCGGTGCGATGAACATTCCGCTCTACATGGACGAGACGCTCTCGCTGATCGCGGCGGGCAAACTCAACCCGAGCCGGATGATCTCCCACCGCATGCCGTTGAGCCAGGCGGCCGAGGCGTATCGATTGTTCTACAACCGCGAGGCGACCAAGATCCTCCTCGACCCGACCTGCTGAAGGGCCGGGGATGCTGCTGCCGGAGCTGGTGACGCCCTGCCTGGTGGTGGATCTCGACGCGCTCGAGGCGAACATCACCGCGATGGCGGGGCTGGCTGCCCGACTCGGTGTCGACCTCCGACCGCACGCCAAGACCCACAAGTGCCTGCCGATCGCGGCCCGTCAGCTCGCCGGCGGTGCGGTGGGTCTGACGGTGGCCACGGTCGCCGAGGCTGAGGTGTTCGCCGAGGTCTGCACCGATCTGTTCATCGCCTATCCGCTGTGGGTCGACGCGGCCCGGGGTCGGCGGCTGCGGGAGCTGTCCGAGCGGGTACGGCTCGGCGTGGGCGTCGATTCGGTGGCGGCCGTGGAGATGCTGGCCGCGCATCGCCTGCCCGGCGTCGACGTGCTCGTGGAGGTGGACAGCGGCCAACACCGGACCGGGGTGGGGCCCGACGGGGCGGCGGAGGTCGGACTGGCTGCGGCACGCGCCGGGCTGTCCGTCCGCGGGGTGTTCACCTTCCCCGGCCACGCCTACGCGCCGGGGGCCGCCGCGCCCGCGGGCAGCGAGGAGGCGGTGGCCTTGCGAGCCGCCGAGGCCGCCCTGCGCCGCGTCGGCCTGGACACAAGCGTGCGCAGTGGGGGTTCAACGCCCAGCGCGGCGCACACCCGGGGCGGTGTGGTCACCGAGATGCGCCCCGGCGTCTACGTCTTCTGCGACGCCCAGCAGGTCGAGCTGGGAGTTGCCACCACCGACCAGGTGGCTCTGTTCGCGGTCGGCACCGTCGTCAGCCGCGGGTCCGATCGGGTGGTTCTGGATTGCGGCAGCAAGGTCCTGGGAGCCGATCGCGCCGGATGGGCCGCCGGGTTCGGGCTGGTACCCGACGCGCCCGGGCCCGTGGTGGCGCTGTCCGAGCATCACGCCACCGTGCCGTGGCCGCGCGAACCGCCGGCGCTCGGCACGTTGGTGCCCGTTATACCGAATCACGTTTGTGCCGCGGTGAATCTCGCCGACGAACTGTTGGTGCTGCGGGCCGGTGCGCTCGTCGACCGATGGCCGGTCGCGGCCCGTGGCGCCAACACCTGATCTACCGTCAGATGAGTAGGCCGCCCTGAGTCGGGCGTTGTCTCCGAAGTCGGTCAAGTCCCTGCTCATACGGACAATCCCGACCCTTCATGGCATTGCGTCATTCGCCCGCGGCAGGTGGCGAACTCGCCCTAAGTTCGCCACCAACCGTTATTTGGGGGGCGAGTGGCGGACATGGGTGTGTTCGCGCGTTCGATGTTGGCCGCATCCCTCGTCGTTTCCGGCAGCGGGTTGGCCGCGGCCGGCGCCGCGGCCGCCCATGACCCCGAGCCGAGTTGGGTCCACCACATCCGGGTGCACCCACGCCACGCCCCGGCGCGGGGCACCCACCGCCTGGCCGACAGATTCCTCGTGACGTATGCGGCGGGGGCCACCGATGCGGACACTGCGGCGGTAAGCGCCCGGGTAACGGCCGACGGCGGGCGGCTCTATTACATCTACTCGCACGCGCTGCGCGGCTTCGCGGCCTCGCTCACCCCGGCGGCGATGTCCCACCTGAGATCCGACCCGGCGGTGGCGACCATCGAAGCGGACTATGAGATCTCGGCCGCGACGACGCAACCATCGCCTCCGAGCTGGGGCCTGGACCGCATAGATCAGCGCGCCCTGCCGCTGGACAACTCCTACAGCTACGACGAGACCGGCGCCGGGGTAACCGCCTACGTGATCGACACCGGCATCCGCGCCGGGCACCGCGACCTGATCGGCCGGGTCGCGGCCGGGTTCACGGCGGTGAGCGACGCTCACGGCACCGACGACTGCAATGGGCACGGCACCCATGTCAGCGGCACGCTGGGCGGCACTGCCTTCGGTGTGGCCAAGCAGGTGACGCTGGTGCCGGTACGGGTCCTCGACTGCGACGGCACCGGCACGATCTCAGGCGTAATCGAGGGCGTCGACTGGGTGACGACCCATCACAACGGCCCGTCGGTCGCGAACATGAGCCTGGGCGGAATCGTCTCGGACACCCTGGATGCGGCGGTGACGAACTCAATCGCCCACGGGGTCAACTACGTGGTCGCCGCCGGCAACGACGGTCAGGACGCTTGTTCGTTCTCCCCGTCCCGGGTCGCCGCGGTCATTGCCGTCGGTGCGACCAACCGCAGCGACACCCGCGCCGACTACTCCAACTTCGGCCGGTGCGTGGCGCTGTTCGCGCCGGGGGAGGACATCGTCTCCGACTACGGCACGAGCGACACGAACGTCGCCACGCTGTCGGGCACCTCGATGGCGGCGCCGCATGTCTCCGGTGTCGTGGCGCAATACCTGCAGGCGAACCCGACCGCCACACCGGCCCAGGTGCGGGCCGCGGTGGTCGGGTTGGCAACCGTCAACGTGGTCAACGGATTGGGCACGGACACGCCCAATCGGCTGCTGTTCTCGGCGCTGAGCGCATTGGTGCCGTTGGCGATGAGCCCGCCGCGGTTGGTGATCAGCCCGGGCGTGGTCGCCCCCGGCGCGATTCCGGTGCAGGTCGTTCTCGGCCAGGCGGCCGGCGCCGCCGGTTACCAGGTGCAACGCAGCCGGGACGGGACGAACTGGATCGACGTGCCGCTGCCTTCGCCGTTGGCCACCACGGTGGGGCTCACCACGGCGCCGGCGGATTTGCTGGCGGTCCGCACCAGGGCCGTGGACGCGGCCGGCCACCACGGTGATTGGGTGGTTGCCAGGGCCGAGCACGCGAGCCTTACCGGCAACGGGACCGGCACGCAATATGGGCCGGGCGCCTCGTGGCGCACCGTTGCGATGCCCGTGTCGCTGGCCGGTTCCGTCGCGGAGAGTGCCACGGAATCGGCCGCGGCGACGTTCAGTTTCACCGGCACGCAGGTCGCCTGGATCGGTGAGCGGGGGAGCGTGCGCGGCCGCGCCGTGGTGGAGGTCGATGGAGTTCGACGCGGTTTGGTCGACCTGTATTCGGCCAACAGCCTGCCCCGCTCGGTTGTGTTCCTGGCCACCGATTTGGCGCCGGGCCCGCACACCCTGCGGATCGTCGTGGCGCACACCAAGAACGATCACGCGTCGGACTTCTGGGTGGACCTGGACAGCTGGGCGACCCTCGACTGACCAGCCTCGTCCTCCGCCACGAACTCCCGATCGGGTGTCCAACCCCGGGCGGCACCGGAGCGAGCCGGTACCATGGACCCCGATCGATACGGGTGCGCCATGTGTCCCCGGGTCTCAATGAAAAATGCCGTCGCGGGAACCCAGTTCGGCTGGGGCCGCGTTCGTGCGAATCGCCGCGAGGCGACCATCGCACCACGATCGATCCACCGCCCCACCGGTTCGCCGGTGGGGCGGTGCCACTTCGCGGTCTCTCACCGGCGGGTCGCGGCGACCTCGCGTAACACCTCGGGACGGTCGGAGGTGATCCCATCCACCCCGAGATCCAGCAGGCGGCGGGCCCGGTCGAGATCGTTGACCGTCCATGCCATGACCGCGGGCGCGCGCGTCTGCAGGGCCGCGACCACCGGTCCGCTCAGCAAGTTGTGCGCCACGGTGAGGGCCGCGTCGGGAACCGCGTCGAGCCGCAGCACCGCGCGCAACGCCGCCTCGTCGGCCACCGTGCGCCAGACCGGGTAGCCGTGCCCGCGCAGTGCGGCCAGGGTGTGCCAGCCCCGGGTGCTGACCAGGAACCGGCCCGGCTCCAGGCCGGCCGTCGCGACCGCCTCGACGAGGGCCTCGGCGGCTGCCCCGGTATCTGTCTTCAGGTCCAGCAGGATCCGGGCGGGCCGCGGAATCACTGCGACCGCCTCGGCGAGAGCGATCTCGCGGGGGTCGCGTCGTCGCCAGGTCAGCGCCAAACCGTCGCGGCGCAGCCGCGGCAGCACGGCCGTGATGGGCAGGAAGTGGGAGCTGACCAGGTCCGGCCCCACCGCCTGGACGTCGATCTCGAACACCGTTGCGCCCAGGGCGAGCAGCTCGGCGCACCGGGTCGCCGAGCTCGGGGCGCGATGGGCGATCGCGATCGGCACCGCTCAAGTGTCGCCGGTACCCACAGGGTGCCCGGGCGCGGCAGGCCGGTCGGGCGAAGGCTTGGGCCAGACTGGACGGCGCGGGTCGACGTCCGGATTCGGTTCCGGCGGACACGCACGAGCGAAGGGAAGGTGCGTGGATGGCGCTCAGCCCGGGCGATCAAGCCCCCGACTTCGAATTGCCCGACGAAACCGGCAGGCCGCGACGGCTGGCCGACATGCTCGCGGCCGGTCCAGTGGTGCTGTTCTGGTTCCCGATCGCGATGTCCCCGGGCTGCACAAAGGAGGCCTGCCACTTCCGGGACCTCGGCGCGGAATTCGCCAAACTCGGTGCACAGCGGGTGGGGATCAGCATGGACCCGGTCGACAAGCAGCGGCAGTTCGCGACGAAGCAGGGGTTCGACTACCCGTTGCTTTCCGATACCGATGGGACGGTGGCAAAGCAATATGGCGTGCGCCGTGGCTCCCTGGTGGGCCGGCTCGCGCCCACTCGTCGCGTCACGTTCGTGATCGGCACGGACCGGAGAATCATCGAGGTGATCGGCAGCGAAATGCACTTCAACGATCACGCCGACAAGGCCGTGGCGGCGCTGGGCGGCGGCTGATCCCGGCGGACGATGGCAACCAGGGCGTGATCACCGATGCGTGAGGTCCTCGAGCTGGTCGCCGCCTTCGCGTTGGTGCTTGCCTGCGGCGTGTTCGTCGCCGCCGAGTTTGCTTTCCTGGCGGTCAGCCGACCCGCCGTGGAGCTGGCGGCGCGGGCCGGGGACGGCGGCGCCCGGGGGGTGCTGCGTGCGCTCCGGTCGCTGACCACCCAGCTGTCCGGGGCCCAGGTCGGAATCACGTTGACCAATCTGGTGATCGGGATCCTCACCGAGCCCTCGCTGGCCCGGCTCCTGCGGCCGCGCCTCGTCGACGTCGGATTGTCCCGGTCGACGGCGCACAACGTGGCCGCGGCGGCGGCCCTGCTGGTGGCCACGGCGGTGACGATGGTGCTTGGCGAGTTGGTTCCCCAGTACGTGGCGCTGGCCCACCCATCGACGGTGGCCCGGGCGGTACAACGCCCGGTGCGGGCGTTCACTGTCCTGACCCGCCCACTGTCCGGCGGCTTGAACGCGGCCGCGAACAAGTTTGTCCGGGTGCTGGGTGTGGAGCCGACCGAGGAGCTGGCCTCGGCCCGCGACCCCGAGGAGCTGGTTTTCGAGGTCCAGCGTTCGGCCGCGCGCGGAGCGTTGCAGGATGCCACCGCCGAACTGTTGCGCCGAGTACTGACCTTCGACGACAAGCACGCCTCGGACGTGATGACCCCGCGCACCCGGGTGGCCACGGTGAGCGCGGACGAAACGGTCTCCGAGCTGCTGGACATCGCACGCGCGACCGGTCGAAGCCGGTTCCCCGTCCTCGGCCAATCCATCGACGACGTGCGTGGTGTGGTCAGCCTGCTCGACGCATACGCCGTGCCCCCGGGGCAGCGCAGCCGAACCCGGGTCGCCGAAATCGCCGGAGCGGCCCACTTTGTGCCATCGGTGCTCCCGGCGGACGACTTGCTCGCCGGGCTGATGCGTGAGTCGGCCCAGCTCGCCGTGGTGGTGGACGAGTTCGGGGGCCTCGACGGGGTCGTCAGCCTGGAGGACCTGCTCGAGGAGCTGGTCGGGGACGTGGTCGACGAGCACGATCTCGAGCCCGTACCGACCCGGTCCGGCGGGGCCGACCCGTCGGCGGCCGGCTGGACGTTTTCCGGCCTGTTGCGTCCCGACGAGGTGCGCGACCTGACCGGCGTCGAGGTGCCGGACGGTGCAGCCGTCTACGAGACCCTGGGCGGCCTGGTGATGGCCCGACTGGGGCGGATCCCGCAGGTGGGCGACGCCATAGCGATCGGCGGGGTGGACCTGCGCGTCCTTTCGATGGACGGTCGGCGTGTCGACCAGATCGAGCTGCGGCGCGTGCCCTCGCCCGATGAGCGAAGCGAGGCGGAGGCATGAGTTCGCCGGGTTGGGCGTTGACGGGCTCGGCCGCGCTGCTGGCCGGGAACGCGTTCTTCGTGGCGGCCTCCTTCGCTTTGGTGTCCACCCGCCGCTCCCAAGTTGAGCCCCGGGCACAGGCAGGTTCCCGTCGAGCACAGCGGGTGTTGCTGGCGATGGACCGTCTGGCGCAATTGATGGCCGGGGCCCAGCTGGGCATCACGGTTTGTTCGGTCGCGCTTGGTGCCCTGGCCGAACCCGCGTTGGCCGACCTCCTCAACGGGCCGCTGGAGGCGGCGCAGGTGCCCGGCCGTCTGGTTGACCCGGTGGCGTTCGCGGTGGCGCTTGCCGGCGTGGTGTTCGCGCACGTCCTGCTCGGCGAGATGGTCCCCAAGAACTTGACCCTCGCGATGCCGGACCGTGCGGCGCTCGTGCTCGGCCCGGGCCTGGCCCGGTTCACCCGGTGGCTGGCACCTGCCCTGGTCGGCATCCGGGCAGTGGCCAACGGCGTGTTGCGACTGCTTGGGATCTCCCCACCCGATGCGGCCGTGCCGGTGGCGTTCGGACTGCCCGAGGTGGCCGCGATGGCGGCCGAGTCGCACCGGGAGGGGCTGCTGGACGAGGAGGAGTACCGGCTGATGAGGCGCGCGCTCGCGTTCACCTCGGCGCGGGCCGCCGACATCGCCATCCCGTTGGACCGCGTGTACTCGTTGCCGGTCGGCGCCCGCGCCGACCAGGTCGAAGCGCTGGCGGTGCGGACTCGTCACATGCGCTTCCCGGTCCTGGACTCCTCCGGGCGACCGATCGGGTACGTCCACGCGAAGGACCTGCTGCACCTGGGCGCCGCCCCCCCGAACGGTCCGCGGCCGGCCCCCGCGGTGCGACCGCTGCCGGTGATCCCGGCCGAAACCCCGCTCCCCGAGGCGTTGACCAGACTGCGGGAAGCGCGCGCACCGATGGCGGTGATTGGCACGGCGGGCCGACCCACCGGCGTGTTGACTCTGGACGACGTGTTCGTGGCCCTGGTCCATTCAGCCGTGCCGCGACCCCCCATAAGCCCCTGACCTGCGCGAATACGGAACCCGATGGGAGCGATCGGGCCCGGGGGGACCCTTCGGGGATGGTGATTTGACTGCGGCCGGGACCGCTCGTAATCTTGCTCCGCTGCTCCCACAGGAGCACCGGACACCGACGGTGGCCGGTCCCGGGGCGGCTCCCGAAAACCGCACTCCCGCGAGGCGTATGCCCTGCGGGCGATGGTCGACGGGAACTGATCGGTCTGTCCGTTTGACCCTTGGGGGACCGATCCGTAAGCTCGGTGAGTTGCCCCGAAATCGGTCGTGAGATCGGTGGCGGAGCGCGCCCGTACCTTGAGAACTCAACAGCGTGCCGAAAGTCAATGCCAAGAACCCCGTCGGCGGGTGGCACCGCACGGCCCTTCCGGTCGTGTCGGCTGCCCGCGAAGACGGATTCCTTTGGTCGTCGATGTGCAGTTCGTCAGTGGCTGCCGTCGACCGCCAGGACACTCCGGTGTCTGCCCGCCGCCCAGCGGCGGGTGAACCACAAGACATCAACGGAGAGTTTGATCCTGGCTCAGGACGAACGCTGGCGGCGTGCTTAACACATGCAAGTCGAACGGTGAACCACCTTCGGGTGGCGATCAGTGGCGAACGGGTGAGTAACACGTGGGCAACCTGCCCTCAGCTCTGGGATAACCCCGGGAAACCGGGGCTAATACCGGATATGACCTGAAGCGGCATCGCTTCGGGTGGAAAGATTTATCGGCTGAGGATGGGCCCGCGGCCTATCAGCTTGTTGGTGGGGTAACGGCCCACCAAGGCGACGACGGGTAGCCGGCCTGAGAGGGCGACCGGCCACACTGGGACTGAGACACGGCCCAGACTCCTACGGGAGGCAGCAGTGGGGAATATTGCGCAATGGGCGAAAGCCTGACGCAGCGACGCCGCGTGAGGGACGAAGGCCTTCGGGTCGTAAACCTCTTTCAGCAGGGAAGAAGCGAAAGTGACGGTACCTGCAGAAGAAGCACCGGCTAACTACGTGCCAGCAGCCGCGG
>Ga0157362_1000133_pt1 | contig 22101 bp, 16 predicted proteins | sample AttlaeALBM3_FD_111480 | JGI IMG/M metagenome (GOLD analysis project Ga0157362, IMG submission 111480) | Fungus gardens microbial communities from leaf cutter ant in Ribeirão Preto, State of São Paulo, Brazil - Atta laevigata ALBM3 | ecosystem: Host-associated > Fungi > Mycelium > Unclassified ... | reverse complement strand
GTCGGACAGCTCGCTGGGCACGCCGACGGCCGCGGACTCCCGGACCCACGGCGCTGCGTTGACCGCTTGCTCAATGTCGACCGCGGCGATGTTCTCGCCGCGTCGTCGGATGACCTCCTGGCCGCGGCTGACGAAGTAGACATTCCCGTTGGCGTCCATCCGAGCGAGGTCCCCGGTGTGGAACCAGCCGCCGCGGAACGCGGTTGCGGTCGCCTCGGGCATTCCGAAGTAACCGGTCATCAGCAAGCCCGGCTCGTCGCTGCGGATCTGGATCTCCCCCACAGAACCGATCGGCAATTCGCGATCCCGTTCGTCCGCGATCCGGACCTGGTACTCGGCGATGATGCGACCGCACGATCCGGCCAGGCGTGGTTCGTCGAGCGGCTGGTAGGCCGGCACGCCCGCGTCGGTGAGCCCATAGACCTCAACCAGGGGGAAGCCAAAGCGGTCCTGCCACTGCGGCTCGCACGCCGGCATGGGCACGCCCCACGCCAGCCGAACCGCATGCTCGCGGTCACGCTCGCTCGGTGGCTGCTTCCAGAGGATGTTGGCGGTGGCGCCCATGAAGTTGAACACCGTGGCTCCGGTGGCGCGCACCTCGTCCCACCACCGCGAAGCGGAGAAGCGGGCACTCAACGCGGCCGTGGCCCCGACCGTGAGCGCCGCACCCACGGTCAGCGTGGCCGCGTCGATGTGGAACAGCGGGAAGGGCGTGAACAGCACGTCGTCGGGCCGAAAGCCGAGGTACTTGACGTGAATCTGCCCCTGGCGCAGCAGGTACCGGTGGGAGAGCACACACGCCTTGGGGACACCCGTGGAGCCCGACGTGAAAAGCATGACCGCAGCGGCCAGATCGTCGGGTTCGTGAACCCGGACAGCGGCCGTCGACCGCAGTTCGCTGCCCCCGACGTACAGGGGACGGTCCGCGCAGCCCGCCGAGGCCGTTGCTGCTGTCAGCCTCGGCGCCAGGCCCTCGTCGGCGACCAGCGCCCGCGGATCGATGAGGCGCACGGCTCGCATCAGCAGGTCGCCCACGAGCGCAGTGTTGAGCGGAACGCTGACCGCCCCGATCCGGTTGAGCGCCAACCAGAGCATCACCTGTTCGATGCTGTTGTTCATCAGCAGCAGGACGCGATCGCCGGATTCGACGCCAATCTCCTGCAACCCGGCGGCGTAGGCGTCGACCTCGGCATCCGCGGTGCCGTAGTCGATGTACGAATTCGTCGTGCGGAGAAAGGTCGCCCTCGGGTGCTCGACCGCGCGGCAAGCCAGCACCTGAGGGAGCGTCAGCTCGGGGTGTTTGCTCACGCGCTCACCGCCGCCGGCGTCGATGCCGCGGCGGGCACCACCACCGTGCCGACGGCGGAGGCAATCGGGAGCGGCTCCGCGAGGACCTCGGCGGCGGAGGGCGAACGGTCGGGGCGCGAGCGAGCCAGCACCCGGGCCGAGAAGGCGATCGTGCGGCTTCGCGTTCCCAGCCGCGTCACCACGGCCTGCACCTCGAGGACATCACCGGCTCGCAGCGGCCCGTGGAACGTGACCTCGGAGTAGCCCGCGAGCAGGCCCTCGTCGCCGTCGAGATGGATGCAGACGTCGGTGGCGATGTCAGAGAACAGACCCATCACGAATCCGCCGTCAACCAGATGGCCGGCGTAGTGCGCCCGGCCGAAGTCCACGTAACGGCGGTGCCGAACGGTGAACCCGATGCTCATCTTTCCGCCCCGGACACGCCCAGCACGATCCGGATTGTGCTCGGATCCGACATCGCCTCGAAGCCCTCGTTGATCCGCTCGAAGGGCAGGACGCGGGTGACCATCCCGTCGAGGTCGAGCCGGCCGGCCCGGTAGTGATCGGTGAACATCTCGACGTCGGCGACAAACCGGTTCGCGCCCATGTAGGCGCCCTGCAGGACACGGTCGCCGTAGACCAACGCGTCGGCGGAAATGCTCAGCCGCTCGCCCTCCGGCATGAGTCCGAGGATCGTCGCGGTGCCGGTGGGGGCGAGAACGTCGAAGGCCAGCTCGGCCGTCTCCCTGCGGCCGACCGCTTCCACGGCGTGGGTGAAGCCGCCGGGGACCAGGTTGAGCAGTCGTTCGGCCGTGGCGGTTGGGTCTCGATCGGCGACGACGACATCCGTTGCTCCGAACCGTTGCGCCATCGCGAGCTTCTGTGCGGACACATCGACCGCGACGATGCGACGTGCTCCGGCGAGACGGGCGCCCTGAACGGCTGCCATGCCGACCCCGCCGCAGCCGATGACGGCGACCGTGTCGGTGGGTGAGACGGCCGCGCCGTGGACCACGGCGCCGATTCCGGTGGAGATGCAGCAGCCGAGCAGACACGCCACGTGGCCGGACACGTCTGCGGGCACTGATGCGAGGCTGCGGTCGCCGACCAGGAATGCGCTGGCAAAGGCGCCGATGCCGGCGAGCACGGTCACCGGTTCGCCGCTCGACGTGGTCAGCTTGGGGCGCGGCCGGCGGCGGACCGCGTCCACCCGCGAGCACTGCGTGGGCCTACCGCGCAAACACGGACCGCATAGTCCACAGGCTGGGCTGACGGTGGCGACAACCCGATCGCCTTCGCTGAAGCGAGTGACGCTCGAGCCGACGCGGGCGACGGTGCCCAGCACCTCGTGGCCCAGGACCGCCGGCGCATCGATCGCCAGGGAGCCGTCGAGGTAGTGCAAATCGCTGTGGCAGAGGCCGACATAGTCCGTCCGGACCACGACCTCGTCATCGCGTGGGTCGTCGATGACAACTTCGGTGATCTCGAGCGGCTCGCCCGGCTTGGTCAGGACGGCGGCAAGGGCATGGGTGGTCACACCCGCATGCTGTGGTGCATTCAGCTCGGGGACAACGTGCCCGGCGCACTGCCTCGCGGCCGTTCGTGTGCGCGAGGGCCACAGACGTTTCCGCCCGGGCTGCCTAGCGTTTCAACGGTGACGTACGTGATCACCGGTAGCTGCTGCAAGGACAGCTCGTGCATACCCGTGTGCCCGGTCCAGTGCATCCGGCCCCGGCCCGGCGACCCGGACTTCACGACGGCCGAGCAGCTGTACATCGACCCGGCGACGTGCATCGACTGCGGCGCCTGCATGGACGAGTGTCCGGTCGGCGTAATCCACGGCGAATGGGATCTGCCGGACGAGCTCGGCGAGCACCTCACGCTCAACCGCGATTACTTCGCCGCGAACCCCATCGAGGCGTCCTCGCCGCCGGACCGCGTCCGCCGCCGGCTGCCCGCGGGTCGCCCGGTTCTGTCGGTGGCGATCATCGGGACGGGACCCGCTGGCTGCTACGCGGCCGCCGGACTCAGTGAGATCAAGGGCGTCACCGTCTCGATGTTCGACCGACTGCCGACCCCCTTCGGCCTCGTTCGGGCAGGCGTTGCCCCGGACCACGCCAACACCAAGCTCATCGCCAAGCGCTTCCAATCGGTTCTCGGTCGGCCGAACGTGCGGTGTTTCTTCAACGTCGAGGTCGGTCGGGATGTCGCGATCGACGAGCTGCTCGCCTACCACCACGCCGTTTTGTGGGCCGGTGGGGCGCCGGATGATCGTCAGCTGGCGATCCCCGGGGAGGGACTCGACGGCTGCGTCTCGGCGCGGGAGTTCGTGGCCTGGTACAACGGCCACCCCGACGGCACGGGACGGAACTTCGATCTGTCCGGCTCGCGCGCGGTGGTCATCGGCAATGGCAACGTGGCACTCGATGTCGCCCGGATACTGGCGCAGCCGGTGGAGGTACTCGGCCCGACGGAGCTGGCGGACCACGCCCTGGAGGCGCTGCGCCACAGCACGATCGCAGACGTCGTGGTGACCGGCCGGCGTGGGCCGGAATTCGCTGCCTACAGCTCCGGTGAGCTGGTCGGGCTCGACAGGGCGGGCATCGCGATGCGGGCCAAGCCGGACGAGGTCCGGGGACTGTCCGGCTCGGGCGACCGGTCGGCGAGGGTCCTGGCCGCCGCGGCCGCGACGCCCGACCCCGGCCCGACCCGGACCGTTACCCTGCGGTTCGGGCTCACGCCCGAGTCCATCGAGGGCAGTGACCGGGTGGAGGCGGTGACCTTCCGCAGGGCGGACGGCACGACGGAGGTCATCGAGGCCTCGCTGGTGGTGCGCGCGATTGGGTACCGCGGACGTCGGGTGCCCGGCCTGCCCTTCGACGAGCTCGCCGGCACGTTCTCGCACCGCGCCGGACGCGTTGTCGATCCGACCACGGGGGAGCCGGTACCCGGCATCTACTGCTCGGGATGGATCAAGCGCGGCGCGACGGGCACGATCGGCACGAACAAGACCGACTCGGCCGAGACCGTCGATTCGCTGCTGCATGACTTAGAAGTGGGTGGGCTTGCCGACCCAACTTACGACATGGGGCAGCTCGACAAGTTCGTGCGAAGTCGTCAGCCTGACGTGGTCGACAAGGACGGCTGGAGCCGGATCGACCAAGCCGAGCGCAGCGCCGGCCGGGCGTCCCGCCGACCCCGGGTCAAGCTCGTGACGGTGGAGGCCCTGCTTGCGGCCTCCCGTATGCCCGCTTGACGCCGACGCCGTGCGCGGTGCACTGGAGCACCCCGGAAGCTGTGCGTCCGGTCCAGTGACGTTGGGGCTCGCCACTGGCAGCATCACTAAGCACAAGCCTGCGAAAGAGGTACCTGCTGTGTCCAAGGATCGGTCGGCGGTCGAGACCGTCGAAGACCTGAAGAAGTTCGTCGACCAGTACCGGATCTCGACGTTCAAGGTCGGGGCGGTCGACCTCGACGGCCTGTGGCGGGGCAAACGCATCGCGACGCCCTACTTCGTCGAGAGCGTCGCCGAGAAGGGCACGGCCATCTGCAACATCCTCTTCGGCTGGGACACCCACGACGAACCGATCCCGAATCTGTCCTACACCGGCTGGCACACCGGTTACCCGGACGTCGTCCTGAAGCCCGACCTCTCGACGCTGACGGTCGTCCCCTGGGAGCCGGGCACCGCATCCGTAATCTGCGACATCCACGAGATGGACGGCAGGCTGGTCGACCTGGCGCCGCGGACGCTGCTGAAGCGCCTGATCGAGGCGGCGGAGGCCGCCGGTTACACCCCCAAGTGCGGATACGAGCTGGAGCTCTACCTGCTCAAGGGCACCCCGAACGAGCTGTCCGCCCGCGGCTTCAGCGACTTGGAGCCGTTCACCCGCGGCCACCACACGTACAGCGTCTACCGCGACACCGCCTCCGAGTTCGTCCTCGGCGACATCCGCCGGAAGCTGGCCGACTACGGCATCTACATCGAGGCCAGCAACAGCGAGCACGGACCCGGCCAGTTCGAGGTCAATATGCGCTACTGCGACGCCCTGGTCGCAGCCGACAGCGCCATGCTGCTCAAGCACTCCGTGAAGGAGATCGCGGCACAACACGGCCTGACGGCCTCGTTCATCGCCAAGCTGTCGCCGGAGTGGGCAGTCTCCTCCGGTCACTGCCACCAGAGCCTGACCACGCGCTCGGGCGCCCCCGCGTTCGCCAACCCCGAGGACCCGCAGCGGCTCAGCTCGGTGGGGCAGGCCTACCTGGCCGGTGTCGTCGATCTCGCCAAGGACCTGACGGCCCTTTACCTCCCCACCATCAACTCGTACAAGCGCACCGAGGGCGGCTCCTGGGCCGGCTCCACCAGCACCTGGGGCTACGACAACCGCACCGTCGCGCTGCGCGCCATCCCGGGTTCCGGCCCGGCGGCACGCATCGAGAATCGCATCGCGGGCGCCGATGCGAACCCCTACCTAGTCATCGCGGCGAACCTGGCGTCCGGTCTGCACGGCATCGAGAAGGATCTGATTCCCCCGGCTCCCATCCAGGGCAACGCCTACGAGAAGGCGGACCCGAGCACGCACCTGCCCAACACGCTCGCTGCGGCGGCCGACGCCCTGGCCGCGAGCAACACGGCTCGGTCCCTGCTCGGTGACGGGTTTGTCGACCACTTCGTCGCCACCCGGCGCTGGGAGCTCCAGCAGTTCCGGACCACGGTTACGGAGTGGGAAATCAAGCGCTATCTGGAGCACATCTGAGCCGGATCTGGCCCGTCGACTCGGGCTCCCCCGCGTGGGAGCCTTGGCCCATGACGGACCGGGAGGAGTCGGCGGCCCCGCCGGCGTCGGTGGCCACCAGCGACGTCGCCGCGCTCCGGGCCAGCCTCGCCGCCGCGGAACGGCGTGCGGCCGCGTTGGCCGAGCTGACGGTGCTGATGAGCCAGGGCCGGGATCCGCTGGCGCTCGCGCAACGGGCCGTCGAGCTGACCGCCCGGGCGACGAAGGCCGCCGGGGCCTTCGTCTATCTGTGGGACCGCGACGAGGAGCGCCTCGTCCTGCGGGTCGCGACCGAAGGTCACCAGCGCGATCACGTCGGCGAGGTCAAGCTGCGGATGGGCGAGGGGATCACCGGTTGGGTCGCCCTGACTCGGCAGACCGCTGTAGTACCGACCGCCCCGCACAAGGACCCCCGCTTCAAGTCGTTTCCCGAGCTGCTCGAGACGACGTTCCGCTCGATGGTCGCCGTTCCGATCGTGGCGCCCGGCGAGGAGGTCCTCGGGGTCTTCTCGCTGTACGCGTTGACCGAACGCGGCTTCACCCCGAACGACGTGAGCATTGCGAGTGAGGTCGGCTCGCTGCTGGCGAGCGGTCTCGTCCAGGCGGAGACGCTCAGTCAGCTTCGGGTTCAGTCCGCCGCGGCGTCGTTTCTCCGTGACCTGCCCGACGAGACCTGGGGGTCACTCGAGGGCTGCCTGCGGGCCATGGCCCGCCAGTGTGCCGCCGACGTCGAGGCCGATGTGTGCCTGGTCGAAATGGCGACCGATCATGCACAGCCGCAGGGCGGTCTCACCGTAATCGAGATCTCCCAGCGCTTTCGGGGCCGGCATGCCGAAGCCCTGCCCGAGGGCCGGCTCGACAAGGCAACGCTGCTCCAACTGCTGGCGCCACTGGGCCTGCACCGCCTACGCATTCCGCTCGGGACCGGCGCGCCTATCGGGGCACTGACCTGTTACCGATCCCGACGCTTCACGCCCGACGTCGAGCTGCTCGTGGAGAGCATCGCGGCCCAAATTGCGGCCGGGGCGCTGTCGCTCTACGGGACCCAACGCGCCCGCCCGATCGTTGACCAATTGCTGTCCGCACCGGACGCCGGGACCACCGAGCGGCTCCTGACCAGATATGGCTGGTCCGATCGCCCATCGTGGGCCACCGTGATCCGACCGCACTGGCCCGCTGCCGCCGACCCGCTGGCCGAGGACGACACCCGGGTCCGCGAGGTGCTGCACGACGTCTTCGGTGCCGACGGGCGCAAATTCCTGCTGCTGGGTGGCGGCCGGCGATTTCTTGCGCTCGCCGAGGCAGATCGGGAGGCGCGCGACCGGCTCTACGGTCGGATCCGGGAGATGAAGGGGCTTCCGCCCATTCGGCTCATCGCCGGAATGGGACCGGTCGCGCCCAACGTCAACGAGATGCACCGCGGCATCCGGCACGCCGTTTTCGCGTCGCACTGGGCGGAGCTGGCCGGGCCGACGGAGGGCACGGTCGTCCGTTACGAGGACGTGGCGCATCTGCGGCTCCTGCCGCGAATCGTGATGGAGATCAGCCCGGATCTGCAGTCGTTGCTCGTCTCGCTCGGGGAACTGGTCAAATACGACCTCGAGAACGGAACGGATCTGGCTCAAACGCTCGACTCCTTCCTCACCTCCAGCGGGTCGGTGGCCAAGTCGTCGGCCCAGCTGTTCGTGCATCGCAACACGCTTCGCCAACGCCTCCAGCGCATCGAGGAGCTGATCGGCCAGTCGCCCGAGGAGTTCGAGGATTGGGTCACCGCCGGGATGGCCGTACGCCTGATCCGGGCCAGTGAAGCGGAGTTGAGCCGCCAGTACGGTCCGCGGGCGTCGGCCCCGGCGCGGCTGGGTGGGAGCAAGCTCGCCTGAGGCGACTGTGCACCCGGCACATCGGGCGCGCCGGCCGTGGCATCGACACACATTGAGGTGCATTCGGCCTTCAGCCAGGGTTTGTCTCAGCGACCACGGAGCGAACCGTCCCGGAGGAGAACGCGCCGTGCGCGACAACGAGACCGAGGAGGTCGAGTTCGATGACGATGGCGGCGAGGGTCGTCGTCGTCGGTGCCTCCGTCGCCGCCGGATCCTTCGTCGCCCAACTGCGCGCCGACGGTTTCACCGGCCGGGTAGTGGTGATCGACGCCGACCCCGACGCGCCCTACGACCGCCCGCCCCTGTCCAAGGAGTTCCTCGCCGGTGGCGCGGTCCGCCCGGAAGCGCCGTGGTGGGCGGGCGCATGCGAGCTGCTCCGGGGGCGTGCGTCCGCGCTGGACGTGGGCCGTTCTGCGGTCGGTGTCGACCTGCCGGACGGTGGCACCTGCACCGTCCCCGCGGATCACATAGTCATCGCCTCGGGCGCGGCGCCCATCCGGCTTCCCGGTCAACCTGACGGGGTGTCAGAGCTGCGGACCGCGGCAGACGCCCGGCGGGTGCGCGAATTTCTCCGACCCGGTCACCGGATCATCATCATCGGGGCCGGCACCGTCGGCAGCGAGCTCGCCTCCAGTGTCATCGACGCCGGGGCCGCGGCCATCCTGCTGGACCTCGCCTCCCAACCGCTCGACCGCTTTCTGGGTGGACATCTCGGCGCCGCGGCCACGAATTGGATCAGCGACGGCGGCGTCGATCTGCGCCTGGAGACCAGCGTGTATGAGATCGCCCGGCGGGACGGGGAATGGGCCGTCGCCACCGATCGCGGAACCTTCGTCGGTGACCTGGTGGTCAGTGCCGTCGGCACTCGACCGGTCACGCACTGGCTACAGGGAAGTGGAATCGACCTCACGGACGGCGTACGTTGCGACGAGGACGGCTACGCCCTCGGCGTTGCAGGCCATCCAGTGCCGCACGTGCACGCCATCGGGGACGTCGCGACCTGGCGCACGCCGTACGGCGAACACCGCCGCCGCGAGGACTGGACCTCAGCCGGGCGGCAGGGCCGTCACCTGGCCCGACGTCTGCTCGGGCTCGAACGGCTGCCGGAACCCGAACTCGACTACTTCTGGAGCCATCAGTTCGGCCGCCGGATCCAGGTGCTCGGCACCCCGCTGCGGGAGGCCGCTTTGCTCACCCATGTCGATGAACCGGAACAAAAGGCCGGCTTCCACACCCTCGAGCACGATGCGCGCACGGTCGCGTGGATCTCGATCAACCGGCCACGCGAGTTCGCGCTCGCCATGCGCGATTCGATGCGTGTGGCGAGGTAGCTCAGCGCGGCGTAGGTGCACACTCGCGGTCGTCTCAGTGTCTCCGATGCACATGGACACTGTCGGGGAGGTCACTCACGATTGATGAAAACAAGCCCGGCCCGTCTGATGGCGCGGGACGTCCCGGATACCGATAACGACCCTGGAGGGGTTATGACGGAGCAAGCGAGCCTGTACGACCGGCTGGGGGGGATGGAGGCGCTCTGGACGATCTCGCAGACCGTCGTGAAGCGATGCATGCTCGATCCCACGATCGGTCACATCTGGGATCACCTGACCGAAGACGTGGTGCAGAAGGAGATCGAGCACTTCGTCGATTGGATGAGCGAAGCCTGGGGCGGTCCGAACAAGTACCACGGTCGGGACTTGGCGACGGTGCACCGGGGCATGGGCATCACCGAGGAGTACTGGGACGCGCTCTTTGCGATCATCGACAACTGCTACGAAGAGTTCGACGTTGCGCCGGACATTCGTGTCGAGATCGACACCTACCTGAGAAAGTTCAAGCCGGCGATCGTCGGCAGCCCGTCCTTCAAGTCGGTCGTGGCGGCCCATCCTGACTTGGATGTGCGGAACGGCATGAAGGGCGTCGGCGTAATTTGGCCGGCCGTGCCCGCGGCTGCTACCGGATGAGGCCAGAGTAGAAATGACCGAGAAGGACATTCACGTCAAGGTGCACGGCTGCATCGGCTCGGGCCTTTGCGTGGCCATTGCGCCAGATCACTTTCGCTTCGTCGGCGCCAAGGCGGAGAGTTCCCATGGCGCGGTTTCTCAGCGCGACGATGTCGAACTCGTTCTGGCCGCCGCGGGCATCTGCCCGGTCGGCGCCATCTCGGTGAGCGACCCTCACGCGGACTCCAAGCCCGAGCGCGTAACGCACTAGGGGCGGGGGTCCCGCACTCGCCCTGTCCCGTGGAGGAGAGTTTGCATGAGGAAAGTTAGAGCGGTTGTGTACGGCGTCGGGCGCATGGGTTCGATCGCCACTCGCCTGATGCTGGAAAACGGCGTCGACATTGTCGGGGCGATCGCCCGGAGTCCCGAAAAGGTCGGCCGGGATCTGGGAGATGTGGCCGGGCTGGGGTTCCAGACCAACGTCGTGGTGGAGGACGACGCGCAGCGCGTCCTCGCCGGGCGGGCGGCGGACATTGCCGTGGTCACCGTCAGCAGCTACATGACGGACATGTTCGATCACCTGCGGGTCTGCGCGGAAAGCGGTGTCAACGCGGTCACGTTGTCGGAGGAGGCGCTCTACCCCTGGAACACCTCGCCCGCCGAGACGGCAAGGCTTGACAAGCTGGCGAAGGCGAACGGCGTCACGATCACCGGTACCGGTCACCAGGACGTGTACTGGCTGAACCTGGTCAGTCTCATGATGGGCACCGCCCACCGCATCTCCTCGGTGGTCGGCCGGGCGAGTTGGAACGTCGACGACTACGGTCCCGAGGTCGCCAGGGATCAGCGCGTAGGGGACACGCCCGAGGAGTTCAACCGATTCCTCAAGGACGCCGATCGTCCCCCGACCTTCGGTCGCAACACCCTCGACGCGCTGGTGGCCGACACCGGGCTCCGCGTCGCGGCAATCGAGAACAGCACCCGGCCGGAGATTGCCGGGACCGACATGCAATGCCACACGCTCGGCCTGACCGTCCCGGCGGGCCGAGTGATCGGATTCACCGACATCGACACGATCCGCACCGTCGAGGGATTGACCTTCACGTTCGAAATGACCGGCAGCGTCTACAAGCACGGCCAGGGCGACATCAATGACTGGGAGATCCACGGAGAGCCGAACCTGCGGGTGGTGAACCCAATCGTGCCGACGCAGATGACGACCTGTACTCAGCTGGTCAACCGAATCCCGGACGTGATCAATGCCGCCCCCGGCTTCGTGACGGTCGATCGCCTTCCGCAATTGAAGTACCGGGCATTCCCGCTGGGTTCTTACCTGAACGACTGAGACGCCCAGCCGATTCAGGCAAGCGTCCCGCGTCCGGTGAGTGGCCGGGGCACGGGACGTTCCGCGCCGGGGTGGGCAGCGACAATTTGGCGACAAGCCTGCGCGCTGCCCACCCCAGCTCCCCAATTGCCCCGCGGCCTCAGCGCCGCCGATACCGCACTCGGCAGGGGCTCGCGGGCCACTTGACTTTGGGGCCCGGTTCCGGCTTGGGCTCGGTGTCCACCAGTTCGAGTTCCAGGTGCGCGAGCAGCAGGCTGAGGACGACCTTCATTTCCAGGCGGGCGAAATCCCGGCCCGGGCAGCGATGATGGCCGGCACCGAACGTGATCAGCTGGTCATCATCGCGCGGTGAGGAAACGCCCAACGCCGCATGGCGCTCGGGACGGTACTCGTCTGGTTCGGGGAAGATTTCCGGGAGCCGGTGGGCCACGCAGGGCGCGACGAAGATCATGGTTCCTTCGGCGATGCTGAACCCGCAGTGTTCGATCGGCCGATGGGCGCGGCGCATCAGGATGTGTGCCACCGGGTGCAGGCGGCCTGTCTCTTCCAACGCCTGGTCGAGAAGCTGCAGACGGGACAGACGCTCGAAGTTGACCTCGTCATCATCACCGAATACGTCGGCCAGCTCGGCCCGGACCGCAGACAACATCTTCGGGTTCTGAAGCAGGTCGATGATCGCCCAGCTGAGATGACCGGTCACCGTTTCCTGCCCGGCCCACATCAGCAGGAGGACCAGGTTGACGAGCACGTGCTCGGGGAGAGGGTCTTCGGCTCGACCCTGGTCGTCCACCAGGACCTGGAGGAAGTCCGGGGGCTGGACCGGATGGTCCCGGCGGGACCGCACCAATGCGCCGAGGCGATCGCGCAGGCGACGTCGAGCCTTCCGGCTGCCGATCAGTCGAGGAAGTGGGAGCCAGAGGGGAAGCACCGGCTCCATGCCATCGGAGAAGCGGCGGAACTCACCGAAGAAGTCGTATCCCAGGAAGACGCCGAGGTCTTCGCCGAGGAAACAGTGCGCGGCCATGCGCATGACGAGCGGCCCGAGCCGGAATGTTATGTCGAAGGTGCCCTCGTCGCCGACGGTGGCCAGGAACGCCCGGGTGTCGTCGGCCATTAACGCGATCTGCCGCTCCCGGTGTGCGCCCGTGAATTGGGCTTCGAGCACGGCGCGCTGGCGGGCGTACTCGTCGGGTTCGCCGAAGAAGTAGAAGTCCTCGTCGAACATCTTGTTGAAGAACGGGTATGCGCTGCGAATTGAAAGCAGGTCCTCCGGGGCGTCGAAGAAGAACCGGTGATGCTCGGGTCCGATGAGGAAGACGCCGGCGCGATTGCCCAGACGCAGCGCGAAGACGTTGCCGTGCTCTCGATGACCCCGCTCGACCAACCCGATCGGGTCCCGGAGGAACTCCGGAATGTGCCCGACGCCCGGCCGCGCCCCATTCACCACGGGCGGCGTCGAATTGACCATGGTCTCAGCATGCCGGCGGCCGGCATGCTGTTGCAGGCTCCGAAACGCGGCCGGTGGTGCGACACAGAGCGGTCGCGTACGCCGGCGGAGAAGGAGGGCTACCCATGGTCGAGCCCCGAAGCAGGCGGGTCGCCTGAGTTGAACGCCGACAACAAGCCGCGGGATCGGGTCCTGGTTGTTGACGACGACCACGTCAACCGGACCCTGCTCACCCATCTGCTCAGCAAGCAGGGTCATGAGGTCCTGGCGGTGAACGGGGGGCCGGAGGCGCTCGACGTGCTGGCCAACCAATCGATCGACATCGTGCTGCTGGACGTGCGCATGCCCGGCATGGACGGCTACGAGGTGTGCCGGCGCATCCGGGCCGACTCGACGACGGCCATGCTCCCGGTCGTGATGGTCACCGCCGAGGGACCCGACCAAAAGCTGGCTGCGCTCGACGCGGGCGCCGACGATTTCGTCCCAAAGCCGCTCGACCACGCGGAGCTGTGCGCCCGGGTCCGATCCCTGCTGCGCATCAAGCGTTATCACGACACGGTGGCCGCCCAATCCGCGGAACTCGCCACGCAAGCGGCCGAGCTCGCCGAGTGGAACGCCTCGCTGGAGCGCCGGGTCGCCGAACAGGTGGCGGAGCTCGAGGGTCTTTCCCGACTGCGCCGCTTCCTCTCCGCCCCGGTCGCCGACCTGGTGGTCGGCTCGGGCGGGGAGCGGCTGCTCGACGCCCACCGCGGTTACATCGCCGCCGTCTTCGCAGACCTTCGGGGCTTCACGGTCTTCTCCGAGACGTCCGAGCCGGAGGAGCTGATGAGGGTGCTGGGCGAGTTCCACGAGGCCGTTGGTGAGGTATTGCGCGGGGCCGGGGCCACCGTCGGCTTCCTGGCCGGAGACGGCGTCATGTTCTATTTCAACGATCCGTTGCCCGCGGCCGAGCCGGAGATCCGGGCGGTGGGCACCGCTGTCGCCATCCGGGAGGCCATGGAGGCTCCCGTGGCCCGGTGGCATCGACTGGGTCTCGACCTCGGTCTGGGTCTCGGCCTCGCCGCCGGGTACGCCACGCTCGGGATGGTCGGCTTCGAGGGCCGGTTCGATTACACCGCGATGGGCACAGTGGTCAACACCGCGGCCCGGCTGTGCGCGCAGGCACAGGCCGGCCAGGTTCTCGTCGATCCCTACGTGCTCGAAGCCGTCGGGGACCGGGTGGTCGTCGAACCGATGGGGGAGATCCTTCTCAAGGGTTTGCATCGGCCGCTGCCCGTCCACAACGTCGTCTCGGTGGCGGAGGGCGTCACCATCGACTGGACGACCGAGGAGACCGACGTCGGCGCCAGGCCCCGACGATGAGGTTCTCCCGGATCTGGCAAAAGCTGGTCGTGATCTGCGCGGCGTTCACGGTTCCGCTGGCGCTGACCACCTGGTTCCTGATCCGGGAGAAGCAGATCAACATCGACTTCGCCGCCCATGAAATCCACGGCGACCAGTACCTCCGACCGCTCAGCCGGCTCCTCGACGACGTTTCGACCCACCGTGCCCTGGTGCACGAGGCGCCCGGAGCCGAGACGGCGCCCGCGGCGGATCTCGCCCGGCGCATCGATGCCGAATTCGGCGACCTGCAGCGCATCGACGCCCGTCTGCGGAGGTCGCTGGCAACGAGGCCGTCCGACCTGTCGAGCACTCCGGTGCAGACGCCCGATGCGCTGGTGGGCCAATGGCGGGCGCTGCGCTCCAACCCCGACGCCGGAGCGGTCGACGCCGGCCACGACCAGCTGATAGTGGGCCTGCGGGGCCTGATCGCCCACGTCGGGGATACCTCGCAGCTCATCCTCGATCCCGACCTCGACACCTACTACACGATGGATGCCCTGCTCATCCGGGAGCCGGAAATTGTCGACCGCCTCCACCGACTGCGCGATCGGGTCCAGGCCGTCATCGCCGACCCCGCTCCCAACGATGCCGAGCGTCGCGCCATCGCCGGCGACGTGGCGGTGCTTGAGGTCCGCCGCGGCGAGATCGACGCCTCGATCAACACCGCGGTCGCCAACACCGGCAGGTTCAACCATGACGCGAAACTCGGCGGGTCCGTCCTGCCGCCCCTCGGGGCGGCCGAGGGGGCGCTGGCCGCCGTGCGGGACACCACGACCCGCGATGTGGTCAACGTCAATCCCCCGGCCGTCGCTCCGAGCGCCTACGCCGACACGGTGGACGCCGCACTGAGGTCCACCGGTTCGCTGTGGGGCGCCCTGTTCGAATCCGAGGACGTCATGCTGCGCACCCGGATGTCCGAGGACGTGGACCGACGACGGACGGCCCTGATCAGCGTGGCGGCGGTACTGGCGGTGATAGTCGCCCTCGCCCTGCTGATGGCCCGGCGGATCGCCCGAGACGTGGGCGCGGTGGCTGACGCCGCGTCCGGCCTCGCCGAGGGCGACCTGGTCCGTCGGGTCCGAGTCCGCAGTCGCGACGAGGTGGGTGCACTCGCCGATGCGTTCAACGTCATGGCCGAACGCCTCCAGGCGCTCTACGGCGGTATCGAGGGGACGGTCCGGCAGCGGACCCGTGAGCTGCAACGGCGCAACGAGTCGGTCAAGCTCCTCCAGGATGCGGCCGTCGCGGTGAACGAGTCGTCCGATCTCGACGACGCCACCGGCAAGATCCTCGACCTCGTCTGCGCGTACACCGGATGGCCGGTTGGCCACTCCTACCGAGTTGGACGCCTCGGCGGCGGCTCGGAAGCTGAGGCGTCCGAGCTATTCCCGACGAGCGTGTGGCACCTCGACGATCCCGAGCGCTTCGCCACCTTCAAGGCAATAACGGAGCGGACGAGCTTCGCGGTGGGTGTTGGGCTGCCCGGCCGTGTCCTGTCTGACGGCGAACCTGCCTGGATCGTGGACATCCACGACGACCCGAACTTCCCCCGGGCCAACCACCTCGTCGAACTTGGGCTGCGGGCGGGCATGGCCTTTCCCGTCCTGGTTGGTAAGGAGGTGGTTGGGGTCCTGGAATTCTTCTCACCCGAGGCGGCCGATCCCGACGAGGCCCTCCTGCAGCTGATGGCGAACGTGGGCACCCAACTCGGCCGGATGGATGACCGGGTTCGGGCCGAGCGGGCCCTGCGTGATGCCAAGGATTCGGCGGAATCGGCGAGTGCGGCCAAGAGTGCGTTCCTGGCGACGATGAGTCATGAGGTGCGTACGCCGATGAACGCGGTGATCGGGATGACCGGTCTGCTGCTGGACACCGAGCTGTCGCCGGAGCAGCGTCATTTCACCGAGATCATCCGGGAGAGCGGCGATTCTCTGCTGACGGTCATCAATGACATCCTGGATTTCTCGAAGATCGAGGCCGGGCGTCTGGAGTTGGAGCGCGCGCCGTTCAACGTGCGCGAGTGCCTGGAGTCGGCACTCGAGCTGGTCGCGGCCCGCGCCGCGGACAAGAACCTGGAACTGGGTTACCTGCTCGACCCGCAGGTCCCGCGGGCGATCGTGGGTGACGTCACCCGGGTGCGTCAGGTGCTGCTGAACCTGCTCAACAACGCGGTGAAGTTCACCGAGGCGGGCGAGATCGTGGTGTCGGTCAGTGCCGAGAACCTGCCGTCTGCGGGCAACGGGGGCGGGGTTCGGCTGGCCGTCGCGGTTCGTGACACCGGTATCGGGATCCCGGCGGAGCGGATGGAGTCCCTGTTCGAATCGTTCACCCAACTGGATGCCTCCACCACCCGACGCTACGGCGGGACGGGGTTGGGCCTGGCGATCAGCAAGCGTCTGGTCGAGCTGATGGGTGGTCAGATCTGGATGGAAAGCACGCCGGGTGTTGGTACCACGTCCCGGTTCAGCCTGGTCGCCGACGTCGCGGAAAGCCCAACTCCGGCCCATGAGGAGCACAGCCAACCGCAGTTGGCGGGCAAGCGGGTGCTGGTGGTCGACGACAACGCAACCAACCGTCAGATCCTGGTGCGGCAGGCGCAGTCGTGGGGCATGGTGGCCGAGGAGACCGAATCCCCGATCCAGGCGTTGGGCTGGATCGAGTCCGGTCGGCAGTTCGATGTGGCGATCCTGGACATTCAGATGGCCGAGATGGACGGCAGCGTGCTGGCGGCCGCCGTGCACGCCCACCACCCGGCTCTGCCGCTGGTGATGCTCACCTCGCTGGGGCGCCGCAGGGAGGACACCGAGGCCGCGGTGGCCTTCGCCGCATTCCTGACCAAGCCGATCAAGCCCTCGCAGCTCTACGACGTGCTCATCACCGTGTTCGCCGGGCGTCCTGAGCGCCTGCCGGCCAAGGCCGCGCCACCGGCGGCCGACCGGACGAGCGCGGAACAGCTCCCGTTGCGGATCCTCGTCGCCGAGGACAACACCGTCAATCAACAGCTGGCCCTGCTGCTGCTGGACAAGCTCGGCTACCGGGCGGATGTGGCCGGCAACGGCCTGGAGGTCCTGGACGCGCTGGATCGCCAAACCTACGACTTGGTCCTGATGGATATTCAGATGCCCGAGATGGATGGCCTGGAAGCCACCCGCGCACTGCGGGAACGCTGGCCCGATCCGGCTGCGCGGCCCCGGATCGTGGCGATGACGGCCAACGCCATGCGGGGCGACCGCGAGGCCTACCTGGCCGCCGGCATGGACGACTACGTCGCCAAGCCGATCCACCGCGAAGAACTCGCCGCCGTCCTGGCCCGCTGCGCACCCCATACGGCCGCCGCCACGAACGCGCCGACCGCCCACGGCGGCACCGGCTCCGTCGAGGCCGACCGGGCCGAACCGGTGCTCGATCCCAGCGCCGTCGATGGGCTGCTGGCCGTGTTCGGCGAGGACGGTCCGCAAGTGGTCTCCGAGTTGGTCGACGCGTTTCTCACCGAGGCGCCCACACTGCTGGCCACGTTGCGGGCTGCCCTGGCCGCCGGTGACGTCGAAGAGGTGCACCGGGCCGCGCACACGCTGAAGTCCAACGCCGCCACCTTCGGCGCCACCGGCCTGTCCGCCCAGTGCCGACAGGTCGAGCAGGCCGCGGCCGCCGGTGACCTCGCCGCGGCCCTCGATCGCGCAGCCGGACTCGAAACCGGCTACGAGACCGTAAGGCCCGCACTACTGGCCGCGGTCGCGAAGCTGTCCATGGGAGCGGATTAACCGGTCGACCTGGAGGTTTGCAATGACCCGACGTGACATCGAGTTCAACGCCGAGGACGTCATCCTGCGCGGCTGGTTCTACCCAGCCGCAGGCGCATCGGGCGCCGCCCCGACCATCGTGCTGGCCCACGGGTTCTCGGCGGTCAAGGAGATGTACCTGGACCGGTACGCGGAGGTCTTCGCCGCCAACGGGCTCAACGCACTGGTCTTCGACAACCGCAACTTCGGCGACAGCGACGGCACCCCGCGTCAGGAGATCGACCCCTGGGCACAGGTCCGCGACTACCGCAGCGCGATCACCTACGCCATCACCCTGCCGGAGACCGACCGAAACCGGATCGGCATCTGGGGCAGCAGCTACTCCGGCGGACACGTCCTGGTGGTCGCGGCCATCGACCGGCGGGTCAAGGCCGTGGTCGCCCAGGTCCCCATGGTCAGCGGTTACGACAACGTGCGGGCGCTGGTCCGGGCCGACTTCATCGACGTGTTCCGCGAGCAGTTCGACGCGGATCGCATGGCCCGATTCCAGGGCGCCGCGCCGGCCATGGTCCCGGTGGTCGCCGAGGACCCGATGGCCCCGGCGGCGCTGCCAACCCCGGACTCGTGGCAGTGGTTCACCGAGACGGCCGCCCTGCGGGCGCCGAACTGGAAGAACGAGGTGACCCTGCGCACCGTCGAGGCGCTCGGCGAATACAACCCAATCGACTACATCGAACAGATCAGTCCGACCCCACTGCTGGTGCTGCCGGCCGCCAACGACGTGCTGACGCCGACCGCGCTGGCCATCGGCGCATACCAGAAGGCCCGTGAGCCGAAAAAACTCCAACTGCTGCCCGGCGGTCACTTCGACGCCTACGTCAAGGGCTTCGAGGCGTCCAGCCAACCCGCCGTGGATTGGTTCCGCACCCACCTGGCCCCGTGAAAGCGACCCGGCGAGGGGAAGGGGTGCAACGGTGCTCGGCTTCAAGATCGTGAAGCAATACGAGAGCGGCATCGTGTTCCGCCTGGGCAAACTGCGCGGCGGCGTCCGAACGCCGGGGCTCACCTGGGTCAACCCCATCATCGACCGGTTGCACAAGGTGAGTCTGCAGATCACGGTGACTCCGGTGCCCGGACAGGAGGCGATCACCAAGGACAACGTGACACTGGTGGTGGACGCCGTCGTCTACTACCGGGTGGTGGACCCGGCGAAGGCCATCATCAACGTCGCCGATTACCACAAGGCGGTCATTCAGGTGGCGCAGACGTCGTTGCGCTCGGTGATAGGTCGTAGCGAACTGGACCACCTGCTCTCGGAACGCGATCAGGTGAACGCGGAGCTGAAGCGGATGATCGACGAACCGACCGAGGGCCCGTGGGGGGTGCGAGTCGACCGGGTCGAGGTCAAGGACATCGCGCTGCCCGAGTCGATGAAACGGTCGATGTCGCGACAGGCCGAGGCCGAACGGGAACGGCGGGCTCGGATCATCGCCGCGGACGGGGAATTCCAGGCGGCGAAGAAGCTCTCCGAGGCCGCGGCGCTGATGTCCGGCACTCCGGCGGCCCTGCAGCTTCGCTTGCTGCAGACGGTGGTCGAAGTGGCGGCTGAGAAGAACAGCACCCTGGTCATGCCGGTTCCGGTGGAGCTGCTTCGGTTCTTCGAGCCGCGGGCGGTCGGAGACGGGCCGGACACCTGATTTCTCATCATTTTCTCAACGGTCCCATCAGTAAGAGCGGCCCGGTTCCGGGTACGTAACTAAGGACGCCGCGAATCAGCGTCATCTGCCGGCGGCCCGGCCGGCGCTTTGACCATGGATAGATCTGACGAATAGTCAATGAACGCTGATGACCTGATGGCTGATCGAGGTCGTCGAGCCCGTCCGCTCTCGGCGCCCGCCTCCCGGGCGGTCTTCGCCGCCCTGATGGCGACCGTTCTTGGTGCGGGTGGCGGCACCGCCGCGGCGGTGACCGCCGCGGGCCAACCATCTTCAGACCAACCTGGTCCGATCGCCGACGGCGGCAGCTACACCCCGTCGATGAGCGCCGACGGCCACCGAGTCGCGTTCGCATCCCAGGCCAAAAATCTGGTGCCCGGCGGCACCGGCACCGCTCAGGGCGTCTTCGTTGCGGACACCTCGACGGGCGTGCTCAGGCGGATCGACGTCACGGACGGCGGGCAGCCGGCCAACGCCGACAGCGCGGACCCGTCAATCAGCTCCGACGGCCGTTGGGTGGTCTTCGACTCCTTCGCCACCAACCTGATTCCCGGCTCGGACCACCGCAACGGGGAGGTCTACGAACACGACCTGCTCACGGGTACGACCGTGCGGGTTTCCGACGCGGCCGGTGGCCGTGCGGCCGACGGGCAGAGCGGCTTGGCCTCGGTCAGTGCCGACGGCCGCTACGTCGCATTCATGTCCACCGCGGCTGATCTCTCAGCCGGCAACCCGACCCACGTGAGCCAGATCTATGTCTGGGACCGGCAGACTCGGAACACCGAACTGGTCAGCGAGTCGCTGTTGGGTCGCCCGGGGGACGAGGACAGCGGGAATGCAGTAATCAGCGCCGACGGGCGGTTCGTCGCGTTCGACTCCACCGCCGACAACCTGACCGACGAGGAAAGCAGCAACACCAGCCAGATCTATGTCCGCGACCGACGGCTGCACACCACCACGCTCATTTCGCGCAGCAACAAGGGACAGATCGGCAACGACACCAGCACCCGCCCGTCGATCAGCGCCGATGGCCGCAAAGTCGCCTTCGACTCCCGAGCCACCACCCTGTCCGACCGAAGCCCCCGCACCGGGACCGGACACGACCCGTCCAGCCGGTCCACCCCGCCGCCGTCCGCCGCCGAGCCTGCGGTCACCTTCCAGGTGTACCTCCATGACCTGGACACCGGCACAACCACCATGCTCAGCCGGTCCAGTGTCGGCACCAACAGTGGGCCCGACAGTGGCAAGGACAGCTACAACGCCAAGATCAGCCCGGACGGCCGGGCCGTGGCCTTCACGTCCCGCGACCACGCCCTGGCCCCGCGCGGGCGCGCCGGACAGACCGACGTCTACCTGCGCGACCTCGCCCGCGCAACCACCACCCGGATCAGCACCGACCCCTCGGGTGCCGCGGCGATCGGCTCCAGTCTCTCCCCGACCCTCGACGCCCACGCGGACAAGATCGCCTTCGTCTCAGTGGCCGCCCTCCGCGGTTCGGCAAACCCCGACGGTGACGTCTACCAACGCGACTGGGGCACGGGACAAACCACCCGCCTCAGCCGGCCGGCCCGGGCAATCGGCCAGCGCGGGGAGGCGTAGCACCGCACGCGCGCAGGGTTGGAAACGGCGCCGCCGCCAAACTTGGCGCGCCCCAGCCCGTCAATCGCGATCTTCGTCGCCGCCGCTTGCGCGCCCGCGCTCGGTATTGCGCCGGCGGTCCCGCAGCCACGCCCCGGCCCCCAGGTAGGTCAGGCCGATGATCGCGAACACACACATGAGGATGAGCACGACCTTCACCGGGCGACACTAAACCCAACGGGTCGCCGGTGCCGCTCGCGTCCTATTTCGTTCGCACGATGCGCGCATCAGCAACGTTGATCGGGCGCTCATGTGTCGAGGTCGACCCGGATCGTGAGCAGGTCGGTCCCGATCGTCTTGACCGCGGCGCTGTTGAGCCGGGGGAGGGAGCCCAGCCGGGCGCGGGCGTCGTCGTTGGGGAGCAGGTGCGCGGTGCCCGTGTGCCACCGACCCCGGATCCTGACCCGCACGATCGGGTTGGCCTCGATGTTCTTCACATACTGCGAGTTGGTGCCGAACTCCGACACCAGCCAGAACGCCTCGCCGACCTTGCGCCCGCCGATCGGGGTGCGGCGCGGCATCCCCGAACTGCGCCCGGTGGTCTCCAGCAGGGTCTGGAGCGGGACGTTGCGCATCAACGGATTGGCGAAGTACTTCTGCACGTTGTTGATGACCCGTTGGCGGCGGCTGACGGCCATGGCGTTCCTCCGGTCGCGAGGCTTCAGGATGGCCGTCGGACGCTCCGTAGATCAAGCGGGTTGGGTGCCGCGACCACCGCGGAGGCAGATCGCGGAGCGGGCGCGGGCGTTGGGGCCGAGCGGAGTGACCCGTCAGAACGTGTGGTGCACTGCCTCGACGTTGTGCCCGTCCGGGTCACGCAGGAAGACCGCGTAGTAGCCGGGGTGATATTCCGGCCAGACCCGAGGGGCGTGCAGGACCTCCGCACCGCGCACGACGGCGGTGGAGTGCACCGCGTCCACCGCCGCCCGGTCCGGGGCGACCAGCGCC
>Ga0157362_1000132_pt1 | contig 22236 bp, 16 predicted proteins | sample AttlaeALBM3_FD_111480 | JGI IMG/M metagenome (GOLD analysis project Ga0157362, IMG submission 111480) | Fungus gardens microbial communities from leaf cutter ant in Ribeirão Preto, State of São Paulo, Brazil - Atta laevigata ALBM3 | ecosystem: Host-associated > Fungi > Mycelium > Unclassified ... | reverse complement strand
TGGGGCGCGGACCTGTTGGTCACCCATCACCCGTTGTTCCTCCGAGCGGTGCACGGGGTGGCCGCGACGAGCCCGAAGGGTCGCGTCGTGCATCGGTTGATCTCCGGCGGCTGCGGACTGCTGGTGGCACACACCAACGCCGATGCCGCGACCGACGGGGTCTCCGACGCGCTCGCGACCGCACTCGGCCTGCCTGCCGGGGTGCCGATCGACCCGGTGGGTGAATCCGCGCTGGACAAAATGGTCACCTTCGTGCCCCACGCCGCGGTGGACGCCGTGCTGGACGCCCTGGCCGCCGCCGGTGCCGGCGCCATCGGCGCCTATGACCGGTGCGCGTTCACCGCGCCCGGCACGGGCACGTTCCGGCCGTTGGCCGGTGCGACGCCGTTCATCGGCTCGGTGGGCTCGATTGAGACTGTCGGCGAGACCCGGCTGGAGATGGTCGTGCCGCGCACCCGCCGGGCAGCGGTCATCGCCGCCCTGCGCGCGGCCCACCCCTACGAGGAGCCCGCCTTCGACGTGTTCGAGCTGGCCGAGCTGCCGGGCCGGTGCGGGACCGGCCGAATTTGCGAGTTGGCGCGGGGCGAGACCCTGGCGATGTTCGTCGAACGGGCGCGGCGGGGGCTCCCGGCCACCGCCGCGGGCATCCGAATGGCCGGCGACCCGCAGCGACCAGTCCGCCGGGTAGCCGTGTGCGGCGGGGCGGGCGACTCACTGTTGGGGGCGGTCGCGGCGGCCGGGGTGGATGTCTATTTGACTGCCGATCTACGGCACCATCCGGCCTCCGAGGCGCTCGAGGGGGGTGGGCCGGCGCTGGTTGACGTGGCGCACTGGGCCAGCGAATGGCCATGGTTGGCTGTTGCGGCCGACGCGTTGCGCGTCGGGTTGACCGAGCGTGTCGGTGCCGGCGCGGCTACGGTGGAGACGCGGGTCTCGACCTTGGTGACCGACCCCTGGACCGAGTGTTGATCCGCCCCGCCGAGGAGGAACGCTGAACGTCGCGCTCGCCGATCAGTTGCGCCTGTTGGACCTGGCCGAGCTGGATCAGCGCCTGGACCGGCTGGCCCGCCGCCGGGCGTCGCTGCCGGAGCTGGCGCAGCTGGACGACCTGACTGCCCGTCAGGCGAAAGTGGCCGACCTGTTGATCGCCGCCCGCGCCGAGGAGTCCGACATAGGTCGGGAGCAGGTCAAGGCCGAGGCCGACGTCGAGGCGGTCCGCCGGCGCTCGGAGCGGGATCGGCAGCGCCTCGATGCGGGTGCCGTCTCCTCGCCCCGTGAGCTGGAGAACCTGCAGTCGGAGATCGCCAGTCTGGCGCGGCGGCAGGCCGACCTGGAGGACGCGGTGCTCGAGATCATGGAGCGTCGCGAGGCCGCGGCCGCACGGGCCCTGGAACTAGCCGCCGAGGCCGAGACGATCGCGGCGGACCTCGGGCGAGTGGGTGCGGACCGGGACGCCGCCTTCGCCGAGATCGATGCCGAGGCGGGCACGATCAGTGGAGAGCGAACCGCGTTGTCCGGTGTGTTGCCCGCCGAGCTGGTGGAACTTTACGAGAAGATCCGTGCCGCGGCAGGGGGCATCGGGGCCGCCGCGCTGCGGAAGGGGCGATGCGAGGGTTGCCGGGTCGAGTTGTCCACCGCGGATCTGGCGGCGATCAAGGCTGCGCCGCCGGACGCGGTCGTGCGCTGCGAGGAGTGCCGCCGCATTCTCGTCCGAGTGGCCGATTCGGGTCTGTGAACGCGGTGGGTGCGATCGGTCGACGGTTGGTGGTCGAGGCCGACGGGGCGGCGCGCGGAAATCCCGGCCCGGCCTCCTACGGTGTGGTCGTTCGCGACGCCGACACCGGGGAGGTGTTGGCCGAGCGCGCCCAGGTGCTCGGGCACGCCACGAATAACGTGGCCGAGTACTCCGGACTCATCGCCGCGCTCGAGGCGGCGTTCGCGCTGGACCCGGGGGCGCAGGTCGAGGTGCGGATGGATTCACGCCTGGTCATCGAGCAGATGGCCGGCCGGTGGGCGATCAAGCACGCGAACCTGAAGCCGCTTGCGCTTCGGGCCCGCGCGTTGATCCCGGCCTCCGATCGGGTCAGTTGGACCTGGGTGCCGCGGGAGGAGAACGGCTACGCCGATCGGCTGGCCAATGCCGTACTAGATGGTGAGGTCCCGCCCGTGTCGGTGGCGCCGCGGCTGGCCGTGGCGCCCCCCGAGCAGGCCGAGCTGGAAATCTCGACCGCCGGACCCGCCCCGAAGATCATCGGTTGGGCCGAGGATCTCGGCACGACCACGACCATGGTGCTGCTGCGGCACGGTGAAACCGAGCACACCGCACAGCGACGCTTCAGCGGCGGCTCGTCCGACCCGGCGCTGTCCTCCTTCGGCCTGCGCCAGGCACAACTGACGGCCGATCACCTGACTCGTCGGGGTGGAGTCGACGTGGTGGTCAGCTCTCCGTTGAAGCGGGCGGCGCAAACCGCAGCGGTGGCGGCCGAGAGGCTGGGTGTCGAGGTCGCCCTGATGGAGGAGTTGCGCGAATGCGACTTCGGCGTCTGGGACGGGTTGACGTTCGCGGAAGTTCGCTCGGGCTGGCCCGATGAGCTTGCGGCTTGGCTCGCCACCCCGGCGTTGTCGCCGCCCGGCGGCGAAAGCCTCAACGACGTGGCGAAACGGGTCGCCGTCGCTCGTGAGCGCATGCTGCGGGACTACGGCGGCCGGCGGGTGCTGGCGGTCGCGCACGTCACCCCGATCAAGCTCCTGATCCGCGCGGCTCTCGACGCCCCGATCCACCTGGTGCACCGGCTCCAGCTGGCACCCGCCTCGCTGTCGACCGTGTGCTGGTACGGCGACGGGAACAGCGCGTTGCATTCATTCAACGACACCGGGCACCTCGGCACGCTGGACCGGGGGGACGGGAAATGACCGAGTCCCTCGAGTCGATCTGGCTGAACTGGGCCCGCAAACTCGACGCGATGGCACGCATCGGGGCGACATTCGCCGAAAACCCCTACGAGGCAAGGCGTTACGCCGAGCTGGCGAGGATCTCCCGGGAGATGTTCGCCGAACTCGCGGCGCGTCCCGAGATCGAGCTGCCGGAGCTGTACCTGCCCTCCGAGGGCTATGTCACGCCGAAGGTCGATGTGCGCGCCGCCGTCTTCGACGAGGCCGGGCAGGTGCTGCTGGTCCGCGAGGTGGCCGACGGCTGCTGGTCGCTGCCGGGCGGTTGGGCCGACGTGGGTGACGCCCCCTCGGTCTCGGCGGCCCGCGAGGTGGAAGAGGAATCCGGCTACTCGACCCGGATCACCCACCTGGTGGGGGTCTTCGACGCGCATGACCCCACGACGCCGTTCAGCGCCTACAAGATCGTGTTCTCCGGCGAGCTGACCGGGGGCGAGGCGGGCGGGGACCACGAGACCGACGGCGTGGGCTTCTTCGCCGCCGACGCGCTGCCGCCGCTGTCGCACCGGCGGACGCCGGCGCGGGTGCTGGAGGCGGCCTTCGCCCACCACGCCAACCCCAGCCTGCCCGCGCTGTTCGAGTGAGCTGCGCATCCGGTGCAGTTCGACGTCGCCGATCGGCCGAGGTTTGGCCCCGCCGGGGAAGGGTTGGGAACAAGCATGACGACCATCACTCCGTTCCTGTGGTTCGACGGCAACGCCGAGGACGCGGCGCAGTTCTACACCTCGTTGTTCGACGACGGCCGCATCGAGGAGGTCCATCGGGCGCCCTCGGGCGGCACGCCGAGTAATGCGCCCGGGTCGGTGATGGTGGTGCTGTTCACGCTGGCCGGGCAACGGTTTGCCGCGCTCAACGGCGGCCCGCAGTTCCGCTTCTGCGAGGCGGTGTCGTTCCAGATCCAGGTGGCCGACCAGGCCGAGGTGGACCGGCTGTGGGCGGCCCTTACCGATGGCGGCGAACCCGGGCCGTGCGGCTGGTGCAAGGACCGTTTCGGCCTGTCCTGGCAGGTTACCCCGGTGCGGCTGCTTGAATTGGTGCAGGACCCGGACCCCGTACGAGCCCAGCGCGCGTTCACCGCGATGATGAGCATGAGCCGAATCGACCTGGCGGCTCTCGAGGCGGCCGTGGCCGACTGACGGCTCGTCAGGTCGCGGGCCCGATCGGGTCGATCGGCACTACGTCCACCGAGACCTCCATCGTGGCGTTGGTGCTCTCGGTGAAGATCACGCCGCGCAGCGGTGGCACGTCCTCGTAGTCGCGTCCCACGGCCACGGTCACGTAACTGTCGTCGATCAGCTTGCGGTTGGTCGGGTCCAGGTCCACCCAACCGAGGGCTGGGAGGAACGCGGAGGCCCAGGCGTGCGAGGCATCGGCACCCTGCAGCCGGGATCGGCCCGGCGGGGGTTGGGTCTCGATGTAGCCGCTGACGTAACGGGCGGGCAGGCCGGCGCAGCGGAGCAGCCCCACCGCCAGATGCGCGAAGTCCTGGCACACGCCCTCCCGGCGCGCCAGCACCTCGGTCAGAGGTGTGCCCACGGTGGTGGCGCCGGTCACGTAGGCGAACTCGTCGTGGATGCGTTCCACCAGCTCGGACAGGACTTCGCCGATGCTGCGGCCGGGCTTGAACACGGCCCCGGTGTAGGCGCGCAATTCCGGCGACGGGGCGACCAGTGGCGAGGGCAGCAGGAAGGCACGAGCCTCCAACAACTCCGGTCCGACCGGCTCGGCGGCCACCTGGTCGCGCAGTCGTTCCCAACCCAGCTCGGCCAACACCTCCCGATCGGGTATCGGCCGATTGACCGTCACCTCGCTGAGCGCGGTCACGGACAACTCGGTGTGCGGCGTTTGGACCTCGAAATAGGTCGACCTGTTGCCGAAGAAGTCGGTGTGATCGCGCTGCTCGGCCGGCGCCGGTTGCACCAGGACGGTGGCAGTTTCGCGGCGTTGTCCATCGCCGTGGCGGGGAATGAGGTGCGCCCGCCCGTAGCTGCCGGTGACCTCCTCGTCGCAGCGGTACCAGGTGCGGTGGCTCACGCGATACGGGCGCTGGGTGCCGTTGGCGGGCGGCGGGGTCGGCGCGTCGTTCACCGGCTCGCCCGATAGGTGGTTCCGGCCAGCGGACGCTGCGGGGCGGCATGGACGAAAAAGCCGCGATCGATGAGCGCGGCCAGTCGGGACAGCCCGTGCTGCAGGCGGCGCAGCAGGATGTTCAGCTCGGTTCGGGCGCCATCGGCGTCGGCTGCGGCCAGCCGTCCGGTGTCCGCTGCCCGGATGGCGTCCCGGGATTCGAGCAGCAGCTCGCGCAGCGGCGTAAGCCGCTCGGCCTCGGCCGGGACCCGGTCCAGCGACTCACCGATCCGGTCGAGCTGGTAGGCAATTGAACGGGGATTCTCCCGATCGGTCAGCAGCAGGTCCAGCGCGGTGTGCACACCGGCCCGGGTGGTGTAGCGGCGCCGGTAGGTGATGATGCTTTCCGCCGCGATCAGCACTGACTCCAGCACCAGGCTGTCGGTCGCCGGGTCGCGCTCGGTGCCGAGTGCGGCGGCCAACAGCGCATTGACCCCCAACGCCCGTTCGATGCGTCGACCGAGGTCCAGGAATCGCCAGCCCGCGTCCCGCACCAGGCTCTCGGCGATCAGCCCGGACAGCGCGAGCAGGCCCTCCAGCACTCGCGCGATGGCGGTCGCCGTGCGCATGTCCGGACCCCGCGGCCGCGCGTGCGGCGCCGTCGGGACGCCCAGCGCGGTCAGTTCGCGCTCGAGGCTGCCCAGCACCAGCCACGTGTCGGTGGACAACTGTTCCCGCACATCGCCGGCCAGTTCGGTCAGCCGGCGCACCGCGTGGGCCAGCGTGCCGGGACGGGTGTCGTCTAGGATCAGCGAGCTCAGCTCCGCCCCCGGTGCCGCGCACCGTTGGGGGCCGCCGGGTCCGAGGAACCCCGGCCAGGTCGTGGTGACCACGGTCAGCGTCCCGAGAAGTGCGGTCATTGTGGTCGGACCGGCCGGTTCCGCCGACAGCTGGAAGTCCCCCCAACGGTCAATCACCGCACGCAACAGGCGCGCGGTGTCCTCGGCACGGGCGGCGTATCGACCCAGCCAGAACATGTCCTCGGTGACCCGCGGGGGCACGGTCAACGGCAGCACCTGCGATGGCGTCGCCTCCCGGACCCAGGGTGCGACCGCCGGGGCGCCGCGGGTGTTGCGGATCCAGACGTCCTTCGACGTCGGCCCGTCCTGACGTTCCGTCAGTCCGCCCCGGACCTGTGCCAGCGCTCCGGTCATCACCGAGTAGCTACCGCCGGAGGCCACCGCAAACGTGCGCAGCGTCAGCTCCCGCGGCACCAGATCATCGCCGAGAATGCCGGGCGCGGTGCTGCACGCCAACGCCTCCTGACCCACCCAGGCCCAGGGTTCCCCGGTGATTCGGTCCCTCAGCTCGTCGAGCTGATGGGACGTCAGATCCCAACCGTTGCTGTCCGTTCGGCCCACCTCACGGGCGATCGGCTTGATGACAAGCCGATCGAGATGGGCGAGCACGTGGGACAGGCCGTCCCTCCGCCCGCACCACCAGGTCGGCGCCGAACGCAACCGCAACGGCTCACCCAGCAGCTCCGCACACAGGACGGGCAGGAACGGCAGCAATGCCGGGTTTTCCAGCACCCCGGCCCCGAGCGAGTTCACCACCGTGACCGCGCCGGCCCGGGCCGCCTCGATCAACCCCGGCACGCCCAGCTCCGAATCGGCGCGCAGTTCCAGCGGATCGCAGAACCAGCTGTCGACGCGGCGCAGGATCACGTCCACCCGTTCCAGCCGACCGAGGGCCCGCTGCCACACCCGGCCGTTGCTGACGACCAGGTCCTCGCCGCGCACCAGCGGGTGACCCAGCAGGGCGGACAGGAACGCTTGCTCATAGGCGGTCTCGCTGTAGGTGCCCGGGGTCAACAGCACCACGCGCGGGGCCTCGGCCGTGGGCGGTGCGACCTGTTCCAGGCCCAGACGCATCGCCTGGAAGAACGGCCCCAGCCGGTGAATCTCGGCCTTCTGGTGCAACGTCGGCAGCACCCGCGAGACCACGCGGCGGTTGGCCATCGCGTACCCGGCACCCGACGGTGCCTGAACCCGGTCAGTCAACACGCACCAGGCCCCCTCGGCCGTGCGGGCCAGATCGGCGGCTGCCAGGAACAACTGACGACCGCTCTCCGGTACTACCCGATCCCAGGCGCGCAGGAACCCGGGATGGGCGTGGACTATCTCGCCCGGCAACAGCCCCGTCGCGATGGTCCGGCGCTGGGAGTAGAGATCGGCGAGCAGCCGGTCATACAGTTGCGCCCGCTGCGCCAGGGCCAGCTCCAGACCGGCCCATTCAGCCTCGTCGACGAAGATCGGCAACGGGTCCAGGCCCCACGTCTGCTCCTCGGCGGCGCCCAGTGGCCGGTAGGTGACGCCGTCCTCGACCAGCAGCCGTTGCGCCTCCGCGGCCGCGCCTGCCAGCCCAACCGGGCCCATCGCCTCGGCGATCGCGGTCAGGTCACGCCATCCCCGCCGCACCCGACCGTGGAAACCGACCATCTCGTCCCAGCGGGACCGTTCGCCGCGGTTTGCGGTGCGTCGCGACGCGTACGCGTGAATCATCCCCGGCGCGCGGGTGGCGTCCTCGACCGGTGCGGGCACGGCCGAAGCCTGCCACGACGGCGCGCCTGCGGTCGCGGATGCCCTACTCTTGCCGATGGCGACGAGCCGGCCGGACGGTCGCGGTGACGGGTCTGCGGACCCGTCGTCGAGGAAAGTCCGGACTCCACAGGGCAGGGTGGTGGGTAACACCCACCCGGGGTGACCCGCGGGAAAGTGCCACAGAAAACAGACCGCCCGCCCGCCTCGGCGGAGCGGGTAAGGGTGAAACGGCGGTGTAAGAGACCACCAGCGTCCGGGGTGACCCGGACGGCTCGGCAAACCCCACCCGGAGCAAGGCCAAGATCGGCGGGCTTCGGTCCGTCGTGCGCAGGCGTTCGAGGGCGGCCCGCCCGAGCCTGCGGGTGGGCCGCACCGAGGTCGACGGTGACGTCGGCCCCAGATGGATGGCCGTCGGCCGGGCGCGAGCCCGGCGCACAGAATCCGGCTTACAGGCCGGCTCGTCGTCAATAGCCCGCTGACCTGGGCTTTTGTCCTCCCGGGGGGTGTTCAGTCCGCAGTTGGTCCGCAAAATTTTCAAAACAGTGTCGACCGCGTCGCGGGTCCGGTCGGCGGAGTCGGGCCACAGGTGCGAGTAGGTGTCGAGCGTCTCGGCGGCCGTGGCGTGCCCGAGGCGGGCTTGGACGGTAACCCGCACCGAACTACTCGCCCGGGTCTGGGGCCGCGACACCGCCACTGACACCCGCACCATCGACTTTGGGGGTGATCAGCCGGCACAGGGTGCGTGTGGTGATGTGGATTGTGTCGGTGGTGGGTGTTAGAGGGCGTCGCGCCCGTATTCGCTGGTGCAGACACGGGCGAGTAGATCGGCGGGGCTGTACCAGAGGATCCCGTAGTCCGGGTCGGTGGTGGAGAGGATCTTGTCGATGATGTGGAGCAGGTCGGGTGCCTCATCGTCGGCGACGATCAGGTCGATCCTCAGGCTGGGTGTCCTGTCGCTGGTGTATTCGCGGCCGCGGTAGAACTGGACGGGACCGACCCGGCTAACCTGGTCGACCTGGGCGACGATCATCCCGCGCACCCCGAACAGGGCGAGCGCTTCCTTGATCGCCTCGAAAGTTCTCGGTTGGGTCACCACGGTGATGAGCTTCACCGGCGCGCCCCCTTCGCTGCACCCCGATACGCGGGCCCGCTACTGGCTCGATCCATGCGCGGGCCCGCGTATGGCTTTAGTCGGCGTCGGCGCGGAAGACCGCGTCCACCGGCCTGGGCACCCCCTCGCGCGCCAGTCCATCGCTGGTCGCACCGACGCGGGCGGAGACCAGGGTCTCGTCGGGGTAGGCCTCTTCGTTGTGGGCGGCCAAGTCGCCGATCTCCAGAGCCTCGTCGGGCATGCGTAGCCTCATGAACAGTCCGAGGAACTTGAGCAGCAAGAAGGTGACCAGCGCGTCCCACACGATGACGGTCCCCGCGGCGCCGGCCTGGACCCAGAGTTGTTTGGGGTGGCCGTAGAACAGCCCGGCGGAGCTGACCGGCGAGCCGTCCTGGTTGATGTACTGCACGATTTTGGGATCAGCGAGTAATCCGACGAGCAGGCCGCCGGTCAGCCCGGCGATCCCGTGGGTGTGGACCACGCCCAGGGCGTCGTCGACCTTCTTGAACAGCCGGGTGCGGGCCAGATGGTTCCAGGACAGCCAGACGATCGCGGAGGTGATCAGCCCGATCAGCACCGCGCCGTAGGAATTGACGAAACCGGCCGCCGGGGTGATCCCGACCAGGCCGCAGATCATGCCGTTGATCGCGCCCAGGAAAGTGGGTTTGCGTTGCGGGCTGGCGACCATGTCCAGCACCAGCCAGGTCAGCAGCGCCATCGCGGTGGCCAGGTTGGTGTTGATCACCGCCATGGAGGCGTTCGCGCCGGCGAAGTACGGGTCACCGCCATTGAATCCGTTCCAACCCAGCCACAGGATGCCGGCACCCACCGCCGCCATCGGCAGGTTGTTGGGCACCGCGTGGGCCCGATCACGGGCCAACCGGGGCCCGATCACGGCCGCTGCGACGAAACCGGACGTGCCGGCCGCGAGGTGGATGACGTAGCCGCCGCTGTAGTCCAGCGCGCCGCGTGGGGCCATCGCCCACCACCCGCCGCCCCAGAGCAGGAACGCGTTGACCGAGTAGGCGAAGGTGGACCACAACGGTACGAAGATCAGCCAAACCTTGAAGTTGATGCGCCCGACGACGCTGCCCAGAAACAGCAGCGGGGTGATCGCGGCGAACACGAACTGGAAGTAGGCCAGGGTGGTCGTCGAGAAGCGGAAGTCCGGCATTCCGCCATTCAGCAGCGGGATATGCGCCTGGCCCTGGGTCCAAACCCCCAGCAGCGATTTCGGGACACCGACGGCAGCGCCCAGAATCCCCGGACCCAAATGCGCGGGCCGACCGAAGCCCATTTCAAAGCCCCAGAACACCCACACCAGCAGCACCAGCGAGAAACCCGTGAACGCCATCAACATCGTGTTGACCGCCCACTTCTTCTGCACGATCCCGCCGTAGAGCACAGCGAGACCGGGAAGGCTCATCAACCCGACCAGCGTCGCCGCCGTCAACTGCCAGCCGTTGTCCCCCGCGTTCAGCCAAGGCGGATACGGATTCATGCGCGGTCACCTCCACGACCGGACCGCACCTGGGTTGCTCAGCCACTGTGGGGGCGTCGCCGCGCGGACCTGTGACGAATCTGTGATTACCTCACCGCAACCGACAGCAGTGTTCGAGCGTCGAGTTACCGTTGTGTTACGGCACGCAAAAAACTGCTAACAGTGGTTGTCTGGACGTGGTTGTTGAGGTGAATTACCGACTGTTGGTCCGGTCGGCGGCGCCTCGGGCTCGGTGAGGCGTTCCTCGAATGGCGCTACGCGCGGGTGTGGTGTCGTGGCCGGCAAGGTGGGGTGCGTACGTGGGGACCAGCACACCGGGGTCATGGCCTCCGGCCGACGGCGCGCAGACCAAACCCGCCCCCAGCCGACGACGGCGGATAGCGAGGACAGGTGTGTGGATCGGCCTGACGACCGCCGCTGCTATCGGGGTGTGGGTGGCGGCGTATCGCGATGACAGCACCTCCGGTCAAGGCTGCGTCACCGTCAGCGTGGCCAGTTCCACCGGTGGCGCCAGGGTGCACGAATGCGGCGACGCAGCGCGCGCTCTATGCCGTTCCGCCTATGCCAACAATGACCGATTCGCGCTGCTCACCCGACGCCAATGCCAGCTAGCCGGCCTCGCGGACCGAAGGTGAGGCCACGGTCGGCCACCCGACCACCCGGGCCATCTTCCAGTCGAGTTGATCGTGCTTGATCGGAACGCACGGACGCGTGGCCCGCCCGCCGATCTGGACGCGCTGGGTTGCGCAGAGCGATGGGGCGCTGCCAGGGGATCTCGGGGAAGGCATCCCGGGTCGCCTGCTCGAGTTGGGCGGCCGCCTCGCCGAGCACGGTGAAGTTCCACAGCAGCGCGTCGCGTCGGGTCCGGTCCGCCATGAGTGCGGTCAGGTCGAGGTCGTCGACGAGTTCCTGCGCACGTGTCGCGGAGTCGATCATCTCTGCGATCAGCAGCAGGTCACGCCGCATACAGCAGTCGTGCCTCGGACAGGACACGGTCCCGCAGGCGCTGATTGAGCCCGGCGCGCGACACCAGGTCCACCGGGCGCCCGAACACCTGGGCCAGCTCGGCCGTCAACTGCTCGATGTCCCAGCCGAGCCGGCTGCCGGCGGCCAGTTCGTAGAGCAGGTCCACGTCGCTGTCGTTGCTGGGCCGGCCCGAGGCCGCGGAGCCGAACACGTCCAGGCGCACGACCCCGTAGCGACGGCAGATCGTTGCGAGCTGCTCCATGTCCACCGCATCCGGCCCACGTTGCCGAGCGTACGCCGGGGCACGGGCTTCTTCGCTGAGCGAACCCCTGGCGCCGAGCCGTCCCGCATGTTGGGATACCCATCCCAATTCTGATGTTGAGGCAGAGAGTTTTAGTCCGCATTTAGTCCGCAAAAAATCTGAAAGACGACTGAGAACGCTGACAGACCATCAGCAACAACCGAAGCATCTCCGCAGGTCAGGGGCCATATCGGAGGAAAAGTCGCAGCTCACGGACCACGCGGCACAGTATCCGGCTTACAGGCCGGCTCGTCGCTCTAGGCCCGCTGACCTGTTCAGCACGGTGGATGTGGACGGATAAGGCCCGGCTTCGCGCTCGGTCTGATGCTCGACCTCTGACCCTCCCAGCCAGCCGCGACGTCGGCTGAGGCCGGGTTGCGTCTCAGCCGATGAGCTTGATCTTCACGTAGCCGTCGGTCTGGTCCTTCACGGTCGTCGGGATGGCCATCGTTCCCTCGCCGCGCGCGTTGCTGTACCGGCCGGTGCCGCCAAGCACGCTGAACGCGAACGGCTTGCCGTCGAACAGGACCGCCGGGTCGCCGAAGATTTCGGTGTGCAACTGCCCGCCGGGGAGCACGTAGTCGGCGTTGCAGGACCAATCCGCGGGAAGCCCGTGCCCGGCTTCGAGGATCGTGCAGCTGCCGCCGAAGCGGCCGATCTTCTCGCCGCCCTTCTTGTCGTAGGTCAGGCCGTGGAAGGCGAACAGGTCGCCCTGGTCGCCCTTGGTGTTGAGGTCGAGCTGGACCTGCTTGCTGTCCTGGATGAAGAAGCTCAGCTTGTTCCCGCCGACGGCATGGGCACGGCCGGTTTGCGCGAGCGACCAGGCGGCGGCTGCCGTGATGACGACGGCGGCGCCAACAGCGACAGAACGGTGTGCGCGCATGACGAATCTCCCTCAGTACGGATGGGGGGTGGAGCAGGGGATAAGTGGGGTCACCCGCGGCGAATGGCGAGCGCCGCCAGTTCGGTGCGGTTGGAGACGCCGAGCTTGGTCAGCGCGTTGCTGACGTGAGTCTTGACGGTCTCCCTGGAGACGCAGAGCTTGGTGGCGATCTCGGGATTGCCCAGACCTTGGGCGACCAGGCCGACGACGTCGAGTTCGGTGGGGGTAAGGCTCTCCCAACCCGACGCCGGGCGGCGCCGCGCGCCGCGGCGGCGGGACGCGTAGGCAACCAGGTCGGGCAGGCTCATCCGCGCGCCGTCCGCCCGCGCGGCGTCGATGGCGTCCAGCTCCCCGGCGGCCGTCAACCTCGTGTCGAGCTCGGCGGCGTGGGCCGCCTCGGCGACCGAGCGGGGGAAGTCGAGCGCTTCGCGGGCTGTTGTTGCGCCGGCCAGCAGGCGCGCCGCCTCGACGGTCGCGCCGAGCTGGACGGACAGCGTGGCCAGCAGTTCGAAGGCTTCGACGAGCTGCAGGTTCAGGCCGGCCGCGGTCGACGCGGCGAGCGAGCGATGCACGGCCTCCTCGGCCGCGACCGGGTTGCCACGGGCCAGTTCCAGTCGCGCGAAGGCCAACTCCACGGGGCCGCGCGCGAGTTCCGCGCGTGGGCTGGCGGTGAGCGCGGCCATCGCCGCTTGGGCCGCCTTGGCGGCAGCGTCGAGGTCGTCCTCGGCGAGCAGGTGCACGACCGCGGCGGCCTTCGCCCACGCCGCGCCCCACTTGAAGCCGACGCCGGCCATCCACGGCTCGGCCTCGTCGACAGCCGCCCGCCAGTCCGCGCAACCGGGCGAGCGCGCCTCGATCACCGCGAGCGCCCACGAGCCCAGGGCAATCGCGAAGCCCTCCTGCATGGCCCGGGCCCCGGCGACGACCTCGCGCAACCGGCCGGGAGCGGCGCTGTCGCCGGTGAGCGCGTCGGCGAACTCCCGACCGACGGCGCCGAACGGGAACAGCACATCCCCGCTCTCTCCCGCCACCTGAAGAGCTGAGTCGAGCACGTCGCGGGTGCCGTGCAGATCACCCGTGATGATGGGCAGTGTGGCTCCGAACATCCCGGAGCGGCCCAGGCCGAGCAGACTGTTGGATGAGCGCGCCCAGTCGAGCGCCTCGTCGAGGACCGCGCGGGACTCCGCCGTCCGGCCCTCGCTGAAGGCGGTGAAGCCGAGCCCCCACAACGCGTCCAGCACGTAGTACGCGGCGCGCGGGTGGTCGACCGAGCGCAGCAGCTCGGCGCCGGCCCGACCCACTTCCTCCGCGCCGTCCTCGTCCCGGAAGAACCGCATCCAGCCGGCCAGGTCCAGGACCCAGCCGCGGGCCATCGGGTCTTCGGCCTCGTCGAGGATCGCCATCCCCCTCGCGGTGTAGTCCGACAGCGCCGTCAGGTTGCCCAGCAGGCAGCCGTACTCCGCCGCGGCCGACAGGCCCAACATGCGCCGCTCGGGCGCCAGTCCGGGCAGCTTCAGGATCCGGGCCAGCCGGTCCTCTGCCTCGGCCAGCCAGGTCTGCCAGAACAGGTCGGTGGGCAGCACCAAGTCGAGCGCGAGGTCGGCGTCCCCGACCGCGATCGCGTGCTCGGCCGCCGTGCGCAGGTTGTCCAGGTCCAGGGCAAGCCGGCTGCGCGCCGCCACGATCGCGTTGCCGTACAACTCCGTCTCGGCGGCCTCGGCGATGCCGCGGTAGTGCTCGGCGTGCCGAGTGCGGACCGCGCCCGCCTCCCCGGTCGCGAGCAGCCGGTTCTCGGCGAACTGACGGATAGTCTCCAAAAGGCGGTAGCGGCCGTTCTCGCCCTGCTGCACCAGCGATCGGTCGACCAGCGCGGCGAGCAGGTCCAGCACCATCCAGGCGTCGTCCGGGGAGGACGCGCCCACGGCCTCCGCGGCGTCGAGGTCGAAGTCACCGGCGAACACCGACAGACGCAACAGCAGGGCTTGTTCGTCGGGGGTCAGCAGGTCGTAGCTCCACGCGATCGATGCCTCCAGCGCGCGGTGACGGGGCAACGCGCCGCGGGTGCCACCGGTCAGCAACCCGAATTGTTTCACCAGCCGGTCAGCGATCTGACGCGGCGTCAGGGCGCGACAGCGTGCGGCGGCCAGCTCGATCGCCAACGGGATCCCGTCGACGCGCAGGCAGATGGCGACCATTGCCGCGAGTTCCTCGGCGCCCACCCGCATGGTGGGTCGGGCCAGCGCGGCGCGGGCAGCGAACAACGTCACCGATTCGCAGCCGGCGTCGTCCGGTCCGACCGGCAGACCCAGCGACGGAACGCGGTAGGTGGTCTCGCCGGCGATGCCGAGCGGTTCCCGACTGGTGACCAGCACCCGCACCCCGGGGCAGCTGCGCAGCAGCGCTTCGACGAGCGCGGCGCTGCCGTCGAGCAGATGCTCGCAGTTGTCCAACAGCACCAGCACGACGGCGTCCGCGAGCCGTTCGGTCATTACGTCGATCATCGGCCGGCCGGGCACCTCCGCGATGCCGGCTGCCGAGGCCAGGGTCCGGGCCACCAGGTCCGGGTCGGCCAACGGGGCCAGATCGGCGAACCAGACCCCGTCGGTGAACTGGTCGGCCAGCTCCGCGGCCAGCTGCACGGCCAACCGTGTCTTCCCGCACCCGCCCGCGCCGAGCAGGGTGAGCAGACGGCGATCGGCGAGCAACAGTCCCGCCTCGGCCAGCTCGCCGGCCCGCCCGACGAAGCTGGTGAGCTGCACCGGGAGGTTGGTGATCGCCCGGTCCAGGGAGCGCAGCGGCGGGAACTGCGCCGGCAGGTCGGGCCCGCACAGCTGCGCCACGCGCTCGGGTTGGCTGAGGTCACGCAGGTGATGGACGCCGAGGTCGCGCAGGAACGTGCCCGCCGGCAGGGGTCCCACGACCAGCGCGGAGGTCGTGCCGGACACCAGCACCTGTCCTGGGTGGCCCAGGGCGCGTAACCGGGCGCACCGGTTCAGTGCCTCGCCCATGTAGCGGCCGCCGTCGCGTGACTTGGCGTCGCCGGTGTGCAGCGCGATCCGCAGTCCGACTTCGAGTTCGCCGGGCCAGCTCTCGTTGACCAGCGCGACCTGCAACTCCGCCGCGAACGCCACCGCGTCGGCGGCCTTGCCGAAGGCCGCCACGAAGTTGTCGCCCTCGCCCTGCTCGGCCGGGCGGACGCCGCCGTGCGCGGCGACCCCGGCATCGACCAGCGCGTCCAGGCGCGCGAGGACGGCGGGCATCTCGGCCGGCCGCTGCTCCCACAGTTGGGTGGAGCCGGCCACGTCGCCGAGGACGAAGGTGACGGTGCCGGTGGGCAGCCTGCCCGGTGCCACGCCGCTCACCGCGTCAATTCGGATCGTCATGGCTCAACCATCGTCCGCGCGCTGTTCGGGATCCTCCCCCGGCAGGGGGAGATGCCGAGCAAAGTACCTGCTCCCCCGCTGATCCGAGGAATTGGCCTACGGCAACATCGGTCCCAAATCGATGCCCGCCGGCCGGGCGCGAGCTCGGCCACACAATCCGGATTACCGGGCGGCTCGTCGCTCGCCCAAGATCGTCATCGCGGACGTGCAGGCGGCCTGCGCGTAACCAGCGCGTGCACCAGGCGCAGCTTCTCCAGCACCGCGGGGAAGAGCACGAACGGGTAGAGGTCGTGCTTGCCCATGCTGCGGTTGACCGCGTTGAGCGCGTAGGTCAGCGGTAGCCAGGAGTTGATCAGGTCGTCGAAGTCGTCGGGCTCCACCGGGATCGAGGTCAAGGGGGCTTCGGAGGCCGGTGGCGCATCGACGTCCGGGCCGGCGACGACGACCCCGAACGCGGCCGCGGTCTGCTGTGCATCGCGGATGTGCAGGTAGTGCGCGAACGTCTCGGCCCAGTCCTCCCACGGGTGGGCGGTCGCGTAGGCCGAGACGTGGGTCGCCTCCCAGCGCGGCGCGGGGTCGCTGGCGTAGTGCTCGGCAAGGGCGCGGGCGTAGTCCGCGCGCTCGTCGCCGAACAGCGCACGGAACACCTGCAGTGCGGGCCGGTCCTCGACCAGCCGCATCCAGTAGTAGTGGCCGACCTCGTGCCGGAGGTGCCCGAGCAACGTGCGGTAGGGCTCGGCCAGGCGCACCCGTAGGGCCTCCCGGTGCCCATCGTCGCCCTCGGCCAGGTCGATCGTGATGACCCCGTCCACGTGACCGGTGACGACCGGGCCGTCGACGGACGAGAGCAGGTCGAAGGCGAGCGGCGGGACCGTGACGTCCTCGCCGACCGGTAGCCGCAGGTCATCGAGCTGGAAGAGCAGCCGTCGTTTCGCCGCCTCGGCGCGGGCGAACGCGGTCATGCCCGCGGCGTCGCCGTCATGGGGCCGGGTCCGGGTCAGGTCGCAGCAGTCGCACAACCCGCCGTCGGGCGCGACCCAGTTGCACTCGGCAACGATGGCGTTCTCGCAGCGATCGTCCGGCGTGGCGAGCACGAAGCCGGCGGTGCCGCGGTCGAAACCCACGTCCGAGCCGCAGTTCAGGCACCGGCTGTTCTCGAAGAACAGCAGCGACCCGCACTTCGGGCAGTCGAACGAACGCACCCGATCGACGCTACCCGGCATCCTCCGGCGACTCACTCAGGAGCGGCGCCATGTCCCGTCACCGTCGGGGGCGGAACCGGCGCAGGTCGAGCGTGCGCGGGTACTCCCCGGCGTCGGCCGAGGTGCCCGCGATCAGCGACGTCGCCGGCGACGGGTGCATGGCTGAACTGTGCCAAGTCGATTCCCGGGCCGTGGGGTCGACGGTGCCCGGCGTGTGGCCTTCGGGGACGAACCGGGCGCCGCGGCGGGCCTCGGCCTCCCCGGCGTTGACCGGGAACGTCTCGTACGCCCGTCCCCCCGGATGGGTGACGTGGTACGTGCAACCGCCGACCGCCCGGCCGTTCCAGGTGTCGACCACGTCGAACACCAGCGGGGAGTGCACGCCGATGCTCGGGTGCAGCGCCGAGGGCGGCGCCCAGGCCCGGAAGCGAACCCCGGCGACCATCGCATCGCCGCCCCGCGCCCGGGACAGCGGCAGCGGGACGCCATTGCAGGTGACCGCGTGCCGGCCGGCCACCGCGCCGGTGACCTTGACCTGCAACCGCTCGGTGGACGAGTCGACGTAGCGAGCCGTTCCGGCGCCGCTGACCTCCTCGCCGAGGACGTGCCACGGCTCGATCGCCAGGCGTAGCTCGAGGTGCACGTTGCCGACGTCGACGCTGCCCAGCCGGGGGAAGCGGAACTCCGCGAACGGGTCCAGCCAGGCCGGGGAGAACGTGATGCCGTGTGCGTTGAGGTCGGCCACGACGTCGGCGACGTCGGCCAGCGCGTACTCGGGCAGCAGGAACGAGTCGTGCAGCCGGGTGCCCCACCGCACCAGCGGCCCGGAGTAGGGCGTGTCCCAGAACCGGGCCACCAGGGAGCGGATCAGCAAGGCCTGCACGAGGCCCATGTCCGGATGCGGTGGCATCTCGAAGCCGCGCAACTCGAGCAGGCCGAGCCGACCACGCTCGGAGTCGGGCGAGAACAGCTTGTCGATGCAGAACTCGCTGCGGTGGGTGTTGCCGGTGATGTCGGTCAACAGGTGCCGCAGTGCGCGGTCGACGTGCCAGGGCCTGGGGTCGGTGAGCGAGGCGAGCTCGGCGAAGGCGATCTCGAGCTCGTAGAGGTTCTCCGCCCGCCCCTCGTCGACCCGCGGCGCCTGGCTGGTCGGCCCGATGAACCGCCCCGAGAACAAGTAGGTCAGGCCCGGATGGTGCTGCCAGTAGGTGATCATCGAGACGAGCAGATCCGGGCGACGCAAGAGCGGCGAGTCGGCCGCGGTCGGACCGCCGAGCGTGAGGTGCCCGCCGCCACCCGTGCCGGTGTGGGTGCCGTCCATGCCGAAGGTCTCGGTGGCCAGGCCGACGCTGCGGGCCGCCGCGTCGAGGGTCTGGTTGATCTCGGTGAGCTCCGTCCAGCTCCCGGCCGGGTGGACGTTGACCTCGATCACCCCCGGGTCCGGGGTGACGGTGAGCGTGCGCACCCGGTCGTCCCCCGCGGGCGGGTAGCCCTCGAGGACGACGCGGATGCCAGTCGTCGCCGCTGCGTTCTCGATGACGCCGAGGAGCGCGACCGTGTCGGCGGCGTCGGGCAGTGGCGGGAGGAACACGAACACGTGCCCGGCTCGCTCCTCGACGCACAGCGCCGTGGTGGGCGCTTCCTCGACCGGCAGCACCTGCGCCCTCGCGACGACGTCCACCACGACCGGTGCCGGGCGAGCGGGCAGCGGCGGCACCGGCGCGAAGCGCGACAGCTCCAGGGTCCCCGGCGGCGGAGTCCACGCCAGGGAGTCCAGCGGCAGCCGCAGACCGGCCGGCGAAGTGCCGGGTCGCAGGAAGACCTGCCCGCGGCGAGCCCGCCACTCCGTGGTGGTCCAGCCGGAACCGTCCTCGGCCCGGCTGAGCGGGATCGCCCAGCCGACCGGGTCTCCGGCTTCGGCGTCCAGCTCGGCGACCAGCGCGTGCCGGCGTTGCGCATCCGCGGGCCAGGCGGCGACGGTCGCCGCCGTGTGCCCGGGGGGAGCCCCCTCGGGCAGCCGGGCCTCCGCGGACAGGCGGTCGATCGGGTCCTCGAACAGGGGCCGGGGGCATTCGGGGGGTACGCCGAGTCCCGCCGCGATCGCGGCGGTCAGGGCGGCGACCGCGGCCCGGGCCCCGTCCGACCCTGGCTCAACCGAGGGCTTGCTCCACGGGTCGTCGAGCCGGTCCGGGTCGGTCCAGAGCGGCGCGTGGTCGGTGCGCCAGAACAACCCGATCTGCCAGCGTGGCAACGGCTCGCCCGGGTACCACTTGCCCTGCCCGTGCAGCACCACCCCACCCGGGGCGTAGTGCGCCTTGAGCCGCTCGGCCAGGGCGACGGCGAAGTAGCGCTTCTCCTCGCCGTCCGCGGCGATCCGCCACTGGGCGGACTCCATGTCGTCTGCCGCGACGAACGTCGGCTCCCCGCCCATGGTCAGCCGCACGTCGCGGGCGGCCAGACGGGCGTCGACCTCCGCGCCGAGGGCGTGGATGCGCTCGAGCTGCGAGTGCGAGTACGGCCGGGTGACCCGCGGGTCCTCGTGGATGCGCCGCACGGTGTTGGCGTACTCCATCACCGTCTCGGACGGACCCGTCGTGCCGGTGATCGCTGCCGCCTGCTCGGGGCGCGGGGTGCCGACAAGCGGGAGGTGACCCTCGCCGGCGAGGAGCCCCGAAGTGGCGTCCAGGCCGATCCAACCGGCGCCGGGCACATAGACCTCGGCCCACGCGTGCAGGTCGGTGAAGTCGGTGGACGGCCCGCCTCCGAATGCTTCTGATGGCTCGTCAGGTACCAGCTGTACCAGGTATCCGGAGACGAAGCGGGCGGCCATCCCGAGCTCGCGCAGGATCGCGACGAGGAGCCACGCACTGTCGCGGCAGGAGCCGATGCCACGTTCGAGCGTCTCGTCCGGGGTCTGTACGCCCTCCTCAAGGCGGACGGAGTACGCGACGTCGCCGGCCACTCGGCGGTTGAGGTCGACGAGGAAGTTGACGATCGGGCTGCCCTTGGACGCGCCCGGGTCGAACTCCTTGAGCCAGTGGGCGAGCAACGGGCCGGGCCCGGCACCGGGCCGGGTCCCGGGTTCGGCGACCGGGCGCAGGTAGGGCTCGAGGTCGTCGGTCAGTCCGGGCGGATAGTCGAACGGGAAGTGCCGCGCGTCGGAGTCGACGAAGAAGTCGAACGGGTTGATCACCGCCAGGTCGGCGACCAGGTCGACGGTGATCGACAACTCGTGCGCCGGGTCGGGGAAGACGAGCCGGGCGGCGTGGTTGCCGTAGACGTCCTGCTGCCAGTTCACGAAGTGGGGCTCAGGGGAGACCTTGAGCGAATAGCCGAGGATCGGAGTGCGGCAGTGCGGGGCCGGGCGCAGCCGGACCAGGTGCGGCCCGATCGCGGTCGGACGGTCGAAGCGGTAGACCGTGCGGTGCTCGACGGCGACCCGGATGGCCACGGACAGACCCTTTCCTCAGCTGGGTGGGACCCACGCGCGCACCCGATCCTTGCAGTCTGACCGAGGGCGTGGCTCGTCTTCTTTCGGCGGCGTGACGATCTCCGCTCCCGCCGCTGCGCGCGTAGGCCATGGCCGAATTCTCGGTCCCTGCGCAATCTTGTGGTCCGACACGGACGCGCGACAGGCGGCACCTGGAGTCAACCGAACCTGAGAAATAGTCAAGTTCGCTCGACCCGCTGTGGTGCGTGTCGGACACTCCAGATATGTCGCTCTCGAAGCTCGCTGGCTCCCGTGTTTTCCTCGCCGTGGTTGTGGCGGCGGTGTCCGCGGGAGTAACGCTTGCGGCCTCCCACCTTCCAGCCGGCGCGGCGGCCACCCACACGATCACGGGCACTGTGCGATGGCTGCCGGCCGACACCAGCGGCCTTTGCGAGGCCGGACGCCCCGAGCAGGTGACGGTATCCGACGAGAACCTTCGACCTCTGGCAGGTGGGCGGGTGACGGGGAAATCGCTTCGCGTCGACTCCTCCGGAGACTGCATCGCGCCGTTCCGTGTCAGCGATGTGCCGGACTCAAACTTCTACGCCCTGCAGATCGGCACAACACCGCTGCATAGCGCCACATTCGACAGGGCGTACCTGGAGGCGGAGGACTGGATGCTGCCGTTTGTGTCTATCCCGCTCGACGGCACGACAGGACCTGCCACGTCTGAAAGCTGAACGCCTATCGCAGCCCTCCAGAGGAAGATGACTGCGGGTCTCTGGAGCGGGATGCGTAGCACGGTTGTCATCGGCGCGCTGACCGCAAGCACCGTCAGGCCCGGGCTGATTGGCCTCTCCACGCGAGAAGGTTGCCGTGGCAAACAACGGGATTCGCCGGTCCGCGCTCCGGTGTGGCGGGCTCGCCTCGGAGCAACGCCCTCGGCCCGCGGCGTGGTCGCTTTGACTTGCTCTTGCCGGTGCCGGGTCCAAGCCGCCCACGCAGCGCATCAGAGCGTCGGCTACTCCCACAACGGCCAGATCCTCTGCCAGGACGGCGCCATCACCTTCTTCAGCGGGCAGCACGACGGGCAGCGGGGCGACGGCGGGATGAAGCGAACGAAACCCGGCGCGCCACCGTCCCGGATTGAGACGCTGTTGCTCGAGACAGGAGACGAGATGAAAGCCGCTGATCACCGGCACCGCCGCTCTGATGGTGTTGACCTCGCTGGCAGGCTGCGGCGGTGCCGCCTGCCGAGTGGTAGCCGCCGAGGTCACCCCCGGGTCCGCGGCCATATCCGTCTCACCGTCTGCCGCGCCGTCATCGACACCGCCCCGGGCCGCCAGGGACCCGCAACTGGACACGGCCGCCCAGGCAATTGGTTCTCTGGTCTACGGCAAGCACGCCCCGTTCGGTGACGTCTACGGCAGCCAGCGCGTGGACTACGCCGACCACCGGTTGGTGCTCTATGTGACCGATCTGAGCCATGGCGGCCAACTCGTCCGTACGGCCCGCAACGCCCACCCGGAGATCGCGGACGTCACGGTGCAGATGATCCGCTGCCGATTCAGCAGCCACCAGGAGGTCGCGGTTCTCCACCGGTTGCTCGCGATGGGGTCCCGGCTCGGCTACCCCGTGCTCGGGGGCGGGCCCACCGACGACGGCAGCGGCGTCCGCGTCGCCACCACCGCCGAGGGGTTGGACTCGAACAAATTCCGAGCCAAGGTAGAGAAACTGGCCGCTCCCGTTCACGTGGAGTTTGTCCTCGGCGCTCCCGCCATACCCGCCGCAGCCTCCGGCTGACGACTGTCCTCTCGGCCGGTCCAGGGCAGGAACCGAT
>Ga0157362_1000131_pt1 | contig 22281 bp, 12 predicted proteins | sample AttlaeALBM3_FD_111480 | JGI IMG/M metagenome (GOLD analysis project Ga0157362, IMG submission 111480) | Fungus gardens microbial communities from leaf cutter ant in Ribeirão Preto, State of São Paulo, Brazil - Atta laevigata ALBM3 | ecosystem: Host-associated > Fungi > Mycelium > Unclassified ... | reverse complement strand
GGCGTGCAGGAAATTCGCGTCGTGAGTGAGGAAAGCATCTGGCGGGTCGTCTACGTCGCAAAATTTGCTGAAGCCATATATGTGCTGCACTGCTTCCAGAAATAAACGCAGGCCACCAGCCTGCAGGATATCCGACTGGCGCGACAGCGTTATCACGCACTGCTTCAGGAGCGTAATCAATGAAAATCGAAATCTTTGACAACGTCTGGGATGCGCTAGGCGATACGCCAGAGGAAGCGGCAAATATGAAAATCCGCTCCCATCTGATGACGTTTTTAAATAGCTGGATCGAAAAGCGGCAGCTTAGTCAGGCTGAAGCCGCTCTCGCCCTGGGCGTTACCCAACCGAGAATATCCGAGCTGGCACGCGGTAAAATCAATCTGTTCAGTATTGATAAGCTGATCGGCATGATGGCGCATGCCGGGCTGATGATTAAACACATCGAAATCAGCGAGCCGACGGCGGCCTGATGGCAAAAAGGGCGTTTAGCCCTTTTTCGCCTTTTCCAGCATCGCCCGCAGACCGGCGACCCGCGTCTGTCCGGTCTTCATTCGCTCTTCGGCGCTGACCACTTTGCGCTCGGTTTCCCAGATAACGTCATCCTGCGGCAGCTCCAGCAGAAACCGGCTCGGCTCCGGGCGCACCAGTTCGCCATACTGACGCCGCTCGCGGCAGAGCGTAAAGGTTAGCTCTTTCTGCGCGCGCGTAATGCCGACGTAGGCCAGACGGCGCTCCTCTTCGATATTGTTCTCGTCGATGCTGCTCTGATGCGGCAGCAGCCCCTCTTCCATGCCAACCAGGAAGACATAGGGGAACTCCAGCCCTTTCGAGGCGTGCAGCGTCATCAGCTGCACCTGATCGAGATCCTCGTCGCTCTCGCCGCGCTCCATCATGTCGCGCAGGGTAAAGCGCGTCACCACCTGGGTCAGGGTCATCGGCTCGTCGATATCGCTGCCTTCCAGCATCTCCGTCATCCACTGAAACAGCGTATTGACGTTCTTCATGCGCATCTCGGCCGCTTTTGGACTGCCAGAGGTTTCAAACAGCCAGCTTTCGTAGTCGATGCCGCGGATCAGATCGCGCACCGCGTTGACCGGCTCGCGCTCGGTCATCTGCACGATCTCCTGCAGCCAGTGGGTAAAGCGCTGCAGATGCTCCAGGCCGCGCCCGCTCAGGGTCTGCCCTAAGCCGACGTCGAAGCTGGCGTTGAACAGGCTTTTGTTGCGCAGGTTCGCCCACTCGCCCAGCTTTTGCAGCGTCGCCGGGCCGATCTCGCGACGCGGCGTGTTGACGATGCGCAGAAACGCGCTGTCGTCATCGGGATTGGTGAGCACGCGCAGATAGGCGAGCAGATCCTTGATCTCCGGCCGCGAGAAAAACGAGGTGCCGCCGGAGATGCGATAGGGAATGCGGTTCTGCATCAGCAGCTTTTCAAACACCCGCGACTGATGGTTGCCGCGATAGAGGATGGCGTAATCCTTATACTGGGTCTTGTTGATAAAGTGGTGGGCGATCAGCTCGCCTGCGACGCGCTCCGCCTCGTGATCTTCGTGGTTGGCGGTCAGCACTTTCAGTTCGCTGCCGACGCCCAGCTCGGAGAACAGGCGCTTTTCAAACACGTGCGGATTGTTGGCGATCAGGATGTTCGCCGCTTTCAGAATGCGCTGCGACGAGCGGTAGTTCTGCTCCAGCTTGACCACCTCCAGCGCTGGAAAATCCTCTTTTAGCAGCACCAGGTTCTGCGGCCGCGCGCCGCGCCAGGAGTAGATCGACTGATCGTCGTCGCCGACCACGGTAAAACGCGCCCGCGCGCCCACCAGCAGCTTTACCAGCTCATACTGGCTGGTATTGGTGTCCTGATATTCATCCACCAGCAGGTAGCGAATGCGCTGCTGCCAGCGTTCGCGGACCTCCTGATTGCGCTGCAGCAGCAGCGTCGGCAGCAGGATCAGATCGTCGAAGTCGAGCACGTTGCAGGACTTCAGATGCTGATCGTAGAGGCTGTAGCAGTGGGCGAAGATATTGTCGCGCTCGCTGCGCGCCAGCGCGGCGGCGCGCGGCGGATCCACCAGGTCGTTCTTCCAGTTGGAGATAGTGGAAATCAGCTGCTGCAGCAGCGTCTTGTCCTCTTCCAGCCACGGCTGCGTCAACTCTTTCAGCAGCGCCAGCTGGTCGGTGTCGTCGAACAGCGAGAAGTTCGACTTCATTCCCAGCGCGGCATATTCGCGCTTGATAATCTCCAGCCCCAGCGTATGGAAGGTAGAGATCATCAGGCCGCGCGCCTCTTTTTTGCCGAGGGTCTGCGCGACGCGCTCTTTCATCTCGCGCGAGGCTTTATTGGTAAAGGTAACCGCCGCAATATGGCGCGCCTGGTAGCCGCATTCGCGGATCAGGTGGGCAATCTTATTGGTGATGACGCGGGTTTTGCCCGATCCCGCTCCCGCCAGCACCAGACAGGGGCCGGTAACAAACTCGACGGCGCGTTGTTGGCTGGGGTTTAAACGCATAGTAAAAAATCGCTCAGTAAAAAGGGAGGAGGATGAAATAATGGGCGGTCAGTATACACAATCAGAGGACTATCATGGCGAAAACCGCGGCGGCTTTACACATCCTGGTGAAAGAGGAGAAGCAGGCTCACGACCTGCTGGCGCAGCTGGAAAAGGGTGCCAGTTTTCAGCAGCTGGCGAAGAAACACTCGACCTGCCCTTCCGGGCGCAACGGCGGCGATCTGGGGGAGTTTCGCCAGGGCCAGATGGTGCCGGCCTTTGATAAAGCGGTTTTCACCTGCCCGTTGCTGAAACCGTTTGGGCCGGTGAAAACCGCGTTTGGCTATCACATCATTAAAGTGCTCTACCGCAGCTGATCACTTCTTGCTTTTCATCTGCTGCAGCACGTTGCTGCACTGGTTATCTTCATTGTCGCTCGGGCTAATCAGCGCCAGCAGCGCGGCGGCGGGCGCGACCACGGCGCCGAGCGCCACGGCGGCGGCGCCGCGCGCCAGCAGCGGCCCCGCCTTCACGCCGGCGTCGGGATTTTTAAAGGTGCCGCGCACGTAAAGCGGCGAACGCAGCGTCACAATGCGGATGCCTTTGCTCTCAGGATTGATAGAGAGATCCATGCGCTCGTTGGCGAAGTTGGCGTTGCCGGTAACGTTGATCACCGCGTTCTCGGTGTCGAACACAAAGAGATTCGGCGTCGCCAGGCCGTTCTGCAGCTTCACATCCGTCGCGGCGCAGTTGATGCGCACCTCATCGTCGCCAAACAGCTTGCCGACCACATAGTTGCCGACGTTGAGCCCGGCGATCTCCATCAGACTGCGGCTGATTAATCCGTCATTCATCAGCAGCTTGAGCTGGCCGTTGCTGGTCGCCAGCAGATCCGCCACTGAATTGCCGGTGCCGGTAAAGCTGGCGTCGCCATTCAGCTGGCCCAGACTACGCTGCATCGCTTCGACGTCTGGAAAGAGCTGGCGCAGATGCAGACGACGCGCGTGAATATCGGCGCGGCCGCGCATCGGCGATTTGTCGCCCTCAAGATGGATGGTGCTGTTCAGCGCGCCGCCCGCCATGCCAAAGCGCAGCGGATCGAGCAGCAGATCGCCATTTTTCAGCTGCAGGTGGGTATAGAGATCGCTGAGCGGCAGCGAACTGCCGTGCTCGATGCGCTTGCCGCTGAACTTCACGTCGGCATCCATCACGTCCCAGTTTTTGGTATCGAACTTGTCGTGCGGCAGCACGCGATCGGCGGGCTGTGTCGATTTTTCGCCGCGCTTCGCCTTCGCCTGTTCGGTTTTCGCGCTGCCTTTGCCGGAATCGACGCCAATCAGCGGCCCCAGATCCGCCATGCGCAGCTGCTTCGAACTCAGCTCACCGACCAGCGTCGGACGCGGTTTGCCCTGGGTGTAGGTGAGCGAGCCATGAATATCGCTGTCGCCGATGTGGCCGTTAAAGTTTTCATAGCGGTACTCCGGCCCTTTCTTGCCGGCGAAACGGGCAATCAGGTGGCCGTCGGTTTCATAGGGCGGCGTGTCAGGCAGCAGCACGCCGGTCAGGCCATAGAGATTGGCGAGGGTGTCGCCTGAGAAGCGCAGACGCACGTCCAGCCCGCCAAGATTCATCGGGTCCTGTACGCCGCCGGTCACCTGCACGCGCGTGGTGCCGTTGCGCACATCGGCCTGAATCGGGAACGGCGTGGTTTTGCTGCGCAGCGAGAGCATGCCGCCGATTTTGCCTTCCCCTTCCAGCCGCTCGTTGTTATAGGTGCCGCGCGCGTCCCAGCCGAAAACAAAGTCGCCCGCGCCTTTCTGCGTGTCGCTGCCGCCCGCGATCTGCCCATAGGGCACCGGCTTGCCGAGCGGATTGATTTTAACCGTCACGTCCGCTTTGTTCACCGCGTCGCGGTAGCGCAGCTGGCCCTGGTCGAACAGAATATTGTCGAGGCGGAAAGACCAGGCAGAAGGCGGCGCGTTGGGATCGGGATTCTCGCTATTGGCGAGATTGAAGGTCCAGTTGTTTTTCTTGTCGGCGGTCTGGATCAGCCGCGCGTCAGGCTGCTGCAGCTTGATCCACGGGATATAGACCTCTTTGTGCAGCAGCGCCAGCGGCGCCAGCGTGGCGTCGACGCGCTCCAGGTGCACCATCGTTACCTCCGCCATCTCGGGCGGATTGCCTAAAATGATGTCCTGCGCATGCACATGCGGCCAGGGTATCCAGCTGCGCCAGCCCGGCTCTTCGCGGTTGCGTTCCCAGGCGACGCCCAGATCGCCGCGAATGGCGAACTGTCGATTGAGTTCGGTCGAGACCTTCTGGTTGATGGTAGGTTTCAGTCGATTCCAGTCAAAGGTCGCAATGATCACCACGATCACCACCACCAGCAACAAAAAAATCCCGACTATCCAGCTAACAACTTTTCCCGTGCGCGACATTTCGCTTCCTCCTTGCCTTTCCACAGTCTCCGTTAAAGATAGTCGAGACGCTGTGGAACGGCATCAGGCAAGCTGAAGCGGCAGATGATTAAGTTGTGAAAAAGGGACCGGCCGCGAAAAAAAGTAGCCCTGCGCCGCCATCGCGGGCGAACAGCAGACCTGCTGCCACTCCTCGGCGGTTTCGACGCCTTCGACGATCACGCCGTTGCAGTAGCGGTTGATCAACGCCAGCAGCATGGAAAAGAGCGCTTTGCCCTCACTGGTTTTACCCAGCAGGATAAACAGCTCGCGCGACAGCTTGATGTAGTCATATTTCAGCTCGGTGAGCGCTGAAAAGTTCGCCATGCCAGAGCCGAAATCATCCAGCCACAGCGGGCCCAGCTCCGGCATCTGCGCGATCATCTCTTCCTGCGGCAGCGCGTGATGCTCGGTCAGTTCGAAGCGCACCCACGGCAGCGCGGTAATCAAACGGCGGATCGGCGCATGCTGCTGGATCGCCATCAGCGTGGGGCCGTCGATATTCACCGAGGCGACGATCTGGTTGTCGCAAAAAAAGGGCTGCCACTCTTTCAGCAGCGTCAGCTGCTCATGGACGACATGCAGCCGCTGGTTAATCGCCAGCGCCTCAAAGTAGGACTCCGGCGATAGTCGCTTCTCCGGCGCGGTCGGATGCGTTACCGCGGTCAGGATTTCAATTGCCAGCAACCGGCCCGATACCTGGTATATCGGCTGGAAAGTGTAGAATCGTTGGCATTGCTGCCAGAAGAGACGCGCTTCCTGTCGTGGGTTGATGTCAGTTGAAGAAGGTAGCCGATGACTAATATTCTTCATCACCATGGTTTTTTCCTGGTTGTTGGCGAGTGCCATGTGACAACTCAGCGGCAAGTATCGGCTATCGCCAGGATAACTTTATTCACCTTCTGGTCACATAAGACTACAGAGTGTACCAACCGGAATCGGGCGCAATCGTGAAAAAAAGCCCGGCTTTGACGGCTAAATTGCCGCTAAGACCCGCTTTTTCTTACTTAAGTGGAATTAAAACGGTGTTTTAAAATCATTGACGTCTGCCATACAGGACGCGAGACTAAGAGACTATTTCACTGCAGGCCAAATACCATGACGCATAAAAAAATAGCCATTATCGGCGAATGCATGATTGAGCTGTCCGAGAAGGGTGAGAACATTAAACGCGGCTTTGGCGGCGACACGCTCAACACCGCGGTCTATCTGGCGCGCCAGGTGGATGAGGCGCAGCTGCACGTTGAGTATGTGACGGCGCTGGGCATCGACTCTTTCAGCGATCAGATGATCGCCGCCTGGCAGCAGGAAAGGGTCAATACCCGCCTGATCCAGCGGCTGGAAAACAAAATGCCCGGCCTGTACGTCATTGAAACTGATGATAAAGGCGAACGCACCTTCTGGTACTGGCGCAGCGACGCCGCCGCGCGCTACTGGCTCGACGCGCCGCAATCCACCGCTGTGGTCGATGAGCTGGCGCATTACGACTATCTCTACCTGAGCGGCATTTCGCTGGCGATCCTGCCCGCCGACAGCCGTGAAAAGCTGATGGCGCTGCTGGATCGCTGCCGCGCCAACGGCGGCCAGGTGATTTTCGACAACAACTATCGTCCGCGCCTGTGGGCGGACAAGGCGAGCGCGCAGCAGGCCTATCAGGCGATGCTGCAGCGCACCGACATCGCTTTTCTGACGCTGGACGACGAACATCTGCTGTGGGGCGAACAGCCGCTAAGCGCGGTGATTGAGCGCACGCGCGCAGCGGGCGCCAGTGAGATCGTGATCAAGCGCGGCGCGGATTCATGTCTGGTGGCGATCGGCGACGATGCGCTGATTGACGTGCCTGCGGTGCGCCTCGATCCGGCGCGTATCGTCGACACGACGGCGGCCGGCGACTCTTTCAGCGCGGGCTATCTGTCGCAGCGCCTGACAGGCGGTTCGCCGCAGGCGTCAGCCGAACGCGGACATCTGACGGCCAGCACGGTGATCCAGCATCGCGGCGCGATTATTCCGCTGGCGGCCATGCCGGCATAAATGAAGTTCGACTGCACCTCAAAAGCGAGACATGAACTCGATAAGGTGCAGTCTAACTGGCGCTTTTAAAACATTTACCTGCATTACGGCCTCGCTTGCTCAGACAGGCGCGCAATGTAAAGCATTATTTCTGGGCCAGCGGTTCAGCGGCCACCGCTTTCTTTAACGTAAGAAGGCATCTTTTTTTCCAGGGTCCGCCAGAGGTTAAATCTTCAATAGCTGCGCTCGCTTTTACATAATAGGCTTCAACTTCAGCGGGCGTGGACTCAATAAAGGGGATGCCGCATATAAATTTGATGTTGGTTTCGTTAACGAATCTTATTACCGCCGAGGGATTTTCAGGTAATGCACTCGCCATTGCAATATTTAGCCCCTCCTGCAACTGGGTAACACCGTTAAACGGCGCTTTTTTTAAATCAGGGTAAATTTCTATCCAGCGACGCTCTCCTCTGGAAAGGTTCAGGACAATAGTGTCGTAATCCTCATCTGACAATTTATTTATATCATGGCTTTTCTTTGCTAAAAGAACTTTATTAAATAACCTTTGATCTTCATATGTAACTTTACTGGAGGAGCAGGAAACGGAGAAAAGTAACAATGCAATAATAAAAATAATTTTCATCTCACGATCAACTCCTTGTCACCACTTTCTGCAATCGCTCTTCTCACGTTTAAAGAGGCAACAATGCATCCATTGGATGCGGTACCATGCCCATTATCACCGTGGATAAGGAATCCTGAACGGCCACACATATTGTTGCCGCTATAAGGAATCAGACGAAGCACAAACCGGCCTGCTGTTGGATGATTTGCTATTGGATCGCCAATTTTATACTTCCCTCTTGGTAAAGGACCTTTATTAATCTCGCACTCCAGATCAGGATCGTCTTTATATCCTTCAGCCCCGGCATACAGTGCATCAAACTTATACTTCCCGTTTTGCGTAAAAGACTTTTTTCTTACCTCATATATCCAGGTCATACAGCCTCCTTTTGATGGCATCAAAATTCAGCCTACAAGAGGTAAAAATAATCTATATTGAACTAAATCAACACGCCTACGTGATGTAAATCACAACATGAATTTTAATCACACCAAAACAGCCGTTTTTTAACCATTCAGTTAATAGTAGGGTGAAAGTGCCATGTGCTTTTCAAATTTGACTTTACACAACATATTATTCGATAAGTTTGCTTTAACGGTTTTATTCTCTCTGGCACCTGTTCCAGCAGCATAAATCCGATTCTTTTCTCCTCTCCAGGCATAGTCTGAATCCTGCTCCGCGCCCCGTTTTCGGATGGACGACCGACGTAAAAAAGACCATCTTTTCCTCAACAACAGCAGGACGCTGTTTTATCCGGCCGCGACAAAACAATTACAACACCCCTCGCATCAGGACTGTTTTATGCACACAGAAATTATCAATATCTGGCCGAATGGCGACGCGCCTGGCGCCAGCGATTCGCGCGCGCAGCCGCAGATTGTCGATCTGGCGAAAGAGTATGAGCCCTACGATCGCGCGGCTACCGGCGTTCGCTGCCCGGAAATCGCCCTCTGGTATCCCGAAGAGTCCAACGGCATTACGCTGCTGGTGGCGCCGGGCGGCGGCTATCAGCGCGTGCTTATCGACCGCGAAGGCAGCGCGCTGGCGACCTTTTTCACCGCGATGGGCTACACCCTGGCGGTCATGACCTACCGTCTGCCCTACGACGGCCATCATGAAGGCGCCGACGCGCCGCTCGCCGATGCCCAGCGTGCGGTGCGCGTGCTGCGCGAGCGCGCTCAGCGCGGCCTGAACGGCAAATATATCGTGATGACCGGCTTCTCGGCTGGCGGTCACGTTGCCGCCAGCCTGGGCACGCGCTTCGCCGAAAAAATCTATCCGCTGCAGGACGGCGCAGACAATTTCTCGCCGCGTCCGGATGCGATGGTGCTGGTCTATCCGGTGATCAGCATGCGCGACGGCATCGCCCATGAGAGTTCGCGCACGCGCCTGCTCGGCGCCTGGCCCGATGCGAAAACCATCGAAGCCTATTCGCTGGAGACGCGCGTACATGCGCAGACGCCGCCGACGCTGCTGATCCACGCGGCGGATGATGAAACGGTGTCGGTAAACAACAGCATGGCGTTTTTCAGCGCGCTGCGCGAACACAAGGTGCCGGCCGAGCTGCACTTCTACCAGAAAGGCGGCCACGGATTCGGTATCCGCGGCGTGGCGGATTTGCCCCTTGCCAGCTGGCCGATGCTGGTGACCGAGTGGCTCAGGGCAAAAACCTGACGGATCATGAGGCGGGCGGCGCGCCGTCGCTGGCGCTGCTCTCCTGCGGCGCGGCGTCGGCCGGCGCAGGCGGCGCCATCACCTTATCCCAGATCGCCTGCAGGCTCTTCACGTTGGTTTCCGCTTCGCCTTCCGGCTGCATCAGCACCATCGTCAGCTCCTGCGACAGCTGCTGACGCAGCTCCTGGTTCAGCTGATCGCGCGTCAGGCCGCTCAGAAACGCCTGACGCAGCTTTTGATACTGCTCAGGCGCGATATCCACCACCGCATTCTGCTGCGAGCGCAGACGCTGGCTCATCAGCACGTCGGTGTCGGTGCGCGCATAGGTGGCGAACAGCTTGTTCAGCTCCAGCAGCTTCTGCGCCATCAGCGCATCAAACTCCTCCTGCGGCAGCCCTTTGTCGCGCACCACCGCCAGCTCGCGCGTCACCATATTCAGGCCCGGCTCCAGCGCGTCGTTGCGTCCGTCGAGATTGATCGAACACTGGGCGCGCTGATAGAGCACGCGGCAGTCGAAGCCAACCTGCACATTCTGGGTTTTACTGTCACCCAGCGTGCGCTGCAGATGCCAGAACAGCGCCTCGCGCGCCAGGTCGCTCTGCCAGTAGCGCTGCAGATTTTGCGAATCGCGAATTGGCTGCCAGGCGCTATCCCACACCAGCGCCAGACGATCCTGACTTATCGCGCCGTTCACCAGGTTGATCGGCTGATGCGGCAGCGGCGAGAGAGTCGGCAGCGGCGCGGGGCTGCTGCGCTTGCCCGTCAGGGAAGAGAAGGCTTTATTAATCTGCTCCGCCAGGCTGCGGCTCTCGACGTTGCCCACCACGTAAAGCGTCATGGCGTCCGGCGTGTACCACTGCTGATAAAAGGCGTTGAGCGCGTTGAGATCGACCGGCGCGCGCGGCTGCTCGGCGGGGTCGTGCGCCAGCAGCGTCGAGCCTTTCAGGCGATAGCGCCACCAGACGTCCTGGGTGTTGGCGGGCGAGGTGGCGGTGGGATCGGAGGCGCTCAGCGCGGTGCTGACCACCTGCTCATTGATAGACATCTTGCCCGCCGTTGCCGCCAGCCAGTTAAGCGCCTCTTTCAGCAGCTCCGGGCGGTTGTTCGGCAGGCTCAGGTTGTACTGGGTAAAGTCGTAGGAGACGATCGCCGGCGGCAGCGGACGCTGCGGATCCATCGCCTGCTGCCACAGCGCGCGCTGCTGGTTGGTGTCGAGCGCGGCGTTGTGCACCATCGCCAGACGCGGCAGAAGATGGCTGAAGCCGGTCTGCTGAGTGGTTTCCACCAGCGAGCCGGTATTGACCACCATGCGCAGTTCAATGCGATCGCTGGGGCGCTGCGGCGTGGTCAGCAGCTGCCAGCTCAATCCGTTATCCAGTTTCCCTTCCTGCCAGGCAGGATCGGGCTGCAACGTTTCGGCATACGCGCCAAAACTGGCGGCCACCCACGCTAGCCCCCCAACCAAAAGCCGAATTCTGGTGCCCTGCATGTGAACCTCTAATCTAAAAGTCGTTATCACTGGCACGTTTCGCCGTTGTAATACGCGGTGAGTTTTTCTCGTTTTAGCCGCGTTGTTTTTCGACAACAGAGTCTTTGACCACGTGAAGGCCAGGATGTCGCGCAACGAAGTGAAAAACCATGAAAAAAATAAGTGGGCATTATTATGCAAATGCCCGCTGTCAGGGCAAGTGACAGCGGGCATTTGGGGGGATTTTGCTGTAAAGCGGTGGTTATGCAGAGGTTTCCGGCAGCTTTTTCGCCCTGGCATTGCCGGAAAGCGTCGCTTTCAGCTGATTTTCATCCAGCTGGCCGACCCACTTCGCCACCACCACCGTCGCCACGCCGTTGCCGACCAGGTTAGTTAACGCGCGCGCTTCGGACATAAAGCGGTCAATACCCAGGATCAGCGCCAGACCGGCAACCGGCAGATGGCCCACCGCCGACAGCGTCGCCGCCAGCACGATAAAGCCGCTGCCGGTGACGCCCGCCGCGCCCTTCGACGAGAGCAGCAGCACCACCAGCAGCGTAATCTGGTGGAAGACGTCCATATGCGCGTTGGTGGCCTGCGCGATAAACACCGCCGCCATGGTCAGGTAAATCGAGGTGCCGTCGAGGTTAAAGGAGTAACCGGTCGGGATCACCAGCCCGACCACCGATTTTTTACAGCCCAGCTTCTCCATCTTATCCAGCATGCGCGGCAGCGCGGACTCCGACGAAGAAGTGCCGAGCACGATCAGCAGCTCCTCTTTGATATAGGCGACGAAGCGGAAGATGTTAAAGCCGGCGACGCGGGCGATAAGGCCCAGCACCACCACCACAAACAGCACGCAGGTGATATAGAAGCAGACAATCAGCTGACCGAGCTGCACCAGCGAACCGACGCCATATTTGCCGATGGTGAAGGCCATGGCGCCGAACGCGCCGATTGGGGCGAGGCGCATGATCATATTGATGATGCCGAAGATAACCTTCGAGAAGCTCTCAATAACGTTAAAAATCAGCGTGCCGGTGTTGCCGAGGCGATGCAGCGCGAAGCCGAACAGAATGGCGAACAGCAGCACCTGCAGGATGTTGCCGCTGGCGAAGGCGCCGATGACGCTGCCGGGGATAACGTCGAGCAGGAAGGCGACCACGCCCTGCTGTTCCGCCTGCTGGGCGTACATCGCCACCGCTTTCGCGTCCAGCGTCGCCGGATCGACGTTCATGCCTGCGCCCGGCTGCAGCACGTTGACCACCACCAGGCCGATAATCAGCGCGATGGTGCTGACAATTTCAAAATAGAGCAGCGCGACCGCACCGGTGCGCCCCACCGCTTTCATGCTCTCCATGCCGGCGATGCCGGTCACGACCGTACAGAAAATAACGGGCGCGATGATCATCTTGATCAGTTTGACGAAGCCATCGCCCAGCGGCTTCATTTGCGTGCCTAACTCTGGATAGAAATGGCCGATCAGGACGCCGATGCCGATGGCTAACAGCACCTGAAAATAGAGGCTTTTAAACAGTGAGGTTTTCATAACAGGTGTCCACTACAACAGGGTTGTGAGGTTGTCGTTTTAATGTATCCGCAAGCAACGCGCGCCCCGGCGCTGGCGGTTGGCAAAAAATAACACCCTGTTAACGGGATTAATACAGGCTTACAAAGCTCGAGGGATTTCTGGAAACGCAACTATGAACTGAAACGCTTCAGCAAGACCTTTTGTAACTAAAAAACGCGGAAAATCAACCAATCAGAGCGTTAATCCTGCGAGGCGAGCGGCGGGAGCCAGCGCTGCGTAAAACGATCCAGCGGCAGCGCTTCGGCATAGAGGTAGCCCTGGCCGATATGAATGCCGCGCGCCAGCAGCCAGTCGCGCTGCTCGGCGGTTTCGACCCCTTCGGCGATAACGTCGAGATCGATAATGTCGGCGATGGCCGCCACGATGCGCACCATGGTGTCGTCGTCCGGCAGCGCGGCGACAAAGCTGCGATCCATCTTCAGCTTGTTGACCGGCAGCGACTTGAACTGGTGCAGATAGTTGAGATTGGAGTAGCCCATGCCGAAATCGTCCAGCGCCACCGCGACGCCCGCCGCCTGCAGCGAACGCAGCAGCGCCATCGCCACCTCGGCATCGCCGATCTGCGCGGTTTCGGTAATCTCCAGCACAAAGCTGCCGGGCGCGATATGGTGCCGCTCCAGCAGCCCCTGCAGATGGCTCACCATGCTGGCGTCGCGCAGCTGCACGGCGGAGATATTGACGCTGAGCGGGATGGTGATGCCGCGCGTCTGCCAGCCGGCGAGAATGCGGCACGCCTCTTCAAACACCCAGCGCCCGATAGCGGCGATCACCCCGATCTCCTCCGCGCTGGCGATAAACTCTTCCGACAGGCCGTAGCTGCCGTCCGGCATGCGCATGCGCAGCAGCGCCTCCGCGCCGGCCAGCTCGCCGGTCTGCATATTGATCTGCGGCTGCAGAAACAGCCGGAACTGCTCATCCTGCAGCCCCTGCAGAATGTCATGCTCCTGCGTCAGGCGCTTCTGCGCGCGCTCGGTCAGCGCCGCGTCGAAAAACAGGATCTGGTTTTTGCCGAGATGGCGCGCCGACATCATCGCTGAGGTGGCGCGATCGAGCTGCTCGCTGGCGGAGAGGCGCTGCTCGTCGTAGAGCGCCAGGCCGATGCTGGCGTTGGGCCGCAGCTGCAGCTGGTGCAGCGTCACCGGCTGGTTAAGACGGATCATCAGGTTGCGCGCCAGGCGCATGGCGCGAAACGGCGTGCTGGCGCGCTTCATCAGCAGCGCGAAATCGCTCGGGCCGGTCTGCGCCAGCAGCGTATGGTCGTCGACGGTGCCGCGAATTTTTTCCACCAGCGTCAGCATCAGGGTGTCGCGCTGCTCGTCGCTCAGCACGCCGTTGGCTTCCTGCAGCGTTTCGATGCGGATCACCATGACGCCGAACCCTTTGCCGTGGCTGCGCAGATGCTGATCCAGCAGCGCGAGGAACAGCGCGCGGTTGGGTAGATCGGTCACGGCGTAGTGGGTGGTCAGACGGCTCATCTCATCATGCACCGACTCCAGCACCTGCTGATTGCGGTTGTAGCTGCGGATCAGCATGCCGATCTCGTCGTCGCGGTGGCTGGCGGGCAAGGCGAGCTTGTGGGTCAGGATCGCCTGCGGCGGCAGCTCCTGCAGCTCGCGCGAAATATTGCGCAGCGGGTGCACAACCAGCCGGTTGATGCACCAGCTAATCGCCACCGACAGGATCAGCGCCAGCAGCAGATAGGTAGTGATCATGGTGGAGACGGTGCTGAGGATAAACTGGTAAACGCGCGTGGAGTTGGCCTGCAGCACCAGATAGGCAAGCGGCTTAGGCGAGCCGCTGCTCTCCACCGAATAGAGCGGCAGCGTGATCTGCACCGGCAGCTCGAACAGGCGCGCGATCAGCAGCGGGATTGGCTTTTCGTTTTCGAAACTGGCGTGCAGCGCCTGAAAGGCGTTCGGCAGCACCACGTCGGCGCGCGACAGCACGCCGGCGGGCTTCAGGGTTTGCAGAATGCGCTCGGCCTGGGCGATATCCGCTTTCAGCACCGCCTCGGAGAGCGGCTGACGCACGGTATGCGCGATATTCTCCATCTGCTGGGCATAGTCAATCCTGCGCTGCTGCACAAAATGAAACAGTTGGATGACGATAAACACAGAGACGGTAATCACCGCCACCGCGGATACCGTCGCCATTTGCTTAATCGTAAGTGAACGGCTGACGCGCAAAATCTTCTCCAGGCTAAAAAGCACAGCTATCAGACAGGAAAATGCGCAGCAAGTATATCCTGGAACTCACTTTTTTTACTGCCTGCCAGAGTCCGAGTTTTACGCGTTCCGACAATTATTTGAAATCGGCGTAGGGGATCAGCGGCTCCGGCGGCATATCGAGATCGCCGTCCCAGCCGGCGGCGGAGTAGCGCACGTAGAGCAGCCCGTGGCTGGGGGTGTAGTCCTTCGCCTGCTGAATATCCACGCCCGCGCCGATAAACCAGTGCGGCGTAATGCGACGCTCCACCACGGCCTGCAGGGTATAGCCGACGCCGCCGCCGCTGCTGCTCGCCGAGGTGGGGTTGCTCGCCAGCGTAAAGCCAGGATTCACCGGATAGCGCTGCTGCGCGTCTGTTTTAGAGTGCGACCAGGAGACCGAGCCGCCCAGATCGAACGACCAGTTGTCGGTGCGCTGCCGCCAGGTGACCGGTACGGAAAACGACAGATACTGCTGCGGGCTGTAGTAGCCGCCCTGGCCGAAGGTGTAGTCGCTGAGATCCTTCTGGTAATGCCACAGCATGGTGTTAAGGCCCACGGTGGCGCGTCGGTTATCGTTGTTGATCAGCTTGTAGTAGTAGCCCGCCATCAGCCGCTCGCGGCTGTTGTCCGCGACGTTTTCGCCGGTGATCTGATGCGCGCTGATATCGGCCCAGACGCCGTGCGCGCCGCCGCGATCGTAGCTTAGCCCGACGCTGCCGCCGGTCGCCACCACGCCGCCCCAGGTTTTGCCGCCGTTGGCCGCCGGATCGCGCGCGCCCGCATAGGCGAGCAGCGAGCTGGAGACAGGACGCCGCGAAGCGGTCAGGGTGACGCCGACCTCTTTCACGTCGGTTTTCCAGCTGACGCCACCGACCCAGTTGGTGACTTCGAACCCGAGCGGCGTGGTGCCGAGATCCGCCGACCAGACGTCGTTGCGCCAGCCGACGCCGAGCGCCGTGCCTTCGTCGCGCTGGTTCGCGTCACGGCTGCAGCCGCCTGAGTTGGCGTCGTCACAGCTGCCGAAGGTTTCGTCGAAACTGCCGTTGGTAGTCGAGAAGGTGCCTGCCGACACCTCGACCCGATCGAGCCGGAAGAAGCCGCGCCCGTCGGCAACCGGCGTCTCCGCCTGCAGCATAGTGGTATGCGCGGTGAAATCGGAGACGCCGCCGGTGCCCTTGTTGCGCGAGTAGTCCTGCTCCAGCATCAGCGTGGTGTCCTGCTGGCGATAGAGATCGGCGGCGTCGCTGCGGATGCTGCGCTTCAGCCAGTCGTCTTGCGGATCGTTGCGCGTCAGCCGGCTGACGTTTTCGCTGTCGCCGATGCCGCTGGCGGCCATCGCCTGGCGATAGTCCGCCAGCGCCGCGTCGGGCTGCTGCTGCGCGCGCTCAAGCCGCGCCGCGTCACGGAACACCAGCGCCTTATCCTGCGAAGGCGGCTGCGGCGCGGCGCGCTGTTTAAGGCCGGCAAACAGGGCGGCGGCCTGCGTCGCGTCGCCCACCGCCTGCCAGGCGAGCGCCACGCGGCGATCGCCGTTCAGGCTCGCCTGCGCGGGCGGCAGCGCCTGCAGCGCCGCGCGCGCCTCGCTGTTGCGCTTTAGCGCCACCAGCGTTTCGATACGTCCCAGCGCCGCGTCGCCGTTGGCGGGGTCGCGTTCAAGCACCTGCTGATACGCCGCCAGCGCCTGCTGCGCGTCGCCGCGCGCCAGCGCCCAGTCGGCCAGCGTCAGGTCGCGTCGGTTAGTGGCGGGCTGCTGGCGCAGCAGCGCGATGGCCTCGCGCTCCTGCCCCGCCGCGCGCAGCGTTTCCGCGCGCGCGAACAGCTTATCCTGCTCCAGCCGCTCGGCCAGCTCGCGCATATTGGGACTCCACTGCGCCTGCGGCAGACGGCGCAGCGTCGCCAGCGCCGCGTCGTCGCGAGCGCTGGCGGAAAGATAGAGCGCCGCGGCGTAAAGGGCGGTCGCGTCCTGCGGACGCTGCTGCTGCAGCGCCGCGATCACCCCATCCGCCTGCTGCGTCGCGCCGCCGTTGCGCAGCGCGCCGGCCAGCCGGTAGCTGAGCCAGACGTCGTCCGGCGAGAGCGCCAGCGCCTGACGATATTTCTCCGCCGCCTCTGACCAGCGGCTCTGCTGCGCCAGCGCATCCGCTTCGGCGCGCAGGCTGTCGCTGCGCAGGGAGCGTAGCGTATCGGCCAGCGCGCGCTGCTGCGCGGCGGGCAGGCCGTTAATGAACTGCATGGCGCGCGCCGGTGACTGCGTCTGATAGAGCCCCGCCAGGCGGCGCACCGCCGTGGTGTTGCTGGCGTCGAGCCGCAGCGCGCGCTGCCAGAGCTGTTCGGCGCTCTGCGCGTTGTTGCGCGCCAGCGCCACGTCGCCGAGGCCGATCAGCGCGTAGCTGTCGGTGTTATCCAGCGCCTGCGCGTCGCGGTAGTGGCGCTCCGCCCCGCTAAGATCGTGCTGCGCCAGCGCTTTGTCGCCCTCGTCGATGGCCTGCCAGTAGCGGTTGGTCTGCAGCAGCGACTGCCACTTTCCGACCTGAATGCTCTGCTGTCCGGCCTGAATCGCGCGCTCAAGCCAGAGCACGGCAGCGGCGCGGTTGTTGGCGCGCGCCTGTGCCTGACCCATCGCGCCCATCAGCTCCGCATCGTTGGGATTCGCCTTGAGCGCCTCGGTCAGCGCCGCGATGGCGTTGGCGCCGCCGCCCGCGTCCACCAGCGCCAGCCCGCGCATGCGTTCGCTGTAGGCGGGATCCGCCAGCAGCGCCTGCTGCTTCGCCAGCGTCTCCTCGCCCTGCTTCTGCGCGTCGCCCTCAGTGAAAACAGAGAGATAGGCTTTCAGCTGCGCCACGCTGGCGTCGCTGACCGGCTGATTGTTGATCTGTTGCAGCCAGAGCTCCGCGGCGGCGTCGCGTCCGGCGCTGCTGTTGGCCAGCCGCTTCAGCTGCTCAACCGCCTGAGTGGGCTGCTGACGATCGAACGCCATGCGCGCGATCTGCAATTCCACGCCGATATTGCCGGGATAGCGCCGATCCAGCGTCTGTAGCTGGCTGTAGGCGACATCCTGCTGGCCGGGAATGCGCGCCAGCAGCCGCCAGTACTCCAGCGCGGTGTTGGCGTCGGGAAAGACGCCGTTGAACAGCGCGTCATAGGCGCTTTTCGCCTCCGCGAGGCGGCCGGAGGTGGCGAGCAGACGCGCCTCCTGCAGCTTTTGCCGTCCGTCGGCGGAGATCAGCGCCAGGCCGACGGCGGATTCACGCGTGGCGGCGTCGTCGGGCGCCACCTTTTTCAGCCGATCCAGCAGCGTCTGCGCGGCGGCGATGTCGCCCTGATGCAGCGCCAGGCGCAGACGCGCCGCCAGCACCTGTGGATTATCGGGATCGATCTTCTCCAGCCGGTAGAGCGCCTGCTGCACCAGATCGTATTTGTTGGTCGATTCGCCGGTGCGGATCTGCGTCAGCAGCCATTCGACCGGCGAGACTTCCGGTCCGGCGGCGGGCGCAGCCAGACCCGGCAGCGTGCTTAACACGCCGCTCAGCAGCAGGCTGGCCCGCAGCGCACAGGTTTTATTCATCTTCATCGTCAAGCAGACGGCGGCGCGTAATGATACGCATCAGACGCCAGGTCATCAGCGCGAACAGCACCACCACCAGCACGGCGCAGAGCGCCAGCCAGAACGGATGCGTCGCCAGCATCGTCCAGAGCCGCTCCCACCAGGGGAGATGGCCGACGTAATAGTTATCGCCGACCCGCAGGCTGTTGACGCCCGACTCGCGAATAATCGCGGCCGAGCCAAAAATCGCGCCGCGTTTGCCGCTGTCGGTCAACGCGTCGTTCAGCAGCTGCCAGCCGCGCGGGCTGCCGTCCGCCAGCAGCGCCACCACGCTGCGCTGGTCGTTAAACGGCGACTGGAAGCCGATGACCGTCGCCAGCGGACCGCGCGACCCAATGGCGGTGGTGCTCTCTACCGCGCGATCGCCGTCGCTAAGGCTGCCGGAATCGATCGCTGGCTGACGCGTCGGGGTGTTTATCCAGCTGGCGGCGGCATCGACCAGCGCGCTGATCCGGCGGTCATCCTGCAGATCTTTCGGGATGGCGCCGATCATCAGCAGATCGGCGTCCTGATCCTTCGCCTTGCTCCAGTCGTCGGTGAACTGCACTCGCAGCGCCGGATAGCCGGTCTGCGCGCCGATATTGCCCAGCGCGTTGAGCAGCGTGCCGACCTGCTGCGCGTCCGGTTTCGGCTGCACCAGCACCAGCGTCTGCGCCAGATCGGCGTAGCGGCTGAACGGGAAGCCCGCACCGGCCCAGGCGCGCAGCGAAGGCATCTCGATATAGTGACGGTAGCCGGAGAAGTCGATGCTGGAGCTGTCGTCCACCACCACATGATGGCCGACCGGCGTCACGGTTTCGCAGCGGCCGTCAGCCGTGCCGCCGACGAAGGTGTTGGCGTAGTCGAAGTCGAAACGCAGCTGGTTCACCACACCGAGGCGCAGCGCAGGGATAGTCAGCTGGCGGCTGTTGTCCTGCAGTCCCTGAATCAGCGGAATATGCAGCAGCTGCTGGCCGCCGGTATTTTTCGGCGGCAGCGGATAGTCCTGAATAAACTGGTTGTTCAGATTGACCGCCAGCCGCGAGCCGTCCTGCTGGAACGGCGCGGTGTAGCGATAGCTCAGATCCATATCGATGCCGCGCGCGCGCACCAGAAAGAGGTCGGGCGGCAGGTTAAGCGTCAGGCTAACGGGATTCGGCTGCAGGCCGTCCGCCTGTAGCTGGTTCTCATACTGCGTCAGCTCGGCAAAGGTGGTGCGTCGGTCGGTGCGCACCCAGTTCGGCGCATCGTAGGCTTTGCGCGGCGCCAGCAGCTTCACGCTGTCGATGGTCGAGGTATCGCCGCGCAGCAGCAGCTCGCCCTGCGCGATGCCCTGCACCGCCGTCAGCAGATCCTCGTCGTTGCGCCCGAGGATCAGCAGCATTTTTTCATAGGGGTTGTCAGGCTGGCTGACGATCTCCACCGTGGGCTTGCTCACCGGCGGCAGATCCTTGAGAAAATCGGGGCGCGCGTCGTTGGTGGCGAACACCACGGCGTGCTGCTGCTGTGGCAGCTGGTTGTAGAGCACCGGGAAGGTCTGGCCGCGCCAGCCGGTTTTACTGCCGAACCAGGAGGCGAGAATGCCGGCGGCGCGCTGCTGCGCCACGTCAGGCTGCGCGGCGAACACCACCGGCAGCGTCAGCGGGCGCGTGTCGCGCGCGTCGAAGAACGGCTCCGGGAAGTGCGACAGGTCGTTTTTCAGCGGCAGCTTCTGCAGCGTCAAATCGATGCCACTCTCTTTGCCGATATCGAGCCAGATGGCGCTGTTGGCCGGGTTTTCGCATACGTTGGCGTAGTGACCCACCAGCTCGAATCGCACGCGGTTGAAGTCGCTGATAAAGCGCGGATCGATCGCCAGCTGGGTTTGATTCTCTTTGCCGAGCTGCTCCGGCGTGACGGTAACCAGACCCACCAGCTCGTCGTTGAGGTAGACCTTAAGCTGCGACAGGGTCGGCAGCAGCGCTGGCGAAGGACGATAGCTGAGGTTCAGCAGCGCGCGCGTCACCACCTCGTCGCTGCGCACGCCGAACTCGATCTGGCCGTTCGGCTGCGTACCGCGCAGCGTCATGCTGCCCGGCGGCGGCGCAAGCTGGGTAAAGCTCAGCTGGCTGTCGCGCAGCGGCGCGCCGGGATCTTGCGGCGCGGCCTGAAGCGGCGTCGCCTCGGCGGCGTTCATCGGCGCGCTCTCCTGCGCGGCGGCGCAGCTCAGCGTTGCGGTGCCCAGCAGCAGGGCGGTAAACCAACCGTTTACTCTCGTCATCGTCATATCATCAACTCAATACGTTTTTTGAAGCGGGCGTCCGCCCGATGCCTTGCGGCAACAGCGAGGCCAGCCAGCTCACCCCAGCGGTAAGCAGGTTAAACAGCCGACGTAACTGCGGCGGACCATATTCCGCCAGGCGCAGATAGCCCTTAAAGCCGAGGATCATGATATCGGCGAGGCTTTGCACCGGTTTATCTTCCGGGAAACCGTCCTGCCACAGCGCCCAGGTATCGGCGCGGGCGAAGGTGCACTGGATAAATTCGATATGCTGCTGGGTAGTCAGCTGATGCAGCCGGATGCCGGCGCGCAGGCCGAAGACGCGCTGCACGCGGCAGGGAAAGCTGAACTCTTGCTGGCCGCGGCGCAGCAGCAGCCACACTTTTTCATCTTCCTTCAGGGCGTTCGGTTCGCGCAGCTCGACGCCGACGCCGCCGTCGGAGTAGTCGCGCAGCGTGCAGGGCAGCATATGGCCATCTTCGCGCGCCAGCGCGGCGGGCATGGCGATCTCTACGCGATGCGCTTCGCGGATCTGACGCGCTTCAACGGAGACCGCCACCGCGCCGCCGAGGATCACCATGTTGTAGATCACCCAGACCAGGCTTACCCAGACCGTCAGCACCTCGTTGGCCGGGCCGTTGTGCATGCGCCAGAAGGCCATCGCCACGCCCGCCAGGTTGAGCAGCACCAGGAACATGTAGGGCTTGGTGATCACCCAGTCGAGATGATGCTCCTCGACCAGGCCGCCTTTGGCGGTCACGTTGAATTTGCCCTTGTGCGGATTGAACAGCGCCACGGTGGTGGGTCGGGCGATATACCAGGCCAGCACGGTCTCATACACCTCGCTCCAGAAGGAGTGGCGCCAGCGTCCCTGAATGCGCGAGTTGGTCAGGCTGGTGTGCAGCATATGCGGCAGCACGTAGATGGCGATCGCCAGCGCGGGCGCGTAGATGATGTAGGCGTGGCAGAGCAGAAACGCCAGCGGCGCCAGCAGGAAGATCAGCCGCGGAATGCCGGAGAGAAAATGGAGCATGGCGTTGGCGTAGCAGAGCCGCTGCACCCACTTTAGCCCTTTGCCGAACAGCGGGTTGTCGAGGCGGAAAATCTGCACCATGCCGCGCGCCCAGCGGATGCGCTGGCCGATATGTGCCGACAGGCTTTCGGTCGCCAGTCCCGCCGCCTGCGGAATGCGGATATAGGCAGAGGCGTAGCCGCGACGATGCAGGCGCAGCGAGGTGTGCGCATCTTCCGTCACCGTCTCAACCGCAATGCCGCCGATCTCATCCAGCGCGCTGCGGCGCAGCACGGCGCAGGAGCCGCAAAAGAAGGTGGCGTCCCAGGTGTCGTTGCCATCCTGCACCAGGCCGTAAAACAGCGAGCCTTCATTCGGCGTGCGGCGGAAGCGGCCGAGGTTGCGCTCGAAGGGATCGGGCGAGAAAAAGTGGTGCGGCGTCTGCAGCATCGCCAGCTTCGGATCCTTGATAAACCAGCCGATGGTCATCTGCAGAAAGGCGCGCGTCGGCACGTGGTCGCAGTCAAAAATCGAGACAAATTCGCTGCGGCAGCGGGTTTTCAGCGCGTGGTTGATATTGCCCGCCTTGGCGTGCTCGTGCGTCGGGCGCACCACATAGTTGACCCCGACGCTGGCGGCGAACTCGCGAAACTCTTCGCGGCTGCCGTCGTCGAGCAGATAGATATTCAGCCGATCTTTCGGCCAGTCGATGCCCATCGCCGCATAGATGGTCGGCTTCACCACGCTGAGCGGTTCGTTATAGGTCGGCACCAGCAGGTCGACGCTCGGCCACTGATCGAGCGTGGTGGGCATCGACACCGGCTGGCGGTTAAGCGGCCACAGCGTCTGAAAGTAGCCGAGTACCAGCACCACCCAGGCGTAGGTTTCGGCGGCGATCAGCAGCAGGCC
>Ga0157362_1000130_pt1 | contig 22342 bp, 19 predicted proteins | sample AttlaeALBM3_FD_111480 | JGI IMG/M metagenome (GOLD analysis project Ga0157362, IMG submission 111480) | Fungus gardens microbial communities from leaf cutter ant in Ribeirão Preto, State of São Paulo, Brazil - Atta laevigata ALBM3 | ecosystem: Host-associated > Fungi > Mycelium > Unclassified ... | reverse complement strand
GCACCAAGCCGCGCACAGGCCTCTGCCACGGCGTAGCCCTGCTTGCCCGATGAGTGATTGGCGATGAACCGTACGGGATCGATCGGCTCATGGGTCGGCCCCGCCGTGACGAGCACATGACGGTTGGCGAGCGGCGTATGGGGAAACAATGCGGCCTCGATCGCCGCATGAATGGTCTCCGGCGTGCTCAGGCGACCAGGACCAAACTCGCCACAGGCCATTTCGCCGTCATCCGGCCCGACAAAGAAACAACCATGCTGATGCAGGGTGGCCAGATTGGCCTGTGTGGCCGGATGTTGCCACATGCGCACATTCATCGCCGGGGCGACCAGCACCGGGGTATCGGTCGCAAGCAGTAGTGTCATGGCGAGATCATCCGCCAGACCGTTCGCCATGCGGGCCAGCATATTGGCGGTTGCAGGACAGACGACAATCAGATCGGCGCTGCGGGATAGCGCGATATGATCCATCTGGCTGTCCTCGGCCAGGGAAAGCAACTCGGTATGCACCGGCGCCCCCGAGAGAGCCTGCACGGCGAGCGGCGTCACGAAATGCGTGGCCGATTGCGTCAATACGCACTCGACCGCGATGTCGCTCCGGCGCAGCAGCCGGATCAGTTCCAGTGATTTATAGGCAGCAATACCACCGCCAATGATCAGGATGACCCGGGCGCGCATGGAAAATCAGAGCTTCCAGCCGGAATGGATGGCTGCGATACCGCCAGAGAGATTCTGATAGCTGACCTTTTCAAGACCGGCATTGCGCATCATCTCGGCAAGCACCTCCTGCTCGGGGAAGGTGCGGATGCTTTCCGCCAGATACTGATAGCTCTCGGAGTCCTTGGCGATGATCTGGCCCATCTTGGGCAGAACGCCAAACGACCAGGCATCATAGATCGGGGCCAGAGCCGCCACCTGCACATGGGAGAATTCGAGGCAGCAGAACTTGCCACCCGGACGCAGGACGCGGCGGGCCTCGCGCAGGACAGCATCCTTGTCGGTGCAGTTGCGCAGCCCGAATGCGATCGAAACACGATCGACGCTGCGATCGGGCAGGGGAATGGCCTCGGCATCGACAACCGAGAACTCGATATCCGTCAGATATCCCTTGCTGGCAGCGCGTGACCGGCCGACCTCGAGCATCGAGGCGTTGATGTCCGTCAGCAGGACAGGGCCGCCATTGCTGCGCAGCCAGCCAAAGCTGATATCGCCGGTGCCTCCGGCCAGATCGAGCAGCTTCAGGTCGCGGCGCGGTGCGAGCGTGTTGATGAAGATGCGCTTCCACACGCGGTGGATACCAAGCGACATCACATCGTTCATGACGTCATAGCGACCCGCCACGCTGTCGAACACGGCGCGCACCAGAGGTTTCTTTTCAGCCCGCGGGACAGAGCGGTAGCCGAAATCGGTGGTTTCGTCCCTGTCGGCGTGCGCTGATTCGGGAGGGGGAAATGATGCGTTGTCGGTCATGTCTCTCTGGATATAGTGTCGGCACCCAAGATGCCAGAGCTACCAGAAGTTGAAACCATCCTGAATGGATTAAGATCGGCGCTTGCCGGTCGCCGTATCATCAGCACCGAGGTGCGTCACGATCTGCGCTGGCCGGTGCCCGATGATCTTTCCATCAGGGCGGATGGCAAGAAGATCCGTGATTCAACCCGTCTGGGCAAATACATGCTGATTGCCCTCATGCGTGGCCCGACCCTGCTGATTCACCTTGGTATGAGCGGGCGGATAAGAATCACGCCCGGCTCAGCAAAGGGCAGGGCCTATCAACCCCAGCGCCATGAGCATGTCACGCTCAGGCTCGATAATGGAACACATATCGGCCTTGTCGACCCACGGCGTTTTGGTTGCTTTTTGCTGGCCGATGCAGGGCGGGAGCGAGAGCATCCCCTGCTGCGACAGCTTGGGGCCGATCCGCTTCAACCCGGCTTTGATGCTGCCTATCTCCAAGAAAAACTTCATCGCAAGCGCGCGCCTATCAAGACCGCCTTGCTCGACCAGCATGTCGTCGCCGGGCTCGGCAATATATATGTATGCGAGATCCTGTATCGCGCCGGAATTCATCCCGAACGTCTGGCCTCGTCTCTGGATGAAACGCAGATTGCCCGTATTGCAGAAATCACCCCCGCCGTGCTGCGCGAGGCAATCGATGCAGGGGGATCCACCTTGCGCGATTATGTGGATGCCGAAGGGAAAAAGGGGGCGTTTCAGGATCTGCATCAGGTTTACGGCCGCGAGGGGGAGCCATGCCCCGATTGTCCGGGCTTTCCGGCGTGCGGGGGAATCCGTCGTCTGGTGCAGGCAGGGCGGTCAAGCTTTTATTGTCCGCGGCGTCAGCTGCCACTTTCTTTAGAGGACGCTTGACTGGCAGAGTGAAACTGGACTAAAGGCGAGCCCTCCGCTGGCTCTGCGTCTCTTCTTGAGATGATTGGCCGGTATGCTTTATTGTCGTTGCAAGACGACCTAACAAGCCGAACAGAACAGGGCTGAAGAGTAGAAATGGCTAACACCGCCTCTGCGCGCAAGCGCATCCGTCAGAACGAGCGTCGCCGTGAGCGTAACGTTTCCCGCATGTCCCGCGTCCGTACCTTCGTGAAGAAGGTCGAGAGCGCCATCCTTTCGGGTGACAAGGCTGCAGCTAACGACGCTCTGCGTGCTGCCCAGCCGGAAATGCAGCGCGCTGTTGGAAAGGGCGTTCTCGCCGCCAACACCGTCAGCCGCAAGCTGTCGCGCCTTTCGGCTCGCATCAAGGCTCTGGCTTCGGCCTGATCAGATAACAGGGCGGTGCCTCTTCCGAGGCACTTCCCGGTCTGAGCCTACAGAAAGAACGGGTGTGGTCATGCGACCATATCCGTTCTTTTTTTTCGCCGGTCGTCCTGCTTTGTGACATCCGGTTAAGCTTGCCTGTCGCGCGCTGTTTGCCCTATTCTGTCCGCCCTTTAGCCGGGGATCAGGAAGGTCATGCCTCATTGCACGTGATGGCTCCTGTCGTGTCTTTTGTTACAACTCGGGGGAGTGATGGCAGACGAAGGGTCTCATACGGATCTTCCTGCAGTGACGGAAACGGTTTCCTGCACCAGCGGAACCGATCCTGTCCTTGCTTCCCAATGGGTCAAGGTGCGCGAAAGACTGCGTGTCGAGGTCGGTGACGTTGAGTACCGTACCTGGCTGCAGCAGATTGTGCTTGGCCCGCTGGAAGAGGATGAAATAACCCTCTTTCTGCCAACGCGCTTTCTGCGTGACTGGGTACGTGGCCAGTATGGCGACCGCCTGCAGGAGCTATGGCGTAACGAGAACCGCGCCGTCCACCACGTTGAGCTTCAGGTCCAGCGCGTTGGCGATGGGCTCGCAACGCCGGTTGCCGTCGAGGCTGCGGCCCCAGTGGTCGAGATCGAGGCCCCTGCGGCTCCGGCTGTCGCTGTGCAGGACGCGCGACACGATCTGGCAGCGCCACTCGATCCGCGCTTTACTTTCGACAGCTTTGTTGTGGGCAAGCCCAACGAGTTTGCGTACGCCTGTGCCCGCCGTGTGGCTGAAAAGCCGTCCAGCCCCGGTTTCAACCCGCTTTTTCTCTATGGCGGTGTCGGTCTGGGCAAGACGCACCTGATGCACGCCATTGGTTCGGAACTGACAAGCGGTGGGCGAGTCTCAGTCGCCTATATGTCGGCCGAGAAATTCATGTACCGCTTCATTGCGGCCATTCGCTCGCAATCGACGATGGAATTCAAGGAGCAGCTGCGCTCGGTCGATGTTCTCATGATCGACGATTTGCAGTTCCTGATCGGCAAGGACAATACGCAGGAAGAGTTCTTCCATACGTTCAATGCCCTGGTCGATGCGGGCCGTCAGATTGTGGTCAGCGCCGATAAGTCGCCCTCCGATCTGTCGGGGCTTGAGGATCGCCTGCGTACCCGTCTCGGTTGCGGCATGGTGGCGGATATTCACGCGACGACGTTCGAGCTGCGTATCTCCATTCTGGAAGCAAAAGCGCTTGCCTCGGGAGTTGCCGTCCCTGCCAAGGTGCTCGAATTTCTGGCCCACAAGATCACCTCGAATGTGCGCGAGCTTGAGGGGGCCCTCAATCGCCTGATCGCCCACGCCAATCTTTTTGGCCGCCCTGTCACGCTGGAAAGCACGCAGGACGTGCTCCATGACATTCTCAAGGCGCATGACCGTCGTGTGACCATTGAGGAGATCCAGCGCAAGGTGTCGGAGCACTGGAATATCCGCCTGACCGATATGTCGTCGGCCCGTCGCGCACGCGCCGTGGCAAGACCGCGTCAGGTCGCCATGTTCCTTGCCAAGCAGCTTACCAGCCGCTCCCTGCCGGAAATCGGCCGTAAATTCGGCAACCGTGACCATACCACGGTCATGCATGCTGTCTCACGCGTGCAGGAACTGATGGAGCGTGATGTTGCCTTTGCAGAAGACGTGGAATTGCTGCGTCGTATGCTCGAGGGCTGATCTTTGCCGCGGCAAGCGGCTCTGCTAGACTGTTTTTTTGTTTTTCGGGTGTTCGAGGGTCTACGATCATATGAAATTCCAGGCTGACCGCACAACGCTGATCCGTGCCCTTGCCCATATCCAGAGCGTTGCGGAAAAGCGCAACACGATCCCCATCCTGGCCAATGTCATGCTCTCCATCGAGGGCAATCTTCTGCGTCTGACCGCCACCGATATGGAAATTGCGGTCGTCGAGGAAGTGGCTGCCGAAGGCGCCCGTGACGGTGCAGTGACCGCCCCGGCCAGTGTCCTTTACGAGATCGTGCGCAAGCTGCCGGACGGCTCGGTGGTCGAACTTGATCACGGTGGCGGTGACGCCCCGCTGGCGCTGCGCGCCGGACGTTATGCCACCAGCCTGAATGTGCTTCCCGTTGAGGATTTTCCCTCAATGGTGGCCGGTGATCTGCCCTGCGAATTCTCCATCCCGGCCGCGGTGCTGCGCGGGCTGGTTGATCGTACCCGCTTCGCTATCTCGACCGAAGAAACGCGCTACTACCTCAACGGCATCTATTTCCATGTCGCGAAGGATGGCGAGACGAGCAAGCTGCGTGCCGTCGCCACGGATGGCCATCGTCTGGCCCGCGTCGAGACCGATCTGCCTGCCGGTGCCGCCGATATGCCGGGCGTCATTATTCCGCGCAAGACCGTGGCCGAACTCCGCAAGCTTCTCGATGAGGGCGCTGGCACGGTGCAGGTCAGCCTGTCCGATACCCGCATCCAGTTCCGCGTTGGCGCTGTGATGCTGACCTCGAAGCTGATTGACGGAACGTTCCCTGAATACGAGCGCGTTATTCCCAAAAACAATGACCGTTTCCTGAAGGTGAACAAGCAGGCGTTCGCAGACGCTGTGGCCCGTGTCGCGGCGATTAGTCAGGAGCGCTCGCGCCCGGTCAAGCTTGCCGTGCAGACCAACCTGCTGACCCTTTCTGCCATCAGCCCTGACCAGGGCATGGCCAAAGAAGAGCTGGACGAGACAAGCGTTTCCTATGATGGCCCAACGCTGGAGATCGGCTTCCAGGCGCGTTATCTCAATGACATCACGGACCAGATTGATGTCGAGGCCGAGTTTGCCTTTGCCGATAGTGCGGCACCGACCCTCGTGCGCGACACCAACCTGCCGACAGCGCTTTACGTGCTGATGCCCATGCGCGTCTGATTCGGGAGCGGGCCGCCTTCTTGCGTATCAATAGGCTCGTTCTCACGAATTTTCGCAATTACGAGCGTCTGGTCTGGACGCCGCAAAGCCGCCTAGTTGTGCTCACGGGTGAGAACGGGGCGGGCAAGACCAATCTGCTTGAGGCGCTCTCGCTCCTTGCCCCAGGGCGTGGATTGAGGGCAGCTTCCAACGCCCAGATCCAGCGCCAGGATGGTGGCCCATGGGGCGTTGTGGCCCGCCTGAATGATGTGGCGGGTGAGGGCATAGACCTCGCCACCGGTACCGACCCGGCTAATCCGGTCAGACGTGTTTTCCGCCTCAATAACGAGGTGATCCGCAATCAGGGGCAGATTGCGCCCTACTGCGCAGTCACATGGTTGACCCCACAGATGGACCGCCTGTTCAGCGACCCGGCTTCCGGGAGACGACGGTTCTTTGACCGCCTTGTTCTGGCGCTCGATCCCAATCATGCGCGCGAAAGCGCAGCGCATGAGCGTGCCGTGACCCAACGCAACCGGCTTCTCGCGACTCGTCCGGATCAGAAGAGTTGGCTCGATGCCCTCGAGGACAGTATCGCGCGCCATGCGGTGGCGCTGACCGCATCGCGCATGGCTCTTGTCGATGCGATGAACGCGACTGCGCTTACAGATGGTACGGGGTTTCCCGTCGCACGGGTGGCGCTGGAGTGCGAGATTGCGGCTGAACTCCATCGCAGGCCGGCGCTTCTGGTGGAGGATGGCCTGCGGGGGAAACTGGCTGCAGCGCGCAGCGAGGATGCGCAGCGCAGTACCACGAGTGTCGGCGCGCACAGGACCGATTTTGGCCTTCAGGATGCGGCCAGTGGTCGATCGGCAGCCCTTTCCAGCAGCGGTCAGCAAAAGGCCATGCTGGTTCATGTCATTCTCAACCATGCCGGTTTGACAGCATCTCGGACAGGCCGAGCCCCGTTTATCCTGCTTGATGAACCTCTTGTTCATCTTGATTCCCGGAGGCGAGAGGGCTTGCTGGGTTATCTAAGCGATCAGGCCTTCGAGGTGTTCCTGACCGGGACGGATCGCGAGCAGTTCGCGGCGCTGGGGGGCGGGGTGGACTATCGTTGCGTGACTGCCGGTCGGTTCTTTGCCTGATCAGGCGGTTATTTTGTCACTGAATTGTAACAGGTGAGTGAGGCATCGTTTCATAATTGTCGTCTCCGACAAATGCGCAATCCGGCAATTGTAACAATAAAATCGGATGTTATTGTCGCGTCGCTTCATGACATAATCCAGATGCCGCTTTTTGATGTCATCATGAAGCACAATGTGAATAGACTATGTAAAATAGAACATGATACTTCATTTGAGTAAGATTAAGCGCCTATAACGTTCATTTAATGCAGTGTATCGTGCGATTTATCCGGAGAATTCACGTTCGATCTTGAGCGTCCTGCCTCAGTTCGCCTTTAAGCGCCACAATCTGGACAATTCGAGAATTACATTGTTACTCATTGTTATGAAATTCTCGCGTATGACGGGCCTGTATAGTCCAAGCTGCAGGAGTTGAGGCCCCGGATGAAAATAGCGTTCCTTTACGTGGCTGAGCCCTACCAATGCTATCACGTAGCCGCTGTTTCCTCTGCCCTGTCGCAGCTTCCCAATGTCGAGGTGACGGAATTCGTCAGCTTCCCCGAGACCGCGCAGCATCTCGATCGTATACGTGAGACGAACCAGCTGGGTGGTCATGTTGTTCGCGGCACTCTCAGGGTGCCCGTACGAGCCACGCTGCTACGCCGTCTTCGCCGTCTGGACTCTGAACGTGAAGTCGTCATGCGCGCCAACGTCGCCCAGTTGGAGGCCTTCGATGCCGTTGTCGCGACAGAATACTCGGCCGGGTTACTGCGTGAAATGGGGCTTACGCGACCCGCTCTGATCCTGATCCAGCATGGTGCGGGAGATCGTGAGGTCAATGACGAGCACCTTATCCGCCAGTTTGATCTCTCCCTCGTCTCCGGACCTAAAATTGCTGAGGCGTTTCTCGCCAAGAAGCTTGCGACGGCAGCACAGACCCGCATCATCGGCTACCCGAAATTCGATGCGGTCAATGGTGATCGGATCGTTCGTGGCTCGGAGAGCATCGCCAGACCACTGGCCCTTTACAATCCCCATTACAAAAAAGGACTTTCGTCCTATCGGGATTATCTCGCGCCGCTTGCTGAGGCCGTCAATCGTCTCGACCGATACGACCTGCTCGTTGCGCCCCATGTGAAGATTTTTCACAAGGACTTTGGGCGTCGTCGTCGGCAGTTTGAGAAAGTTGTGGGAGGAAGGGTGCGGCTCGATACAGCTTCCTCCTCAATGCTCGACATGACTCACACTGCGCGGGCGTCACTCTATATCGGTGATGTCAGCTCCCAGGTTTATGAGTTCCTGATCACCCCGCGACCCTGTGTTTTTCTCAACCCCCATGGGGTGGCGTGGCGAAACAATCCGCATTTTCGTCACTGGACATTAGGGGACGTGGTGGAGCGTCCGGAGGACATCTATCAGGCGCTGGCACAGGCGGAACCGCGGCATGCGCTCTACAAGGCGCGTCAGGAACGCGTCATACAGGAGACTTTCGGCTCGCAGCCCCGACGCGGCGCCTCTTTCCGAGCCGCACAGACGATCCGGGACTTTCTTCGTGGCGAGGCTTTGCCGGTCGGTGCCATCGCAGCCGCCTGAACCTGGCCCGGCGCATGACTATGGATCAACCATGCTGAATCCGGGCTGGTGAGCCGTCGATCGCGCTGCCGGCATGCTGTGTCGTGGATGGCAAACAGGTTAAATTTGCAAAGGCTCGCGCATTCTCCTGTTTTCAACACGGACCGCTTTGGTCTAAGAGGACGCGCCAACGGTGGGAAAGCCGCGGGCTTTCCTGATTGATATGCGGGGAGGCTGCGGCACATGACCACGACCAATGAAACACCAACCGGAATGGCTGGCGAACGGGTTGGTGACTTTGCCTCGCGCAGCGTGTCTCATGACCGCATCCGCGAAGCCCTTGCTTTCGATGACGTGCTGGTTGAGCCTGCCGCATCGGACGTGCTCCCGGCCCAGGCTTCCACGCGCACCCGCCTCACACGGTCGATCGAACTGAATATTCCGCTTCTGTCCTCTGCCATGGATACCGTGACCGAGGATGCGATGGCTATTGCCATGGCGCAGCAGGGCGGCATGGGCGTGATCCACAAGAACCTGTCCGTCGAGGAGCAGGCGGAGCATGTGCGCCGCGTCAAGCGCTTCGAATCCGGCATGGTTGTAAACCCTGTCACGGTTGGGCCTGAGCAGACCCTTCGCGATGTACACGCCATCATGGCCCAGCATGGCATCAGCGGTCTGCCGGTTGTGCTGCCGGGCAGTGGTGAACTGGTTGGTATTCTCACCAATCGCGACATGCGTTTCACGAGTGACCTGAACACGCCAGTGCGCGACATGATGACGCGCGAGAACCTCGTGACCGTCCGTCACGGGGCTGACGCCGCTGTCGCTCAGGATCTGCTGCATCGCCACCGCATCGAGAAGCTGCTTGTGGTGGATGACCAGAACCGCTGCATCGGTCTGATCACGGTCAAGGATATGGACAAGGCCGAGGCTCATCCCCTTGCGATCAAGGATCAGTTTGGCCGTCTGCGTTGCGCCGCCGCGATCGGTGTCGGTGCCGACGGGCTGGCCCGTGCCGAAGCGCTGGTCTCGGCTGGCGTGGATATCGTGATTGTTGATACCGCGCATGGTCATTCGCGCGGCGTGCTCGACACGGTGGCCACCCTGAAATCCCGCCATGCCGGTATTCAGGTCATTGCTGGCAATGTCGCCACCCCGGAGGCTGCCCTCGCTCTGGCCAATGTCGGTGCCGATTGCGTCAAGGTCGGTATCGGTCCTGGCTCGATCTGCACCACGCGCGTTGTGGCCGGTGTGGGTGTGCCGCAATTCTCGGCCGTCATGGAAACATCAGCCGCCTGCCACGAAGCCGGTATCTTCGCTATTGCCGATGGTGGCATCCGCACCTCGGGCGATATCGTCAAGGCCATCGGTGCCGGGGCGGATGTGGTCATGATCGGTTCGCTGCTGGCCGGTTGTGAAGAAAGCCCGGGCGAGGTGTTCCTGCATCAGGGACGCTCCTACAAGGCGTATCGTGGCATGGGCTCGCTGGGGGCCATGGCACGTGGGTCGGCCGATCGCTACTTCCAGGCCGAGGTCAAGGACTCGCTCAAGCTCGTGCCGGAAGGGATCGAGGGTCAGGTGCCTTACAAGGGCAGCATGGCGGCCGTGGTGCATCAGCTCGTGGGTGGCCTGAAGGCGGGCATGGGCTATACCGGCTCGGCCACAGTGGCCGATCTGCAGGTGCGTACGCGGTTCCGGCGCATCACCAATGCTGGCCTGCGCGAAAGCCACGTCCATGACGTGACCATCACGCGTGAAGCACCTAACTATCGCCAGGACTGACAAAAACTTGTAAGCGCGGGGGCATGACTCCCGCCGCCAGACTTTCTGCTGCCATCGATCTGCTTTGCGCCATCGAGGCTGCCCCCCGCCGTCCTGCCGATGCAACGGCCAATAACTATTTCCGCGAGCGCCGCTACATCGGTGGTGGTGATCGTCGGGTCATCTCCGCTCGCATATGGGATGTGCTGCGGCAGTGGCGCCGCCTGCACTGGCATCTCCGTGACATTCCCGGTGGCCCGTCACCCCGCACGCTCTGTGCGGCGTCGCTCATTTTGGGCGGTGAGGAAATCGGCACTGTGCGCAATCTGTTCAACGGCGAGCGCTTTGCCCAGTCACACCTGACATCACGTGAGGATGCCGCCCTAGCTGCCCTCGGCGGGCGGGAGCTCAATCACCCCGATATGCCCCAGCCGGTGCGTCTGGAATATCCCGACTGGCTTCAGCCCTATCTCGAGCGCGCTTTCGGCGAGACGCTGGAGGCGGAGATGGCTGCGCTCGACAACGCAGCCCCGCTTGATCTGCGCGTGAACCTGCTCAAGGGACATCGCGACGAAGCCATCCGGGCGCTTAGAAACGAGCAGATCCTGGCATCACCGACGCCGCTTTCTCCCTGGGGACTTCGCCTGCCGGGGCGCCAGAACGTGACCGCCACGCAGAGCTTCCGTGAAGGCATCATCGAAATACAGGATGAAGGGAGTCAGCTCATCGTCGGAACGCTCGATGCGAAGCCGGGTGAACGCGTTGTCGATTTCTGTGCAGGGGCGGGTGGCAAGACGCTCGCCATCGCCATGGGTATGGAAAACAAGGGCCAGATCGTGGCCTGTGACGTATCGGCACCCCGGCTTGAAGGCGCGGTTAAGCGCCTGCGCCGTGCGGGCGTCCATAATGTCGAGCGTCATCTGCTGACCAGCGGCGATAAGTGGGTCAAGCGCCGTGCCGGCGCCTTTGACCGTGTCCTGGTGGATGCCCCCTGTTCGGGCACAGGGACTTGGCGTCGCAACCCTGATGCCCGGATCCGGCTCGTGGAGCAGGATATCATCGAATTGCAGGCCAAGCAGGCCGATATTCTTGATCGCGCCTCGACACTGGTCAAACCCGGCGGGCGTCTGGTCTATGCAACCTGCTCGCTGCTGGCCGAGGAAAACGAAGCGCAGGTTGCTGCGTTCCTGGCGCGCAATGACCAGTTCGAGCGTGTCGCTGCGGGGGGTGACATGCTTCCCGAAAAGCTGCGCGGTGAATCCGGTTTTGCCCTGACCCCCTTGCGCGATGAGACGGACGGCTTCTTTGCTGCCGTGCTCCAGCGCAGGGCCGGCTAAGGTTTTCCAGATCGTCTCATTATACGACCGGGCAGGGGTGAACGGGTTATCATGGCGCTAGCAATGTTTGTCGGGCTGCTTCTGACACTGGGGGCCGGGATCGGGGCGCAATGGGTGGCATGGAAGTTTCGTCTTCCCGCCATCGTGCTCCTTTTTGCTCTTGGCCTCATTTTCGGGCCGGGGCTTGGGATACTTCATCCTTCGGCGGCTCTCGGATGGATTTTCCGTCCGCTTGTGTCCCTTCTGGTTGCCATCATCGTGTTCGAGGGCGGCTTGCTCCTCGACTTCCGCCAGCTGCGCGAGGCAGGCGAGGGGGTGACGCGCCTGACCATGCTGGCCCTGCCTATTTCGTGGGTTCTGGGCTGGTCGGCAGCGCATTACATTGCGCATATGGAATGGGGAGTGGCGGCGCTGTTTGGTGCCATCATTACCGTTACCGGCCCGACAGTTGTGCTGCCATTGCTGCGACATAACAAGCTGCAACCCCGTGTCGCCGCCTTTCTGCGCTGGGAAGCCATCATCAATGACCCGATTGGCGCCATTTTGGCGGCCGTCGTGTTGCAGGTGGTAGCGACACGCGTACCGATCGGCACGGATGTCTTTCTCACCACGGTTCTGCCGGATCTTCTGGCTTCGACGGCGGAATCCCTCGCTGTCGGTATCCTGCCGGCTTATCTGGTGCGGTATCTATTTGTGCGCGACCTCATGCCAGAGCCGCTCAAGACGCCTCTGCTGCTCACGCTGGCGCTGCTAATTTTCAGCATCTGCAACATGAGCATGGAAGGCGCAGGCCTTGTGGGCGCGACCGTCTTTGGGATGGCGCTCACCAATCTGCATGTTCCCGGCCTGTCCGAGCTGCGACGCATGAAGGAATCTCTGGTGGTTCTGGTGGTGGCCGTGCTGTTCATCATGCTGACCGCAGATCTGCATCGCGAGGTGCTGGCGCATCTGTCCCTGCCAATCTGCCTGCTGACCGCCGCTGTCATGTTCGGCGTGCGGCCGCTTGCCATCTTCCTCTCCACCATAGGGACGGGGCTCAAATGGCAGGAGAGGCTGTTTGTCGCCTGGATCGCGCCGCGCGGTATTGTGGCCGCCGCTGTGGCTGGCGCTGCGGGGTATCGTATGACCGATGCCGGGTATCACAGCGCCGATCTGATCATGCCCGCCGTTTTCGCCATTATCGGCGGAACCATGATCTTTCACGGCTTCTCCCTCCGGCCGATCGCCCGCTATCTCAAGCTCACGCTTTCCAATGAACCGGCTCTGGCTATCGTGGGGGCTTCGCCCTGGTCGATCGATCTGGCGAAATGCCTGAGCAAGAACGGTATTCCGATCCTTCTGGTCGATAACCGCTCCAACACGCTTATCTCCGCCATGCGTCAGGGCGTGCCGGTCTTGCGGGCTGAACTGCTGTCACAGTACGGCGAGGAAGCCCTGGAGGAGCGTCCGGCGGATTATCTGATTTCGACCACGGCGGATGCCATTTATAACGGGCTGGTCTGTGCCCATATGGCGCCCCATATGGGACGTCAGCGCGTGTTCCAGATCAGCCCCGGCGTGGCGCGCCTCGATTTCTATCACGGCCTCTCACGTGATGCCCGAGGCAAGCTGCTGGGTGACCCGTCATGGAACTTCACCCTGATCGACATGCTCTTCGACAAGGGGTGGCGGTTCGCAACGGCAATGGCGGATGAAGCAAGCGCAGCAAGTTTCGGCGCGGTGTCGAACCGTCTGGATTTTCTGTCGATACGTCGCGGCCAGTCCATCACGATACGTTCGGCGGAAGATGAGTTTCCCGTGAGCCCCGCCATTGGCGACATGCTGGTCTTCATGACCCCCCCTGCGCCGCCTGCCGAGACGGAGCCCGTTGCCGTGCCAGTGGAAGGGACGCCGCTACCTGCATGACGTTTCGGCCCCGTGATAAGCAGGGCCGTAACACGCCCTAGTCCGGTCGGACTTCGATGCCAGCATGACCAGAGGCAATAATCCGGCGCAACAGGCGTTCCTCAAGGGCGATACAGCCCTCCGTCGCGCCGCTGGTGGGGGGCAGGTGCAGGAAGATGGCCGAGCCGCGGCCCGGAACAGCCGGGCTGTCATTCCATCCCAGTACGACGCATAGATCGTAGCAATGATCCTCGCGCCACAGCTTCTCGTGTCGTGCCGAGTGAGGAAGCGTAATCTGCCGGTTGTAGTCAGGGTGAGTTGAGTCATCGCACCAGCCATCATCCGGCGCGAGTGCCTCGATGCGTAACCCGGTGACAGGTCTTTCAACGCGATCAGCCCGATAGAAGACGTGCCTGAATGGAAGGAAGCCGACTGGCGTTGCCATGTCGCCCTCGCTCTTGTCCTGTCTTGTGCCAGCAGCGCCGATCAGGGCGGGGAGGGGCTCTCCTTCAAGGAAAAGGGTCGCGCGAGACCCGTTTGCGTGTCGCACGATGACAGTCATGTCACAAACCTCACGTCTGAACATTAATTTATGAGTAATTGCCGTCTAAAGGCCGGTATCACGCCAGGGGAGGCGTCTGATCGGATTGGCGTTATCACGATATCCGTGTAAGGCTCACAGTCAAAAGAAGGGTCTTTCTTCCTTGAGAAGTCAGGTCTTGGCTCAGGGGTGTCGTCCCCAGCTGGAGAGAGAAGGTTATACATGCCTGGTCCGCGTCCTGTCCTTATTGTTGACGATGACGATACGCTTCGCCAACTCCTGGTCGAACAGCTCAAGCTCGAAGGCGAGTTCGAACCGATCCAGGCAGTATCTGTCGCCGATGCCAAGGAAAAACTCGGCGTTCCCGATGTCCGTGTCGATGCGATCCTGCTCGATGTGACGCTTCCCGATGGCGATGGCCGCGATTTCTGCGCCGAGCTTCGCCGTCAGGGTATTCGCATGCCGATCATTATTCTGACTGGCTCGGACGACGAAGCCGATGTGGTGCGTGGTCTGGATGCGGGCGCCAATGACTACGTGGCCAAGCCGTTCCGTATTGCCGAGTTGCTGGCGCGCCTGCGTGCCCAGCTTCGTCTGTTCGAGAACAGCGAGGATGCCGTTTTCCCGATCGGGCCGTATCTGTTTCGTCCTTCCTCCAAGATCCTTCAGGAGCCGGCCAAGAACCGCCGTATTCGCCTGACGGAGAAGGAAGCCGCGATCCTGAAATATCTGTATCGTGCCGGGCATCGCCCAATTGCCCGTCAGGTGCTTCTCAACGAGGTTTGGGGCTATAACGCAGCTGTCACGACCCATACGCTTGAGACGCATATCTATCGTCTGCGTCAGAAAATCGAGCCCGATCCGGCAAACGCATCGCTGCTGCTAACCGAGGGTGGTGGTTACCGCCTCAATCCGGAAGGCAGTGATGCGCTGATGGGCTGAAAGTCCTGTCTGCATAACACGCGATTTAAAACCCCGGTCCTGCAAAGGCCGGGGTTTTTGTTTAACGCCCTGATGGGTCGAGGGCTGTACCATGCGAGGGGCCTCTCCGTTACAAGGGAGGCCCGACCCGTTATCCCGGGGTCATGCGGCGGACAGATCGAGATCGAACACTACCGGGACATGATCCGACGGGCTGTCCCAGTCTCTTACGTCTCTCAACACGTTGAGGTTCGTAAAGGCTGGCTGCAGATCTGGCGTCAGCCATACATGGTCGAGGCGCCGTCCCCGGTTTGAAAGCTTCCAGTCGCGATTGCGATAGGACCACCACGTATAGAGTTTCTCCTGGGGCGGGATGACCAGCCTCATGGCGTCAACAAACCCGGTCGCCGCCCAGGCATTGAGTCGTTCGATCTCGGGCGGCGTATGACTTACCACGGTTGAGAGCTGCTTGTGGCTCCACACGTCATGTTCGAGCGGGGCGATATTCAGGTCACCAACCACGATGGACCGTATCGGCGGGTTATCTCGGAACCAGGCCGTCACCTCAGTGAGAAAAGCCAGTTTATGGGCAAATTTGTCGTTGACCGCCGGATCGGGAATGTCGCCGCCCGCCGGAACATAGAAGTCATGGAGCATGACAGGGCCGGTTGTGGTGTCGATGACGACGCCGATATGCCGTGTATCGCTCTTGCCGCACCAGTCGGGCGTTGCTTCGATCGGCCTGATGGGATGGCGCGAGAGAATCGCGACCCCGTTATATCCCTTCATGCCCAGAAAATGCTGATGATCGTAGCCGAGCTCACGCAAGGGGGCTGCGGGAAACAAGGCGTCGGGGACCTTTGTCTCCTGTAGGCAGATGATATCGGGCGCCTGTTCCTCACCAAGGCGCTGAAGCAAGGGCAGTCTCAGGCGCAACGAATTGATATTCCACGTCATCAGCCGCATGGCGCAGTGTCCTTCAATTTGGCAGGAAGTGCAGCAAAGCCTCTTGCTGTGCGGCTGCAATAGACCATTTAAACAGGCATGACACCTGCGATTCACAACTCTCTCCTGACGCTCGACTCTCACATCGATATTCCGTGGTCCGACCGGGGCGATTTCGCCACCGGGTCACCTGATCGCCAGGTCGATCTGCCAAAGCTGCGCGAGGGCGGTCTCAAGGCTGTCTGTCTGGCCGCTTATATTCCGCAGACTGTGCTCGAGCCGGCAGAGCGGCAGGCTGCCTGGGAGCGGGCCCAGGCCATGCTCACTGTGATCAATGGTCTTTCAGGACCCGGCGTTGCGGTTTGCCGGACGGCATCAGCAATCGAAGAAGCAGTCTCAGGAGGCAATGTCGCTATCGTGCCCGCAGTAGAGAACGGTCATGCGCTGGGTGGTGACCTCTCCCGCATCAGTGCGTTGGCGGCACTGGGCGTGCGGTATATGACGCTCACCCATAACGGACATAACGATCTGGCGGATGCCGCCATTCCCCTGCCGGCTTTAGGGAATGACAAGAGCCTTCATCACGGACTTTCTCCCCTGGGACGTGAGGCGATTGCCTTAATGAATGCACTTGGGATCGTGGTGGATGTCTCCCATGCGGCAAAGACGACCATGATGCAGGCGACCGATATTTCGGCTGTGCCGATCGTGGCGAGCCATTCCTGTGCCCGCGCCCTTTGCGACCATCCACGCAATTTGGATGACGAGCAGCTTATGCGGCTGCGTGATAAGGGTGGCGTGATCCAGATCACAGCCATGTCTTCGTTTCTCGTTCCCGCTGCCACCGGCAAGGCGGGTGTTGCCGATCTGGCGTGTCATGTGCGCTATGTTGCCGATCTGATTGGGGTGGAGCATGTGGGGGTGTCCTCCGATTTTGATGGTGGCGGACGCATTCAGGGCTGGGCCGATGCTGGACAATCCCCGGCGGTAACCGAGGCGCTGGTCGAACAGGGGTTCAGCGAAGCCGAACTGGCGAAGATATGGGGCGGCAATTTCCTGCGCGTTCTCGCGCAAGCCGAACGGGTCTGAAGGCAACTTCGAACAAAACAGGATCGTTCTAGCCGAAGCAGCCCGAAAATTTGTCCACTTTCAGGGCAGTTCCGGGATTGACTCCCTGTATTTCCAACGTCTTGGCGCTGTTTCTTCGATCCGGATAGGCAAAATTGTTGATTTTCAACATCTTAGCATTAAATGCCCAAAATTTAGGCAAAGCGTCGCAAAGCGCGCCAAACTGCGCCCGTCATCAATTTGTCACGCGATGCCCCACAGACTTATCCACATGTTCCGTGGATGAACTTGTGTTCAGCCTGGGCAATGGTGTCCCGTCATGAAGACCACGCAAACTGACCCCTCTGTTCGTGATGATCAGGCTGTTGGTACTGCTGAACCGCCTACTCGCAAGGAGGGCGCAGAGGCCATAAGAGAAGCGCTGAAAACCATCCCGTTCACGCCCGGCGTCTATCGCATGCTGGGAGAGAAGGGAGAGGTACTGTATGTTGGCAAGGCGCTTAGCCTCAAAAAGCGTGTGTCGTCCTATCTTCGGCTCAACCAGTTGCCGGAGCGGCTACGTCGTATGGTGAGCCTGACACGATCGATGGAGATCGTGACGACGCGCACCGAGGCCGAGGCGCTGCTTCTTGAGGCCAACTACATCAAGAAGATGAAGCCACGCTTCAACATCCTCCTGCGCGATGACAAATCCTATCCCTGGATCATGCTGACCGAGGGGCATGAGTTTCCGCAGATCACCAAGCAGCGTGGCCGGCCGGTCAAGAATGCAACCTACTGGGGACCGTTTGCCTCAGCCTGGGCCGTCAACCAAACGCTGAACCTGATCCAGCGCAGTTTTCTGCTGCGTTCCTGCAGCGATGCCGTTTTGTCGTCACGCACGCGACCTTGCCTGCTGTTCCAGATCCGTCGGTGTTCCGCACCCTGCGTGGACAGGGTGACGCCGGGGCAATATGCCGAACTGGTGGATGAGACGAAACAGTTCCTCTCAGGCAAAAGCACGGATGTGCATAAGACGCTTGTCGAGGAGATGGAAAGAGCCTCTGAAGCACTCGAATTCGAACGTGCTGCGGCCATACGCGATCGTATCCGTGGGTTCTCCAGCATGCAGGAATCGGGAATCATCAACCCGGCCTCGATTGGCGACGCTGATATCATCGCGCTCTGGCAGGAGGCGGGACGGACCTGCATCCAGGTCTTCTTCATCCGTAATTCCCGTAACAACGGAAATCGGGCTTTCTTCCCTGATCATGCGAAGGAGGAGAGTGCGGCAGATATTCTCGCAGCCTTCCTGCTGCAGTTCTATGATGACAAACCCCCACCACCCCAAATCCTGCTGAACAGCGACCCTGCGGAGCTCGACCTTGTTTCGGAGGCGCTGAGTCTCAAGCGCGGGCGCAAGGTGGAACTGTTGCAGCCACAGCGTGGCGAGCGGCGCGACGTGGTTCGTCACGCCGAAACCAATGCGCGTGAAGCACTCGAGCGGCGACTGGCAGAGAGCGCTGGTGTCAGCAAGCTGCTCAACGGTGTGGCAAACGTCTTCGGGCTGGCAGAGCCGCCGAAGCGGATCGAGACCTATGATAACTCCCACATCATGGGGCAGCACGCTTACGGTGTTATGGTGGTGGGCGGGCCGGAAGGGTTCGTCAAGCGCGCCTATCGCAAGTTTGCCATCAAGGGGCCCGTCACGCCTGGTGACGATTTTGGCATGATGCGTGAGGTGATGGAGCGGCGCTTTGGCCGTCGCGATCCCGAAGCACCGGAGGCCCGGCCGGAAGACTGGCCTGATCTTCTGCTGATCGATGGCGGGCTGGGGCAGTTCAACGCTGTCCGGGCCGTTCTGGAAGATCTGAATGTGCGCGATATTCCTATCGTGGCCATTGCCAAAGGGCCGGACCGCGATGCAGGGCGTGAGTGGTTCTTTCAGGAGGGGCGCGCGCCATTCCAGTTGCCGCCGAATGATCCAGTTCTTTACTACCTTCAGCGCCTGCGGGATGAAGCGCACCGCTTCGCCATCACGACGCACAGGGCAGGGCGTAGCAAGGCCATCAAGGTGTCAGAGCTCGATAGCGTGCCGGGTGTTGGTGCCGTGCGCAAACGCGCCCTTCTGACGCGGTTCGGCTCGGTGCGTGGTGTCCGTAGCGCCAGTCTGGAAGAGCTCGTGTCGGTATCGGGAATCAATTCAGAGACTGCCCGCACGATTTACGAGTTTTTTCACCCGCAATGATGCGCGAGCAGCTATGAAGAACCACCATGAGCGTCCTATCATGGTGCGTAATTTCATCTCCATGTGTTTTCTGACTTGAAGGCAGCTCCGGGAAAGATTCATGCTGACAGATCTGCCCAACATCCTGACCTTGCTGCGTATCGCGTCGATCCCGGTGCTGATCGGCCTGATTGCGTTCAATAATGCCTGGACGGACGGGATTGCCTGCGTGCTGTATATCGCGGCTTGCATTACCGACTACCTGGACGGGATGCTGGCGCGTCGCTGGAAACAGGGGTCAGAGTTGGGTCGCATGATGGACCCGATCGCTGACAAGCTTTTGGTCGGTGCCCTGTTGCTGGCTCTCGCAGGCTATGGCCGTCTGGTCGATGGGGCGCTGTTCGCGGCGATTATTATCCTCGTGCGTGAGATCATGGTGAGTGGTCTGCGCGAATTCATGGCCAGTCAACGCGCCACTCTCCCTTCGACCCGCCTTGCCAAGTGGAAAACAGGCATCCAGATGGTCGCGATCGGCTGCCTGCTGGCTGGGGACGTCATGCCTCGACAGATCGGGCTCGGTGCGATTTCCTTTACTCATCTTGGTGCAGTGATGCTCTGGGTTTCGGTGGTACCGACGGTGATGAGTGGGTGGGGCTATCTGGTAACCGGTCTCGCAAAAATGCTTGGCACCGGCACAAACGGGTCTTCAGCCAAACTCACGCACTAGTATTGTGCGCTATACATGTTCTGTATCTGGCATTGTCGTCAGGGGCGTCTTAAAAGGGGCGCAAAGACATCCCTGGAGTAGATGATGAGAAAGGCCGCTCTTTTAGCGATCCCAGTTTTGTTGAGTGGCTGTTCCGGTCTCGGGAAATCCCTCCATGATACGGTCACCTTGCCGGGTGCCAATCCAAACATGCCGGAGGGCATTTCGGAGAATATGGAGAAGGTCCGCGGGCACGCCTTCATGGCGATGCCGCTACTGCCCGAAAACGGAAATATCTGGCCTGGTGCTCCGCAACCCTTGCCTACGTTGCGCGACGTCGAGGCCTCGCCTAACGGCCTGCGGGATGCTCTGGCAGACACCAACAGCTACTTCGGCTCCATGACGAAAAGCCATGGTGCGAGTAATGGGAGCAGCATCCAGCTGGGAGACGGGGGCACCATCGAGATGGGTGAACATGATGGCGTCGTGAATGGCGTTCACTCGGCGTCTCGCCCGTCGCTCTCCTCCTCGGTTGAGGATAATGCGCACAAATATCTTGCTCCGAGCCATAGCGGCACCATCGTGATCCCGAATGGTGACGGAACAAGCACGCTTATATCGCCGGATGGTTCTGTGCGCGTCACCAAGGATAAGGCGGCTCACTGACCGGACACTCGGCCTGACCCCTGGGTGATCTCCAGGTAAGAAACAGGGCAGGTCGAGTAAGGGGTGCCACATGCTGGATTTATGGCCTGTAGAGTGCGCCCCGGTCGGCAACGATTGCGCACGCCTGGCATAGTTTAGTGCGCTTCAGAGAGCGATCAGACACCTTAATGATTGGGGCGGGCCATAAACCTGCCGCGTCAATCACAGGACGATACGGCGACATCGGACCACTCGCAAAGATCAGAAATTGCCTCTCCATTCAGTATCACTTCGGGCTGGCCATTATGCTGGGAAGGGCCGAGTCCTCGCATTGGCATGTGGTTGGGGTGGCCAGTCCACTGGTTCGGCCCAGCAAGGTCAGAAGTTGCCCGGTAAAGTCCCTTTCTGCGATCAGAAGTAATTCGGCGAAATAGATGGGTGAGACGTTGTTTTTTTGCTGGGTAACGTCTGGTAGAATACTCGGATCCTGATGGGCCAAAGCTACTGACTATCAAAAGAAGTACGCCTCTGGCTAACGGTGACACATTGCACGTCATCCACTTTGGCGAAAGGCTGCGCTGGCGCTAGGTCCTTACAGAGCGCTCCATGGCGTAGCGAAAAATTGCGACGAACCCGGTGAGTTGCCGCACCTACGTTATTGCGAGAGGCCTTGCCGCCATATCCTGCTTAGTTTCCGCGCACCTGGCCACGCTCAAAGCTTCAATTCAGCAGAAGGGCAGAGATCTCTGCACCGGAGTTCCTCCACCCCGATACCGGTGCGCGCCCCGCGTTGCCCCACGGGGCCTGACGCGACTCTGGCCCTTCAGCGAATGCACGCCTCCTGAGCCCGCAAGACTTCATGATTGCCCGCCATATCTCTGTTCGACGTCTGGAGCGATATACACATATCCTGGACCGAAGCCCTTTCTTGTCAGGGTCAGAAGGCAGACAGCGCTAAGGGGCCGGGCGGTTATGAGAACGGTCAGTTGTACTGACGGTAAAGCCCGATCAGTACGCCCTGGATGCGGACACGGCTTTGCGGGAATATCTGCGTCTCATAGGCGGAATTGGCAGGCTCCAGAGCGATCGACTGGCCCTTCTGGCGCAGGCGTTTGAGTGTCACCTCCTGATTGTCCACCAGCGCCACAACAATCTTGCCGTTCTCCGCCGTCTCGGCCTGGCGAATGATGACGATATCACCATCGAGGATGCCAGCCTCGATCATTGAGTCACCCGATACATGCAGCGCGTAATGCTGCCCATTAGTGAGTTGCGCCGCGGGGATATCAATCTGTTCTCCCTGATCGCGGAATGCCTCGATTGGCAAGCCGGCGGCGATACGGCCATAGAGCGGCACACCGACGACAGAACTCTGCGAGTCAGCCAAGCTGGAGGCCAGCGGCTTCGCCTGACTGTGAGCAAGGCGGGGAAAAGGACCAGCTTCTACGAGAGTATCACTCGTCACGGCCGTCACAGGCTGCGCCTCAGTGACAGGAAGACGCAGTATTTCAAGCGCACGGGCCCGGTGATGATGGCGCCGCAGGAATCCACGCTCCTCAAGTGCTGAAATCAGCCGGTGAATGCCGGATTTGGACCGGAGTTCGAGTGCCTCCTTCATTTCGTCAAAAGAAGGCGAAAATCCTGTCCGCTTCAGATAGCCGTCGATATAAAGCAGTAGCTGGTGTTGCTTGCGTGTCAGCATGGGGTCCCTCTCTCCGTGGCGGGGGCGGTACTCGACCGTAACTGCCCGGAATCACAATGTTCTTATTAAGTTCTTGGTTCGATCTCTTCAAGATTTTTTCCCCGGAACATCAAAAATTATCCACCGTTCGAGCGGAAACACTTGACCCGCAGGCGTAATAGAAGCATTTATGCGCCCAGCTTGAAAACGCTGCCGTTCATGTCGCGCGCAGCGACAGATCAGTTTGCGAGGACCCAATGGCCAAGACCAACGTCATCCAGATCCGTCTCGTTTCGACCGCGGAT
>Ga0157362_1000129_pt1 | contig 22375 bp, 21 predicted proteins | sample AttlaeALBM3_FD_111480 | JGI IMG/M metagenome (GOLD analysis project Ga0157362, IMG submission 111480) | Fungus gardens microbial communities from leaf cutter ant in Ribeirão Preto, State of São Paulo, Brazil - Atta laevigata ALBM3 | ecosystem: Host-associated > Fungi > Mycelium > Unclassified ... | reverse complement strand
CCGGTGCAATTTCCGCTGCCCTTATTGTATGCCGGAATCGGTCTTTCATGACGATTTCGCCTTTCTCGCCCCTGACGCCCGTCTGAGTTTCGAGGCGATCGAGCGCGTGGCCCGCGTGGCCTCTGGGTTGGGTGTCAGCAAGCTGCGCTTGACGGGTGGCGAACCGCTTTTACGGCCCGATCTCTCCCGTCTTGTCAGAAGGCTCGTAGCCATCGAGGGCATTGATGATGTGGCCCTCACCACCAACGCGGTTCTGCTCGTACGTCATCTGGACGCGCTGCATGACGCCGGGCTGACGCGCCTGACCATCAGTCTGGACAGTCTTGACCCGACAATATTCAGCCGCATGAGCGGTGGACGCGCCGTGGTCGAGACCGTTCTGGCGGCCATCGACAAGGCTGCACAACGGGGGTTTCCTGGCGGAATCAAGATCAATACCGTCGTACAGCGCGATGTGAACGAGAGCGAGATCCTGCCGCTCGTTGCCCGCTTCCGCCATACCGGCATCACGCTGCGCTTCATTGAATATATGGATGTCGGTACGCGCAACCACTGGTCGCAGAGTGCCGTGGTTCCCTCGGCGGTGGTCCTTGAGCGTATTGCCACCCGCTGGCCGGTTGAGGCCATCGCCCCCCGCTACAGGGGGGAAGTCGCCCGCCGATACCGCTTTACCGATGGCGCAGGTGAGATCGGTTTCATCTCCTCGGTCACGGCGCCCTTCTGTGGCGATTGCTCGCGTGCGCGGCTGTCATCGGATGGGCAGATCTTCACCTGCCTCTTTGCCACAAAAGGTACGGATCTCCGGCCCGCACTGGCAGATGAGTCGGATGAGGCCCTGCGTGCGGCCCTGCGCGGCATCTGGCATGAGCGCAGCGATCGTTATAGTGAAATGCGCCATCCTGCACCGATGCAGCCAGCGCCCCCGGAAAACGGACACGGGACGGGGCAGACGGGCGACCGGAAGATAGAAATGTATTATATCGGAGGCTGATGTGACATCGCTGACCCATGTGGATGAAAAAGGCGAACGGCCCCGTATGGTCGAGATCGGTGACAAGACGGTCACCCGCCGTGAGGCCCATGCCCAGGCACGTCTGCGCTTTCCCCCGGAAGTCGCCAATACCCTGGCTGATGCCGGTTACATGACCAGCAAGGGCGCGGTACTCACCGTGGCGCAGCTTGCCGGTATCATGGGAACGAAAGCGACATCACAGCTTATTCCGCTCTGTCATCCGCTCTCGCTCACAGGATGCAAGGTGGACATCACGATCGAGGGTCATGATGCCGTGATCGATTGCCGGGTGAAATGCGAAGGCAAGACCGGCGTGGAGATGGAAGCACTCACGGGTGCCACGGTCGCCGCCCTGACGCTTTACGATATGTGCAAGGCGCTCAGCCACGACATGGTCATTCACGAGGTGCGCCTGATGGGAAAAAGCGGTGGCAAGCGTGATTTCAGCCACGAACCCGGCCACGGGTCCGGCAATGTCTGAAGCCGCCACCATGACCGGACCGGCTTGCGTGACGCTGGAATATTTCGCCCAGCTACGCGATGAGGCCGGTTGCCCGACTGAAACCGTCACCACAGAAGCAGCTACACTTGCAGCGCTTTATGACGAATGTTCTGCCCGGCATGGCTTCAGCCTCCCCCGGATGCGCCTGCGTGTGGCCGTCAATGCCGCCTTCACGCCATGGGAGCGCAGGCCCGCCAATAACGACCATATCGTGTTCATCCCGCCAGTTTCGGGAGGTTGACCATGTTCCTTCTGACCGAAACCCCGATCGAGCCAGACAGCGCCGCATGCGCCTTGCGGCGCAACGAGGCGGGCGGTTACTGCAGTTTCGAGGGATGGGTGCGCAACCATAGCGACGGACAGGCCGTGCTTGGCCTCGATTATCAGGCCTATCGCCCCCTTGCAGAGGCGGAGGCGGCGCTCATCCTGCAGGAAGCAGAAAGCCGGTTTGATATCGTGGCCGTCTCGGCCATTCATCGTATCGGCAGTCTCGGGCTCGGGGATATGGCGGTATGGATCGGGGTTTCAGCCGCCCATCGTGATGCAGCCTTCGTCGCCTGCCGCTATGTGATCGACGAGATCAAGCGCCGTGTGCCCATCTGGAAACGTGAGCGCTATGCCGATGGCCATTCCGAGTGGATTGCCTGCCACGACACCGAGCCCTCACCCGAGCTGTGATCGGCGGGCCTCAGACGAGGCGCCATCCGACAATAAAGAGCACCGCAGCCAGAACGGAGCGTTGCACGCGCTCATTGACCTGCCCAACGCACAGACTGCCGAGCACGATGCCCGGGATCGAGCCGCAAAGCAGCGAGACCAGCATCGGAATCTTGACCGCCCCCAGATACCAGTGCCCCATGCCCGCAATCAGGGTGAGAGGTACGGCATGCGCGATATCCGACCCCACGAGGCGCGCAGTGCTAAGCGAGGGGTAAAGCAGGATCAGCACAGTCATGCCGATGGCCCCTGCGCCAACAGAAGACAGGGTGACCATCACGCCGAGCACAGCACCAAGCACTACGGTCAGTGCCGCCGCCGCGCCGGAGGAGAGCTCGCCCGCATGGCGATGGGACCAGGCCTGCAGTTCCTTGCGAAAAAACACGCTGGGCGCCGTAATGAGCAGGGCCACGCCAAGGGCTGTCGAGACCAGACGCGTCGTGTCGTGAGACGGGCTGCCATACCAGTGCAGAAACAGCAGTGAGACCAGCGTTGCAGGCAGACTGCCGGCCAGCATGCGGAACACGACACGCCATTCTACCGCACCGCGATGACCATGCACCAATGTGCCAACCGATTTGGTGATGGCCGCATAAAGCAGATCCGTGCCCACGGCAGCCTGGGGATGCACCTTGAACAGCAGAATTAGCAACGGTGTCATGAGGGAGCCACCGCCCACACCGGTCATGCCGACCAGAAAGCCCACACCGAGACCGGAGAGCACGTAGAGATAATTGAGGTCGGCAAGCAGTGACATGAACGGGCCTTGAAGCACGAAGCGATGGGAGAGACGGGACTAGGCCATATTTCCGGACAACAATCAACGCTCATAGTGGTTTGAATTCAATAAACGATTTCGCATCGTTGTTAAAAGCCTGAAGGCGGCACTGCGCCTTGCCTTATCCGGTCGCGATGACGATAGTGAGGGCCTTCTCAGCTACAGACCGGAAAGATCATGCTCGATATCCAGATCCAGGCCCCTTTTCCAATCCTGCAGGGCAAGGGCGCCCCGGAATCGGAGCAGACCCTCGTCCTGCTGACTGGCCCGGAATTCGACGTGGCTGATGGTCCGTTCTCGCATCTCGATGCGGCAACGGGCGGGGCGCTGCGCCGGGCTGTTGCCATCTCGCGCTTCAAGGGGCAGCGCGACCAGAGCTGTGTCCTGCTTGCCCCCTGTGCGGCGTTGGCCCGAATCGTCCTGATCGGCTGCGGTCCCGAGGACGAGCTTGATATTCCAACGATGGAAGCCGCTGGCGGGCAGGCCGCACGTGCCGTGCGTGACACCACCCATGCCGATCTTGCCTTTGCGGGGCGCTGCGCCGCGTTCGCCGCCCATGCTGCCTATGGCGCCGCTCTGGGTCGCTACAGCTTCGACCTGTATCATACCGACGAGGCGGAAAACGCACCGCAGCTTCAGCGCCTGCATCTGGGTGTCGCCGAGATCGACGCTGTGCGTGAAGCATGGGAGAGCCTGAAGGCTGTGGCGGCAGGTGTGTTCCGCGCCCGTGATCTGGTGAGTGAGCCGCCCAACGTTCTGAACCCGCCCGAATTTGCCCGTCGTATCGAGACATTGCGCGATCTGGGGGTCGAGGTGGAAATTCTCAACGCAGCAGCATTGCGCGAACTCGGCTTTGGCGCCCTGCTGGGCGTGGCGCAGGGCAGCGATCAGGAAGCCCGCGTGGCCATCATGCGCTATAGGGGTTCGGACGAAGCACCGCTTGCCTTCATCGGCAAGGGCGTGACCTTCGACTCAGGCGGAATTTCCATCAAACCGGCTGCCGGTATGGATGAGATGAAAACCGATATGGGCGGCGCAGCCGCCGTTGTCGGTGCGCTTGAGGCCGTGGCACGACGCAAGGCAGGCATCCATGTGATCGGCGTGGTGGGACTAGTCGAGAACATGCTCTCGGGCAATGCCCAGCGCCCGGGCGATGTTGTGCGCAGCTATGCTGGCAAGACCATCGAAGTGCTCAATACCGATGCCGAGGGGCGTCTGGTTCTCGCTGATGTTCTGGCCTATGCCAAGGCACGGTTTGCGCCGCGCCTGATGGTCGATCTGGCCACGCTGACCGGTGCCATTGTCGTCAGCCTCGGCCATGTGCGTGCCGGGCTGTTCAGCAATGACGACGCGTTGGCCAACGCGCTTTTCGAGGCCGGAGAAACCACAGGTGAGGCCGTCTGGCGCATGCCGATGGGTAAGGCCTATGATCGGCAATTGCGCTCGGACATCGCCGATATGAAGAACATCACGGGCCGCCCTGGCAGTTCGATCACGGCCGCGCAATTCCTGGCGCGTTTCGTGGGTGACACACCCTGGGCGCATCTCGATATCGCTGGTGTGGCTTGGCGCAGCGACGCGGCACCGCAATGCCCCAAGGGCGCAACCGGGTTTGGCGTGCGTCTGCTGGACGCGCTCGTGCGTCATCATGAAGAGGCAGACAACAAGGCCTCATGAGCGATATCGGCTTCTATCATCTGACGCGCACAACGCTGGAAGACGCCTTGCCGCCGCTATTGGGCCGCACGCTCGAAGCGGGGCAGCGTGCCGTGATCCGGTGTGGCGACGCGGCACAGGTAAAGGCGCTGGACGAGGCTCTCTGGAAGGCGAAATCACCCCTCTGGCTGCCTCATGGCAGCCAGCGCATGGGGTTTGGGCCGCGTCAGCCCATCTGGCTGACCAGGGGAGACGATGTCCCCAACGGCGCGCGCTTCCTCTTCCTGCTTGATGGAGGTGTCGAGGACGGGCTGGAAACGTTCGAGCGTATCTTCACCATGTTCGACGGCAATGATCCGGAGGCTGTTTCAAGGGCCCGTGCGCGCTGGAGCCTTGTCAAAAAGGCCGGTCATAATCTGGCCTACTGGCAGCAGCAGGAACGCGGCTGGCAGAAAGCGGGATAGGCCCGCGACCCGACCAGACACGAAACGTTTCGCTTGTCACAAGAGAGTTAACCTCTCGATCCTCTCCCCCAATTGGCCGTTCATGCTCCTGATAAAGGGCCATGTGACATGCCTCTTCGGCTGTTGCCCGCCCGCATAAGAAGGGGAACAGCCATGTCACTCAATGGAAAAGTCGCCCTCGTTACCGGTGCCGCTCAGGGCATTGGTCGCGGTATTGCGCTCAGACTGGCGCGCGATGGCGCCGATATCGCTCTGGTGGATCTCAACACGGAGCGGCTTGCGCAGATTCGTCGTGAGGTCCAGGCACTGGGACGCAAGGCCAGTGTCTCGACGGCCGATGTAAGCCAGCGCGATGCTGTCTATGCCGCGATTGATCACGCGGAAGCGGAACTGGGCGGTTTTGACATCATGATCAACAATGCGGGTATCGCGCAGGTGAACCCGATTGCCGATGTAGCGCCTGAGGAAGTCGAGCGTATCCTGCGTATCAACATCCAGGGCGTTCTCTGGGGCATTCAGGCTGCAGCGGCCAAGTTCAAGGCACGAGGCCAAAAGGGCAAGATCATCAATGCCTCGTCCATTGCCGGGCATGACGGTTTTGCGATGCTGGGTGTGTATTCCGCCACCAAATTTGCCGTACGCGGCCTCACACAGGCCGCCGCCAAGGAATATGCCAGCGCTGGCATCACGGTAAATGCCTACTGCCCCGGCATTGTCGGCACCGATATGTGGGTCGAAATCGACGAACGGTTCTCCGAACTGACCGGCGCAGAGAAGGGCCGCACCTACGAGAAGTTCGTTGAAGGGATCGCGCTGGGCCGTGCCCAGACGCCGGACGATGTGGCGGCTCTCGTCTCCTTCCTGTCAGGTGACGATTCAGATTACATCACAGGTCAGTCGATCCTGACGGATGGCGGCATCGTCTATCGCTGATCATCCTGGCCGTCAGCTCGGTCACACATGTGGCTGACGGTTAGAGTCTTGGGCCCGTCCCGTTGGTCAGGCAAGGCCGGATCAACACTCCGGCAGGTTCACTGCAAGGCCGCCAAGCGATGTTTCCTTGTAACGCTGGTTCATGTCACGCCCAGTTTCCGCCATCGTGCGAATGACCTGATCCAGCGAGACAAGATGGGCCCCGTCGCCATTCAGGGCGAGTGAGGCTGCGTTCACCGCCTTGACCGCACCAAAGGCATTACGCTCGATACAGGGGATCTGAACCAGACCGGCGACCGGATCGCATGTCATACCCAGATGATGTTCCATCCCGATTTCGGCAGCATCCTCGATCTGCTCGGGGGTTCCTCCCAGAGCGGCTGCCAGCCCCGCTGCCGCCATGGATGACGCAACGCCGACTTCACCCTGACAGCCAACCTCTGCGCCGGAAATCGAGGCATTCAGTTTGAACAGTCCGCCTATGGCCGAAGCAGTGAGCAGAAATTCCCGCATGGCCTGGGTCGTCCCGGGCGATGCCAGCGGCGCGCAGTAGTCGCGGTAATAGCGCAGGACCGAGGGAATGATGCCTGCCGCCCCATTGGTGGGCGCCGTGACGACGCGCCCACCGGCTGCATTTTCCTCATTTACTGCGATGGCAAACAGGCTGATCCAGTCCATGATGGCATGGGCCGAGCGCATATTGCTGCGTTCATGCGCACAAAGCTTTTCGTGCAGGGCATGGGCACGACGGCGTACCTTGAGCCGTCCGGGCAGAATTCCTTTCTGCATGATGCCGCGTTCGATACAGGCCAGCATGACCGCGATGATCTCATCCAGATAGTGCTCGACTTCCGAACGGGGGCGCAGGGCACATTCATTAGCCATAACCAGCGCAGCAATGCTCAGATTGTGGCTACGGGTCTGTTCCAGCAATCCTGCGCCGCTGGTAAAAGGATAGGGCACATCAGGCTGCGCGTAGCCTGCACTCTCCGTCACGCTTTCCGAAACAATAAATCCACCGCCGACCGAACAGAAACGGGCGCATTCAAGTACGACTCCTTCGGCCGAAAGCGCCTCGAATTGCAGGGTGTTAGGGTGAACAGGCGGCACGCTCTCCCGATCGAGCACCAGATCATGAGCCGGGTCGAAGGGAAGCACCCGGTCGCCATAGCCAACGTGCTTTGTACGCATGACGCGCTCGACAATCCCGTCCGCCTGATCGGGGTCGACCGTCTGAGGTAGCTCACCGCACAGGCCCAGGATAACCGCCTTATCGGTCGCATGCCCCTGGGCTGTCCAGGCAAGGGAGCCGTAAAGCGTGACGCGCAGGCGGGCGATTTCCAGCAGGCGAGTTGTTTCCGCCGAGGCATCAGGTTCTATCAGCGCCGCGATGAAACGCTGCGCTGCACGCATAGGGCCAACAGTATGGGAGGAAGAGGGTCCGATACCGATCTTGAAAAGGTCGAACAGGCTGATCATGCGCGTCTCATGGGGTCGATTATACCAGTATGGCCACCTGCCGGGCCACATTCATTTCGGGACAGAATTAGGCCGACGAACCGCCGAAATGCTTCTCGCTCTCCCGACGCTATCTGACCCTAAGGGATTTTGACACCACGATAATCAGGCAAGTGCTGGCTCGCGACAACCCAGCATACCTCTCGTCATCCTGTCTGATAAGAGACGCACTGATCTGCCATGACCGCCCCCCCCTATCATTGCGGCGCATAAGAGCGACCACCTGCTGTGGTCTTATGGACTTACTCAGGCTGAAAGAGCCTTCAGTGCGTTCCGGACCGTGCAGGAAAAGCTACGATACGCCCGGACGACGCATTTTCCCGCCGGGCAAGACCCGCAACAACCCCTACGTCGACACAGAGATGGGCCGCGATATCCTCGGCAGAGCTGGCCGCCAGCCATTGAGGCAGAGACAGGTCGTGATAGTGATCGGAACGGAAAATTTCGAGCAATCGCAAGGGGCGGTCGCCATAATTGCGAACGAAATACCCTTCGCCGCGTGGCACGTAGGCCATCACGCCGGGGCGTAGGGTGGCGTTGTGCTGACGGCACCCTTTGGGCAGGCGGGTAAGCTGTCCTGCACCATCGAGGCATATCTGCCAGACAGACGTATTGAGATGCCAGTGCAGATCGGTACGGCAGTCCGCCTCAATCTCGACCAGAGCGGCAGACAAGGCATCCGGGTCGCAGAAAACATCGGCTTCAACCACGCGCAGACTGCCCCAGCAGGTACGCTCCGCCTCCTGAGCCGTAAGGCTATGGTGGAAACCGGCATGGGAAAGCGGCTGCCCGGAGAGATCCGGCATCGCATCCCGCCCTGCCTCCGGCTCACGCCCCCCTACGAACGCGACGACACTGGCCTGTTCTCCCTGATGGCAATGGAACCAAGCTGAGGCCGAGGCAGGCACGCTCCAGACATCCCCTTCATGAAGGGTCATGCTCCGAATAGACGCACTGGCATACGGCCGCATGCTGAGTGTTGCACATCCTGCAACGACCATCCCCCAGCCAGAAGCCGGGCATGCTGTTGCCGCACCATCAATCGAGGCGCCAAGCACATGATGGTTCACCCTCACGTCGCGTATACCGAATGGCGCGACCCGCTCGGTCCACGACCAGCCTTCCTCCTGCGCGGTGGTCAGGGACTGATCAGACCTGCGTGTACGCGAACGCATCGCCCACCCGCCTGTCGATCGCCGGGCGGAAAAGAACCCTGGGGTTCCCGTCGGCACAGCACCAAGCAGGCGCTGGAAAACGTTATGGTCAAAAGACGCCATGAGCGGCCTCCTTTTCTCAAGAGCGCTGACGATACGCTTGCGGGGCGCGTCGGCTCTCCCCCGACAGCCTAACGCCAAAGGAGGTTATGGCTGCACAAACTCACGAACTCGTGATTATTCCGCAGGGAGAACTGCCGAACGCCGCCTGAACTGTGACGCTTGATCTCCTGTATTGAAAAGGAAGTTTTCATGAAAACCGTGAGATTCAGTGATGGGACGACCGTGCCTGCCCTGGGCATGGGAAGCTGGAATATCGGCGACTCGACAGCCGGAAAGGCCGAGGAGATTGCCAGCCTGCGCGCCGGTCTTGATCGCGGCCTGAAGGTGATTGACACAGCCGAGATGTACGGCAACGGGCGCTCGGAACGTCTCGTGGGTGAGGCCATTTCGAACCGGCGATCAGACGTTTTTCTCGTGAGCAAGGTCCTTCCATCGAACGCCACGTTTGATGGCACCATCCAGAGTTGTCAGATATCTCTCAAGCGGTTGGGTACGGATCATCTCGATCTTTATCTCCTGCACTGGCAGGGCGGCGTCCCACTGACGGAAACCGTCGAAGCGTTCGAAGCCCTCATTGAGAAAGGTCTCATCAGGCGCTGGGGCGTATCGAACTTCGACACCGAAGACATGCAGGATCTCGAAGGCGTAACCTCGGACTGCGCGGCCAACCAGATTCTCTATAATCTCGAAGCGCGCGGCGTTGACTATGACCTGCTGGCGCGTGATCGGGCGGCTGGCATTGTCACCATGGCCTATTCTCCCCTGGGGCAGGGAGGCGATCTGCTGACCAGCCCGGTTCTGGCAGAGATCGCCCGGGAGCATGAAACGGCCGCTGGCCCAGCCACTCCGGCCCAGATCGCTCTGGCCTGGACCCTGCGAAACGCCAATATTCTCTCGATCCCGAAGGCTGGAACCCTGCGTCACCTGCAGGAGAATATCGCCGCCCTGTCGATCACCCTGCGTGACATTGATATCGCCCGTATTGACGCCCATTTCCCGCCACCGCGTCGCAAGACATCGCTTGAGATGATCTGAACGTGAAGATCAGGAACAGCAAAACCGGACGCTTCGTTAATAATTAATTTGGATATACAGTGAACAGAACGATATTATGATGGAACAAATAGATTCATTCATCATAGTGGAAAGCCGGATAACTGATGACACATGAAGAATTTGACAAATTCATGGCTGTACATCCCGACCTTGTCGAGCAGTTCCGCAAGGATCGCCGCATATGGGTGTCCCACATACCAAGCATTCAACTGCGCAGCTTCACGGATCATCTGAGCAAGCTTGTCGGCTGCGCTCTGGTCTCGACCCAGATCGAGCCTGAACTCGAATTCGTGTTTTATGATCCCGACGCTGACGGCAATTCCGACAATGAACTGCTGGATATTTCCCATGAACGTGCAGGCGATTCGATGAGGGTCTGAACGATACTCTGCCTCGCGCAGCCTGGTTCTTCACGCACCGAGTAGCCGGCCGACGAGGCAGCGCGTGATAACTTCAGAGGCTCTGGGAGAAGCTATACCCACGGCAGCCTCCGGGACGACGACTGGATTGGGTGATCCACGAAACTGAGGTAATAAGACGTTTCGTCGCACCCCATCCTGTCAGGAATTCCCCTGCTTCCGCTCGTTGCTCTCATTCTGCTGCCCTTGTGCGCCATCGTGAGGCTGGCGCTTGGCGCTATTCCAGGCAGCGGCAGGCAGGCTGTGCCAGGCGCTGTGCTGGCGTTTGAGATCATCGTAGCGGGTTGGGCGGCGCTTCATGGCTATCATGCGACCTTCGGCCCTCTAGCGCTCGATCCCCTCATCTCATGCTGGATCATCCTTTGGGGCCTGACCCAACTCGCCCCCGACAAAGCCTGTGGCACTGTTGGTGAGGCCTTCGGCGCTCTGGGGCTGCTCTGTCACAATCAGGCTCTTGCTCTGATCTGTTTCATGCCCTGCCTGATTGAAAACCGCCGCCTTAGGCCCCGTGCATCCGGCCTGGCCTGGCAATTGGCTCTTCTGGCGCCTGCAGGCTGCTATCTGGCGGCTCATGGGTTTTTCCCTGCACAGGGTCTGACAGATAGTCTGATGAGCACCGGTATCGATCCCACCATGGCGGGCTACGTGGGTGGCCCTGCGGGCGAGGTCACGATCACGTCGGCCGCCCGCGATTTCGCTTCCCTGGGTGCGCTGTCTGGTGAGGTTTTCCTCCCACTGGCCGCCCTCGCCACGCTCCCTGCTTTCTCGGCCATGCCTGTTCTGGGCTACTCGATTGTCGTACCAGCCCTGCTCGCCCAGACCGATAGCTTCTGGCCGGTCAGCCTCATATTGCTGGGCGGCGGCCTCTGCCTGTTTCTGCCACTACGGCGAGCTCTGGCTTACTGGCCACTTCTGCTGCTCGGCCTGACCCTCAGCGCGCGACATGGCGGGCTGGCCGATAGCGCCCTTGCCGGAAGCGAGGCATTCATCCTGTCGCTGCTTCTTGGCCTGCTCGGGAAGAAGTCCAGCTTCTTCCAGACACCTCTCCCGCCTTTGGCCGGTTTCCTGCCCTTCTGGCTCGGACTTCATGTCGTCAACGGACTAACGGGACTCTCTCCGGCATGGACCGCTAGCGGCATGTGCCTCAGCCTCGTGCTTGGAATATTGATGGTCAGGGCATGGCTCGCATCATGGCGGGCCGTGTCACAGCCAGGATCAGCCGTTCAGGAACGCCCTGGTGCTGAAGATTCGGCGCATATCGCCAGCGGCTCAGCTCTCGTCCACGCCTCGGTTGAGCCTGCACTGATACCCTCCCTGACGCTTGGCCTGTGCCTGTCAGTATGCCCCGGCTTGCTGATTGGCCCGGTCCATGACGCGGTTCTCACCATCGCTGGCGCACCGCATGATATCTGGCGCGCCTGGCCTGTCTGGTCGTTCGCCGGGGGCGATGGCGCCTTCTGGTATCCAGCTCTGGTGTTTCTTGTGCCCGCCATCATTGCCCCTGCGGTCATGACCCATCTTCCTGCCTCTGCAACATCGTTGCCTGCCTGGCCTGCCATGCCTATCCGGCTGCGTCTCCCCTGGGGGCTCAGGCGGCTTCTCGCCTCAATGCGGCGACAGGGCACCCTGTTGCAAAGCGGTCTGAAACGGCGTCACCACCAGCGCAACGCCTCTGCGGCGCCATCGGCCATTACGGACACTCTGCCACTGAGAGCCGGCAGGTTCCTGTCGCATCAGGCTCTGGTGCTCTGGCTGCTGCTTGTTGCGATGGCCCTGTCATGGTTGGGCTGGTCAGCGTGATGACCTCCTTGCTTCTCCAGCTATGCCTGATGCTCGGACAGCTTCTCACGCTGGCGCTGCTTGCCCCCTTTCTGACAGATCTGGAAACGATGATTGGCGGCTTGATGGCAGGCCGACATGGCCCCCTGCCCGGCTGGCGATGGCGTCAGCTGCGTATGGGGTGGGGTCAGAGCCGTACCATACCGGCACTGACCTGGTTTGGTCTCTGCGCGGTGCTGCTTGCCAGTATGGGCATCCCTCTCGCAACAACGCAGATAACGTTTCATTTTCTCTCGGAGCCTCTGGTCTGCGGAGTATTACTGATCCTGTCCTGTGCGACTGTCTGGACCCAGGCGCTAACCCTGGCACCAACCCGCATGACCGAACTGCGCCTGAAACGTTCTTTGGGGGCCGTTGGACAGGACCTGCTTTTCCTGATACCTCTTCTCGCTCTGACAGGCACGCTGATCACGGTCGGCCTTCCCGGATCGGCCACAATTACCGGGCTGCTGCAGCAAAGAGTGCTGCAGCCCTCACCTGCCCTGCTTGGCGGGCTGGTCTTCATCGCAACCGCCTTGTTGCTGGTTCTTAATCGCCGTTTTCTCTCACAGGCATGGCATGAGGAACTCATTGCGGGGACAGAGGGCCGTCATCGTAGCGTATTGCGCTACCGGCACGATCTGACGGCCCTGTGCTGGTATCTCCTCATCGCCGACCTGATCTGGCCCGATGCCATCGCCACAAATACTGCAACGGCGGGCCATCTGGCCCTGTTGTGGTTTGTTGCTGCTCCGGCTCGGCTGGGGGTACTGGTAATTCTCGTCGCCAGCTGGCGCGCGCTGCGTCCCCTGCCCTCCTCACGGCTCGCGCTTGTTCTGAGCGGGGGCGCCATCCTGCTGGTTCTTGCCGGAAGGCTGACCTCATGACTGGCGCCGCATGATCGTTCTTCTTGGCCTGACCCTGCTTATCGCGCTGGCGGCGATCGGCCGCGATGCGCGCATCCTTCCCTTGCATGGCACCTGCACGGCGGCCTGCGTCTCCGGGGTCGGGCATGGTGCCCCGGCTCTGGCAGCCCTGATCCTCTTGCCGACGCTGAACGGTGCAGGGCTGATCGTGCTGCGCCGTCATGTCGCATGGCGCTCAGGGGAACCCCGTGAACGACGCACTGCCCAGCAGGCTGCCAGCCTCGCAGTCTGCGGAGCCATTGCGCTTGTGCTCCTCACAGCCCTGGCAGCGACACCGGGCATACCGGTGCTCATCTGCATCGGCATCATTCTCGCCGGATTATGCGGGGCGGCACTCTCTGCCCCCCTTCTGCAGCTGGTTTCGCTTCTCTGCACTCTCAACGGGCTTCTCCTGCTGGGCGGCTACACCCATAGCTGGCCCCTCGTTCTGGGTGCGACACTGGTCTGGATCGGTCTGCTGTCGCTTGGGGGATGGCTCATGCCGCGCCTTGCTTGGCATCGTATGGATGGCCCCGGTCATGGCTGATACCCTTCATCAGATCGCCCGGTTCCTCGTCCCGTCATGGCCGCTCCTTGCGGCCTGTCTGATGGCCTTGCTGCCTGAGGCGCGCGCCCTGCGCTCGGCGCGGCATTTTGCCCTTGCCGGTCTGGTCCTGACCCTGTGCCTTTCCCCGCTTCTTCCCGCTCAGGATCTGCTCAGCCGTTGGGGGTGCCTGATGGCGGGCGCAATGCCTTTTCTTGCATTGGGTAAGGGGGAGACGCGCCTGACCTTGTGTCTCGATTTCATCTCGGCCTGCCTTATCACACTGGCCCTTTGTGCTCATGACGTACTGACCGTGGTTTGCCTGACTGGCTGTGCGGCCCTCATGCTCACATACCGGGAAACCCTTGCCACCACGCGCGCGCGTCAGGCTTGGGATTCGATGCGCATGCGCCTTGCCGGGCTGGTTCTGGCACTGCTGGGCACCAGTCTGATCACCATGAGCCCTGACCCTGCCATCTTGAGACTTGGCGATCTTTTTCTCGCTGTCGGGCTTTGCCTTCTTTCCGGTCTCGGCACCATTGCGCCTGTCTGTGATGGGACGATGACCGGGAAAGATGGGTCAGCGGTTTCGCTGCGGCCCGATCGCCTGACTGCCCTGCCCGACATGCTGCTATGTCTGAGCGCCGTGGCACTCATGCTGCGCCTGCCTGCGCGCGAGGTCACGCACATGGTGCTCCTTTCCGCCGGGATAGCAGGATTGTGGCTTTGCATTCTGACCCGACAGGAGGGCCCAAGGCTCCTGGTCTGTCTTGCCACCATCGCCGCCGCCCTGCCCACAGGGCCGGTTCCCTCGCTGCTCTTTCTCAGTTCAGGCCTCGCACTAGCCGCCGGTCCACAGATCCCTGACTCCATGCGACGCTGGATCATGAGCAGCCTGCCGCCCTGGCCCAACTTCACAGCAGGATGCCTTACTCTGGCGGGATTGAGCAGAGTTGACCTCATACCCACCGTCATCGTGCTGGCTGCTCTCGGGCTGACCGCCAGCCGCGCGACGCTGGACTGGCATATACCGGTCAGCTGGCGCGACCGGGCGCTTGTGCTCGCCCTTGTCGGTATGGGGATGATTGCGCCGCTCGTGCTTGGGCTTAACGCTCATGGCAGCCCGGTCGGGGCCCTTTCCTGGAGCGCCCCATGAGCATGATTGCCCGTATCCGGGCCGGGGAACGTCTTTCCCCACATCATTACACCCTCGATGAGGGGCAATGGCGCGAGATGATCGCCGCAACACCGGGCTGGTTCATCGCTCATTGGTGCGATGACTCAAGCGCCTATGCGCTGTTCCTCGATCAGGAAACACCGCTTCTGGTGAGCACCCCCCTGATTGACGGGCGTTATTTCGCCCTGTCGGCGGCTCTCCCCTGCGCCTCCTGGCCAGAGCGCATCGCGCAGGATCTGTGGGGTTGTCTGCCACTGGGCGCCATCGATACCGAACCCGCACTGGATCGGGGTGGCTGGGCCAGTATCGCGCCTCTATCCGCGCGGTCCGTTCCCGCGCCTGTTTCAGCCGATCATACGCCTTCCCCATCCGTATTTGCGCAGAGCGTTCACGGTGATATGGCGCCGTTCATGTGGGGGCGTGGCAAGATCATGCCGGGTGCCGCGCATATCGGCCTCATGCATCGCCTCAAGGGATGCATGCCCGAGGAAGCATTGCGGCTGATTGGTCGCAGCAACGGATCGGCTTTCGTCGCAGCCCCCCTTGCCTACTCGCGTGCCATCGAAAACGCACTTGGCATCATCCCCGACGATGCGACACGCGATGCCCGCACGATCCTTCTGGAGATTGAACGCATCATCGTGCATTGCCGTGATATTGCCCAGATGGCACAGCTAACGGACTTTGCCCTTCTCGCCACTCACGCCAGTCTTACTGAGGATCTCTGTGCAGGGCTATGCGCCCATCACGGGGCCAGCCGCCGCCTGACCGACATGATCACGCCACAAGGCATTGCAGCAGGGGTTGATATCTGCGGCCTTGCTCATGCCCTTCATGATGCCCTGATGCCACGCCTGCACGTGATCGAGGGGTTGCATTTCCAGATGGCGGAGACGCTGGAGGGACTTGGAACGATACCCCCTGCCCGTGCCCAGGCCCTGTGCCTCGGTGGGCTGGTCGGTCGGGCTTCCGGACGTTCATTCGACCTGCGCCAGCTTGAAGATGACATGCGCCACGTTCCTGGCCGGGCAGGCTCGCGCCTTGGTGGCGATGGCTGGGCCAGACAATGCCTTCGCCTTGATGAGGTACGTGACTCGCTCAGACGCATCGACCGCATTGCCGCTGATTTCGGCGTGCCTTTGCCCTCACCGGCAGCGGACACATCCGGGTCCGGGGAGGGTATTGGCGCTGTCGAGGGCGCTCATGGCGATATCTGGTGCTGGGTGCGCCTCAAGGAGTCACGCCTTGACGGGATCATGCTGCGTGATCCTGCCCTTGCCACGCTGGGTTCTCTCCCCGCGCTGATGCATGATGTCTGGGAGGACAGGCTCGTTCTGGCGTCGCTGGGCTTCGATCCTGCCGGTGCCGAGCAATAACTCCCAATCTGGGGATTACTACGGCCTGGCTGAAATACGCCTCAAGCCCCGATAACAACCCTGCTTTGCGTCTCGCCTCCGGCATGACCCGTGGCGCTTTCGGGCGCAGTCTCTTCGGTATGCTTGATCGCGGGTGACGCTGGTTTGAGAGGATCGACCGGTGGACGCAGGGAGCTGGCCATGGCTCGCCACAGACGCGTCACGAACATCACGAAGCTGCTGAGCGCGGTCGCATAGCAGGCGCCAGCCAGCGAAAAATGGCGCGTGAGACCATAAAGCACGGGAAAATAGGCCAGTGTAATCCAGGTACGATTGGCCATGAGAAAGCCGATCTGTCCCATGACAGTCAGCAAGGGTTCAAGCGGCACGACCAGGAGGGTGAGCACCGCAGAAACGAGCATGATCGAGATGTAATAGGTGGTGCCATGCAGATGAATATGCAGCATCAGCGAGAAAATTCGCCCACCAAAGAAAGCCGCCACCAGAAGGAGCGCGATCGAAACAGCGCAGAGGATGCCGAATATCTTCCATGTCAGGCGCTTGAGACCGCTCCAGTCCTGCCTGTCACGCATCTTGACCAGCTCGGGATACAGCACAGGCGAAAGCATCTGCGCCGGCGTGACGATCCCGTCGGCAATCTGGCGGCAGATCCTGAATACGGCGGCCTCGGCGGAGCCGAGTAACGACCCCACGACCAGCGTGCTGATATGGCCAGACACTGCCCCGAGGGTCTGATTGATGCTTGTCGAGCGGGTGAAGGCCCACATGCCCGGCAATTGCCAGCGCCATTGCCCGAGCACATCACGCCAGCGCAGACGCAGGCCGATTTTCTGACGCAGGGTGGAAAGTGCAAAATACAGGAACAGGCCATAATCCATCAGCACGGCCCCGGCCCAGACCAGCACGAAAAAGCCGAGATCAAGATGCAGCCCATAGCCGACAGCCGTGCCCGCCGTCCGGAAAATGGCCGTACAGGTATCGCTGACCGGCACGAGATGGAAACGCTCCGTCAGGCGCAGAACGCCATTGCTCCACCCGGTATACATGAACGGACAGATCAGCGCGTAGCCATAGGCAAGGAAGGTCACCCAATGCGACCAGTGCGCCACATGCGCGTAAAACGTGACGCTGATCATCCCGATACAGACCGCCACCACCGCGGAAATCAGATCGAGCCTGATACAGAACCCGATGATCTGACGCAGAAGAACCAGGTCGCGTCTGGCGTAAGGGTCATTTCCATAGCGGATGAGCGTTTGCCATGACTGCATGCGCGAGAAGGTCGAGGCCATGATGCCCAGAGAATGGATCAGGATCAGCAGGCCGAACGACGCCAGCCCCAGTGCCCGCACGGCAAAGGCGATATAGGCAAAACTGCATATGGCCGTCGCAATGCGCCCCAATGTCAGGAAACTGACATTGTGGAAGATCCGTCTGGCGGCAGAGGGGTGGGTCGACATGCAGGGGTTTTGAACGTCCGGCCATGAAATGGGAAGGGAGGGGTCGAAAAAACTTGCAGGTTTCGCTCTTCGAGCCCTGACTGCCTTGCCTGAAATGCACGAGAAACCATCTGATGAAGCACAGGACTCTCTGTCAAAGGTGAGTTTGTTCTTTTCACACCTGACGTTTCGGGTGCCACTTCAACAGGGCCGCTTTCGTATCGGGCCCACCAGCGAGGTCCCATGTCCCTGCCCTTGAGCCCGGCACCCTTCCCCCCCACCATGGCCGTGCAGGCTGACCCCGCCCGATTTCCCGCGCTGAAACTTGTTGCCCTGAATGCTGCGCTGGCTGAATTACTGGGCTTTTCCCCCTCATGGCTCGAAACTCCCGAGGGTGTCGATTTTCTGGGTGGGCAGACGCGGCCTGACGGTATTGCCCCTGTGGCACAGGCCTATGCTGGCCATCAATTCGGCCAGTTCGTGCCGCAACTGGGCGATGGACGCGCCCATTTGCTCGGGGTTGCAGCCGACCGGCAAGGCCGTGTTTTCGATGTCCAGCTCAAAGGCTCCGGCCCCACACCATTCTCCCGGCGTGGCGACGGGTTGGCCGCCATCGGGCCGGTCTTGCGCGAATATCTCGTCAGTGAGGCCATGACCGCGCTCGGCGTTCCAACGACCCGCGCCCTTGCGGCTGTCCTGACCGGTGAGACTGTCTGGCGTGATCGTCCCCTGCCGGGTGCCATTCTCACTCGGGTTGCTGCAAGCCATCTACGTGTCGGTACATTCCAGTATTTCGCTGCACGGCAGGACAATGAGGCGCTGCGCTTTCTTTGTGATCTGGCAATCACGCGCCATTATCCGCACGCAGCCACAGCCGAAAATCCTGTAAGAGCCCTCTACGAAAATGTGGTCGCGGCTCAGGCAAGGCTGATCGCCCAGTGGATGAGTCTCGGGTTTGTGCATGGCGTGATGAACACTGACAACATGGCCATTTCGGGAGAGACGATCGATTACGGTCCCTGTGCCTTTCTCGATGTCTACAGCCAGGACAAGGTATTCAGCTCCATCGACCGTAACGGTCGCTACGCCTACGCCAACCAGCCGAAACTCGCAGGCTGGAATCTGGCCCGCCTCGCCGAAACCCTGCTTCCCTTTTTCGATACGGACGAAGCGCGTTCCCTGGCCTGGGCGCAGGAGACACTGGGCACGTTTGCCACGCTTTACGAAAATGCATGGCTCGAAAGAATGCGTTCGAAATTCGGGCTCACAACATGCGAACCGGATGACAAGGCTCTGATCGAGCGTTTTCTGGCGATCCTGGAGCAGGACAGACTGGATTGGACACTGAGTTTCAGACGCCTGACCCGCCGCGAGTTGTCATGCGATGCACAGAACTCACCAGCCATGACGCAATGGCTGCAGGATTGGGACGCACGTTGCGCACGGGAAGGCGTATCCGCCATTGTCCGTGAAAATGCCATGCGCCAGATCAACCCCGCAGTCATTCCGCGCAATCATCGGATTGCCGAGGCGATCGACGCTGCGGAGAGCGGTGATTTATCGGTGTTCCATGCCCTTCTCTCCCGACTGGAACGCCCCTTCGTTGACGATGCCATCTATGAAACCCCACCGCGCCCCGAGGAAGTCGTGCAGGCGACATTCTGCGGTACATAGGCCCCGCTTCTTCAACGGAGGGGATGACTGTTTCTGACGCATCACAAGATAGTGCCCCAATTTGCCATAGTGGTTACGCGCCGGTCATCTCCGGTCCGGCTCGACACCCGTATTGGGACCCGAAAGTCGAGCGAGCTTGTGAAGCTCACCATCCTGGCGCTGCAGGACCGAAGGCGACACGATACGGACCCGCAACGGAGTAACTCATGACCTTGATGCGTAAGCATTGGTTCTATCCCTTTATCGTCATGTCCTACATCGCTGTGTTCCTGTGACTCTCAGGTTTTCAGAATCGCCCGATAGGCGCGGCCCACCAGACGCTCATCGGTGCGACGTGGATAGGCACGCTCGTCCTTGCTTGCTGGGTGTGCTATCGCCCTCCCACGCTCATGCGTGGCCTTGTGCGCAGCCTTGCCCTTGGAGGTTCCGGCTTATGGATAGCGCGCCATACACTGCCCAGCTTCGATGAGGGTACAACCCCTCATATCGGGTGGGTCCGCTTCATCAGCGTCGGCCTCGCCGTTCTGTGCGAAAGCACCGTCCTGATTGCTGCTATGCGACTTGTCTTCGGCAAAACTGGCGATCCAGACAAGCTGAAGGATCTTGGATTACCGCCTTTTGCCGTCAGGGCCATGCTTGCAGAAGCTCGTTTCTGGCGTTGGGTCTGGCACGCTCTGACCGGGCCACGATGATCACGAAAGGAATAACAAACCGGTTCTTTCACTGTTGACGCTGACTGTCGTTTTTTGTCCACTTCAGAAGCATTTCATTGCAACATAATGACCGTAACAAGCGGCATTCGGTGTAAACCGGACCGGCTCGCTGCGGAAAATATTTGTACCATGCGCACCCATCACTGAATTGAGGCGCCTCGTGTGCCCTCGAAGTTGATGCAAGGTCACGGGGCCATCATGCTCCATTACCGCGCGGTATCCGGACTTATGAGTCAAACGGGTCGCTCGTGCGCCTGAAACCGATTGCCAAACGGTTGAACAGATTCATCAGCCCGACAGCGATGGTCAGGTCCACAATTTCCTTTTCAGAGAACACCTCGGAGAGCGCACGAAAATCAGCGTCAGGAATGACCGTCTCTCGTACGCAGGTGACACTCTCCGCCCAGGCAAGGGCCGCACGTTCGCGCGCGCTGAATGTTACCTCCACCTCACGCCATGCTTGAAGCACACCGAGTTTACGTGGGGAAACACCCTTTTCGAGCAGGGTTTTCGTATGGAGATCGAGACAATAGGCGCAGCCATTGATCTGCGAAATGCGCAGATAGATCAACTCGACTAAAAGCGCATCGAGTCCCGAACGGGCAATGTAGCGATAGACGTCACCCAGTGCCCTGATACCTTGCGGGGCAATCGCTTCATAATCCAGACGCTGAGGCATGTTTTTGTCTCCCGGTGGTGATGTGTCCCGACGTTCCTCCCATGGGTCCTGCACCATCGGACAGGACGAAGAATGATGTTTTCAGCTGGACCTCCCATCTTGGTACACGCCAAGAACAGGTTTCCGGTCCTGTCGTCGCAGGGCGGATAGACCCAAGAACCATCACACTTCTTCTCTCGCCCTGCGGTGCCCAAGCGATGCAAATTCTTCATATCGATTGCAGCCCTCGTCCTGACGGACAAAGCCGGGTTATCTCGGCGGCCATTGTTGCGCGTCTCCGTGCGTTCGAACCCGACGCTGCCATTGTCTGGCGCGATATCAGTGCTCTACCGATGCCCGATGCCCCCTACGCTGCACTTCTGGCACACCCTGATGATGTGACGCCCCCTGCTGCGCGGGGATCGATTGCCCTGTCAGAAACACTCATCAAGGAAATCGAGGATGTCGATATTCTGGTGCTGGGAACGCCCGTGCATAATTTCACGGTCCCCGCCGCCCTGAAGTCCTGGCTGGACCATGTCGTGCGCGTGAACCGGACGGTTGCACTAAGTGCCCAAGGCAAGAAGGGCCTGCTGATGGACCGGCCTGTGCTTGTGGGTGTCGCGGCAGGTGGCGTCATCCTCGGCGAAGATGCCCAGCAGCCGGATTTTTTCACCCCGTATCTCAGGGCAGTCCTCGGCTGTATCGGACTTCATAACCTGCATATTGTTTCCGTTCATGGTACGGCATTCTGCGATGTCTCCGCGAAGGCCGCGGCCCTGGAGAACGCCCTGTCGACGCTCTCACCCGTCCTTCCCGCCTGCACCACATTCAAGTCCTCACGCGAAATCCCGGCGCCACATGTCTGAGACGGGCTCCCACGCATGACCGCACTCACGGCCCCGCTCGCGGGACTCATACTCGACAGGCAGAGCACGCAGACCCTGAGCGAGCAGATCGCAGGGCATATCGAAAGCGCCATACGCTCTGGCGCCTTGCCCGAAGGCAGCCGCCTGCCGTCCTGGCGTGATCTGGCCACACAACTTGGCGTCGCCCGTGGCACCGTGCGTGCGGCCTATGATCGGCTGATTGATCGCGATCTGCTTTACACTGCCGGGGCAGCTGGAACGCGCATAGCCTCCCCGCCCGAATGGCTAGGCCGAATGAAACAGGCCGATACGGCCAACCCATCGATGTCTGCTGCGGCATCGCGCCTGGATGACGAAACTGGTTACGGGTCTCTTGCCCTTTTCCGGCAGAGGGATACAAGGCCACTATCATTCCAGATGGGTGTCCCCGCGCATGATGTGTTTCCTGCCACGCTCTGGGCGCGTCTGCACCGGCAGGCTGTGCAGGCTTCTGCCCTCAATACAGGCGTCATGGACCCGCGCGGCCTGCCGGAATTACGGACCGCACTAGCCTCTCACCTTGCTCTGGCCCGCGGGCTGGATTGCACCCCTGATCAGATCCTGATCACAACGGGCTTTCGCAGTGGGCTTGCCATGGTCCTGCGTGCCATTGATTGCGCAGGTAAACAGGCCTGGGTGGAAGATCCGGGCTTTCCCATCACGCGTATGGCGCTCGAAAGTGCCGGTGTGCGTCCTGTGCCGATTGCTGTGGATGACGAAGGGCTGGATGTCGCGCAGGGGCAAGCCACCGCTCCCGGTGCAGCATTCGCGCTTGTTACCCCCGGTCAGCAGGCACCCATGGGGGTTTCGCTCAGTACAGCGCGTCGCTGT
>Ga0157362_1000128_pt1 | contig 22377 bp, 8 predicted proteins | sample AttlaeALBM3_FD_111480 | JGI IMG/M metagenome (GOLD analysis project Ga0157362, IMG submission 111480) | Fungus gardens microbial communities from leaf cutter ant in Ribeirão Preto, State of São Paulo, Brazil - Atta laevigata ALBM3 | ecosystem: Host-associated > Fungi > Mycelium > Unclassified ... | reverse complement strand
TATATATATATATATATATATATATATATATATAAAATCCAGTTTTGCTAATATTTCTAAAATATAAAATTTCTTAAAAATATTTTTGCTACATTTTTATATCGTGTCGATGAATTCTTAGAGTGGTATAACATATTATATTGTACTTTATAGATAGCACAGGTATACTTATACCGATTTAGAGATGAAGTGACATACAGAGAAACCTTCTCTATGTATCTTCGTATTTCTGATTTGTTACTTTGTAGCAGCTCCTGTCTGTTTGAATCGTTGTGAACAGAATTTTCAGTCGAATAAAGGAAAATGCTGCACCACAGTTTCCGCGAGATGTCGATCACAAAATATTTCTCTGAAAATAAGCTGCGAAAATCTCTAGTCTATTACATTCGTCATTTCCTGAAACCAGGCTTATAGAAAATACGTCGTGGTCGCGACGCACATATTTATCAGAAATTAAAGAGATACAAACGCTCGAATGCACAATGTATATTTAAGCAGTGTTATTCATGTATGATTTGTTTATTTTTCGATGTAATTCAAAACAAATGCACTGCCATTGTTTTTACCACAGGCGATTTTAATTATCAAAGCTTAATCAAAGCTTAATCGTCTGGAATTATGTATTTCGAAACAATAATGTATAAAATGTTCAATATTTTTAAATGATGTTTAATGAACCGCGAGATTTCTGAGTCGATTGCACATAGGAAAGGCATGTTTCATTAACATTTAAGCTTTAATTAACCATACTTTTTTCATTGTCGGCAGTATAATCATTTCTTAATTTGAGCTAACGCGCGCGCGCTTCATTCACCAGTTTTTTATTTCATTATCAGTGTTTTATTACCCTGTGTTACGCAAAATCTATTATAATATTGTGATTAAACTCACGTTCATCATGAACTAAAAAATTACCTGCATTGTTAAAATCAAATTATACCCAATTTTAATTATTTTTAATTTTTGAATTATATTTCTATAAATAGCCGCTATCTCTACTTCATAAACAATGGAATTAAAGAATTCTCTTAAAGAAATATTAAATTTAACTCAAATTTAATTTATTGCTTAATATATATTGCTAAAATATGTTAATATGGACACTGTTTAATTTGAAAATAACCATAAAAAATCAATTGATTTATATTTTGATCTAAGCAAAATATAAAACTAACAAAATGTTATTTAAGCCTGCTGTATACATTTTTCTATCAGTCCAATTTCAACAAAACTTGATTTTCAAGGGATTTTTGATGTCGGTGATTTCTAATTCGAGATTCAAATTTGAAAATTTTGTAAATTCAAGAAAATCGATCTAATGGACACATAAATATTTGTTAAATTTCTTAGAATTTGACAAAACTTGGTATTTGACTTGTCATCTTCAACAATTTGATAGTAAATAGTTTGATGGTAAATAATTTGATAGTATTATAATATGCGAACATTTTTTATAATTCAAGAAAATTATATTTGGATCTGTATCTATAAATTTTTTATAGATACTTCAGCAAAATCGTTCTTTTCGTATAGACAGAGCATTTTACGAGGAATAGCTGAAATTAGCTGTAAAGAGAGATATGACACACTTTGCTTAAATTCGTTAAACACTTCGAATATATTTGACTTACGTAAGTATATGTGAATGTATATACCCTCTTATAAACTTATATCGCCAAAAATTGGAGATGCTCGTTGAAAAAAAAAACCTTGCATAAATAAGGAATGTAAGTGTCATCATACAAACATAAGAGGGAAAATAGTACCTTGAAATCAAGAATTCTTCATTGTGAGGAGAATAAATTTACCTATTTGACCCAGATTCCTATATCGATGTTTTATCTATATGATCGTACTGAAACTGATACTTCATGATAACTTATGAATAACTTTATTGCTACCGATTGTCATTTATTTAAGAATAGTTGAAATGTTAGTACATTTGTAATGTCGAGGCGTACATGAGATACATACGAAAAGTCTTGTATCTCCAAAAGAAAAATATCGCAAAGTCATCTTAATTCAATCAAATTGTTATATTTTCATTATTACCTCGTGTATTTCATATTTCATGCTAATATACTGAGAAAAATATTTACGTTATAGAAAAAAATATCTTCTATTATATGTATAACTCGAAATGTCATTTATAAATTAGTATCTCAAATTTAGAAGCACTACACAATACAGGGTTAAGAGTGTATATAATTATCATATAAGAAAAATACAAGTACAAATAATTCCGAATTTAGTCGAAATAACTCGATCTGTATTTGATCAGGGAACTTTCCTTTTATCGCTAAACTCATATTCTCCGTGTCCCAATCGGTAATGTATATATTATACTTCGTGATTCTTTGGTTGTGCGTAATATAATATTTAGCTCAATATGCGAAGAACCTTCCTCCCCATAAAGTTTGACTCTGTCGAAATTCGATAAAACGTAATCTGTAACATTAACAGCCGCGGACATGCAATTAAATCTTACGCTACTGTAATCTCGATTGTGGAAGCGAGCCGTCCTACCTATCCATCTCTAGAAAATTGTGCGACAAATTGAAATGCGCACTGTACCCATCCCCTGCCCGCACCTGTCCGATCCCCTTTTTTTCCTCTTATATAATAGCATATCCGTAGTAATTACTGGAATGGACCGTAACTCTCTCCTAACGGGCGGATGAAATAAATGAAATAGCAACGTTTATTCGACAATTCGTGAGAAGGTTCCTCTATACTTCGTCGTGGCATGCAATTGATAATAATTGAAAATGGCGCGCGATTTCATCCACACTGATCGTTAACTGTAAACTCTCTCGCACTTTTAAATTTTCTTGTTGACGAGAAATAACAATGCGCTATTTCCGCAACTCACAGCTTTATATTAATCATCGATCGTTACAACAGCTTTCAAAATCTTTGCTACATTTCTATTTGAAAATCGGGTTCTCTTATAAATTACGCTTTTTAAATATGTATTAGAATATATGTGAATATCTCTACATCGATATAAGTACTAACGATAATTCGTACATGAGTTTTATTCTTTTATTAAACATTTTTACATAATTAATAATAAAATAATTTGTTTTTATATTTAGTAAGTAAACACATTTTACATTACAATATTCTAAAAAAGTATGATATTGATCTTACACCGTTAAATATATTAAAGGACCTTTAAATCAATTCCTTGAGTTAATATTTTATTATTTTTAATTTTTATCTATGTCAAAATGTACTATTTTAACATAAAATGTGATTAAAAAGAAAATCATATCTAATCAATCCATTTCTGTAGTAAATTATTTATCAGAATAGTTTGGCAAGCATAAAATTCAAAATACTTCTCCATTTATACAAAAAATACATATATATCATTTTTAAAACTAAATTTGAAGCAAATTTGATATATTTCTTAAATTATTTACTCCATTGTTTTAAGGCATCTCCAGATATGCCAACGTATGCCAATATTAGCAAATATCGTACATATGTATATGTAACATATATAATTATGTATATTGAATATAGTCAATATTTAGTGAACGTGTGCAAAGTTGGCCTATACATTGGTCATATCATCTGAAGGTCTTTGGTTAAATTAATTCTCAACCGTGACTGATTTTTACAAACCAGATTTCTAAAAATGTATTGTTTTAAAATAAAGAATGCAATTGAATTTCTGCCATACGATAGATACGATGATAGATAGGGAAAAGTTCAAAGCTTTTTTTATACAGCCTAGATTCTCGTAGTATCAATCATACAGATTTATCAACCATCTAAAATTTTCAGTTGGATCTAAAAAAACTCATATCTATTAATAGTTATTGAATAGAAACAGTGAGTGATCTATAGAAATGCCTCAAATTAAGTAACAATTTGATATTATGAATTTAATGCGAATTTGGTGCAAAAGTACCAAATAATACTATTTCGGAATTATTACACACTCTCGGATAAATGTTTCCAATTTTACAGAAACGGAGTTATATAGCTACATTTATGCTCTTTCGGTAGCAATGAAACCACTTCGAGGCAATTTACCGCAATTTACCGGATAGTATAGTGCGATAAAATACTCATAATATTTCGCCAATAATGTACAATATCTCGTTTAAAAGTCCTTTTACGTAACTAATATACATCAACTGTCAAAAAATGATGATTCATCTACTATTGCCATTTGGAAAACAAATCAACAATATCGTTTTTTTTTTTAATCAAATTACAATTGTAATAATTCTTTTGTTAATTATTTTTTTAACTTTGCAAATTAAATATAAACAACGGTTTATAGTGGAAATTAAATATATATGATTACTTGCTCCTCTTTCATGGAAAACCATATAGATGGATATTATACAGTATTAAATAAAACAAAATCGGTAAACATCATAAAATGATTAATGATTTTCATTGTTTCAATTATCATACATATATTGCAATAATATAAAATGCAATTTTTCATTTATGTTTTAACAGTTTAATTTTAATTTATATAAATTATTTTTATGATATTATATCGTGCAGAATTTTATTGAATTAAATATTATCCTCTATCGACATAAAACATTACCATCAAACCGATAGCTGATTATTATTCTAAACTTTTGCAAACTGGTTCTGTACCTACCGCTGATACATCACATATACAGAAATACTGAACATCGTATAGAGAACTCAAGTGTTGATAAAAGACATACACAGTAACCTTAATTTGGCACTTGCTGCATATTTGCTGTATAATAAATAAATGGTGTTTTAAGAAAAAATTAGTAAGGTCTTTAAAATTTATCTATCTTTATATATCTAAATATTTATATAAAAATTTTCCCGAATAATTAACTAGTATTACTTAAACATCCCATTTTGCCAGCAGATGATATACACTAGATATTTAATCGCAATGTTATTTGAAATAAGCGTATATCAACAAATGTTAAAGATAGTACAAAATTTTTAATTTTTTTGCATGGTAAATTTATTTTATTTATATTTTTGTATAATATTTTTATAGGAAGTTCTTCTTTGTTATAATATTCATTGATATAATTTTTAAAAAATAAGCTAATATTTATTAAGCATTATTATTCATTACTGAATTTATGGAATACTGTATTATTGAATTATGTAGTATTAAATGTAATATCTAATAAAATATATATAATAATATTCGTTGGTTTAATTTCGCTAAAACGATTTTAATACTTGAATACGTAATCCAATTAGTACGTATCATGCATACATAATATTATCAAGATTTTAGCATGTCGATATGACGAACAGCAGTAAATTATCGTTCAGAAAGACATTCGACGTCATTTAATATACTTATTAACATAGCGTTAATATTAATGCCAGCTTCCTGGGTCTTTACATATTTATAAGGCACCAATTATCTCGCGCATGAGGTTAATTTATGATATTACCAGCTATCAATAAAAATAATTGCTTTATTAACATGACTAATGACGAGTTTACATTCATAATATATTCATTGCTGACGCGATATGGCCGTCCCCCTCGCCGCAGGGTTCTCCCATTTTAATGGGCCTGATATGTTGCGAACCGTAGATAATACACCCTCGTCATCCCTCAGAAATTATCTCGTAGAAAAATCTTATGAAGAATATTCTTGGCTAACGAATGTCTTTAAGCCTCTTATAAAATTATAGCCGTTTCAACTATGTTTTATTCTGATTTGTAGAAGCATCAATTGTCAGTAACTACATTAATTAACGATAATGATATCGAACGCGAACCAAGAATATTAAATCGCGTAATAGATCTATCTAACCTACGGCAGCGTAAAATAGCGTATCATTATCGCGGAACGAAGCTTTTTAAGTATACTCTCGTATTATCTTTCTTCAGCAAAACATTAACTCTCAGCGTTCCGTTAGTAGTTAACATTAACTCTCAATCTTAAATCTTCTGTCGAAGATTGGCTTAAACAAAAAAATATATTTCTAATCTTATTGAAAAAATATATATTTTTATTATTTATTTGTCTTAAATATATATATACACAGAAATGATTTTACTGAAATATCTAAAAATTTGTTTAGATTTAAAAATATAATTTAATTAGACCAAAATAATTAATTAGATCAAAATAATATGTAGAATGCAATGCTTTGAATTTCTGGTAACCAATCTGAGTGTTCTATGATTTAAAAAAAATATTGTTTGTATTTCAATATATGTATCACAAAATTAATACATATATAATACACAAAATAACGTTAAAAATAGTACAAAATTTTTTAATTTTTTTGCACGGTAAATTTATTTTATTTATATTTTTGTATAATATTTTTATAGAAAGTTCACATTAAAAATATAAATTTATAAAGTGTATATTTATTTTGATAGTTATAATTGGATTCAATGAGAATTAAACCTATTTAATTAAATGTATTTTGATGATCAATAAAAATTATTTTCAAATCTGTATCGAGCTAGATTTTTAGATACTTCGGCAAAACTTTTCATCTGAGAATCTCTTGACTTTCAATTGCCTACAGTCTACAATCAAGAGTTTGTCTATAATCCGAGAAGCGATGATTATTCCGAAGCACCCAGTATACACGTTCATACAGGCAGGTAGAGATACGTAACTCGTGCTCGCATTGAATTTAATGATAGTGCGTCGAGGTGAGCGCTCGCTTGTTCTCCGCCGGTCGCACTTACGCGCCATGCATCACATAAATTACGGAGGACATCCGTGCCATTTACAAAGCCGAGCCTTGATGAGTCAAATCGCCTGATTACCATATGTTTACCGTGCGCGGAGTTTCATAGTCCCGCGTATGTGCGATCGGCGCGCGGTATAATGTAGGATAAATTATACGCTCGTAAATCATTCCGATCGAGCCGCGAGAAGGGAAGGAAAATCGCTCCAACAAGTTTTTTTTTTTTTAAGTCGCGGAATCATTTGACTGTATTCGAGATCTGTGCGAAATCGTCACAATAATCATCGCGATCGATCGGCGCCTTTTACACAGAATGTCCGATGCCGATCGAACCGCATCGCATTTACAACCAACTTCCTTTTATCGCTGCTTCGCAAGAACTTTGTTTATTGCTAGTCGCGTGTTTCCGACTTTATCGCGCAGATTCCCATTATCATACCAACGCGATACGAATTAATAATGCTATGGCGCGCAGGGATGCGGAGGCCACCGCGTTGTAGATACTTTTCGCCAATCTCCTTGTAAATTTTTTCTCATCCTGGAGTGCGGCTAATTAAGGCGGAACACTCATAATAATAATGGTGGCAGCAACAGCTACTACCTCTACAAATTAAATTTTTTACGCGTCATGTTGTCTTGACCAGTTAGTCAACTTGAATAATATATGACGGTCATTAAGAATGCCTAGCAGCACACGGCTGCATAAATAAATATGTGTCAAGGGAAAAAGAAAGAATGCTATAAAAACCGCATCTATTTTGCTAAAATTTTATTGCTTCTAGACAATTACTTGCAGACAAATGATAACCAAATGGGTACTACGGAAACATATGTAAAAACAAATATATCGTCATTTGCTACACAACGACATAATTCAAAAATTGTCATTATTTACTTGCTTGCAGAAGAAGAATGAAAACGTAAAGGAAGAAAAAAAAATCATACTTTAAAAGATACTTTTATTCCTTTACGATTATTTATTACATCAAAATTGTATTTTAAAATTACTATTACAAAATTATTCAAACGTACACTCTAAAAAATTTTTTTTTTTAAGTTGTTATGTAATAAATGAGCGATATTTATTATTTATTTTAGTTCGGCGTGTAAAAAAAGATACTAATCATTATTATGCGGAAAATATCGTCTAATGAAAAAATTATAATCCCACAGAACACGAAATATATCAATTGCCTGGCAGAACCGTCTAATTAATATCATTTTCTAAAAAACTTTGTTTTTTTTTTAGATGTGTCATAACAGATAGGCGATATTTATTATACTTTGGAGTGTAAAAAAAGTACTAATCGTTATTACACGAAAATCGCCTAATGAAAGAATTACAATTCTACAGAACGCAAAATATATTGACCGCCTGGCCGTTTAATTAATACCAGGCATTAATAACAATAACGTTCGCCGCAACGGGAACTACTTGGGCAGATTTAATTTTTTACGGCTCGCTACGTCGCCGTGCCCACCTGGGTAATTTATAAAATCCGCGCGCGGGGGGCAGCCCCGGTTTCTTTTCGCGAGTTGAAACGGCGCCGCCTCGAAGCCCCCCCGAGGGCTTTGGGCTTTATAATTAGGCAACGAAACGAATTGCGCCTGACGTCCATATCGACTACCTAACTCAAACCTGACTAACGAGCTTTCCACTCGTTTCTATACACGCGCGCCCGTGCGCGCGCACGCATACCCGTCGGCCGCTAATAAATCTTCCGACCATATCTTCGTCATTATCGGCAAACGCTTTACGTGAATGGAACCACGTGATCCCTCCTAGCGCGCGTTCGTTAGCGTCAGCTCTGTGATTTATTTCACGGCGGCTCGCTGAAATCGGTACGAAACGAAACGATAATACGCACCGGCGCGCATCGCCATCGGAATTATTAAAACGTTTCTGTCGGTGCCTAATTAAAATAATAATTTATACGCCACATTATTCGAATTGTCTCGCGAAATGAACCGATTAGTTTGTCACATCTTATCGGGGGGAGATGCGGCGCTGTTAATTTTATACGAATATATTTCAAGCATTTATTCGCGAAGTATTCTCACGAGGAACGGTCTCGCGAAAATGGTCCCCTCCCGAAAATGGACGTTCACCGCAACTTCAGTAAACCGGCAACTTAGCGAACACTAAGTATCCGAGACATAATCGTTAAACCAAACACACACCCGTAATCCGCATAACTTGCGCTGAGAGCCGACGGCGATCGCGGCAAACGCGGTGAAAATAAATTCTCGATATAACATTTTATCGATAAATTAATTGACCGGGCCTCCAACGGTGGCCGCGCGGTCTCTAGCGAAGCGTGCAAGAGTCGGCACGACTGGTGGGACCAGAGGGGGAAAGAGAGAAAGAGCGAAGGAGCATGGAATGGAAAGGAGCAGGGGGCAAACTGCAGAATTATTATTTGCGAAAGGCGCCCGCCGTACCGCCGGCAAAACGCCGCAAAGCGGGGAGAGTTGTTACTGACAGCAAACATGGCCGCCAACCTCGCTGGGCCCTCGGGCCAGCTTAATAACTTCTCTCTTACCGAGGCAATGCAGCACCTTTTTGCGATTCGCCAGAGCATTATTAATCGCTTGATGTGAATTTCAAACTTATTACCGCGGCTGACGTGATGGACGTGGCCTGGGGGGCAACGTCTCCCCCCATCGCGAGACCGAAAGCAACGGGTCCAACTCGCCCCCTCTCGCAGTCTCGTATATATCCATTTGATGTTGGAGCCAGGTGCACCCCGTCTCTCCGGCTGGTTGACTTGCTCGCGGTTAATTTCGCTCACTCGACTCCGAAATGCGCAGTCAATTGACAAAGATCGCGTTATTACACAGAGTGTACACCCGCTCGAATACACGGGGCAATTAATACCGGCTTATCATTCGCCTAGCTCTCTTTTGCCGGACTATTGCTTCGCGGTGAATTATCAAAGTAATCGAACGCGTTACACTTTTACTATGTATATATTTTTCTCACAGTCACGTGTTACCGTGTTTGAAACGCGTATTATAGATTTAATATAAATTACACGCAATAATGGATAATTAAAAATTTACGATAAGTACAAAGGGATATTATATACGAGAGAAACGACTAAATAAATTATAGAATTGATTAAATAAATGCTGAAAATATTTTATTTAAAACTTTAATTATACACATGATGTAATACAAATAGCCTATATTTTATCATTAATATTTAGCTCTTTATACAAAAGCTCTTTTTACAAAAAATATTAATAAATTATAAATCCACTGTGAAAAATCCACTACAAAATCTAGTCAGAAGTCTGTATCTGGAATTTGGTTTATCGGTAACTAAGCACAAGTTTCTCGCATAGTAATACAGATGGCAGTAGACTTACATTTAAGAAACTTTAATCCAGACTTATTGTGGCATTAGCGCTATTTATGCATTCTATTTTTATCATTTATTAGAAATAAAATAAAGATAGAATGACACAGGAGATTCTTAATTCATATACGACAAAAAGAAGAAAAGGGATTTAATTCAGAATCCCATAGGAATAACTGAACCGCCGACAGTCATTTAAACTTGGCGAACTCATCCTTGGCAACTTGGGCTTAATATACTGTTAACATTCAGCCATATATTTTTGCAATTAAAAGTTTTATAAACTTTTGAGAAAAAAACAAATGTGATGCACAATCTGTGAATCTGTATCTGTCTTCTAAAAAGAATAAGAATAATAACAATAAAGACAAAACTCATGTTTGACATATGTAGATGAAACTGAATAACAAAAGCTGATTTTTATTTATGTCCTTTAATGAAAAATAATTTGATAAACTATTAAAATCTCCATTTTTTTTTGTTTCATTAGAAAATCTAATTATTCTAATTAGTTTTTAATACACACGTGTCCGATGACGCATTTCTTTTTTTTTAAATACTAAGAATTCGAAGTAATTACTTATTATAACATTTATATATACAATTTTTTAAATATACAACCTTAAAAATATACTTTCTAAATTTGTTAAAATATATAATACAAAAGTGTAAAAGTGATGAAAATTAATCCAAGATACGAACTCATCGTATATAGATCGGAAAATCAATCGTGCGTACTAAAAGTTAATAATTGTTCATCGCATTACAATTTTATGAAAAAAAAAATAAATAAGAAGATAATACTTTAATCGAAATAGAATAATTCTATACAGAAAGAATGATTTTGCCAAAGTATCTAAAATTTAGCTAGATACAAATTTAAAAATAATTTTGTTAGACCATCAAAATAATTATGTAAGTTATGACGCTCAAACTAATTGCTGGAATCTCAAAACTTTTTGTAGCATTGCTGATTATGGTTGAGCGTCCTAAATAATTATTTTGATAATTCAACAAAATTATTTTCAAATTCGTATCTAATTAAATACTTTAACAAAATCATTCTTTCCATGTGGAGAATATAGTTTACAATAATCAATATGTTATGAAATTCCTTCGGTCTCTACAAGATATTGTAAAGGTATACGCGATTTACAAAGATACTTACTAGAGTCTTCTCCTTTTGACTCCGGAGAAGACAACGCGATAACACTTATCAAACTGAAGAGCAGACGTAGGATTAATAATGCGAAACCGAGCGTCTTCCCGTTCCTTCGGGCGAGTCGAAAAGACGAATCAGTAGGCTAAATAGAGCTGCCAGGATAAGGCAGGAGTCAGACAGCTAAACCCCGGGACGCCGGAAAGGGGCATGGCGCGGGGGCAAGAAGGACCATAGTCAGGAGGCAAGTGGGGAACCCGGACGGGGGGTGGGCGGCTCCCAAGAGACGCGTTCGTAGCAAACGCCCACGAACGGTGACAGTCGGCGAAGATTTACGACGCTATAAAATATCATTTGTATTTGATGTCAGAGCGAGGGCTTGATTAATGCACTGCCGGGCGCACAATGAATAACTGACGTGTTGTTATAGTAACATCAATCTGAAAGAAGCACGGGGTGAGAGCCCCGGTACCCCGTTGATAAATTGTGTAGATTGGAGTCGCCGTTGCTGAGATACGATCAGCAAGCCTTCTACGATTCAATCATTAATGCCGTTTCTCTTTCCCTCTCCGCGCGCAACCGGAATCATCCATAACTCCCCGGCATGTTTGCCATATCGCGAACTATCGGTACGTCGATAATTTTTCGTTTTTGTTGAAAGCAAACTAAAGTGAACGAATAATTTGATTTATTGACCGACATACGTTTCGAACAGCTGGACGTAATGTAAAATCGGAGACCGGTTTTTGCACGCAGTAATTTCCATGTACGACGAGACAGTTCTTCAAATCTTAAAAGCTATCCGTTAAAAAATTCTGTTAACATCCTATGACATGTCTATTTTTATTTAACGGGAAAATAATTCCGGAAGAATTATATTTATCCTCCGGCGTTGACATGGGTCTATTAATTAGACTCACTCAATTATATTCCCCTGGAGCTGAGTCTGTTGGATCAACTATATATAATCATTGTGATAGCAAATTCTGATGAATACAAGTGATTCAGATTTTTCTGTGAAGCTGTTAAGATAAATACATTATTATTATATATAAATTTACTATTAATTTTTAATTCTCGTATCTATTATTGTCTAGAACAAGCATTTTAATGTATTTCAAATTTTGCACACTCATGTTACACAATTAAATTTTCTTTATATTACACCGACAAATTTATTTTTTATTCAAACAAACTTAGCATTTATTCCTTTTTATGAATTATCATTTGGTCCTTTGAAATTAATAAATGCCTTCTATTCAACACATTAAATAAGTCTCATAGATTCTGTTAGCAATTGTTACAGATTTTGGCATCAGTTTCAGACAAGATGGCCAACATTAGTAAATATTATATATATAAATTATATATATTATATATATAATTAACCATATTCAGGTCTGAATTATATGAAATCGTCTTTAAATGGATTATTCATTGTTGAAAAAGAGAGAAAAATAAAAAACAAGAGAACTTAATCGTCAATCATTTATTTTGACAAATGTAATGATGATGTACTCAGAATTCGTAAGAACTTTAAAACTATAACATAGAAAACATAGATAACATAGAAAAACGTAAGGTAATAAGACATAAGCAGTTAGCGAATTGGCCAATTACAATAGAGAACATAAGGTGATAATATTATCTACTTCCTTACGTTTTTCTATGTGTTTCTGCGGTATTAGAGAAATTTTTCTCGTGCATCGATCTTTTCTTTTCGAAATGGCTTTCATTCACGTCCACGCTCCAACGTATTCGGATCGACATTTCCGAAGCAGGAACAAATGCAATCCCCATCTTCGGAAATGTTATCGGTCACGTGAACAGCGCGAAAGTGTCGCGAAGTTTATGGCGAGGAACTGCGCTCGGTCGGTCTCTTATAACACAGTCATTAATCACTTACCAACAATGATTTTATTCGCGGCGAGCGGTCCGAGCGTAACGTACCGTGACGCACCTCGAACAGCGGGGACGATACATCACTGCGATGCGTAATATCGTCCTCAGCTTTGCGAAGGGGGAACAGAATGGAACGGGAAGAGAAGAGCGCCGTTCAGTTTGCGACGTCGTCGCGCTATTTTCGACCTGTCAAAATATCACCGGAACACGAAGTCGAAGACGTAAAGCGACACGTCGAAGAAATGATTGATTTCCTTTTCCCTGACTCTCTAAGAAGCATTAAACCCTTTATTACTCGGGATGTCCCGGACGCTCCATCTTAACTCACTAAATGTACCCGAAAAGAACAATTTTGCTGAAATATTTAAAAATTAATTAAAAATTTAGCTGAATATAGATCTAAAAATTAATTTTGTTAAATAAAATGATTACGTAGAATACTGAAAGATTGATTATGCTGCAAAAAGTTCTAGCAACCAACTTTGACTATTCTACATAATTATTTATTTGAGTTTAAATCAAATTATTTTCAGATCTATATCTATATTTAAATTTTTTATATATTTTGATTAAAAAACCATTCTTTTCCGTACAAATTATTAAATTTAGCACAAATTACTTTACAATTGAAAGCATTTTTACATTCACCTTTATCCAAAAAAATGTATAGAGTATCAATTTTTATTTAATTGTAAATCATCAAAGAAAACAATGAAAACTAAGATATAATTAGGATATCAGAAACATTCCATGAGAGTAATTTAACGAAACTATGCGAGTAATGTAAAATTCGAACTAAATATTTGATATAAATAAGAGAAATATCGTTCCTCTGAGAAAAGTTTTTGGTCTAAAGTTAACAAATCAGAAAAATCTGATCATGTCAATCAGAATTCTGTTATCTTAACTAGATAAATTGATAATAGATTTAATCAGAAAATTCTGATTTGTCCATTTTTAATCAGAATTCCATTGATTTACTAGATTATTTTTCCAGTACACCGACGTTTATTTCAGGAATTTAGTTACGGACACTATAACGTATTATATGGGAAACGATTGGTATCAGATTGGTATCAGAGGAAGATTTGCGAAATGACGCGCCGATCGATTTATCCGCAGACCCCCACGTCCAAAGATGATATCACATTCACAACCACAGACGAGGCAGACGTAGTGCGGCTTACGTAGCGTCGTACAGTGAGGTACTCTCTCCGAAGAGGGTAGGAGGTTACTTTATTGTATATGGGCTGATTATGCTCGTAAATATTTCACCAAGGGGATGATTCGAACAGCGGGACGAGAACAGCTCACGGTTGAGGGACGAGCCGGCACCGCAGTAGGAACAGCAATGGAAAACGGTGACGTGAGAGGAGGCAGGAAGATGGGGGATCGGGGGGGGGGGGGGGAGACAGGGATTTACGCGTGCGAACCTGACCGCCCTTTATACGTCGTCGACGCTATAATATATGACACCTATAGATCACAATTACGTGTAATGGCGCTCACTCTTGTATTCATGGCGATATTATTTCTGGTTGCCTTCCATAGCCGTCGTCGGGGTTGTCCCCTCTCACCCTTCTTTCCAGCCCTCATCGCTGCTTGTTCCTGGGAGACTTTGGTCCGTATGCTAAGCAGGCGGTAATTCTAGTTTGATTTACTTCGTCGGTCAACCCTCCCTCCTTGAAACTCCGCGGCATACGCGACTTTCAACCCCGCCGGGAAAGTGATTACGCTTGGATCGGGCGATAAGTCCTTTATGGTTTTTGGTCGTGGCGTGTCGCACATTGGCGTAGCACGAATTCCCTCGGCTATCGTGACGTGTGTTTTTTTCGTCGATTTCTTTTTTTTCTTCGAGAGAAATAAATGTCTTGGAAAAATTCTGTTTAGTTGTTCTGTTGTAAAGAATCTAGCGATCAAACTTTCAGGAATTATCGATTAAATAATTATTGGCAAAAGTCATTATTTCCACTTGAAATTTTTTTGAAGAAATTTGTATCAACAATAAAAGATAAGAAAAGGCCTATGGTATAAGCAAAATAGATTTGTATAATTTTTCTCATTCAAAACTATTAATAATTTTTTACTTAAAAAATTTATTGCTTTAATTAACAAAACATAATGTGGCATGAGAAAAAAATATAATTTTCATTTATTAAAATATAATGTAATTGACTGGTTTTGTATCTGATGAAAAGATTTTAGCTGATTCTAAAAGTGTCCGTTATTTTTATTAAATACGACTGGATGTAATTACATTTGCAACAGGGATTTGAGGATTTAACTTCTTATGCACTTTTTTCCCTACAATAAAGATTTAACTTCCTTTGCAATTAAACCCGCTTTTTTTCTTTGATTTTACAGGATTTGTAATTATTTCAACACTTTCAGTTAAGGAATTCAGAAATTGCAATATCTCATTCTTTATTTTTAGATATAGCTGTTTCATATACCGATTACTCAATTCATCCACAGAGCATCTGTATTTATTTAAGAAAAGATTAAAATTTTTTTAAACAGAAATGATTGAGAGTCACTCTCAATCATTTCTGCTATCTGTCATCTGGGAAGAAAATGTTACTAAGTTGCTGCAAATTATCTTAAACTCATCGCAATAAGGAGAGATGACATAAATTGAACGCACGTAACGTGGACAAATTACAAATTACGTAAAATTATACATCGATTATGTATCGTGACTTATAATGAGGCGCATTAATATAACCAGAGGTGTATTTCTGTTTTGGCGAAGAGGAAGAAAGAGAGAGATAGAGCGAATGTCGATATTCTATCTGGAGAACTGTGCGCGACGTGACGCTTTAAATTAAGGAAACGAGAAGCGTCAGGATTTATACGACTGTCATCTTGCAGCGGCTGTTCCTAGATATATCTTGTACATCAAGCGGGCTCGTTAAGTAATTAGTTCGAGCAGTGTCAGCGGAATCATGGGATATAATCAAAAGTTAGAAACGCGAGCGATTAATTATTACCTTACGCCGGCTCTCGAGTCGGAAACGTCAGTTCCTGACCGCCTCTGGATTCGCCAGAGGCATCTACCTACACTAACCACGAGCGCGTTGTCATAACGAGGCGTCATTACTGACTATCCATTACACGCGACGGATGTTCACTGAGCGTTATGACACTCAATGAATATTCACGCCCCGTTATATAGCCATTTTATAAACGGCCGCTGCGGCGCGACGGATGACGCAAGCGAGACCCGTATTTAAACGACGGTTTGCATGTCGCGTCGCAGAAATGAGTTCGATTCAACTCAGTAAGTCCGAAAGTACTATATCAATGTTTCAACATGTTGCGATTACACGAAGAGAATGATTTTGCTGAAGTATATTTGAAAATTTAGCTATATACAAATTTGAAAATAATTTACTGTCAAAATAATTATGCAGAATCCTCAAATTGGTTGGCTGGAATGCAAAATCAAAACTTTTTTGCATCAATGTTATCAATGCTTTAGCATAATTACTTCTACATAATTATTTTAGTCCAATAAAATTATTGTCAGATCTGTTTATGGAAAAAATTTTACTGAAAGATCTAAAATTTTAATAAATACAAATCTGAAAATAATTTTAATGGACCATTGAAATGATTTTGTTAAAAATTCAAATTGATTGCTAGAACATCAAAATATTTTGCTGAAAGCGGTGCTCATTATTTTTTAATTTCCAACTTAATTATTTTCCGGTTTATATCCAGCAAAATTTTAGATCTTTCATCGTTTTCTCTCTAAATTTTTCGATATTTCAGCAAAATCGTCTCTCACGTGCTTATCCCTTTCACCATTTACACGCATAAAATTACTTGTCGCATATTTCAAAGTTTGTTACATGCGAAATCTATCATCATGACTCAGTTCGCGTTTTTTGCTCATCTCGCGTTTGTGTCCGGTGATTAAAATTAGCATTTGTTATTAAATGTTTGAATAAAGCGATCTTTGTCTAAACTGTCTAGACTGTCATAGACTGTCATCCAGCTGTTTTCGATACTTCGAATCGGACCAGAAGAGGAAGCATAGACTTTCTCTCTGTATAAATAAAGTGATCCAGTCTCACTATCGGGCATCACCGCCGAGCTTCGGCATATGCACGCGCAAATAATAACGCGCACACTTACGCGGTGCGGAGAGTTAACTATTGTCCCGAACCCGAGGAGTAATGTCCCATTGTGAAACGGTTACAATGACGTATCGTCTGTCATCAGTGAAACGACGGCAATTTTATTCCATCCCAGTCGTATTTAATGACCGTGTCAAAAGAAGCCCGGGAGAGGGGGGAGGAGTTGAGAAAGCAAGGGGGAAGAGTTAAAAATATTAGCGTTTCGAGTCAATGCATTTATAAAGAGACACTGTCACGATACCGCGACGTAAGCGGTCCCGTGAAATTAATTTGTTCCACTTAAATCATCGGGCCAGCCGTCGTCTCGAAGACGACGGATACGCTCGCAATGTCAATTGCAGTGTAAAAATTGCAGGTATTCGTCGCAATTTTCTTTAATTGTATACGGAGCGTAACCGCCCAGTTTCGCCTTTCGGTGCGACAAACATACGCGGGTAACGCGGGCCGTGTTCACGTTATTATACGCGCACCCTTGTTTTATACATTCCTATAGCCTGGGTACGTGCGGGCGCAGCAACGAATCACTCACGTTTCCTGTAAATTGCGGATTCATGGTTTATCGGCGTACGGCCGAAACGTTTTACTGCCCGGCGATGCGCGATAACGCCGCGCTGACAGCGAAATGTCCCCGACTAAAATGAATCCAACGAGTACACGCGAGACGCATATGCGGGAAACGTATTCTCTCTCTCTCTCTCTCTCTTTCTCTCTCTCTCTCTCTCTCGTGTGTGTTTTGTTTTTCCCGAGCGTGACTGGAATATCGGATTTGTCCAGTGACGTAGACGACGGGAAGCATGAAGCGAGGGGTCCTGTCGCATTGCCGAGCACTCTCCCCGAAACCACGGAAGACGACAGTCCGTTCATGCTGTATCCAAAATTCTGCGTTGATAGGAAAGTGACACATCTCACAAAATTAATAACTTTTCGATAGAGCATTTTTTGGTTAATTGAAATGGTTAATTGAAATAATATTTTAAGGATGTTTCACAAAAATAGCTGAAATTGGAAATTTAGACTTTCTGTAAAATTAAATATTATGTAACAATATGTATAACAATATGAAACAGAGTTCAATAATATTTAAATATTTAACAATTCAATTTTATAGTTTAAATGAAAATTTTCTCATTTTATTTTTAATTATTTTTTAAAAATATGTATTTCTTATTGAAGTGATTTTTTGTTTAGGTTTTAAATCACTACCAAACATGGTATTAAAAAATCTGTATTTTTTCATAATTTTCCTATTTTTTGATTAAAAAATAGGAGTGTAATCTTTAGGATAGCGAATACGCAATTTTTATAATTTCAATTTCAATTATAATGTATTCCTTAAAACTATGTAAATGTTCAAAATTTGAACACTGCAACTCTAGTATACATTCTTTATAACTTTACTTATTTTACTACTTTTTTTTATATAAATCTTTTTTATACACTTACTTATATACGTACTTTTTTATATAAATCAATATGCTACAAATGTGACATTTTTCCACAAAAATACATTAAGGTTTAAGATCGATTTTCTCTCATTATCTCAAAAATGCTAATTTTTTTACTTGTCTCAATTTTTTATCAATAACAGCGATATTTTAATGAGGACATAAATCGCAGATTTTCTATACTAAATAATGTTAAGATGAAGCACAAGTTCAGTATTAATATCCTTCTTAAGTCACTTTAAACACGATAATAAATAATGAGAAATATTTATCTACCTTACGCAAATTACAGAAAGTTATATTTAAATTGAAAGATGATAACTCTGATATATCGCAATCCATGTCGGCACTGAATAGGACATATATTATGATTTCGCTTTTAAGCGAATTTACTTCATTCCGTTTGATTCGCGCGTAATGCTCGTTAATTTAATTTCCAATTAAGCGTATGTTGGTTTCATTAAGGGCGTAACGTGACTCATTAAATGTGATTGCGTGGCATTTATATCCGCGCAGTATTGACAAATATGTGTTATATTCGCAAAGTATTCAGTAAAATAGTAATGTCGCGTATGTACACGATTTGTGATGAAGGAAATGAAATTATTTCCCCGGATAGATATAAAATTTCTTCCTTCGTAAAATTGAGATTCTTTTTCTTTTAATCGAGAATACAAACAGAAATTTTTAGCAGTAACTAGTACGTCATTTTGTAATCCGTCAAGAGAATGTTTGCAGATAAAACGAAGATTGACGGGACAAATCATCAGCAAACGCTTATTATTCAAAAAGGATATTTCGTACCGGAAAACCCATCAAGGCTCTCCATTGCGCGAGTATATACATATATCTAAGTGCGCGAATCCTCGTTGGAAGATAAATGAGCCAATCTGTTAAACCCGGTCTTGAGATACGCACGCTCTCGCGTGGCAATTATATACGTTTCCTGAGGTCCAAATTTATTATGTACTAAAATGCCGTTATTGTTGCAAGAAGGCGGCCGTTGAGTAGAAAAAGCTGCCGTTATTAATTCGCATTAGTTTAATAGGTACCCGGGTGGAGGCCGCGGGACCGAGGTACAGGAAGGTGCGCGGTGCGCGCGGCAGAGGAAGGAAGAGGGGAGGGGGAGGGGGAATAAGGTCACGCCAGAAAGTGAGTAATGAAGGCGGTTTATCTCCGAGGAGTAACTAGCGGTGTTCGTGTAATGGGGGCATTCATCAACGCGATCTCACATCGCCTTTCCGTTCGCGTTTCAGAGTCTCATGACGATTTGCGCTACGTACGGACGGTGAGAAACGGAGCTGAAACGATTTCTTTCTGCACGCGCCCCTGGAAAACCCTCGTTGCCACTTTGCCGCGGCAAGATTAATGCCGGCGAAGTGGTGTTTTCGGCGCCATTAATTTTTCTCTCCTCATTTATCAGTTTTAATTCCAGGAGGCCCGGACCCCAGACTACCCCCTCTTCATCCGCCGCGTATGACGTATAGGATTAGCACAATTGAAATTATTTTCCGTATCTGCGCAATTTGTCCCATCGGCAATGACGCCCGTCATTTAATTACTTTCAATATTGTTTAATCGGATAATGAATATAAATGTCTATTTTGGAGATGCAATTAAAGGATTTGTCTCGAAAACCAAACAAGTCTAAAATGTTTTTCAGAAAACAAAAGAAACTTCTCATGCTCTAACTGTCCTAACATTACATAAATACAGTAATTTTTCTCTGCATATAATAAATATATAAATAAAATTTTTGAATAATATTTGGAGAAGCCATTAAAAATAAATAAATAAATAAACTTTTTATTTGATTTTTGTAAAAATATAAGATATTGAATCCTGTATGATCTAGCTAAGCTTTGTGATTTTTATTTTTATTAATATTTACTGAGTCCAAAACTGCATTCAAACAAATTCAAAAGAGGAAACATTCATTAATTTAAGAGAGGAACATTAAGCAAAATATGAGAAGTTTTCAAATATTTACATAAGTACAAGATCTTTAAGAAAAAAATAACATTTAGGTCATACTGGGAACACATGTATTTAAGTAATTTTTCGTTTTTCTTTTTTTCATAGAAAAAAAATGATACAGAAATAAAAAATTAAGTGATTTACTTTTATAGCATTATAAATTTATTAACATGTTGACATGTTTATTAATTGACGTGAGAGTACACAAAGAATCATTTTCCAAACAATTGACTTTCTTCTTATTTCCATATCTACTTATCTTCACGATGTTTAGCAATTTATTATATCCATAATTTGAAACAACAAAAATACATCACTTAAAAAAACATCACAATCAATATATATACAATATGCCTAACTTGACCATATTGGTTCTACCTTACAAAGAATGCTCTTTGATAATAAACAAAATGTTATGACTATAAATTAAATAGTATCGAAAAATATAATTGCATAGTAATTACAATGATATGAACTACAAAAATGAACTATCTCTTGGCAGTCGTAGAAAGCGGATTACTTATCTACAAAATGTTACATAACGACCATGACGTTTTTTGAATTTTCCTTTACTGACAATAACAGAATTAACAAATTGAGCAATAAATTGATGCAATCGAATCGGACAGACAGCCTCTGCACGACTTACTAATGCTACCTGTTAAATTCACCGTGTAATTACCCACAAATAACAAGTAGGTCATGTTGAGTAGTCCATATATAGGGAGATCCAATTATTTTATTTATTACTTATTTATCTCATAATAGTTATCTTTTTATAACATTAATAATGATAAAGGTGAAAAAGGAAATATTATTAAAAGAAATTATATAGCAATAATATTTTCATTTTTTATTTATAAAATTTTACAAGTCGCTCTTAACAAAACATTCTTTGCAGAAGTTAAACTTATATTTTCAGTTTTTTTTTGTTTGATTTTTGTTTGATAATCGAAATGAAATTGCTTACGATGTGACGCTACATGAAAAGATTTTGCTGAAATATTTAAAAAAAATTTAACTAAATCTATGAAAATAATTTTGTTGGACCATCAAAATAAATTTATTTAGAAAATTTAAGCATAATGAATAATGTTCTAAAAAGTTTTGTTATTCTAATAACATTCTACGTAATTCTAATTTTTTTGATAGTTTAACAAAATTACATTGTTAAAAATAAAATGTTAATTTTAATTTAAAGACGTATAGTAGACTTTCTAAGGCAGGCAAAAATATGAAAATTAATATTTTATTTTTAATAGTATTTTCAAATCTGTATCTATCTAATTAAATTTTTAGAACCTTCAACAAAACTGTTCTTTTCGCGTATCGATGGAGAACGATTTGACACCATAACTCAGATACTTAAAAAAATGGACTTGTTTGGTTTTCGTAAAAAATCCTTTCATATAACAAAAATTTATTCTATCTAATATCCTTATTTCATAGCGTTTGTTATACTTGTTACGAGTCCAGGATGATTTACAATAATTAAAGCTCGCAAGAGCATTAATCGCTAACGAGAAAGGAAATGGTCACATTGATTCCAATACCACTTTTAAGACAACTTTTCATAGCCGTCAGTATCTTTACACAGGATCGAAGATTGATTGACATATCGTCCCTCCTGGCAATCTTGCCGCAACATTATATTCCTCCTCGGCACGCTCATTACTTTCCTAACGAGGAAAC
>Ga0157362_1000127_pt1 | contig 22402 bp, 19 predicted proteins | sample AttlaeALBM3_FD_111480 | JGI IMG/M metagenome (GOLD analysis project Ga0157362, IMG submission 111480) | Fungus gardens microbial communities from leaf cutter ant in Ribeirão Preto, State of São Paulo, Brazil - Atta laevigata ALBM3 | ecosystem: Host-associated > Fungi > Mycelium > Unclassified ... | reverse complement strand
GAGGACAAGGAAATCGAGATTCAGGTGGGGCGTGAGCCGGGTGCGGGTGAGATGCCCGACATGGCAGGTGGCACGGTCATGAATGCCGCTGCCTTTGGCGACCTCATGAAGAACCTCATGAACCGCTCACCCCAGAAGCGTCGCCTGACGATCGCTGCCGCGCGTCAGCTACTGATCCGCGAGGAAGCCGACCGGCTGGTGGATAATGACGCACTGACCCAGGATGCAGTGCGTCATGCGCAGGATCACGGCATCGTCTTTCTCGATGAGATCGACAAGGTCTGCGCCCGCTCGGGTGAAGGCGGTGGACGGGGTGGCGATATCTCGCGTGAGGGTGTGCAGCGCGATCTTCTGCCGCTGATCGAGGGAACGACGGTCACCACCAAATACGGGCCGGTGAAAACCGACCATATCCTGTTCATCGCATCCGGTGCCTTTCACCTGGCGAAGCCCTCGGACCTGCTGCCTGAGTTGCAGGGGCGTCTGCCCATTCGCGTCGAGCTGGCTGGTCTGACACGTGAGGACCTCAAGCGCATTCTGCTCGAGCCCGAGCACTCCCTGCTCAAGCAATATGTCTCGCTGCTCGGCACTGAAAATCTGACGCTTTCTTTTGAGGACGGTGCGGTGGATGCGCTCGCCGAGCTGGCGGCGGACATCAATGAGCGTGTCGAGAATATCGGTGCCCGTCGTCTTGCGACGGTCATGGAGCGTCTGCTGGAAGATGTTTCCTTCAGGGCGTCTGACCGGAGCGGGGATACTGTGGTGATTACCGCGCAGGATGTGCAGGAGCGCGTTGCGCCCCTGGCCCGCAAGGGCGATCTGAGCAGGTTCATCCTGTGAGCGGCGCGGTAACGGATCTCCCCTTCGTCCAGCCCGTGGATGGCACGGCGGCGGAGGCCATTGCGTCGATCAGCGATGAACTCGCCTTGTTCGATGACTGGATGGATCGCTACGAATACATCATCGAGATGGGGCGCAACCTCCCGCCCTTTCCCGCTGCGTGGCAGAATGATGGTCATCGGGTGCCCGGCTGCCAAAGCCAGGTCTGGCTCGAGGCGCATGAGTCAGATGGCCGCCTGTTCTTTGCCGGTGCGTCCGATGCGGCCATCGTAAATGGTCTGGTGGCTTTGCTGCTGCGCGTCTATTCCGGGCGTGACCGGGCGGAGATCGAGGCGACGGACCCGACATTCCTGCATGATCTGGGACTGGTGAAGGCACTCTCGACCAACCGTGGCAATGGGGTCGAGGCAATGGCCCAGGCCATACGGGCCCGAGCCCGGGTCTAATTTTGCACGGGCCTGATTTTGACAGGGTAGAACGGCAATCAAGAAAAAAGGCCCGGGAGACCGGGCCTTTTTTACATGGAACAACCCGAACTGCGAGAGGCGGAGACCGCCCCCTTAATCAGTTCTTGCCAGGGGCTCCATCGGCGGGGGTCGCTGGTGCGGTCGTCTTGCTATCGTCCTTGGTGGCGGCATCAGCCTTGCACTTGGTGAACTTGCCCTTGGCATCGCGGCATTTCTCGGCCTTCGGCTTTTCGCATTTCACGAACTTGCCCGAGGTCGCATCGCGGCAGGGCTTGGCGTAGGCAACAGGGGCTGCGGCTGTGCCGAGCAGCACGGTCAGAGCGAGAAATCCACGGAGCATGATGAAATCCTTGGCTGAGGTTTCAGCAACACTCTGACATTATTCGTCGCTGTGCAAGAGCCGTGCAGGCCCTTTGAAGCCGGGCACAAAAAAACCCGCCAAAAGGCGGGTTTTCCTGTTTCCGAAACCGGGAAGGATCAGTTCGGCAGAGCGTAGGCGATGACGTAATCGCCCATTTTCGTGCCGAAAGAGCCGTGACCACCGGCATAGGTCACGATGTACTGCTTGCCATTGGCAGAGTAGCTCATCGGGGTGGACTGGCCACCGGCGGGTAGACGGTCCTGCCACAGGGTTTCACCCGTGGTGACGTTGTATGCGCGGATGTAGAAATCCAGCGTGGACGTCAGGAAGGCTACGTTGCCGGCCGTGGTGAGCGGGCCACCGAGGCTGGGCACGCCAACCTTGAGTGGCGGCAGCTGGATGGGCAGGGCGCTGTTGTACAGGCTGTCACGCAGCGTGCCATTGCGATGCTGCCAGACCACCTTGTTGGTGCGCAGATCGATACCAGCCATGTAGCCCCACGGCGGACGCTTGCACGGGATCGGCAGACCGATGCGTGTGGTGATCGGGTTCAGGAACGGGCTCAGCATGATGGCATAGGGTGCGCCATAGTTGTGCTGCAGGCCGGTCTCGCCGCCCGAACCCTTGGCGTCCTTTTCGGGCCAGAGCGGGTTACCCGGACCACGGGGAACCAGACGCGACACGAAAGGCAGGGCGATCGGGTTGGAGATGGCGATCTGACGCTGAGGATCGACAGCAAGACCACCCCACTCGAAGATACCCAGATTGCCCGGGAAGATCAGCGAGCCACGCTCGGACGGTGCCGTGAACGTGCCCTTGTAGTCGAGCTGATGGAATGCCACGCGGCAGATCAGCTGATCGAACACGGTGCCACCCCACATGTCCTTGCCCGTCAGCAGGGCCTTGGGACGCAGGGTCAGATCAGAGAAGGGCTGTGTGGGAGCAACGTGATCGCTCTTAACCACTTCCTGCGGCACGGGAAGCTCGGGTGCAGGCACGATGAGCTTGCCGTCGCGGCGGTCGAGAACAAAGATGTTTCCCGTCTTGGCCGGCGCGTAGATGGCCGGAATAACGGTGCCGTCTTTCTGGGTGATGTCCACAAGGCTCATCTGGGCCGGAAGATCCATGTCCCACAGATCGTGGTGCACGGTCTGGTAGCTCCAGGCCAGCTTGCCGGTATCGGCGTGGAGGGCGAGCACGGACGACGCATAGCGTTCGGCATCGGGGGTGCGGTTGCCACCCCACTGGTCAGGCGTCTGAACGCCGGTCGGGATATAGACCAGGCCCAGATTGGCGTCATAGGACGCGGTGATCCACGAGTTGGGAGAGTTGGCGACGTATTTGTGGTCACCGCTCGGCATTTCGTTCGGGTCGGGGTTCGAAGGGTCGAACACCCAGATGAGCTTGCCTGTGAACAGGTCGAAAGCACGCGTGACGCCCGAGGGCTCCTTGGTGGAGTTGTTGTCGGTCACGGCGCCGGAAACGATCACGACCTTGTCGGTTACGACAGGCGGTGAAGTCGGCTCGTAGCCGCCAACATGGTCATACGGCATGTAAGGCGTACGCAGGTCGATCTCGCCATTGTTGCCGAAGCTCGGACAGGCCTTGCCGGTCTGGGCATCGACAGCGAACATGCGACCGTCATTGACGGGCAGGAACAGGCGCTCATGGCACTCATCAGGGGCCGGCGTGCCATCTGACGTGACGGCGCTGGCATCCGATTTGTGGTAGGTCACGCCACGGCAGGTCAGATGCTGGAAGCCCGGATTGACATAGAGATGGGGGTCGAAAACCCACTTTGTCTTGCCGGTTGCGCCATCGACGGCCCACAGCTTCTGGTGCAGCGAGCAGAAATACAGCGTTCCGTTGACGGCAAGCGGTGTCGCTTCGTTGGTGGCTTCACCAGGGTCGTTCGGGCCTTTGAAGTCGCCCGTACGCATGGTCCAGGCCACTTTGAGCTTGCTGACATTGTCAGCATTGATCTGGGTGAGCGGGGAGAAGCGATCGCCATATTGGGTACGGCCATAGGCCTGCCAGTCGCCATCGGGCACCTGGGCGGCATCGCTGCCAGCGGCGGCGATCTTTTCGGTGGGCAGGTTGCCCGCCTTGTCACCCGGATCCTGCACAAAGGCCACGACCACGACAATCAGCGCAAGAACGACGCTGCCGAGCAGGGGCAGGGTGGCGAGGCGGCTCGTGGTGATCTGGCGGCTGACGAACGGCAGAAGCAGCCAGATGCCGAGAATGGTGATGACGTCGCCGCGCGGCACGAGCGACCAGAAATCGATGCCGATTTCGCTAATCGCCCAGATGAGCGAGCCGAGAATGATCAGGGTATAGAGCCAGAAGGCGGCCGCGCGGCCCCTCCAGACGAGATAGGCGGTCGCCAAAAGGGCAATACCGCAGACTGCGTAATAAGGGGTGTCGCCATAGCTCAGGAGCCAGACACCGCCGAGTGTCAGATAAATGCCACAAAGGGCAAATATCACGGCGGTGAGGGCTGCCCAGAACCGCGGCCGGGAAACCGTGTTCATGCGTCGTCCTATGTGTGGTTTCGTGTTCGGAAACGTTGCGAAAAGAGACCGCGTCGTAAAAGGCCCAAATGTTGATCTACGTCAAGAACGTCCCATATTGTGGTTAAGGTTCTGTCTAACCCAAAGTAAATGTTTTAGCGCGTTAAAATGGGTTGTGCAGGGCAGAGATATCCTTTAGGTGCCCCCTTTCGAACGCGCGTCCAGGCGATGGTAGGGCATGCCTGGCCGCTTGGTAACGCCCGCAAGCAATTGCGGGAGGTTGCCTGATATGTCGAGAGGAGAATGAAATGCCCAAGATGAAGACCAAGTCGTCGGTCAAGAAGCGGTTCAAGATCACCGCGACCGGCAAGGTGATGTGCGGTCCCGGCAACAAGCGCCACGGCCTCATCAACCGTCCGCAGAAAATGAAGCGCACCAATCGCGGCCCGCAGACCATGACGGACATGGATGCGAAGACCGTGAAGCAGTGGGCCCCCTACGGACTGGCTTGAGGAGCAGATAAATGGCACGTGTTAAGCGCGGCGTAACGACGCACGCCCGTCACAAGAAGGTTCTGGATCTCGCCAAGGGTTACCGCGGCCGGTCTTCCACCAACTATCGTATCGCTCTCGAGCGCGTCGAGAAGGCTCTTCGTTATGCCTATCGCGACCGTCGCAACAAGAAGCGCGATTTCCGCGCTCTGTGGATCCAGCGTATCAACGCTGCTGTTCGCGAGCAGGGCCTGACCTACAGCAAGTTCATCAACGGACTGGCAAAGGCTGGCATCGAAATCGACCGTAAGGTTCTGGCCGCCATCGCGTTCGATGACGCCGCAACCTTCGCCGAGATCGTGAAGCTGGCGCAGATGGCTCTTGAGCAGTCCGCTCAGGAACAGACGGCGCAGGCCTGATCGCAGGCTTTAGCCTCCGGATTTCGGCTTCGGCAGATTTCCGGATTTGATAGAAAACGGGTCGTCCTGTATCAGGACGGCCCGTTTTCTTTTTTGACGATACCAGTTGACCGATGGGACAGGCGAATGATGGGCGATGATCTCGAAGCGCTGAAAAGCGAAACTCTCGAATCCCTGGCGCAGGCGCAGGATCACGCCAGCTGGGACGCCATTCGCGTTGGGGTGCTCGGCAAATCGGGCCGCCTTACTGTCCTGCTCAAGGAACTGGGCAAGATGACGCCCGAGATGCGCAAGGAGCGCGGTCAGGCGCTGAACCGACTGCGCGATGCGCTCAATACGGCTGTTGAAGAGCGTGGCCAGGCCATTGCCGAGGCGGCGCTGGAAGCCCGGCTGAAATCCGAGCAGGTCGATGTGTCGATGCCTGCTGTCTCGACTCCGCTCGGGTTGCTCCATCCGATCAACCGCACGATCGAGGAGATGACCGCGATTTTCGGTGCCATGGGGTTCTCGGTCGCCGAGGGGCCGGACATCGAATCGCAATGGCATAATTTCTCGGCGCTCAATACGCCCGACCATCATCCTGCGCGGACCGAGCACGACACATTCTACCTGCCCGCATCCCATGAGGAGTCGCCGCCGCGGGTGCTGCGTACCCAGACATCGGGCGTGCAGATCCGCACCATGCTGACCGAGCCGCCGCCGATCCGCGTGATCGCGCCGGGGCGCACCTACCGCGCCGATCATGACGCCACCCACTCACCGATGTTTCATCAATGTGAAGGACTTGTCATCGACCAGGGCATCACGCTCGGTCATCTCAAGGGCTGTCTGATCGAATTCTTGCGCATCTTCTTCGACAAGCCGAACCTTCCTGTCCGTTTCCGTGCCTCCTATTTTCCGTTCACCGAGCCCTCGATGGAGGTTGATATCGGCTGGTCCCGCCAGACGGGTGAGATTGGCGGTGGCACCGACTGGCTCGAGGTTCTGGGCTCGGGCATGGTTCATCCGCGCGTACTGGCCAATTGCGGCCTCGATCCCGCCATATGGCAGGGTTTTGCCTTCGGTATGGGCATCGAGCGTCTGACCATGCTCAAGAACGGTATTCCCGATCTGCGCTCCTTCTATGAGAGCGATCTGAGATGGCTGCGTCATTACGGCTTCTCTGCCCTGTCCTCCGTCAGCCTCGCAGAAGGAGTCTGAGACCATGAAATTCACTCTGTCCTGGCTGCGCGAGCATCTCGATTTCACGGTCTCGCTGGATGAGATCGTCAGCAAGCTCAACGCCATAGGCCTTGAGGTCGAGAGCGTCGAAAATCCCGCCGACTCGCTGCGTGGCTTTCGTGTCGCCAAGATTCTCGAGGCTCATCGTCATCCCGATGCCGACCGGTTGCAGGTCTGTGCGGTGGCCGCTGGTGGGGATTACGAGAAGGTGCAGGTCGTCTGCGGTGCGCCCAATGCCCGCGCCGGACTGCATGTGATCTTTGCCCCGCCGGGGACCTATATCCCGGGCAGCGACATCACCATCAAGGCAGGCAAGATTCGCGGGCAGGAAAGCGGGGGTATGCTGTGTTCTCTCCGCGAGCTGGGTCTCGGGGCGGAAAGTGACGGCATTGCCGAGCTGCCTGAGACGGTGGTGCTGGGTCAGCCCTATGCAGACTATGCGAAGCTCGATGACCCGGTGATCGATATCTCGATCACGCCCAATCGTGGCGATGCCCTCAGCGTGCGTGGCATTGCCCGGGATCTGGCTGCTGCGGGGCTGGGGCATCTCAAGCCGTGGCTGGTTGAAACGGTCGAGGGGCAGTTTGCCTCACCGATCAACTGGGACATCCAGTACGATACGGCATGCCCCTATATTGCCGGGCGTCTGGTGCGTGGCGTGAAGAACCGCCCAAGCCCCGACTGGCTGCGTCAGCGCCTCGAATCGATCGGGCTCAAGCCGATCAGCGCGCTGGTCGACATCACCAATTATCTCACCTTCGATCTGGGGCGTCCGCTCCATGTGTTCGATGCGGGCAAGATCAGCGGCAACACCCTGTCTCTCACCCGTGCGGCACGTGAGACGTTCCGCGCACTGGACGGGCGCGACCTCGTTCTCGGCACGGATGACCTTGTGATTGTCGATAGCGCTGGTGTGCAGTCCCTGGCGGGCCTGATCGGCGGTGAGGCGACGGGCGTTTCTGACGAAACGACGGATGTGTTCATCGAGGCCGCTCTGTTCGACGCGGTGCGTATCGCCCTGACGGGGCGCAGGCTCGGCATCCATACCGATGCCCGCCAGCGTTTCGAGCGTGGAATCGATCCGGCACTCGTTCTGCCCGGCCTGGAGGCTGCCACGCAGCTCATTCTGTCGCTTTGTGGCGGTGAGGCCAGTGAGATCACCAGCGCTGGTGCAGTTCCCGCTTGGCAGCGTGAGGCATGGTTGCGTTTCGATCGTCTCGAAACGCTGGGTGGCGTCGAAATCCCTTCGGGGGAAGCCACACGCATCCTTGAGCATCTCGGCTTTGCCGTGCGTAAGCAGGACGAGACGCGCGCCTGTTTCGCGGTGCCATCATGGCGCAATGACGTGGCGACAGGTGTCACGCTCGATCAGGCACCGCATCTCGACCCCGCCCAGGCCCAGAACGCTGCGGCGTCGGTTCATGCCATCGAAGCAGAAAACGACCTGATCGAGGAAGTGCTCCGTATCTACGGGCTGGACTCGGTTCCCCCGCTGCCATTGCCGCTCAAGACAGCGATTGCCGCTCCCGCCCTGACGCCGGCACAGGCCCGTCTGGGCGATCTGCGTCGACTCTGCGCGTTGCGTGGGCTGGTGGAAACCGTTGGCTTCTCCTTCGTCTCGCATGAGGATGCCCTGCTGTTCGGCGGAGCGCCTGAGGGGCTGCGTCTGCTCAACCCGATCGCTTCCGACCTCAACCAGATGCGGCCCACGCCGCTGATCAATCTGGCCCGTGCATGGCAGCGCAATACAGCGCGTGGGCTGAGTGACGCAGCCCTGTTTGAACTCGGCCCCTGCTTCCACGCAGATGGGCAGAAGCTCGTGCTGGCCGGGCTGCGTGGTGGTGAGACGCCGAGGCGCCCCGGTATGCGGGCGCAACCCATGACGTTGTGGGACGCCAAGGCGGATCTTATGGCGGCGCTCGAGGCCCTCAAGCTTCCTGCCGAGGCGCTGAGCGTGACGGCCGATGCGCCCAGTCATTATCATCCCGGCCGCTCGGGTGTTGTGCGTCAGGGTCCAAAGACGGTTCTGGGCTGCTTTGGCGAACTGCATCCCCGCGTGACACGCGCCATGGGCATCGACTCGACCCTTGTGGTGTTCGAGATCTTCCTCGATGCCGTGCCGCTGCCCAAGGTCAAGCGTCGCCAGCCGCCTGCGCTCTCGGCTTTCCAGCCTGTCAGTCGCGATTTTGCCTTCATCGTGGCACCGGGTGTGGAAGCTCAGGCCGTTCTCAAGGCCGCCCGTGGTGCCGAACGGGCGCTGATCAGCGATGTGCGCCTGTTCGATGTCTATGAGGGCGGGTCGCTCGAGGCGGGGCGTCGGTCCCTGGGCATCGAGGTTACGCTTCAGCCCGTCAAGGCGAGCCTGACCGATGAGGAAATCGAGGTTGTTTCCGAAAAGATCATTGCAGCCGTTGCCAAGGCAACCGGCGCAACGCTGAGACGCTGAGGCCCCATGCCCAATTCTGCCATCACCCCTCGCGTCATCTGGCTTCTGGCAGGTGAGGCCAGTGGTGATGTGCTGGGTGCCCACCTCATGCAGGCGCTTCACGCGCGCGACCCGCATCTGATTTTCGTTGGAATCGGTGGTCCGCGCATGGAGGCTCTGGGCCTTGCCAGCCTGTTCCCCATGCGGGATCTGGCGGTGATGGGGCTGGTGGAGGTGCTGCCGCGTATACGACAGCTCTCCCAACGCCTGAACGAGGCGGTCAATGACGTGGTGCTGCGTCAGCCCGATCTGATTGTCACGATCGACTCACCGGGTTTTGCGTTGCGCTTTCTCAAGCGCCTGCGACACGTGACCGTACCGAAGATCCATTATGTGGGCCCGCAGGTCTGGGCGTGGCATGAGAAGCGCGTCCACAGTTTTCCCGAACTCTGGGACCGGCTGCTTTGCCTCCTGCCGTTTGAGGTGGAGTGGTTCGGTGAGCGCGGCGTAGCGGTCGATTTCGTCGGTCATCCGGTGCTTCAGTCAGGGGCCGATCAGGGGGACGCAAAGCGCTTTCGCCTGCGTCATGGCATTGCCGATGAGGCACCTGTACTGATCCTGATGCCGGGCAGCCGTCGCTCCGAGGTGCCGCGTCTTTTGCCGGTTTACGGCAAGATGCTCGCCCTGCTGAAACAGCGTCTGCCGGGTATCGTGCCGGTCCTGCCGCTTTCGCCGCTCGTTGCCCAGACGGTACGCGCTGCCGTGGCACGCTGGCCGGTCAAGCCGATCATCGTGACCGAGCTGCATGACAAGCATGATGCTTTCGCCGCAGCAGGCGCAGCCCTGACCAAATCGGGCACGTCAACGCTCGAACTGGCTCTGGCGCATGTACCGATGGCTGTGGCTTATCGCGTCAATCCGGTCACGGCGTTCATGGCGCGTCGCCTGATCAAGGTGAAATATGTGGCGATGGTCAATCTGCTGGCAGGGCGGGAGGTCGTGCCCGAGCTTCTGCAGGAGCGTTGTACGCCAGAGGATCTGGCGGATGCGTCCTATGCCCTGTTGACCGACCCGGCGCTGGGGGCGGCGCAGCGCGAAGCCTTCGGTGCTGTCATGGCGCAGCTGCGCCCTCCGGCATCACCGAGCCATAACGGTACCCCGTCAGACGCGGCGGCAGAAGCGGTTCTGCGTATCCTGAACGAACGACGCCCGGTGACAGCTCTGGGGAGTGTCGCGACAACTGTGCCTGAAGCATCGTGAGACGCCTCAGGCGGCGCTTGCGGTAGGCCCAGCGGCCTCAGCGTGCCGCGGTGGGGGCTGTGGTTCCGTGAGGGGAAGGCCCTGTTCGCGTCACGGATAAGCCCCTCGGCAAGCGCCAGCCTTTTCATCAGACGGGGATAAAGGGGCAGTTATAGAGGCAGGGCTCAGTGCGCGCTGCCATAGAGCTGTTCGGGCGTAACTTCCGGCGCGGTCGTATCCCGCAGCCCCTCAGGGACGACTTCATGATAAAAGCAGCTGCGACGGCCAGTGTGGCAAGCCACGCCTGTCTGGTTCACGAGCAACAGCACAGCATCGCGATCGCAATCCAGCCGGGCCGAAAGAAGGGTCTGGCGCTGCCCGGAGCTCTCGCCCTTGCGCCATAGCCTGTCGCGGCTGCGTGAATAGTAGCAGACCTGACCGGTTGCGAGCGTCTCGGCCAGTGCCTCGCGGTTCATCCAGGCCAGCATCAGAACATCATGTGGCGCCTCTGCCGTCTGGGCGAGGGCCGTGATCAGCCCGTCCTCGTTGAAACGCACCGTATCGAGCAGGGCGTCGATCGTCTGCTGATCGGGGGGGAGGTAGCTCATGATGCTTCGTCCTGAAACCAGTCGGGAATGATGGGTGTGAGGGTTACTCCCTCATGATGCACGGGCGTTGTCCAGACCTCGCGACGCAAAAAGGCAAGGCCATGCTGCCCGAGACTGCTGCGCATCTGGCCGATCTCGCGCCCTTCAGCCATCAGAATGGTGCCGCAAGGGGGGAGGGAACCATCACTCAGCACGGGCACCAGACGTTTTTTCACCAGCCCACGGTAATGGGTCCGGGCTGTGAGTTCCTGCCCCATATAGCATCCCTTTGTGAAGGAGATGCCATTCAGCCAATCAAAATTCGCCTCGATCAGCAAGGTCTTTTCGCTCTCGCAATCCTGCGCATCGGGCAGGCCCAGCGAGAGGCGGTGGACGTGATAGGCGCCAAGATCGACCTGATCGGCAGTGTCAGATCCCTCAGTGACACGGCGCCATCCCGCATCGGGATGCCTTGGGTCACGACGTGCGCCCTCGTGGGGGGTGTCATCCCAGAGGGCTTCCACGGAAAGAGCGGTCCGCTCTAGCGCCACGTCAGCCCGCAGGCGGAACCGCATCAACCGGCTGATCAGAAAATCAGCATGATCGGCAGGTACGTCGAGCAGAAGGCGCTCGCTCTCATGCCATAAAAAGAAATCCGAAAGGTAGCGGCCCTGGGGTGTGAGGTAGCCTGCCCATATCAGGGCCTCGTCTGAGGCAGCATTGACGTCGTTCGACACCAGTCCCTGAAGAAAGCTCACCCTGTCCCGGCCACTGAGGGAGAGAATAACGCGATCCGTGAGCCATGCTCTTGCCATTTTCATTCTCCAATCCGGACAGTATTGAATGGAGATGCGGGTTGCAGCCCGCTGAAACAAGAGAGAAAATATGAAAGCGACGCATGCGTTATTCGCGCGTTGCCGTATCAACGCAAGTCATTCCCCTCAGGAGGGGATATCCTGGGAGGCGTGACTTTTGCCAGTTTCCGAGATCATTGACCCGGCCGATCCCGAAGCCGAAACGAGAAGACGCCGTCTGATCGAACTCGTAGGCCCGATCTTCGGCGTTGTTCTTGTCATTGTGGTGATTGTTGTTGTCACGCTTCATTCCTATCACGAGACGCGCGACGGGGTGATTGCGCTCACCCGCGATCTGTTGCGCGAGGAACAGAAAAACCTGACGCAGCAGGTTTCAGATTATCTGGCCCCCGCTCCGGCAACTGCAACGGTGGCGCGTGACCTGCTGACCGATCCGGTGACGGATGAGCCACCCCAGGTCTTTCTGAATTATGGCGCATCTATGCTGCGCAATGTCGAGCAGGTGGAGAGCTTCTATCTTGCCGATGATCGTGGCTCGTTCTGGTTTATCGATCGTGCGCCAAAAGATATCGCCGATGGCATGGAATGGGTGCATCTGCTGCGGGACAAGAATGTTTTCCGGCACTGGTACTACGACAAGAACAATGTGCTTGTCCGCACGAGTGATACGCCGGGCAAGAATTATGATCCGCGTCAGCGCCCCTGGTACAAGGGAGCCTTCGAGCACCCGGACCTGAACTGGTCAGACCCCTATCCCACCGTTGCCACAGAACAGCTTATCGTGACTGCGGCCAGCGTACTGCACACATCCGATGGGCATCAGGCCGTCTTTGCCATCAACATCTCCCTCAACCGCCTGACGGATTTTCTTGCAGCCATCAAGATTGGCAAAAGCGGCCAGGCTGCCGTGGTGGACAAGGAGGGGCATCTTATTGCGGGCAGCCATCTGCTGGATGTGGCGCGAAAGGCGAACTGGCAGTTCGACAAGATGCAGCTCGATCCTGCCACGCAGCCGGTTTTTACACGCGCGCTCTCGCTGTTCCACATCTACGGGGCGGGTGTGCACCTCATCAAGGCGCATGACACGCAATACGTCGCCATCATGGCCTCGCTGCACAAGATCAGGCCAGGATGGGTGTTGCTGCTGAACGCGCCAGAGGACGATTTTGCGGCTTTCGCTGCGGCAGCAGGACGGCAGGGTTTTCTTTTTTCCATGGTGATTGTCGTGCTGGCCGGGTTGCTGGCAGGGTTTCTGGTGCGACAGAACCGCCGGACCGAGGGTCTGCGTCGCCAGATCCGGTATGAACGCGCTCAGGTCAAGGCCGAGAGCAATGCGCTCAATGCCATGGCCGGAACGCCTCATCTCCTCGACCCCGGACACGATGCACCGCTTTTGACACAACGCTTGGCCGAACTGGCCCGGGCAAGGCGCGTGAGCCTCTGGCGGTCGGTTGGCGAGGAGGAGCGTCTTTTGTGTGAAGACTCCTATGACCGGACGACCGATGCTCATAGTGCGGGCATGGAACTGGCCCATAGCGATCTCAAGAACTTCTTTGCCATGCTGATGTCGGGTGAGGTGATCGAGAGCGATCACGCCTCGGCACAGGAGGGGCTGCGCACCTTCCAGCGTATGGTCATGAGTCAAATCGGTTCAAAGTCTGTCTATATCCAGCCCATTCTGGCCAGAGGTACGGTTATCGGCATGGTGGTGCTGGAAGACGCTGCCCGTCCCCATGCAGTCTCGCACATCATTGCGATTGTTGCCGAGATTGCGGCCGTCCGTTTTGCAAGCATGAGGGCCGATGAGGCGTCAGCCGGAAAGCCGGAGCAGACGCAACGCGAGGATTATGGTGCCATCACCACGCGACTGAATGAAGGCTTCATTGCCGCACCCGGCGAGAGCAGCGCTGGCGGTCTCAAGGCGGGGCAATATGCAATGGTCCCGGTGGCGACAGTCCTGTTCCAGGACTCGAAGTCGGAAGCAACTGTCGATCTGATCCCGATCGTCCAGACGCTGGTGGAGCGGTTTCAGGACGTCATCCAGCATGCCGGGCTGTTTTCGGCTCAGGTTCTGGGTGGCAGGCTCGTGCTGATTGGCGGGTGTTCACAGGAGCCCGATCCCGATGCGGCACGGCGTGTTGCCGATGCGCTGCTGGCCCTGCGTGAGCTGGCGCTTGTGACACTGTCCGATGCCGAACTGACCCCGAGCTTCCGTATTGGCCTCGATGTCGGGCAGGCCTTCGGGGCGACGCTGGGTCAGGATCCGGGTGTGTTCAATATCTGGGGCGAGGCGCCTCAGACATCAGAACTGCTGGCCATCAGTGCCCCTGACTCAGGGACAATCCAGGTGTCGGAGGCCGCCCATGCGTTGCTGCGCGACTACTATCTGTTCCGGCCACGCGGCATGTTCTACCTGCCGGGCCTTGGCATCACCAACACCTATGTCCTGGCAGCCAAGCGTTGAGTGACGAGATTCCCCTTTACAGGCGCCTGCTCCGCCGTCTGGGCGCGCTGACGAGGCGGCAGATGCGTTTCTCGCTCATGCTCGTCGGGGCGAGCTGGGGCGTGGTACGTGAGGCGCTGCGCCCGACTTCGTGGCGCCGCACGGTGCTGCATGAGTTCAAGAACACGCTGCGGCAGGCCGCGGGCGGTGGGCTGTTCAGCACGCTTTTCACAGCGGCGCTCACGGGGTTCGGCATTGTGGCACAGGCAATCTACTGGCTGGGCATTGCCGGTATGGCCGATAGCACGGACTCTCTGCTGGCTACCGTGCTCGTGCGCGAAATCGCCCCGGTTCTGGTGGGCATCATCCTGCTGGGCCGGAGCGCCATGCTGAGCCTGACGCAGCTTGGACAGCTGACGCTGGGTGGTGAATTGCGCGCGCTTCAGGCTCAGGGGATCGATCCGTTCATGACACTGGTCATGCCGCGCGCGCTGGCGATGATGCTGAGTTCCTTCACGCTGGGCATGGTGTTCAGCATCATCTCACTGTCGGTCGGATATGGCGTTTGTCGTGTCCACTCCGTTATCACCATGCCGCTCTGGACATTCCTCTACGATATCGTCGGGGCGATGAAGCCGATCGATTATCTCGGGATCCCCCTCAAGCTTACGATCAGCGGATTTTTGCTGAGCCTCGCCACGCAGCTGACCGGCCTCGATGCCACGCGTTCGGATACGATTGCGACCCTTCTGCCGCGTGGTTTTGCTCGTGGTATTCTCGTGATCATGGTCGTCAATGTCGTGCTCGGGGTGACAGTCGCATGACCGACGACCTTTCTGCCGTACTGGAATTGCGCGAAGCCCGCCCGGTTTTTGAGGAAAGCGGTCTGACTTCCATTCCCTATTCGCTGCGCCTGATGCCGGGCGACTGCATGCTGATTGCCTGTCGTGACTCCGAGCGCGCCACACGTTTTGCGGATCTTTGCACCGGTATGGCGCCGCTCGTCTCGGGGCAGGTGCTGTGCCAGGGGCTTGATTGGGAGGCGCTGGCCGAGCCCCGGGCCTGGGCGCTACGGGGGCGTATCGGTCGTGTGATGCAGCAGGGAGCCTGGATCGACCTGTTTGGCACCGATCTCAATATTCTTCTGCAACAGCTGCATCATACGCGTACGCCGACCGAGGAACTGATCGATGAGGCAATCGCGCTTTCCAGACGATTTGGCCTGCCGGGTCTGCCGACATTGACCCCGGGACGGCTGAGCGTGGCTGATCGGGCCAAGGCGGCCTGTGTGAGAGCCTTTCTGGGAGAGCCAAAGCTGCTCTTGCTGGAAGATCCGGTGGAACTGGAGACTGCTGATATGATGACTGCCTTCCTTGCCGAGCTGACAGCGGCACGTGAGCGAGGCTGTGGTGTGATCTGGTTTTCCCGCGAACCGGATCTGTGGCGTGGCTATCATGCCGAGGGAACGCAGCGATACAGGTTGCTGGATGAGGGTCTGTTACCAATGAAGCAGGTGGTCTGATGTTTCGTGTCCGTTCAAACGCCAACACTGACAGCCGCACCCGTCCTTTGTTGCGCATCCGCTATGCCGATGAATGGGTCGGTATGCTGGTCGTCGCGACTTTCGGCCTGTTCATATTTGCAATTATCGAGGCCGGTGTCCTGCGAGACTGGCTGACGCCCTCAGGCAAGCTGCATTTCAGCCTGCCTGAAAGCGGTATCGCGGGCCTAGCCGTGGGAAATGACATCGAGCTTATGGGGATCCGTATCGGCTCGATCCGCGCGGTGAAGATCAACCCGCATGGTAATATGTACGCCATTGCGGATATCGACCCGCAATTCGAGCCCTATATCCGCAAGGACAGCCGCGCCATCATCCGTCATCGCTTTGTCGTGGCCGGAGCAAGCTATATCGAGCTTGAGCGCAGCAAAGGCCCTGCGATGGACTGGGAGTTTGCCGAGCTTGAAGCCACGGTCGAGCCCAATCCGGCCGATATGATTACCAAGACCATCAGCGATATTCGTGCGGGCATGATGCCGAGCCTGCACAATGCGGACAAGATCCTGGCTGACCTCGCTGCCGTGACGACATCCATCCGCAACGGTAAAGGCACAGTCGGTGGGCTGATGATGGATGACACGCTGCTGAAACATGCGGATGAGGTGATCAGAACACTTCAGGACTCCATAGCGCAGCTCAAGCCGATCGAGGCTCAGATATCAGGCGTTCTGAAGCAGACACAGGGCACGATGGATAACCTGCGTTCAAGCAGCAATGACGTGAAGAAAGCCACGCCGCAGCTTAAGGACACGATGGCGCATCTGAATGACGCAAGTGCCCAGCTTCCGGCACTGCTGACACAGGCACAGGCCACGACCATCAGCCTCAAGCGCCTGACCGACCAGTTGCGTGGGCTATGGATCCTGGGTGGCAGCTCGGGCAAGGCCCCTGCGCGCAGGCTTCCAGCCGGAGATATCAAGCCATGAAGAGGCCGCATTTCCTGTTCCTCGGGACATTGATGGGAGTAACGGCCCTGACGGGCTGTGGCGGTGCTGGCGGAAAGGACGCGGCACGTCCCGATCAGGATTACCTGAATGCCATGGAGGTTGGGCGGGACTCATTCGACCTGACCCATGCAGACCAAGCCAAAACGCAGTTTGCCAATGCGTATGGCAGAGCCCTGCTTCGCGACGATGTTCTGGCCATACGTGATGCCGGTTATAATCTGGCTGTCGCAAACCTTGCGATGGGCGATACGAAAGCAACGCTCGATACCGTGCGCCGGGTTCATGGTGACATGGCGCTGCGCGGCGACGCACCCAGCCCGGCGCTCGATCTCGTTGCCGTGGCGGCCTATTGCCGGCTCGGGCAAGATGCGCAGGCAATCGATCTGGCGCACAGGATCAGCACTGACGACCCGGCGCTTATGGAGAGACGCGCATTCCTGATGGGTATCGCTGCTGACGGGGTGGGGGATACGGGCCTTCTGGCGACCTCGCTGAATGCCCTGCCAGTGTCACCCAGGCCGCCGAGGCTGGAACAGGCGGACAGAGCCGAGCTGACGTCATGTCTCGCACTGCGTCAGGGGCATTATGACCAGGCTGAGTCTGAGGCGATCAAGGCGATCGATCTGCGTCGCGACATGCTGGATTATCGCGGCATGGCCCGAGCGCTCGATGGTGCAGCGCGTGCAGCTCAGGCTGCCGGCAGGAGCGGGCAGGCAGCAGCATACCACCAGCGTGCCGCCGAAAGCCGTGCTCAGGTCAGTGACAAGAACTGAGCACATCGCGACTGTCTCAACAGGGAAGAAACGGCATCACAGTATTGCGGCGGGCTGGTTCGTCAGGCCCTTGCCATCCGTCTGGCGCAGGGAAATGGCCGTGAGGATCAGACAGGCCAGCACCCCGGCGACCGAGGCTGTGCCAAACCACATCATCACGCCATAGAGGGTTCCTCCCTTGCAGCATAGATAAAGAGCCAGCAGGGGCAGGAATAGCCTGCAGGGATGGAGCATGAAGCGGGGCAGGGCTGGCAGGGCCAGGATACGGCACATCTTGGGTTGCAGGAACCCATGTGCGGCGAGGGCGACAATCCAGAGCAGGATCGCAGAGGATAAGATCATGGGGTGACGAGCCTGCGATGGATGAGGAAAGCGATCAGCCCGAAACCCAGCACTGTCAGATCGACAGCCTTGTAGACATCGAGGCAGGTCAGGAAATTGGCGGTGTTGCGGGTTAGCAGATCGAGCGGCAGCAGTGCCGCCGAGAACGCCGCGAACAGGAAGAACTGCTCGTTCCAGCCGTACCGTGCCCTATTGGTGAAACTGCGGAAAACCCCGTGAAGCAGGGCAAGCGCCCAGACGACGAAGAAGGTGCGGATTTCCAGATGACTACGGTCGGGGAGATCGGCCCAGAGAAGGCGATTGGCCCAGAGATACGCCAGAGCGGCCAGGGGAAGCCCTGTCGTCACAGCAATGGTCAGAGACTCTGCCAGACGAAAGCCGAAGGTCCTCGCCTTTTTGGGCCGGTGCTTCATCAGGAAAATCACGAGCCCCCCCGACATCATGGCGCTACCGATTACACCGCTGATGAAATAAAGCCACCGCAGGGGCAGTGGCGCCCAGCGTATGAAATGCAGCCCACGCAATATGCCGCCGAGGCGATGAAGCGTATCCGGTGCCCGGACCGTCTTGAGCAACCTGCCGTCTTTCTCGGAGAATTCCAGATGATCTCGTGTCAGGGCGAAGGAAGCTGAATCCGCCTTTGTCATCGAGACCTTACCGTGATCGAACAGGACAAGCCCTATTGAACCACTGCCAAACACGTCCTCCGCCTTATGGAACATGGGGGCTAGCGGCGCGGTGACCGTCTCAGCTTCGTTTGCGTCTGGCGAGAGGGGCATGGTTGAGGCAGGGTGGGGCCCTTCGGGTGCAGGCCGTTCGGCTGTGCGATGCGATAGCCCTTCTGCCCTGGCGCGGCCATGCGACCCTGCGCCAGCCTGCGGGCGGCCATGATGGCCCGTGCTGAACATGGGGAAAAGACGGGGGGCATGGATGACGGCGCCCGTATAGGCCATCATGACCATAAAGGGCAGGAAAAGCAGGCCTGCAAGGATATGGGCGTCCATGAAGGCGCGGTTTTTCGAGGCAAAAGGTCTGAAAAGCAGAAGATCGCTGAAAATCGACCTGAAATGGATTACGATACCCGAGCCCACCGCCACCAGCAGGCCGATAGCGGCGATTTCGGTCAGCATATTGCCCCAGAAGGGGCCGTAATACAGCGAATGGTGCAGATCGAAGAAAAGCTGACCGCCTCCCGTCTGACGCGTCGCCACCGGAAACGCATCCTGAGGACGGTATGCAGACCCGATAAAGGCATGACCATCATAATGCTGGATCCGTATGATCGGATCGCGTGGGGTGGGCAGCGTGATGAAGGCATTCTGACCCTCGTCGCGCAACTCTGCAGCAATGGTTCCAACCTGATTGAGCGCCTCATCACTCATTGGCTGAGCGACATAATGGGATAATTCAGGCTGCATCCAGCGCGTCAGCTCGGTGTCGAACAGGGCAAGGCTTCCGCCCGTGAAGATCACCACCAGAATGACGCCGCCGATGAAGCCGACCCATTCATGAAGCCAGCCCATTCTGATGCGTAGAGTATCGCGCATCAGTGCGTTCCGAACTGCGAAACAAGAGTGACGAGGGGCAGCAGCCACGTCGTGAGAGGCATCTGACGCGCAGGAAGCGTTGTCACCCGCCGCGGGGGCAGGCTGAATGCCACCAGCACCGTGACAGGAAGGAGTGCGAAGACGGTCAGGAAGCCGACGATCATGAGTGGTTCGCCCCCATAATGCCTGAACATGGCCATAACGCCCAGGCTAGCAGCGTACCCTACGACCATACCAAGGACGAGGCGCCGGACCCATGATCGAATGTGTTTCCGGCCCTGTTTGTAACTGAGACTCTTTCGCATGTGCTTCCTGTGCAACAGCGCCTAGCTTCGCGACGCGATTATCGCAGGTCAGGACAAAGTTTAGTTGCGAGCGTTTCTTATTCGCGTCTATTTGGCCGCGTCATTTACCCCTTGTCAATGAGATTAGCCTCTTGAGCCTGCTCACCTTGTCCGCCCTGAACCCCGGAATGCCGCGTCCACGACGTCTGGCACTTTCTGCCCTGCTCATGCTGTCTGCAAGCCTGCCGTGCCAAGCTTTCGCGCAGGATCAGACACCCACGCAGGCACAATCGCAATCGGGGGCGGTGAAAAACAGTCAGAAAAACGCGAGAGAGGTTAACAAGGCGCGTCGCCAGGCTCTGACCAGCGATGAGCAGATTGAGGTCAAGGCGCAGCGTCAGAACCGTATGGAAGTAAAGTCAGGCGGTAATCTGGGTGCGCTGGGTAACAAGAAGGGGCTGGATGTGCCCTTCAACGTGCGCAGCTACACTTCGGCGCTGATCCTCAACCAGCAGTCCCAGACGCTGGGCGAGGTGCTGATGAATGACCCGACCGTGCGCACAACGCTCGGTTACGGCAATTTCTCCGAGCAGTTCGTGATCCGTGGCTTCCCCGTCTATGGCGATGACGTGGCGATTGACGGGCTTTACGGCATCACGCCTCGCCAGCTCGTCTCGCCCCAGCTTTACGAACAGGTGCAGGTGCTCAACGGCGCTTCGGCGTTCCTCAACGGTGCCGCACCGGGTGGTACGGCACAGGGCGGCAATATCAATCTCGAATTCAAGCATGCCGGTGATACCCCCCTGACGCGTGTTACGGGCGACTACACCAGCTCCTCGATGGGCGGAGGCGCTGTCGATGTGGGCCGACGTTTTGGCCAGGACAAGCAGTTTGGGGTGCGGATCAACGTTGCAGGTCGTAGCGGTGTCGCGGCGATTGATCGGGAGAAGCGCCATCAGGTTGCGGTAGGTGGCGGTTTCGACTGGCATGACCGGGCAGAGCGCACGCGTGTTACCGTGGACATGGCCTATGAGAACCAGGGCGTGAATGGCGGGCGCGGTGGCGTGTTCCTGAGCGGTGCGACCTCAGTACCGAAAGTGCCGGGCGCAGGATCGAATTACGGTCAGCCCTGGACCTACACGGAGCTGAACTACATCTATGGCAAGCTGAAGGTGGAGCATGATTTCAGCAAATACCTGACGGCTTATGCGCAGTTCGGCGGTCTGGGGGGCAACGAGAAGGGCAATTACGGTAGCACCTATGTCACCAACAGCCAGACCGGGGCGGGTTATAACGGGGCCATGTATGTGCCCTATGTGCAGACCAATGAAAGCACACAGGCCGGGCTGCGCTCGCATTTCAACACGGGTGGCATCAAGCACGAAATCAATGCCGGTGGGTCTGGCCTGTGGGAGGAAAATGCTTCCGCCTATGCTCTCGCTCTGACGAGGCAGGCCACGAACATCTATCATCCGACGCTTTATAATGCGTCGCAGCCCGAAACGTATATTGGTGGGAACATCGATAATCCGCAGAAGAACAATACCACGCGTCTGTGGAGCCTTTTCTTCTCTGATACCGTCTCGGCATTTCATGACCGCGTCGCGTTGACGGCAGGCTTTCGCTATCAGTCGATCAAGACAGTCGCCTATAATTACGGCAACGGCACAACCTCTTACGATCAGGGAGCATTCACGCCCGTTGTGGGGCTTGTTGTGCATCCTACACGCCAGACGTCGATCTATTTCAATCGCATCGAGGGACTGGCGCCCGGCCCTCAGGCCAGCGGTCAGGTTGTCAATCTGGGGCAGATTTTCCCACCTTACCAGACGGTCCAGTACGAGCTTGGGGCGAAATACGATATCGGCCGTTTCTCGACGGCGGTTTCGATTTTCCAGATCGACAAGCCCAACGCCTACAGCGTTGCTATTCCCGGCACGAGCACCAGCATTTTCTCGGTCGATGGGTTGCAGCGTAACCGTGGTATCGAGTTCACCGTCAATGGTGAAATCTTCAAGGGTCTGCGCTTCAACGGTGGTACCTCGATCATCGACGCGGATCAGCGTCGCACGTCGGGCGGGCTGTACAATGGTAACCGTGTGATCGGCGTGCCGGGTTACACGATCAACGGTAATCTTGAATATGATTTGCCGTTCATTCGTGGCGCGACGCTTACGGGGCGTGTGATCCAGACCGGCCATCAATATGCCGACAATCTCAACAAGATGCGTGTGCCAAACTGGACGCGTTTCGATGTGGGTGCACGCTACAGCTTTGTTGTGGAGCACAAGGCCATCACGACCCGTCTGGGTGTCGATAACCTTGCCAATACGCGTTATTGGGAAAGCGCATTCGGTGGTTATCTGCTTCAGGGCCTGCCGCGCACGTTCAAGTTCTCTGTCACCGCCGATTTCTGAGCGGGTCACGGGGCAAGCTGATCCTCGCCCCCCGGCCATCCGGGATGGCCGAATGACGATTGTTCCAGAGCCAGCCTTCGGGCTGGCTTTTTTTTATGGAGCTTTGTTGTCAGTCAGATCGGGTGCGCGCTCTGCGCGGATATGTACGACCCGTCGAGACGCCACCCTCGCAGGGATTGACAAATCCCGGCTGCCATACGGTCCCAGCTTGCCACTCACAGAGCAGCGCCGCAGGCCATCGCGCTCATATCAATTTCGACAGGTCAGTTCCCGTTGAAGCTCTGCAAAAACATCAGGGATGAAAGGGGCCCACGCCCCTTTCCGGGGAGCGGGGCAGAGCCCCGACACCGTCGCATACAGAAAAGGCCGGTCCCCCCGCAGGAACCGGCCCCTCTAAGCCGTACCGAACCAGACCGGCTCAGTGCCCTTCGGTCATGGGCTTCATGCCGAGGCTCGCCAGAAGCTTGCGGTCGCGATGCTCGGCAGGGTTGGGGGTAGTTAGCAGCTTGTCGCCGCAGAAGATCGAATTGGCGCCGGCGAGGAAGACCAGGGCATGCGCTTCGTCGCTCATCAGTTCGCGGCCTGCAGCAAGGCGTACATGGCTGGCAGGCATGGTGATGCGTGCAGCGGCCACGACGCGGGCGAAGGTGATGGGATCGACGGCCTCAGCTTCAGCGAGCGGTGTGCCTTCGACGCGTACGAGCAGATTG
>Ga0157362_1000126_pt1 | contig 22415 bp, 21 predicted proteins | sample AttlaeALBM3_FD_111480 | JGI IMG/M metagenome (GOLD analysis project Ga0157362, IMG submission 111480) | Fungus gardens microbial communities from leaf cutter ant in Ribeirão Preto, State of São Paulo, Brazil - Atta laevigata ALBM3 | ecosystem: Host-associated > Fungi > Mycelium > Unclassified ... | reverse complement strand
GTGGACGACCCCGGGCGGACGGTCCGCGAGGCAATGTGGCAACCGGTGTACCCGGCGATCGAGGTGGTCTGAGGCGGGCTCAGTTCCAGGCGCCGTGCGGTGACCAGGCGGACGCCATCGGGGTTCCGACGGTGCGTCAGCCGGCCATTCGCGATTTGGTACGGCGGGATTGGTACCGCGCCCGCCGGGAGCTGCGAACGATCACGGCGGGCGCGAGTCTGGGTTATCCCTCGGAACGGAACTCAATCATCTCATAGGGCAGCAGACCCAACTCCCTCAGGGTGGCCTCGGGATCGAGTTTCGTGCCGTCGCTGGAGCGGTGGGCCGAGACCGTGCCGGGCAGCTTCACGTACAGCGAGCGCTGCCCGAGCTTGGTGAAGAACTTCACCGTCCATTCCGCCAGCGGATTCATCAGCAGGGGTGGGGTCGAGGCCCCGTCCGCTCGGGCGTAGATGAGCAGCGACTCCTTCTCCGCCGTTGCTGGCTCAGACATCGTCAGCCGCCTCCAACGTCCCACCCAGGCCCGGCGTGAGACCCATGAACTCGCGGATCTCCGGCACGTCCATACCGTTGAGCTGCCGTTCCAGGGTGACCCTGTGCGCGTAGCGGTGAGGCTCGTGGTCGAAGATCCACTTGCAGGCCCGCGAGCAGAACCAGAAGGCCTGGTTGTCAAGGATCGAGCTGCACACGCTCGGTCGCTCCGGCACCGGAAACACGCACGGCAGCCCGCACATCTGACACAGCATCGGCAGCTGCGGCAGGTCCTTGGGATCCCCGCCGCGGACCTCGGCCCAGAACTTGCCGTGGTTGGCCTCGAAGGTCGGGTAGCCCTCGGCGAAGAACTCCAGGTCGGCGTCCGTGGGCACGAACATCTTGTTGAACAACACGTTCTTGTACTGGAACAGCGTCCGGTACAGCGTGTGCGAGTAGTCCGGCAGCTCGGCGATCGCGTCGTCGAGGAAGCGCGGCGGCTTGAGCCCGAACTCGGCCAGGTCGTCGATCATTCCGGCGATGAAGTTGTCGATCACGTAGCGCTGGTACATCTGGATGTAGGGGATGTACTTGCGCTTGGCGAAGTAGTCCGGGATCGTCCCCACCGGGCCGGCGATCGCCCGATGCTGCAACCAGAACCACTTGTCCAACCAGTACTGCAGCTGCTCTATGTTGCGGTCGTCGCGAAGCAGCGTGCGCAACGTGGACTGGCCGATGGCCATGTGCCGGGTCTCATCGGACTGGGTGGTGAGCATCTCCTGGGCCATCGCGGTGTCCCCGTTGAGCGCGCCCACCGACGGGATGCCCACGAAGATCAGGTTGGTGAACACCACCTCGACGCACAGGTTCAGCGCGATGATGACCTCGAAGACGTTGTCGCAGTTCATGATGTCTTCGTAGATGTACTTGCCCGATCGCATCGTGAAGTGGTTGTCGCGCCAGAACGCCCAGTTGTCGAAGCCACTGTCGAACTGGTTGTACGTGCGCATTTCGAACAGGTGGTTCTGGAAGTGGCGCATCTCGTCGATCGACTGGTAGAACGCCGCGGCGCGCAAGGCCGGTGCCGGCGCGTATCGGGCGGTGCGGGCGTGCGCCCGCCCGGCCGCGACCTCGGCGGTCTGCAGAATCGGGAAGGCCAGCTTCATTCCGTCGAACCAACGACGCGGGACGTGCTGATCGCCCTTGTAGCGCTCGAAGGCGTCCCGGACCGGGTGGAAGCCGACCTCCTTTTTCGCCTGCACGTCGATGTACTGCCGGTAGGACATGTTGAACGGGTCGTCCCAGGCGTCCCAGTCCTCGAAGTGGATTCCCGCCGAGGCGATCGGCGGATACATGGCGTCGAGGTCGACGTAGGACGGCTTCCAGTAGAGCTGCTTGGCTCGGCTCTTGGTCTTCATCTGATGCAGCCCCTCACGCCTGGTCGGTGTCCGCGGCCAGGGCCGCGGCGACGTTGTCGGTCAGTTTCAGGTTGAGCGCTTCCATCCGGGCGCGGGCCTCGCCCCCAGCCGTGGCGCGGGCGCGGGCGGCCACACCGCCGGTCGGGAACGCCTCGACTATTGCGTCGATCGACGCGGCGGCGGCCGGGATGTACCGGTCCAGCCATTCGGAGATCACCTTGGCGTTGCCGTCGTTCTCGATGCACTGCTTGAGGAAGGCGTCGGTCCAGATCACCGCGCGCCCGGCGTCCTTGGCGAAGTGCTGCCCGAGCGCGGCGGTGGTGAAGTCCCCGTGCGCACGCCCGCCCCGGGTGTACAGCTCCCGCAGGAACGGCTCCAGCAGCCCGCCCAGCGCGAGATTCACCGCCACCACCACCTCGCCCCAGTCGGGCACGGTGAGGATCTCCTCCAGGTAGCGGCGCAGCGGCTGGACGCCCGGATGCGCCTCCCACGCCGCGTGCAGCGCGTCGTCCGGCGCCTGCGGGTGGAGCAGCTCGAACCACTCCACCGAACGCTCGGCCGCGCGCAGCTTGTCCATGACCTGCAGCTGCACCGCGCAGGCCACGGTGGGCGAGAGCGTGAACCGCATGACGTGCTGCATCGCCATCGACACGCCCCACTGGGCGAAGCTCATCGCCCCGACCAGGATCTCGATCGAGGAGTGCCAGACCGGGTCCAGGCCGGAGGCGAAGTCGGCCTCGGTGGCCAACGCGATCACGGCGTCAAGCTGCTTCTCGACCGCGTCCTGCCCGATGATGTAGTTGCGGTAGTGCATGCCCGCCGGGTCACGAAATGCGTTCCAGTCCGTGGTCAATGCGGTGCTGTCCGGGCGCCAGGACCCCAGCTCGGTGCGGGACACCGGCTCGGTGTCCCATTGGATCCCGGTGGACACTTCCTCGTACTCGCTGGGCGGCCGCTTGCGGCCGGCCAGCCAGACGAACGTCTTTCGAGCCGCCATCAGAGGTCCTTCAGCACCTTCTGGCCCGCGCGCAACCGGTGCAATTGCGGGAAGCCGTCGTTGAGGAACAGCTCGTTGACCTCGGCCATTTGGTCGATGGTGAAGCCGTTGGGCTGCTTTATCAGCACGTCCAGGTACTGGAAGGAGTTCTTGTTCCCGAACCCGACGCTGTGCATGCCGACGATCTTGCGGGAGTCGGCGTCGATGATCGATTTGATGATGCCGTTGAGGCCGGGACGGGTGAACGCGAAGAACATCGACCCGTCGGTGGCGGGTAGGCCGCAGTCCTGCGGCGCCACGCCCTTGGGCGGCATCTGGATCACCACCACGTTGGAGTACTTCTCGCGGGCCTCGGACTCCGAAAGCCCGGTCCAGGCCACTTCATAAGTGGTGTGCAGGAAGTCGGGGAAATCGCTGTAGTCGAACGTGTAGTCGGTCTCCCCCATGATGTTGCGCGCCGCGCACACCCCGGCCTTGCGGGCCTTGAACATCTCCATCGGGCCGTCGATGAGGTCACCGCAGGCGTAGACACCCTTCACCGAGGTCTCCATGTGGGCGTCCACCACGATCTGACCCCTGTCGTTGAGCTCCAGTCCGAGTGAACCGAATTGGCCGGACAGCGCCCTCTCGCCCGTACCGAGGAACACGAAGTCGGTGGAGATGATTTGCTCATTGCCGTCAGCGTCCCGGAAGCGCACCCCGGTGACCTTGTCCTCGCCGAGGATCTCCAGTGGCTCCGCACCCTCGTGGATCACGCTGCCGCGGTGCTTGAGCATGCGCACCACAAAATCGCGAATGTCGTCGTCGACATGGTGCAGACCCTTGGTGCCCAGGATCGGGCTGCGGGACAGGTAGGTGGTCGGGCAACCGGTGGCCTGAATGAACGAGCCGTACTCCAGGGCGGTCTTGCCGCCACCGATCACCACGCACCGGTTGGGCTCGTAGTCCAGATCCTCGAGGATCGTGGCCCAGTCGTAGACCCCCTTCTTGGTGATGCCCGGGATGTCCGGGGGGGTCGGGCGGGCTCCGACGCACAGCACCAGGTTCCGGCACTTGTAACGCGCACCATCCACCTCAACGGTGTTCTTGTCGACGACGGTCGCCCACGCCCCGAGGATGAACTCCAGTCCGAGTTGCTCCTTGCTCTGGAAGTTCATGATCGAGTGACCGGTGTTCCGGTTCTTCATGAACATGTCCCGGATCTCGAGGATGGACGCCTTCGTGACGTCCCACTCGGGGTACCAGTACTCGCCGGAGAACTCCCGCGCGTAGTCCAGCTCCCGGGCGGCCTCGGAGAAGACGTGGTGCGGCACACACGCCTCGTGCGGGCACGAGCCGCCGAGGAAGGGCCACTTGTCGATCACCAGCGCCCGCCCGCCGCGGGCGATCATCGCCGCCGCGCCGAACCGACCCGAGGCTCCACCACCGATGAAAATGGCGTCGTAGACGGCTTCTCGGGCGTCGGGCTTGAGGTTGTAGAAGGGTTCCTGGCCCGGGTTCGCCAGCCAGTCGTCGATCAGCACCTTCCACTCGGCGAGGCTGATGAACCTTCCGTAGACATCCATGGTCGGGGAACTCCTCGAAGTGACGGTGCCTCAGACGGCGCCGGGCAGGATGCCCGCGTCGAGCACGGTGAAGATGAGGTTCTTGGTGATGCTGTCCGAGTCCTCGGTGAACTCCGTGACGGTCCGGCCGCCCTCCAGGTGCTGGTCGACGATCTTGTCCGCTCCCGCCTCGCCGTCGACGCCGGAGTACCAGACCCGGTCCTCGACCACGACGACGTTCGGACCCTTCTCGCAGGCCGAGAAGCAGAGGTAGTCGCGGACCTCGACGTCGAGGTCGGAGGCGTCGATGCGGTCCTGCAGCCGGCAGAGCACACCCTCCGAGCCCCGCTCGTGACAGTCGACGTTCACGCACACCAGCACGGTCTTGCCCATGGCAGGTCTAGCCTCCGTCCCTGCGCAACCACTCGAGGACGATCCGCTCATCGTCGAGCTGGGTGATGAAGCCGAAGTAGCTCGACATGATCACCTGGATGTCGGGGCCGGCCCAGTCGTCGCGACCGAGGTGCTCGCGCACCACCGCCGGCTCAATCTCCAACCGACCCGGTGCGGCCACGATCACCACCGCGGCGTTTCGCTCGATGACCACGTCGTCCTGCGACTGCTGCGCGGCCTCGGCGACGGCCTCGGCCTCCAGGCCGGGCAACAGTTCCACGCCCACCAACGGCGCGGTCGTGGTCTGGTTCACCGGATCACCCCCGCCTCGGCGTCCTGCTTGGCCCGGATTTCCTCGCGGACCATCTTGGTGCCCTCGACCAGCGAGCGAAGCTTCGCGAACGCGATCATGCGGGGCAGGTTGATCAGCCCGCAGTCGGTGGTCACGCCCAGCCGATCGGCCGGGATCACCTCGAGGCAGTCCCGGATCCGGTCGGCAACAACCGAGGCGGGCTCGACCTCCAGGCTGCGGACGTCGATGACGCCGGCCACGAAGTCGCGGTCCCAGTTGGCCTTGGCCAGCGGCTTGAGGTCGCCGGACCCGGTGTTGCCGATCTCGAAGTTCAGGATGTCCATCTTCATGGCGTGGGCGCGCGGGAAGCACGCCTTTGACCGCGCAGTGAACCCATCCGCGTCGCGCAGTGCCAAAACGTACTCACTGCCCTCGCGCTCGGGGTTGTCCCCGTGCATCGGGCCCGAGGGCAGGTAGCCCTTGGTGCCCATGAAATTGCCCCAGCACACGTGGGTGAGGATCTTGGCGTTCACGCCCTCGACCGCGGCGTTGAATACGTCGTTCTCCCACTCGCCCAGGCGCAGACCGTAGTGCCAGGCGAACTCGTCCATCTGAATGATGGCCGCGCCCTCGTCGGCGATCTGCTTGAACTCCTCGTTGTAGGCCCTGGCGAGCGCGAACGACAGATCCTTGACGTCGGAGTAGTACTTGTTGTTCGTACCCATAGTGACCCCGGCCAGGCCGAGGTACTGCATCTTGACTGGTTTGTCGGTGAACTTCCTGACCGCCTTGAGCTGCGCGCTCAACCACGGGGTCCTGCGCGAGATCGGGCCGTCGCAGGTGGGCGAGTACATCGTCGAGTACTGGGGCAGCTGCAGCGCCGGACCGTATGGGGAGTACCCGTTCAGTCGTTCGGTGAAGTAGTACAGGATCCCGGCGTAGGGGGTATCGCCGCCGTAGACCCGGCCGTCGGAGATCACGTCGATGCCGGCTCGCTCCTGGTCGAGCACGATCGCCGCGATGCAGTCCTCGAAGGCCTCGAAGGAGATCGAGTCGGAGATGAAGTTGCCCTTGGGCACGGTCGCGAAGCCCTGACCGTTGTACCACCGCGGCTTCGGGTAGTTGCCGACCATCATGGTCGGGATGAGGATGTCCCTGTCGCCAACACGCATGTCGGTTGCCTGCTTCCTTGCTGAGATGACGGTCAGTCAGCTGACTGTGCGTCAGCGATCCAGCTTGTAGTCGCCGTCGTAGGAGTCGGTGAAGCCGCGCGAGATCGAGAAGAATCGGTCGACGGCCGGCACGAACATCGCGATGTAGGACGTCTTGCCCGCCCGCAGCAGGATCGACTGGTCGAGCAGGCTGGCCACCAGGCCCTTCTTGCCCTCGTTGACGGCCCACCAGTCCTGGTAGGTGCCCTCGATGACGTAGTCCGCGCCGGGGTTGCGGTTCTCGTTCGCGGCCCACACCTCGGTCATCTGGGGCGGGTTGAACCCCACGAAGTGGTCGGTGTCCACGCCGCGCTCGGGGTCGGCCAGGATGTGCAGCACCACCGAGCGGTCGTATCCCTCGGCCTCATCCTGGAACTCCGCGTCGGCCTGACACAGCTCCTGCTGTTTGAGCATCCATTCCTCTGTCCACGCACGCGCCATTGCGTTCTCCTCATCGATGTTCGACAGAAATATGTCGCTCTGCTGACAAACTGTAGGAAGTGACCGAGGACGGCGGCTCCGTCGAGTTCGACGGAAACGACGCCTGTTGTTGCGCGGATTCGACGGAATCCGTGAGCGGCTACGCGTGCTCCGGCGGCACGGAGAGCACCTGGAGGATCCGGACCGAGGCCACCGGGTGCCGCAGCAGCCCCTTGACCACGATCGTGCGCTTGGCCAGCAGCTTGGTGATCTCCAGGCCACCGCCCTTGTACAGCCCGGGGAGCTTCGCCACGCCCTGCGGGATCTTGAGCAGGTTGTAGAACTGCTTCTGCGGCAGCATCACCGTGATCTGCGGGTCGGGCCCGGAATTGCTGACCGCAATCGCGCCGCCGGGCTTGCGCCAGATCATCGTGCGGTCGTTGTCCCGGTCGTTGAAGTGCAGGCAGATCACGACGTTGCCGATGCCCTCGAGTGTCTTCTGCTTCCAGGCCGCCTCCTCCAACTTCTCGAGCAGGACCGTGTGCACGATCCGCCCGGAACCCTTCGGCTCGCCCTCGAGAACCACCGGCCCCTGAGGATTGGTCACCGCGAATCTCCTGTCCTGCCGGCGGTCGGGGTCGGGGTTATGTTGCCCGCGTCGCCCTGGCCCCCGTTCGGCTGTCGCAGACCAACTTGGCCGGTGCTACTCCTGGCCCACCGACTAAATCGCCGGCTCGGACTACGAGTCCTCGATCCGCAACGACCGCCGGCGATGGATCAGGCCGCAGGGCCCGCCTGCCAGGTGGACGGCGAAGTCCTCGGCGAACACCTCACGGGCCGAGGCCAACGGCGGCACCGCGAAGCTGGGCAGGGCGCAGGCAGTGGCCGGACGCACCTGCGCCAGCAGGGTCGGTGCGGTGTCCAGCTGGGCGAGGTTGGCCTTGCCGTCCAGGAGCGCCCGGCTGGCCGCGTGCACGAACTGCGTGGCCATGCGGCACGGCGGGCACTTGCCGCACTGCTCGCGGGCGAAGAACTCGGCGGTCGAGGTGACCGCGTCAACCGCGCAGTGCCCGGCCGCCAGCACCCGCACCGCGCCGCAGCCGAGCGTGGAACCCGCCGCCGCGACCGATTCCGGGTCCAGCCGCACGTGCAGTCGATCGCCGGCCAGCCATCCCGACGCGGGGCCACCCACCTGCACCCCGCGGGCCGGTCCGGCGACGAAGCCCCCGCCACGGGACTGCAGCACCTCGTCCAGAAACGCCCCGACCGGCACCTCGTGGACGCCCGGGTGGACGCATTCTTCGGGCAGGGTCACCAGCATTGTGCCCGGGCAATCCGCGGTGCCGTGCTCCCTGAAGGCCGCCGCGCCGGCGCGGGCGATCAACGCCACGTGGGCGAGGGTCTCGACGTTGCTGACCACGGTCGGCCGGCCGTGCAGGCCCGCACTTGCCGGGTAGGGCGGCTTGGTGCGGGGACGGGCGACGCCGGTCTCCAGGTACTCCACCGCCGCGGAGTCCTCGCCGGCCACGTACGTCGCGGGAGCGGCGACGAGCGCGATGTCCAGCCCGTCGGTCAGCCCGGCCTCGGTCGCCGACGCCAGCGCGGTCTGCATCGCCCGCAGCGCCGGTTGGGCGTGCTCGTTCACGTAGAGCCGCACCGTGTTGGCGTCCACGGCCAAGGCCGTGGCCACCGCGCCGTCCAGGACCAGATGTGGCGCGCTCGCCATGAGATGCCGGTCCTTGCGGCTGCCGGGCTCGTCCTCGGCTCCGTTCGCAATCACGACGCGCGGTGCCGCCTCGGCCAGCGCGGTGCGCCACTTGCGCTCCACCGGGAACCAGGCGCCGCCCCGGCCGCGCAGTCCGGCGCGGGAGACCTCGTCGAGCAACGCCGGATCGGGGCCGTCGCCGGCGCGGTGGTCCCGGGCCATCCGATAGCCGCCGGCGGCGAGGTAATCGGACAGGTCCCGGGCGGGCGCCTCGAACAGCATCCCCGGAGGATATGGACGCCGCCGGCGCCTCAATTCCTACGCCAACGACGTACTCTGATCGAAATTCCGTGGTTCGTTCCACGGAATCCACTGAATCGGCCCGACAAGGAATGGACGCCGTGACCGTGACCATGACCGGCACACAGTCCGGTGCGCGCTGGCTGATCGACGTCCTGCACGAGGTCGTGCACGCCCACAGCGGGTCGGGTGCGGCGTGCCTGTTCCTACCCGCCGACGACAGCGAGCTCGCCGAGCACGAGCTGGCCTGCCCCGCCATGACCCCGGACCTGAGGGCGGTGCTGGAGGAGGCGGTGGCCGATTTCGGGCTGCAACCGGGCGAGCAACGCGAACCTGCCCGGCTGCTGCTGCCCTCGGTCACCGGTCGCGAACAGGCGGTCGCCGTGCCCGTGGTCTGGGCCGGCCGCGCGGCCGGGGTGTTGATCACGGCGGCGGCCGACGCGCCGTTGGGTAGGGCGGGCCTGGCCCGGGTGACCGAACTGGCCGGCCGCGGGTGGGGCTGGGTGAGCGCCGCGGCGGACACCGCGGCGGAGCTGGTGAGCGTCGACGCCGAACGTGCCCGCATCGAGGGGGAGTTGACCGAGACCCGCATGTTCCTGGATCTGCAGGAGCGGCTTGTGGCCGCCCGGACCACGGCCGAGGTCGTGCGGGCACTGGCGTCCTGGCTGAATGCCTCGGTGGCCGTTCAGCTGCCGAACCTGATCGTGATGGAGGCCGCCGGACCGGACGCCCGGGACCTCGCGCTGACCGTCGAAGGGTCGGCCGCCGAACACGAACTCCTCAATCGCACGAGCGCCGGGGGCACCCGGGTGCTGCCCGCCGGCCGTCGGCTTCCGGCACGCGCCGTGGCGCCGATCGCGAGCGCCGACGGCGGATGCGCGGGCTTCCTGTTGGCGGCCGTGGGTGAACGGGGTCGGGAGGTCACCCGCCGGGCACTCGACGTCTCGCGTGGCCTGATTGCCTATCAGATGTCGGTGCGTCAGGACATCGAGGCGTCGGTGGCCACCCTGCGGCAGCGGTTGCTGACCGATGTACTGGACAACCGTTCCATCGAGAACATCGGCACTCGCGCGGCGAAACTCGGCCACGACCTGTCCCAGCCACATGTGCCGTTCGCGATCGGTGTGCGTTCAGGCGCGGTGAGCGAGACGGTACGCGAGCGGCTGCTGCGGATCACCGAGCACGCCGCGGCCAATGCCTCGATGGGGGGCGCCGCCGCGCTCATTGGTGCCCTCGACGATGTGGTGGTCGCGTTCGTCCCCGAGCCGATCCCGGCGGGAGCTGCGGCGCTGGCGCACTCGATCCGCACCGAAGGGCAGGCGGCCGGCCTCGACGTCGTGGTGGGCATGGGCCCGACGTGCACCGGCCCCGCCCAGATGTCGCCGGGCGCCGCCCGGGCGCGATGGGCCGAACAGGTGCTGCACGACCCGCAGGTCGGCTCGGGCACCCCGGTCGCGCACATTGACGACCTGGGCATCTACGGGCTGCTGTTCGACCATCGTCGGGCCGGCGAACTGCACGAGTTCGCCCTGCGCTGGCTCGGCCCACTGCTGGATTACGACCGCAAGCACCGCAGCGAGTTGGTCGCGACGCTGCGCGAGCTGATTCGACAACGCAGCCTGACCGAGACGGCGGCCGTACTGCACATCCACATATCCACGTTGAAGTACCGCATCGGACGGATCGAGGAGATCCTCGGCCGTTCGGTGGAAGCGTGGGACAACGTCTTCCACCTCGAACTGGCACTTCGAGTGCTGGCCGTCTCCGGCCGGTTTGGTGTCGCCGACGCACAAGCGATCTGACAGACCGTCAGGAATGGTGCAGCGCGCGGACGAGGGGTCCCTCCAGATAGTGCTGCAGGGAACGCAGCCAGGTTCCGGTCAGATGTGAATGGTCGCGGTAGACGCAGATGCCTCCGAGCACGGGCGGGCAGCTCACGGCGGTGCACATGTAATCGCTCAGGTCGACCACGCGCATCAGCGCGCTGCGCAACACCCGTGCCGCCGCGACCAACGGATCCGGCCGCAGCCATCTCGCCCGGCTGCCGGCGCAGGCCGCGAAATCGTTGGGGTGCTGCTGCAGGCAGGCGGGTACGGATTTCCCCGACACCGGGTTGTCGCGGATGACCAGCACGTGCAGACCGGCTTTGGTCCAGCGTTTGAGGTAGGAGGCGTAGCCCGCCTTCCAGGTGGCGTAGTCGCCGTTGGGGCCCGGGTGCGGCGGCCTGAAATAGGTGCGCTCGCCGGTAACGATCAGATCGGGTCGGCTCTCGATGGTGCGCCGTTGCGCCCACTCCCCCCAGGCGTGGCAGCGTTGGTTGCGGGCAGCGTCGCCGATGCCGATCAGCTCATCGGTCGCGAAGCATTTTGGGATCAGGTAGGTCACAACCCGCAGATCGTGGCGTTCGGCCCAACCCTCCAGCGTCACCAGGTATTGCGCGGCGTGCGAATTGCCGACCAACGCCACCGAGTAGCGGGCGTCCGGTCGCCCGAAGGTGCAGGTCTTGAAGTTGCGGAACTCGACGTCGGTCCAACAACCCTCCGCCTCCCCGTCACCGACGTGGTCGGCGTTGGCGCTCGCCGGATCGGGGTGCATAGGGCCGCGCTTCGCGACCGGGCAGTGGTTGGGCAGGGCGGCGGCACCAACGCAGTCGGGCGGGCGGGGCTCCGGAACCGGCGCCGGTCCGGCGGCCCCGGCCGACGCGCACCCCAGCAATAGCAACAGCATGCCTGCCGCCGCCGCGGAGACGCGAAGGCGTCGGTGTCGCGCACCCGGCCGGGCCAGTCGCGTCACGGACCCATCTTCGACCGCAGCGGGCTCGTGGCCCTTCCGGTCATCGCGTGCACCACGATCGGGGTCAGCACCGGGGCCAATGTGCTCGAGTAAGTGGCCGTCAGATGTGAGGCGTCGAAGTAGACCATCGCCCCACCGATCACCGCGGGACAGCTGGTGGCGGTGCAGAACCAATCGGTGAGATTCGCCACGGTGAGCCGGCTGGACCCGATGTTGCGGGCCGCCTCGGCGAGCGGATCACGGTCGATCCATCTCGAGCGTTGCCCCGCGCAGGCGCTCAAGTGGTCCGGATTCCTGGCCACGCACTCCGGCACGGAGCGCAGCGTGGCATGCGGCGCGGGTACGTCCCGGATCACCAGGACGCGCCGGCCCGCGGAGAGCCAGTCCTTCAGGTAGTCGCTGTACCCGCGTTGGAAGACTTGGCCGGTGTTGCCACCGCCCACCGGCGTCATGTAGGTCCGTTCAGATGTGATGACCAGATCGAAGGCGCCCGAGCGGGTTGCCTCCAGGACCTGGCGGCCCCACTGGTAGCAGTTCTCGGTCTCGGCGCGGGTGGGGAACTCGATACGGCTCGTGGTCGCGAAGCACTTCTCACTGAAGAATGTGGTGATCCGAAAGTGTTCGGCCAACGCGATGCGTTGCAGCGCGGGCAGCCAGTGCGTGGCGTGGGAGTTGCCCACCAACGCGACGTTCCGCCGGGCGTGCGGATCCCCGAACACGCAGGACTTGAGTGCCGTGAACGGCATCTTGAGCACACAGTCGTAGCGGTACGAGAAGGACATGTCGGCGGGGGCGGTCACCGGACCCGGCACCACCTTGCCCGCCTCGACGACCGGAACGCACGGGTTGCCCGCCCGCATCGCCGCGGCACCGAAGCACGGATCGGTGGAGGCCGCGGCCAACTCCGCCCGGGCGAGTTCGTGGCCGGTGCGCCGATCCACCTCGGTGACCTGCGCCAAACCAAGCCCGACAACGACGGCCATGCCGACGGCTGCCCACCGGTAGGGCACGAACACCGACCGCTGCCGCTTGGCCCGACGGAACCGGTCCTCGACGTGATGCTTCGTCAGGCCGGCGAGCAGCACCGCGGCGAGCAGCACCCCGAGCTTGTCCGGAAACTCCAGTTCGCGGCCCAGGGCCTCGGGCGCCAACACGATCAGCGGCCAGTGCCACAGGTACATCGAGTACGAGATGTCGCCCAGGTACTGGGCGGGCCGCACGGCCAGCAGGCGGTTGGGAGTCAGCCCGCCGTCGCACCCGGCCGCTATCACCGCAGCGGTCCCCAGCACCGGGAAGGCGGCCCGCCAACCGGGAAAGTCGGTGCTTTCGCAGATGAGCACCCCGTACCCGATCGCCGCGAAACCCAGCCAGACCCCGGCCGCGCGCGCCGCGTCCCCCAGTCGGTTCCGACGATGCGTGGCGGGCCGGGGCCGTGCCACCCATGCCGCGACCAGTCCCCCGACGGCGAGTTCCCACATCCGGGTGGGCGTCACGAAATAGGCCTGCGCGGGGTCTGCGCGGGTGTAGGCGATCGAGTAGAGCAACGAACCGAGCGCCAGGGCCCCGATCACGGCGAGCACCACGGCGGGCAGGCTGCGGCGCAGCCTGCGCGCCAGCAGAACGCAGCCGATGAGCAGCAGGGGCCAGAGGAGGTAGAACTGCTCCTCAACCGACAGCGACCAATAGTGCTCCAACGGCGTGGACGGGCGGTTCTCCGCCAGGTAGCCCACCGAGCGCGCGGACAGATGCCAGTTCTGCCCATACATGGCCGAGAACATGGATTCCAGACCGGTCTCGCGCCACAGGGTGATGGGCGCGAACAGCCGGGTGGCCAGCAACGTCACCACGATCACGGTCAGCGCCGCGGGCAGCAACCGCCTGATTCGGCGCATCCAGAACGTCGCCGCATCGCGGCCGCCCGTGGGGCGAGAGTTGATCAGGTGCGAGGTGATCAGGAAACCGGAGATGACGAAGAACACATCGACGCCGACGAAGCCACCCGGCAGCCCGTCCCGCCACAGGTGGAAGCACACGACCAGGGCCACCGCGAGCGCCCGCAGACCCTGGATGTCGCTGCGATGCTCGGCACGAGGCGTGCCGGCGGCCCCGCTCGTGCACGCCATGCAGTGTTGCTGCCACCGGGCCGTCGCCTTGAAACCCCCTGGTGCGACACAGTCCGGGAGCGCCCCGCCGGCGGCCGCCGCCTCGGTTTGGCGCGGCAGTTAATGGGCGTTAGCATGGGTGTCCACCGAGTGTTCAGACCGTTGCGCCCGGTTCCCGCGGGGATTCGCCATCCCGGAATGGGTGATCATGCGAACCAACCAGCGCCCCCGCACCGGGTGGCTGCGGAACCGGCGTGTCGTCGGATTGGCCGCCGTGCTCGTGGGGACGGCCGTCGCGTCCGGCGCCATCGCCTGGGCGGTGACCGGCTCGAGCAGTGATCACCACGCCACACCCGAACCGACGCCGACGGCCACGGCCGGTGACCAGTTCAGCAACGCTGTGCTGACGGACTTCGCCAACATGAGCACGGGCGTCATCTCCTACCTCAAGAGCCTCCAGGAGTGGCGCGCCGACAAGACCGACGACGCCTCGATGGCCACAGTGGCCAAGACGATGCTGGCCGATGTCGCCGCCACCCAGAAGGCGCTGGCGATCCGGCAGCCGTTCCCGCAGGCACCCCGGGCGCTGGAGGACTACCGGCGCTCGGCGGACCTCTACGCGCAGTCCGCGGCACTGGTCGAGGCGGCGACCGCGGTGCCCCGCGGGGACCTGCGCACGCAACTGCAACTGGCGACCAATCGCGCGCAGACTCTCGCCGATCGCGTCTTCGACCAGGGCCGCGCGGAGATGAAGCCGTTTTTGACGCCGGAACGGGAGTTTCCCGGTGTCGTGCAGGTGCAGAAGGCCAACGAGGTACCGAACTTTGCCGCGACGGCGCTGGCCGCCGGGCCACCCCTGGTCCGCGTCTCCACTGACACCCGCCCCCGTGATTATCAGGACACGAGGCCCGAGCAGAGCCTCGAGCAGTGGCTGCGCCTGGTCCAGAGCGCCGGTGTCCCCGGCGGCGCCGAGGAGGAGAGCGCGATCGACGCCGGCCGCAAGGCCGCACTGGCCGACATGAGCATGCGCTTCACCCACGCCTCGGACCTGCTCTACGACAAGCCCGACCCCAGCGGCGAGCGCATCGTGAACACGCGCATCCAACTGGCGCTGCTGATCCAGGCCGAGGCCACGCAGGCCGGGCAGGCAGCGACCCTGGTCCCGGCGGCCCAGCACGATCGTGTCCTGCACGTGGCGCAGACGTTGGCCCTGATCGCCGACAAGCTCTGGGACGACCGACTGGGCCCGCGGACGTCGCACTACTCCGACGCGCTGCTCACCGTCACGGTCTGACCCAACCCGGAGCCACCCACCTCCGGGCACCAACCGCGACGCTGACCCACCGTCAGAAAGAAAGGACCCCCCGGCCTCGGCCGGGGGGTCCTCGCAGCGGTACCCGATCGTCCCCATCGGGTACCCCCATCATCCCCTTGGTGAGCGCAGCACCGCGCGGACCGGCCCGAACCACGGCGCCAGCACGAGAATCCCCAGGCCGGCCAGCGCCAGCACCAGATACAGACCCTCGTCCGAGGTCGCGGTCGGCTTGGCCCTGGCGGCCAGAACGTGACGAGCCAGCGGGACCGGACTCGAAGTCCCCGCGCCGCGGACTGCGCTCGTGGCCGGGACCGAGACGGCTGTGGCAGGAGTCCCGGTGCCATCGGACGAACGCGCCGCGGCAGGAGTCCCCGAGTTCGGAGAACCGGAGACGCCGCCCAGCGTCGTGACCGACTTCGTCACGTTCGACGAGGCAATCGCGGCGGTCGGCGCCACGTCGACCGAGCTGACCTTCACCCGGCCGAGGATGTAGCCGATGGTGTAGACCGCACCGCTCGGGCTGGTTTGCGTCGTGGTGACCTTGAGACCGCCGAGGATGTAGGTCAGCGCACCGCTGACGGCGTCGGTCTGGGTGGTTTCCGGGGCAAGGTCGATCCGGATGTTCGCCGCCTTCAGAGCGGCGTTGGCCGCGTCGAGCGCGGCTTTCTTGTCCGTCGACTGGCCCAGGTAGGTGAAGCCGGACTTGTCGAAGCCGAAGTCCTGACCGGCGATGCTGAACCGCCCGAAGACGGAGCTCTCCAGCTTCGGTGCACCGCCGTGGTCGGTGATTTGAGCCTTCGCCACGGAGTTGCCGAGCTCGAGTGGACCCTGCACGAAGCCCGCCGCGCTGCCCTCAGCCGCGGTCAGGGTCGAACCGTCGGCGAGCTTGCGCGCCTCGGCCTTGGCGAACTGCTGCTGGTTCGGCGCCGGAACGGCTTCGGGTGCCCCGTTGCTGCCCGCCGCGGTCGAATGGGTCTCGTCGCTCTCGGCCTGTACCCGCCAGTGGCCCCGCGCATCCTCCGCCTTCGGCACCGATGGGTAGCTCGAGGTCACGTACCCGGGGAACTGGGACATCGGGAGCTGCAATTGCGGGGCGCCGAATTGGTTGGGCACCCCATTGATGGTGCCGGGCAGGGTCTGGGCGGTCTTGCCCCAGTAGGGCGCGCCGGCGAACGCGGTGCTGTTGCCCGTGCTGTTGTTCTCCGCCTCAGCGGTCAGCGATCCCGCCTCATTGGTTGGGGAGGCGGGGATGTCCTCACCGTCGAGTTGGAAGAACATCGAGTCACCCTGGGCGGTGAGCGCATACCGGTTGTCGGCGGCCGCAGCCGTCCCGGTCGTGCCCAGCAACACCGAGGTGCCCGCCATGCCCGCGATGGTGATTCCGGCCGCCCAGCGACGTCGCGCCCTCATGACGCCAACGACCCGAGGTAGGAATTCATTATTGTCTCCTCCGATATTTCACCGGGCTCACCCGCAAAACTGATGCGTCCACGGTCCAGGATGTACACGTAATCCGCGAGCTGTAGCGCACGCGACACATATTGCTCGACAAGCAGTTGGGCGATTCCGTTTGTCGCGAGGTCCTCCAAATATTCGAAGATTTCCTCGACAATCTTCGGGGCCAGACCCATCGAAACCTCGTCGAGCAGGACCACGTGCGGGTCCCCGACATAGGCGTGGGACAGGGCAAGCATCTGTTGTTCCCCGCCGCTCATGGTCCGGGCGATCTGGTTGGCCCGCTCCCCCAACCGCGGGAACACCGTGGTCGCCTTCCTCAACGAGGACTTGAAGTTGCTCGCCGAGGATTGCAGTTGGATGTTGTCGGTGACCGTCAGCGACGGGAAGATCCCACGGCCCTCCGGGACATGGATGATGCCCTTGCGGGCCAGCTGATGCGGCTTCCTCCCAGTGACGTCCTCGCCATCGATGAGGATCCGCCCGGAGTACGGCTTGAGCAGCCCGGAGGCCACCCGCAGCAGCGTGGTCTTGCCCGCCCCGTTGGGCCCGAGCAGGGCGACCACCGAGTTGTCCGGAACCGTGAGGGTGACATCGCGCAGCACGATTCCGGTGTCGTAACCGGCGGTGATGTTGCGCAGCTCAAGCAACGCTGACCTCCCCGAGATAGGCGGCCTTGACCGTTTCGCTGGAAAGCGCCTCGGCCGTGGTGCCCTCGTAAATAATCTTCCCGAAGTCGAGCACATAGATCCGGGTGCAGATGTCGGCGACCAGGGCCATGTCGTGCTCCACGATCAGAATTCCGTAACCCGTCTCGGCCACCCATTCGGCGAGAACTCGGCCGAATTCCTTGGTCTCGGCGACATCCAGCCCCGACGAGGGTTCATCGAGCAGGAGGAATTTGAACGGAGTGGCGATGGCACGGGCCAGCTCGACGAGTCGCCGCTGCCCGGTGGACAGACCACCGGTGGTCTTCCCGGCCAGCGCTTCGATGCCGCACCGCTTCATCGCGGCTTCCGAGCGTTGGTTGATCACCCGGGTCTCCCGGCGGGTCGAGTACAGCTGACCCAGGACCTGGTTCGATCTGCCGCCGAAGAACTTGCGGTGGGAGGAGAAGTAGGCCGCCGGGCCGGTCCGGACGTTCTCCCGCACAGTGAGGCTGTCGAACAGCTCCATCCGCTGGAAGGTTCGACCCAGACCACGGTGGGCGCGGTTGGCCGCGCCGTGCCCGTCGAGGTGCTCACCGCCGAGCACGATGCTGCCCGACTCGGGGCGGTTGCGGCCCGAGCAGGCGTTGAAGAACGTCGTCTTCCCGGCACCGTTCGGCCCGATCAACCCGGTGATCTCGCCACCCTTGGCGAACACCGACGCGTCGTTGACCGCGGTGATGCCGCCGAAGCGGACGGTTACGTTCTTGACGTCCAGATCGATCCGACCGGGCACCTGAACTTGCTCACGACGCTCGCTCATGCGCCCGCCCCCTTACCGGAGAGGGCCAGTTCCGGCTCACGGACGCGGATGGCTACCGGCTGCACCGGCCGGGGCGACCAACGGTTCCGCACCGGACCGACGGTCCCTTCGCGTTCTCGGGCCCGGGGGCCGCGGAACAACGCATCGAACTTCAGCGCAGGCCAGATCGCGACCAGGATCGCCAGCGCCCCGAACAGCACGCCTTCCCACTTCACGAAGGTCTGGTTGTCGAACGGCGGTTAGACCTTGGAAACCTCGAACACCGCGGCGGCCAGCAGCGGGGACAGGATCGGTCGACGTCCGCAGAAGCCGAGCACCGCGACGATGATCAGCGAGAAGGTGTAGTCGTAGATGCCGCCCGGGGTGCCGCTGGCCTGTTCGGGGACGCCGGAGAGCATGGCGCCGCCGATGCCGGCCATGAACGCGGCCAGGCAGAAGATGAACACCCGCATGATGGTGGCGTTCGCGCCGTGCGCCTCGACCGCAACCGGCGAGTCGGCCAGGGCCCGCAGCAGCTGACCCAGGCGGCTGCGCCGGACCAGCAGCACGATCGCGGCCATCAGCACGGTCACGATCAGGCACAGGTAGTAGTAGCGCTCGTCGGAGATGAAATCGACGCCGAAGATGCCCGGGGTTGTGCCGTGCTGTCCGGTGCGGAACAACGTGAAGTCGTTGCCGGGCCGGGGAATCGGGACCAGCGGCGGGATGCCGAAGAAGCACCACATCGGGTAGACGATGTACTGCAGCACGATGCCGAACCCGAAGGTGGCGACCGCGACGTAGATGCCGGCCAATCGGATCGCGGGGATCGCGACGATCGCCCCGAACGGTACCGCGGCGAGCCCCGCGATGAGCAAACAGACCGGCCACGGGACGAACGAGTGCCCGATCAGCGGCAGGTGATGGGAGAACCCGGTGGTCAGCATGTGGCCCATGGTCGTGGCCCCCAGCGCTGCGAAACCCATATGGCACAGGGAAATCTGGCCGGACATCCAAACGAGCATGCCCAGTGACAGGAAGATGATCATGTAGCCGAGGCCGGCCGCGTACTGCGACAGCTTCGCCGAATCGATCACCTGCGGAAGCAGGACCATCGCGGAGAGCAGCAGTGCGAATCCCGCGACCGTGACCGACATCGGGAACTGCCGCGGCGGAGCGAACTTGCGCGCGTTGCGCACGCCCCGCTCGGTCAGCTTCCGGGCCGGCACCGCGAGGAACACGATCAGCAGCACGATGAACGGGGTGTTGCGCGGCAGCTCCTGGAAGATGATGTTGTGCTTGCCGAAGATCACCTTGTCCAGGTGCTGGGTCTGCGACGGCAGGTAGTTGATCAGGACGCCGATCAGGAACGCCCCACCGACCGTCAACGGCAGGTTCTCGAACAACCCGATCGCCGCCGCACCGTAGGCCGCGATCACGATCAGCACCAGCGTGTTCACCGAAACGCCGAGCTTGGGCGCGAGCAGCATGCCCGCGATCGTGGCGAAGCTCGATCCCAGGACCCAGGACAGCCGACGCACTGCGGCCGGGCTCATCTTCTGCAGGCTGAGCAGATTCGGGTCATCGACAACCGCGGTCGTCGCCTTGCCCAGCCGCGTGCGGCCGAAGAACATGAACAGCGCGAACGCCGAGACCAGACAGAACGCGGTGATCATGATCTCGCCGTAGGACACCTTGATCTGGCCGAGCGTGAACCCGTCGGTGGGCAGGTAGTCCCGGGTGCGCAGGTCGGCGGCCCCATAGGTTGCCGTCATCGCGGACTGCAGCATGACAAGCAGACCGACCGTGGCCACCACGATCATCACCGTGGGCGCCGAGGCGAGCAGCGCGGCGAGCCGTTCGAGAAGCAGACCACCCAACACGCCGACAATCAGTAGCCCCAAAAGGAACGCCACCGGCCAGGGGTAGGGGCCCTGCAGCGACTTCGGCAGGAATGAGCGCATCCAGTCCCGGCTGGGCAGGTCGTGGAACTCGTAGAACAGATAGGCGCCGACCGCGGCCTGCGCGCCGTAGGCGAAGTTGAAGACACCCGAGGTCTTGTAGGTCAGCACCATGCCCAGTGCGCACAGCGCGTAGACCGAGCCGTCCGAGATGCCCGGGACGAAGTAGTTGAAGAACGTGTTCATGGCCGGCACACCCCGCAGGGCTTGCGCCCCTCCTTCGCGTGAATCTCGCGGGCCGCCGTGGCCCAGTCCCGCCCGTGGACCAATTGGCATCCCGCCCGGTGGTATCGGTTTAGGCCCTCGCCTGCCACCAGCGCGGTCGAACCGGCCTCTGCGGTGCCCGCCATCGGCTCCGCGGGGCGTTGGCGGGGCAGATCGGCCAGAACCAACCGCCGCCGGTGCGCAACGGCACGGCGGCCGACAATCATCAGGGCGGCGCAGGCAACGTTTGCCACGATCACCGTTGCGACCGCGAGGTTGAGCGCCCGCTTCTGCTGGTCGAACGTGTAATCGCCGCTGACCGAATACCAAGTCAGAATCAGTGTCAGCGCGGCAGCCGCGGTCAAGACTGCCCAGCCGAGCAGCGCGGCCGGCACCCACGGCGCGGTCGCCGCCATCGATGAGCCGACCCGGTGCCCGGCACCGGAGGCCCGACGACGGCCCTCGGCGTGGCGTTCGCTACGCATCGGAGGCCACGCCGGCGTGGGCCCGCGCACCGTTGACGGCGTGCGCCGCGGGCGGCTTGGCGGGAACGAACTCGGTGGCTTCACGGACCGACTCACCGGTGTCCAGGCGCAGGACGCCGGAGGCCAATGACTGCTCGATCCGGTCGAGCTTGCGCCACTCGTCGCGCAGATCCGCCGAAATCCACAGCGTCGCGCCGACCCCGAGCAGGAAGATGCCGCCCAGGCCACCGGAGACGACGTATGGCGCCTGTTCGGCCAGTACGGCGGTGCCGCTGACCCCGACCCATCCGGAGATCAGCATGACGGCACCGACGATCGTGAAGATCAGGGCCGCCACACGGTCCCACTGCTTTATCGCGAGTTTGAGCAAGTTCATGACGTCTCCGGGACGTGGTGGTTTCGGTGATGGACTTCAGTGCGACGCCACGGCCGTTCGACCGGGACCTGTATTCAGGGGATGAGTAGCGGGCGGGAACGACAGGTCGGGGACCAGGTGCCGCAGCGCCCGGCCCCCGACGAGATCTGTCGATCAGTTGTTCAGCCGCGCTTTTGCGGGTCGTTCGAGGCGAGCACGTCCGTGCACTTGGCCCGGGAATCCCAACTTCCCCAGGCGGTGTTCTCCTTGTTCGACACCGCGGAGAACAGGCAGTACGGAACCCTCGGGAGACCACCGGCGCGGAACGTCAACGGAGCCGGGGTGAGGCCGCCCAGAGTGGTGAAGTCCTGACCCTTGAACAGGTAGAGGTTGGTCAGCAGCTCCAGGGTGGTCGGGTTCGCCGACAGGTTGGTCGCCGCGGCGACCAGCAGGGCCCCGGCCGTCCAGCCGAGGCTGGCGGCGTCACCGGTGATGAAGCCCGGGTTGTACTTCTTCACGGAGGCCTGGTAGTACTTCGTCGCCGGGGTGTCGTTGGCCATCCACGGGAACGTGTTCAGCGGCACGTAGTCGTTGCCGAGCCAGGGGTTGCCGAAGAACTGTTTCTCGTTGCCCACCCCGAGCGGGTACGACGTCACGTTCGGCTTGTAGCCGATCTGGTCGCAGCTCTTGGCCAGGCGGTTCTGGCTGGCCGCGTCGAAGGTCATGGCGAGCACCTCAACGCCGGCGTTCTTGAAGTCCAGGCACTGCGTGGTGTAGCTGGGCGAGGTGATCGAGACCTGGATGGTCTTCGCCACGTCCACGCCCACCTTGGGGCCGATCTCCTTGAACGCTGCATCGATCTGCGCGCACGCCTGCGGCACCTCGAGGCACCAGATGTCGCCCATCTTCTTCTTGTGGAAGTAGCTGTTGGCAGCCACGGTGTAGCCGTAGCTGATCGCCTCCGGCCCCGACCCCTGCGGGAAGAACAACGGGTTGGAGAACCACGTGTTGTTGGTCAGGTCGCTGCCGATGACCGGTACGCCCGCCCGCTTGATCGTGGCGACAATCGCATCATCGGTGAGCACCTGGATGTTGCCGACGAACGCCAGCACGTGGTTGTTCTTGATCTCGTCGTTGATCTTGGTGACCGCGGTCGACGGGTCGTCCTGGTCGTCCTCCACGAACAACTTAATCGGGTGACCGTTCAACCCGCCGCAGGCGTTTTGCGCTGCCACGAAGGTCTTCAGTGCGGGTACCACCGGCGCGAACAACTGACCCAGAACGCCGGACAGCGTGCTCACGTTGCCGATGTTGACGGGGCTGAGCGTGGCGGGCTTGCAGGGCGTATTGCCGCCGAAGATCTGCTGGCTCGATACATTCGCCGCGATCGCGCCGGCCGCGCCGGTGACGGCCGCACCCGAGTTGGTGGTTGCGGCGCCCGTGGTGGTCGTGCCGCCCTTGACGGCCGTCTTCTTGGTTCCCTTCGCCGCGACGGCGCCCTGCGCACCCGCAGCGGGGGCGTTGACGGCTGCGGCACCTACGGCC